>Ga0307373_10005219_pt1 | contig 21388 bp, 16 predicted proteins | sample OX2MG_FD_202534 | JGI IMG/M metagenome (GOLD analysis project Ga0307373, IMG submission 202534) | Soil microbial communities from Risofladan, Vaasa, Finland - OX-2 | ecosystem: Environmental > Terrestrial > Soil > Coastal area > Acid sulfate soil | place: Finland: Risofladan, Vaasa | collected...
CTCGCCTGCCATATCGGCCCTGGCGATGAAGTAATTACCGTCTCTCACTCATTTATTGCCACCGTCGAGGCCATTGCACAGGTGGGAGCAACGCCCGTTTTTGTCGATATTGAGCCGGATACCTATACCATGGACTGGCGACAACTGGAAGGCGCGTTGAGCGAACACACGCGCGCCATAATTCCCGTCCACCTGTACGGCCACCCGGCTGACATGCAGCCCATCATGGAATTCGCGCAGGCGCACGGATTGCGCGTCATCGAGGACGCTTCCCAGGCGCACGGTGCCATCTACCAGGGGAAGCGCGTGGGTAGTTTTGGCGATATCGGCTGCTTCAGCCTGTATTGCAGCAAAAACCTGGGAGCATATGGCGAGGCAGGCGTCTGTGTTACCAATAATGAGGAACTGGCGGAGACGCTGCGTATGTTGCGCGACCATGGTTCGCGCGTGCGTTATCAACACGAACTACTGGGAATGAATGGTCGACTGGACGAGATGCAGGCCGCGATTTTGAATGTGAAGATGCCTCGCCTGCAAGGTTGGAATGCGCAACGCCAGGCGCATGCCCAGGCGTATAGCGCGCAGTTACAGGATGTTGTCGAACAGATTCCAACGGTTCGCCCGCAGGCATCGCACGTTTTTTATGTCTACGTGGTGCAGGTAAGCGAGCGCGAGCAGGTACGCAAACACCTGGAACAAAGGGGGATAGCAAGCGGCATTCATTATCCGGTGCCGATCCACTTGCAGCTTGCCTGCCAGCAGTACGGTTATACACGCGGCATGTTCCCCGTGACCGAGGCTGTGTGCGAGCGCATCATCTCGCTGCCCATGTATCCCGAATTGACCCCGCAACAGGTACAGGCAGTCATTGATGGGGTAAAGCAAAGCGTGCTGACTAGCGTCGTGTCATGAACCCCACTCCTGATTCACGCGGACGGGACGGTGAAATAGACTTCCAACGCCGTTGTTGGAAAGCGCTATTGAAGAAGAGGATCAGGCTACGTACTCAAAAACGGGAACGACTGGCGCGCACATGATTTGAGCGACCAGCCGTGTCTCGCGCACGATAGCGCGTAACTGCTCAGGTGTGATGGATTGACGACCATCGCACAAAGCATTGTTGGGGTCTGTATGTGTTTCCAGGATCAGCCCATCCGCTCCGGCGGCAATCGAGGCACGTGACATGGTGGGAACGAGTTCGCGGCGACCTGTGGCATGGCTGGGATCAACGATGACGGGAAGGTGTGTCAATTCATGCAACAGGGGAACGCAGGTGAGGTCAAGCAAGTTGCGTGTGTGCGGGTCGAAGCTGCGAATACCGCGCTCGCACAAAATCACGTTGGGATTCCCGGCAGCTACGATGTATTCAGCCGCCAGCAGCCACTCGTCGATGGTAGAGGCCAGGCCGCGTTTGAGCATCACAGGGCGACGCGACGGGTGGCTACCAGCCGCCCGCAACAGGGGGAAGTTCTGCATGTTACGGCTGCCGATCTGCAAGATATCCGCGTATCGCGCCACTACGTCAACCATCTCAGGCTCCATGACCTCGGTTATGACCGGCAAGCCCGTCTCTTCACGCGCCTCCGCCAGCAAATGCAGCCCTTCGACGCCCAGACCCTGGAACTGGTAGGGTGAGGTGCGCGGTTTGAACGCGCCGCCGCGCAGCACCTGCGCCCCGGCAGCTTTCACAGCGCGCGCGATCTCCAGCAACTGCTCGCGGCTCTCGACCGCGCACGGTCCAGCGATGACAACGGGCGCGGCAGTATCGCCAATAGTGACAGGCAGCCCTCCGAGCAGATCACCCACTACGACGCGGCTATTCTCGCTCTGAAACGCGCGGCTCACCAACTGGTAGGGCGTATGCATGGGAACAATGCGCTCGACCGCGCTGTGCTGGTTGAGGGCGGCATGCGCCTGCGCGTCCAGGCTGTTGCCGTCGATGGTGATGACCTGGCGCTGCTGCATGGTAATGGCGCTGATCGGTCGCTGACCGCCAAGCAGTTGTTGTAACAGGTCTACAACCTGCTGGTGTTCTTCGCTTGTGGTCTGGCTACGTGTGACGATAATCATGAAACTACTTCCTTCCTTTTTACCAAATAAAAAAGCAGAGGTTTTATTTCCTCTGCTTCCAGCATGTTGGTGGTCAATTTTTGCTCAGCCCAAAGGGCCCACCATCATGCTGGAGGGCTAAACCAGTAATAAAAGCTAAATTGTTGGTTTGATTGCTTGCTGAGCATCATTATGTTTCCTGGTAGAGAACAAGCCTCTACAATTTTCTCTTCTGTTCAGATTATAGAAGCGTTTAGTCGTCTTGTCAAGTGCTGATTCTTGAGACCGGGCAAGCTAATAGTCAGGAAATATTGCGAACAGGTGTATTAAATGATAGCATACTCCCATACTACTCAGTTCTAAAAGATTCGAGGATATCATGGATAAAATTCAGGATGCACTACGTATTTTGCAAGAACTGAGCTTGTCGCCGGGCAAACATAACGAGCTACAGATCGCAGTTGTAGAATCCTTTGGTCCTCGTTTTGTTCCTGCTGCCACAATCCTCTATTTAGGCGATGCCGCCAACAAGTTTGTAATCTACGAGAAAGAGAAACTGGAAGAACTTGGTGTGCCAATTACTATGCATGACAAATTGCCAGATATCATTCTCCATGATAAAGCTAAAAACCTGCTCTACCTTATTGAAGCGGTAACATCGCACGGACCAGTTTCACACAAACGCCTGTTTGAGTTGGAAAAGTTGCTCAAGAACTGCATACCCAGACGAGTTTATATATCAGCTTTTCTTGATTTCGCTGAGTATGGACGTCATAAATCGAAAATTGCCTGGGAAACAGAAGTCTGGATAGCTGAAATACCTGAGCATATGATTCACTATAACGGCGACAGGTATATAGGCACTCATGGGTAATTGAATGAAACAGGCACGTCCTCGCGTTATAGACCGCTTAGCTAACTGGCTGACGCTGCTCTTCGCGCTCGAACGCATCGTTAAATTCGCGGCAGTTACGCGCTTTTTCCGGCGCGCTCAGCCGGATCAGCCACAATCCTGGCCCGGCGTCACCTTGCTCCAACCTCTCACACGCGGCGCGAGCAACCTGCCTCTTGCTTTGCGTTCGCGCGCACTGTTGGATTATCCCGCTGGCGTGCAACACCTGCTGATCTGTGATGCCGGGGATGACGCGACTCAGCGCATGGTTTCCGACCACCTGGCAGAGTTTCCAGGCATGCAGGCCGAGATGATGCTGGTTGAGCCTGATAAGGCAACGGCGGCAGTGGCATCCAAGATGAAAAAGTTGCAGGCCACGCTTCCACGCGCCACAGGCGAGGTATATTGCTTTATTGATGACGATGTGATGCTGCGTCCAGATGCGCTGCGAGTGTTGCTGCCACATCTTTACCGGGAGCAAGCGGGCGTAGTATTTGGGCTGCCCTGCTTCACCAACTGGCAAACGCCATGGTCAAGCCTGGTTGGTATGCTGGTAAACGCGCATATGCTCTTGAATTTTGTGACCCTGACCTACTTCACGACGCCCATACGCATCAACGGGCATGTCTTCGCCTTTCGCCGCGCAACCTTTGAGCGCGTTGGCGGACTGGATGGGCTGGAGACACAGATCGATGACGAGTATGAGATTGCCCGGCGAGTCAAGCAGTACGGGTACAAGGCCATGCAAACGCCGCTTATCTATGACATCGACAACGCGCTGGACTCGGCGCGAGCCTATGCCCGGCAGTGCAAGCGCTGGTTTGTGATGCCGCGCCAGTCCATGATGCCCGCGCTTAGCCTGCGCGAAAAGCTGGTTTTCAGCCTCTTTAGCTTCACGCTGCCCATGCCGGGTATCATCGCTCTGCTGGCGTTATTGAGTTTTCGCGGGTCTGCATGGCGCGGCGCTGCCCTCTGTCTGGCCGTTTTTGGAACGGTCTACGCGTTATGCGAGCGGGTGTATTTGCGACGATCAATGCCGCTGCAGCGCTGGCTGCTGTTGCCCGTGGTGGCTTTTTTCGTGCCGTTGCAGATTCTGTGGACGCTTTTGCTGAATAACGAGGTCGAATGGCGCGGTCAACGCCTGCGCCTGCGCCGCGATGGCAGCGTTGAGATTGTCGCATAGCATGATTGTGACTCGTTAGAGCAGCCTCATAAGAAAAGAATGGGAGAGTGCCGGACACGATGCACTATACCCTGATTGCTTTTGGTTCGCGCGGAGACGTACAGCCACATATTGCCCTGGGCGCGGGATTGCAAGCCGCCGGGCATAGCGTGCGCGTGGTCACGCACGCGCTGTTTGAGCCGCTCATTCGCCGCCTCGGTCTGGAGTTCTCGCCTGTCGAGATCGACCCACGCGGCGTTGTAGACGCTGAGACCGGACAGGACTGGCTGGGCAGCGGCACCAACTTCTTGCACTTTTTCCAACGCTTTTCGCGCATCGCCGAACCCCTGATCCAGCAAACCATGCGCGATTGCTGGCAAGCCTGCCAGGGGTCAGACATATGCATATTTTCCCCGCTCGCTATCGTCATTGGCTCTTCCATTGCCGAAAAATTGGACGTGCCCTACTGGATCGGCGCGGGCCAACCGCTTACACCTACGCGCGCCTGCGCCATCCCATTCTTCCCACAGGCTCCTACCTGGCTACCAGCAGGTCGTGGACTTTATCACCGCGCAACCTATCTCTGGTCGGCGCGGCTCTTCTGGCGCTTGCTACTGAAACCCATCAATAAAGCGCGCCGTGAAACGCTAGACCTGCCACCATATGCCGCGAACTGGCTGTATACCCAGTTGCGCAGGCAGGCAATCCCCATGCTTTATTACTTCAGCTCCGCCGTTTTACCTCGCCCGGCGGATTGGAACGAATGCAGCCAGTTGACCGGCTACTGGTACCTGGACGATTCGCGAGGCGTGCAATCCGACTGGCAACCATCGCCCGAACTGGCGCAGTTTCTGGCGTCCGGCCCGCCACCTGTCTACGTGGGCTTCGGCAGCATGCATACGCGCCGTTCGGCGGAGTTGACCGGCATTGTCCTCGCGGCCCTGGAGACAACCGGCCAGCGAGCCATTCTCGCAACCGGCTGGGGTGGTATCAAGGAAGCAATTGGAGAAGCAGAGCTGCCGCAAAATATTTTTGCGCTGGACTACGTGTCGCATGACTGGCTTTTCCCCCAACTATCTGCTGTCGTGCATCACGGCGGCGCTGGCACCATGGCGGCAGCCGTGCGAGCGGGCATACCGGCTGTCATCATCCCCTTTTTCGGCGATCAACCATTCTGGGGTCGTCGCTATTACGAACTGGGCATCACTCCCGCGCCCATTCCACAGAAAAGGCTGACAGTAGAACGACTGGCGAGCGCCATCCACCTGGCCACCACCGACGATACGATGCGCGCGAAGATGCAAGCGTTAAGCAAACGCGTGCGCGCGGAAGATGGTGTGAGGCGAGCAGTGGAAATCTTGACGTAGGGGCGACCCTTGCGGTCGCCCTGGCCCTTACGTTCGCGCCTGTGGGAGTATTGTGGTCGACAAAATTCATCCGGGTCGCAAGGATTGCACGCGCCGCCTTTTAACCCCTGCTTTCAATTGTTTCAGGCCTTGCTCGATGCTCACAACGGCAGATTGACAGGCATACTGAGCCACAGTTGCTTCAATGCTGGCTCGCGTGGCCTGTTCGACCGGAGCGAACGATGCGCCCGGAGCGAGCGCGAGATGGACGCGCAGGTGTCCGGGAGTCTCCTGCGTCACCTGGTAATCGGCGATATCCGCGCTGGCAAGCAGGATCATACGGCGAATGGTATCGGGATAAAATGGCCTTAACGCTCCATCCAGCGAAATGAAGTAGCAGATGTCATCGCAGCGGCCCTCGATAGCGCGAATAACTCGGAACGATGAGCCGCACGCGCAGGGCCACGTCTCCAATTGCAGCACATCGTTGAGGCGATAACGAATGATGGGCTGCGTCTTGCGCCACAGGTCGGTCACGATGGGCATGACACGCGAGCCATCATTGTCTCCGCCCTCTAATGGCTCGAATTGCAGCGCAACGCCATCTTCCTGAATGTGCAGCGAACCATGCTCGCAGCTTACCGCCAGCAGACCCTCGGTACACTGGTAAATCTGATGGACGGGGGCGCCGAAAGTTGCGCTGATGAACTGCTGATCTTGCGGCTCCAACACCTCGGCGACGGAGATGAGGCGCCGGGGATTGCAGCGCAGTCGGCCCTCCTTATGCTCGACGGCCAGAAAGCAGAGCAGCGATGGCGGCCCGACGATAATATGCGGTTGCATCTGGTTGAGCGCGGCGACGGCATCCGCCAGGGGCAGCATCAGGTCAAAGTAGCGAAATTGAATCAGCACACCGCCGACCTCTTCATAGAGATTGCTGTTTGAACGTAGGAAGAAGGCCACGCGCAGGCGGCGGCGCGGCAGATGGTGCAGCACGCGCGCCAGGATTACACCCGCCCAGGCCGCCTGTTCCCCGGCGCTGACGAGAAAGAGGCCGCGATGCCCGCTTGTGCCTGATGAGAGACCAACCGTCAGGCCACGCAACGCGGGACGGAAATCGCGATTGCGTTCGGCCTGTAACGCTATCTCCATTGCTTCCTCACGCTTGATTCCGCGTGTATTGAACCTATCGAAGTTAGCCATCATGAGCCGCTTATCGACCGTGGGCAACATACGCCAGTCCCGCAGATCGCAACCCTCCCAGTGCGCGCGATAAAACGGCGAATGCTGCGCGGCGTAATACACCATGAGACGCGCGCGCCTCTCCTGGTATGCTTCCAGCGCCGCTCCTCGCAGGTGTTGCCAGCGCCAGCGCGCGCGCGCGAAGTGGCTGCCGGTACGCAGCAGATTACGCCCGTTCATACCTGCTCCTCCAACGCTCGCAGCGTCTTTTCAATGCCTTCCTCAATCGAAACTGGCGGCGCGTAGCCAAGATCACGTTTCGCCGCGCTGATATCGTAGGTCTGCGTGCGCGCCAGGATAGCGGCGGAGTAGCGTGTGAGCAGTGGTTCTTTGCCCGTCAGCGCGGCTCGCCATTCCATCACTGACGCCGCGGCCAGCGCGACAGGGAGCGGCACCCTGCGCAATTCAGCAGAGAGAGATAGCCGCCACAGCACCACGCGGATCACCTCCCACAAAGGGACATGCGCATCATTGGTGATGGTGTAGGTTTTATGCACTACCGCTTTTGATGCGCTGGCGAGCAGCATGGCATGCGCGACGTTATCAACATACGTCAGGTCAACCAGGTTGCGTCCATCACCGATCTGTGGCAGGCGACCGCGGCGCGCCGCGTCGATGAGCCGGGGCAGCAGCGAGGTATCGCCCGGCCCGAAGATGGCTTTGGGACGCACAATCACCGTTTCCAGGCCCCACGCGGCTGCCACGCGCACCCTGTCCTCGCCAAGCTTCTTGGTAAGCGAGTAGACTGAGGCGAAACGGCGCGGATAGGGTGCATCTTCGGTCAGCAACTGCTGATCGCCGCCATCAAAGACTACGCTCGGCGACGAGACATACACTACGCGTTTCACACCATGCGCCTTGCACCCGGCCAGCACTGCCTCTGTTCCTCCCACGTTTATCGCGAAGAAGTCGGCGCGTTTCCCCCAGGGTGCCGACAAGGCCCCCGCGTGAAAGACGACATCCACGCCAGCGCATGCCGCCATGACCGCGTCTTTATCGCGCAAATCGGCTACAAAGGGCATGGCCCCCTGCGCGAGCAATGCAGAGACAGAAGCCATATTGCGCCCCATGATACGCACGTGATGCCCCTCATAAAGCAACATAGCTGCGAGACGTTTGCCCAGAAAACCCGTTCCGCCCGTCACAAGCATTTCCATGCTACACCTCTAATAGGTCAGAGCGACCGCGCCGAGCGTCAGGCCCGCGCCTGTGCCGAACAGGAGCACGCGATCTCCGCGCCGCACGCGTTCGCTCTCCACCGCTTCCGCCAGCGCGAGTGGGATCGAGGCGGAGACACAGTTGCCACGCACCGGCAGATTGAGAAATACCTGCTCAGGAGTAAAACCCAGGCGTCGCGAAAATTGTTCAATGGGATGCCTGCTGGCCTGGTGAGGTATAACCATATCCACCTCTTCACGCCTCCATTTAAGTGCGCAAAAGAAGCGTTCCAGGAAAGGCTCGATGACCTGCGAAGCCTGGCGGTAAACCGCCGGACCGTGCATATGGAACAGGTTCATCTCTGGCGTAGTTGTCGGGTCGTTGGGATGGTGCAGCAGGCCACCACCAACGATGGCGGTCAGGTCCGCGCCGCTGCTATAGGTAGCGAATTGCGTGTGCCAGATGGCGCTGGCTTCCCCTGGTTGGCTACGTGTTACGACAGCCGCCGCCGCCGCGTCGCCGAAGAGGGCCGCGCTCTCGCGTTCTCGCGGGTTCAGGGAATGTGACGCAAGCTCGCTGCTGCAAATCAAGACGTTGCGGTAGACGCCCGCCGCTACAAGATGGGCTACCATTTGCAGTGCGAATGGAAAACTCAAGCAGGTAGCATTGATATCAAAGCAGGCGCTCGCGCCCTCTGGAGCCTGCAATGCGCGCTGCAAAAACGTCGCCGTGCATGGGATCGCCTGCTGGGGCGCGGTTGAGGCGCTGACGATAGCATCAAGCTCATGCACCGCGATGTCCGCGTTAGCCAGCGCCATGCATGAGGCAGCCGCGCCCATGCTCACCATAGTCTCATCACTTGCGTAGCGGCGTTCGCACACACCGGTAAGCCGCTCAATCCAGTTCTCTGGAATATCCAGCCGCGCTTCCAGTTCGGCATTGGTGACACGTCGTTCGGGTAAATACCAGCCCAGACCCGCGAGTTTCACTGGCAGCATGCATCCTCTCCTCTCTTTTCAGACAGCATTGTTCGTAAAGTACCAATATCATACTCTGCAATAATCTCTTTCGCATAGGGCTAATGACCCATTTATAATTCTGGGCCGACCTGCATCCTCGTATCACCGAATGGTACTTCAAAGCGATGTTAAGTATAATTGATGCCAGGAAACACGAAGAAGGATGGTTATGCGCAAATTTTTGCTGAACATGCTCGCTCCATTGCGCGTGCGAGATTTCCGTTTGCTCTTCAGCGGGCAGATGATCTCCACCCTTGGCGACACATTTTATGCCGTCGCGCTTCCCTGGCTGATACTTAGCGGCGGGCATTCAGCGCAAGACCTGGGCCTTGTGCTGGCCTGCTACGGTGTGCCGCGTGTCGGAACGCTGCTGGTGGGAGGCGCGTTGAGCGACCGCATGGGGCCGCGCCGCGTAATGCTGCTGTCTGATTGCGCGCGCGCGCTGCTCACCGGGCTATTGGTGGTGCTGACGCTGAGTGGCTCACCGGTAGTATGGCAATTGTGCGCCATCGCCGTGCCGCTGGGTGGCTGCGCGGGACTATTTCTCCCGGCATATTACGCCATGTCGCCAGAGGTGTTGCCCGGTGAAGCATTACAGGCGGGCAACGCGCTCAATTCCTCAACCATCCAACTGGCGATTTTTCTCGGCTCCGGGCTGGCAGGCATCGTAGTGGCACGCTTTAATACAACTATCGCCTTCGCCTTCGACGCGCTGACCTTCGTAGTCTCCGCCGTCACGCTGGCAAATATGCAGCGCCAGCCTCTTCCCGCTGCTTCCGCGGAAACGACACGGGAGACTGATGAACATGTATCGTTACATTCGACTGAAGCGACATTGTGGCAGGTGGTACGCTCATGGCGACTGTTCCAGGTCGCGTTTCTGGTAGTAATTTTCGGCAACTTCCTCTTCTACGGCATGTTCGAGGTGGCTCTGCCCACCCTGGCGCGTAACCAGTTCGCGGCGGGCGCGGGCGGCTACGGGCTATTGCTTGCCGTATTCGGCGCGGGATCGCTACTGGGCGGGCTGATCGCGGGCGGCCTGGGCGATCTCCCTCGTCGAGGCATACTGTTGCTCGCGCTCATCATAACGCTGGCATTTCTGTACGCATTTGTCCCCTTCGCGGGTGGTTTGCCCGGCGCAGCGCTGCTGGTCGGCTGCGCGGGACTCACCAACGGCATCCTGACCGTGCTGGCCTTCACCCTCTTGCAACAGCAAGCGCCGCGTCATCTGCTGGGTCGCCTGCTGGCCATCTTGATGGTTGCCACGCTGGGACTGTACCCTTTCTCAGTGGCTCTGGCGGGCATCATCTCCACTCATGTGGGACCGCAGGTACTCTTCCCTATCAGCGGAGCCATGATGCTGGGAGCCGCTTTATTCGGCTGGTCACAGAGAGAGATTCGAGAACTGTAGGGGCAAGCGCTTTCAGCTGTCACCACATTTCGTCATATCGAGAATATTCCTGGCCAGCACGCGCAATTCCTCCACGAGTTCCGGCGGCTGTAGCACGCGAAAAGGGCAGCCCAGATTGACCAGGAAGCGCGCTGTATGCTGAAGATCGTCGTCGTAAGCGCGCAGGAAGATACCCGCGGGCGTTTCTTCAAGGGTGGCAAATGTGGCAGGCACGGCGTCCCTGATTTGCTCCAGGCTGGTTTGCAGCAGGACTTCAGCGAGCCAGCGCGAAGGGATAGCGGCGAAAGCCTGGATCGTATATGCCAGGCAGTCGAAGTGTGCCGGGGGCATAAAGCGCTCTTCACGCGCCTCAAGCGCGCGTATGCGGTCCAGGCGAAAGATACGTGTGTCCTGGCGCAGGTGACAGTACCCAACGGCGTACCATCGCTCGCTGTGATAGACCAGACCATAGCAGTCAAATTCGCGCTCACTCTCTTCACCCGGACGGCCCTCATAGCGCATCCAGACCCTTTTGCCCTGATAAGCTGTCGTACTCAGACTCATCACATACGCGCTCAGTTCGGCTTGTGAGCGTATGACCAGGTCCAACATCACCATTTCCTGCACAGCCTGGACACGCTCACGCAGAGCCTGCGGCAGCACACGCTCGACTTTTGCCAGCGCACTCTCAATGGTCGGGACGTTTTGGGAAAGTCCTAACTGTTGCGCTGCTTGCAGGCCCAGCGTCACCGCCAGAGCCTCCTCTTCGGTCCACATCAGGGGCGGCAGCTTAAAACCTGGGAGCAGACGATAGCCGCCGTAGCGCCCGCGCACAGCCTCGACAGGAATGCCCATATCCTGCAACATGGTAATATAGCGCCGCACACTGCGCGCCCCGACCTCCAGCCGGTCCGCCAGTTGTGCCGCGGTCACGCCCGGTCGCGATTGCAGCAAATCGAGTGTCGTTAAGAGTCGGGTTACGGGTGAATACGTCATACCATTGACTTTTCTCTATTCCTCTTCAAAATGAGGTTCAAATAGGACCGTTTCCAACCACATTTTACCTTATACTTTCTACATAGACCAGTTGGCGCATACAACTCACACAGAGAAGGATTATCTAATGACAATGACACCCGATCTCTCAAAAACGACTGATTTTATCTGGAGCACGGCGCGGCTACTGGAGCGGCGGCGTTTTGCCTACCTCTTTCTGGATGGCGAGCGGCAGGCTGTGGTGGAGGTGCTGCGTCCCTACCAAAATCTCGACGGTGGCTTTGGCAACGGACTGGAGCCGGATGTGCGCGGACCGGTGAGCCAGCCAGTGCCTACCTGGACAGCGCTCTGTATTCTGGACGAGGCCGGAGCTTTTGCCGATCCAATGGTCACACAGGCCTGCGACTACCTGCTTACCATTACCACAGAGGAAGGTGGCGTGCCCTTTGTGCTGCCCTCGGTGCGTGACTATCCGCATGCCCCCTGGTGGGAGACCGGAGACAAGCCGCCTGCCTCGCTCAATCCCACCGCTGCCATCGCTGCCTTGCTGCACAAACACCGCGTCGAGCATCCCTGGCTGACCAGGGCAACCGAATACTGCTGGCGCAAACTGGATACCATGGACAAAACCGATCCCTACGAGATGCGCGCCGTCCTACCGTTCCTCGATTGTGTGCCTGATCGCCAGCGCGCAGAGAAGGTCTTTGCCCGCGTTGGGCCGAAAATCCTGGAACAGCAGCTGGTCACGCTCACGCCCACTACGCAGGATGACGCGCACACCCCGCTCAACTTCGCGCCTCGTCCACAGAGCCTCGCGCGCCGTCTCTTCTCCGATAAGGTGATCGAAGCGCATCTTGACGCGCTTGCATCCGCCCGGCAGGAAGACGGGGGCTGGCAGTTCAACTGGCTCGCCTGGAATCCTGCCGCAGCCCTCGAATGGCGCGGAGTAGTGACGATTGAGGCGCTGGTTACGCTGCGGGCCTATGGGCGACAGCTCTAAGGCCCACACGGATATACTATTCGCTACGATTGCGCTAGCAGCGCGTTCAGCCGGTTGACAAAGCTTACCGGGTCATCAAGTTGCTCGCCCAGGGTCAGCGTCGATTGGTCGAGTAAGACAAAGGCCCAGTCGGCGAACTTCTGCTCGTCGGCCTCGTTGCTGACTTTCAGGATGATGGGATGATGCGGGTTGATTTCCAGGATAGGCTTCATGAGCGGGATTTTCTGTCCCGAAGCTTTCAGCAGGCGCAGCAGGCTGGGGTCCATATCGTACTCGTCTACCACCAGGCAGGCGGGCGATGTGGTCAGGCGGCTAGAAACGCGCACGTCTTTCACCTGCTCTTTGAGAGCCTCTTTCAAACGGCTCACCAGCTTGCCTGTTTCGCTGACCGTTTGCTGCTCCTGTTCGGGCTGTTCCTCTACGTCCTTGATCTTGCTCAGATCAATCTCACCGCGCGAGATTGACTGCAGTTGCTTGCCGTCAAACTCTTGCAGTTCAGCCGCCAGCAGGTGATCGACCGTATCGGAGAGGAGCAGCACTTCGACGCCCTTTTTCTTGAAGATTTCCAGTAGCGGGCTGTTGGCGGCGGCGGCGAAGCTATCCGCGATCATGTAGTAGATCTTGTCCTGGCCCTCTTTCATACGCGAGACGTAGGTTTCAAGCGAAACATCCTGCGTCTCGCTGCCAGAGAAGGTCGAGGCGAAGCGCAGCAATTTCGCTAATGTCTCCTTGTTGCTAGCATCTTCAGCCATGCCCTCTTTGAGCACACGCCCGAACTCGCTCCAGAAGGTGGCATACTTCTCAGGTTCCTTGTTCGCCAGGTCGGAAAACAGGCCAAGCATCTTCTTGACCGCATTGGTACGGATAGTATCGATCAGCCTGTTCTGCTGCAAAATTTCGCGCGAAACGTTGAGGGGCAGATCATTGGAATCCACGATACCGCGCACGAAGCGCAGGTAGCCCGGCATGAGCTTCTCGGCGTCATCCATGATAAAGACACGCCGCACATACAGCTTGATGCCGTGACGCTGGTCGCGGTTCCACAGATCGAACGGCGCGCGCGCTGGTACGTAGAGCAGCAAGATATACTCCTGCGTTCCCTCCATGCGACTATGCACGTAGGCCAGGGGATCTTCAAAGTCATGCGAAACGTGCTTATAAAACTCGTTATATTCTTCCTGGCTGATCTCGCTCTTAGGACGCGTCCACAGAGCGGCGGCGCTGTTCACCCGCTCTTCTTCGTCCTTGCCCTCTTCCCCCTTTTCCTCCACCTTCATCAGAATAGGCACAACGATATGATCGGAATACTTTTTGATAATGGAGCGCAGGCGATAGCCCGCGAGCAGTTCATCCTCGCCCTCACGCAGGTGTAAGGTGACTTCTGTGCCTCGCTCAGGTCGTTCAATCATTTCGATGGTATATTCACCCTGCCCATCGGATTCCCAACGCACCCCCTGATCGGCCTGCATACCGGCATGGCGCGTGGTCAACGTGACCTTATCAGCTACCACGAACGAGGAATAAAAGCCCACGCCGAATTGCCCGATCAGGTTGGCATCTTTTTGTTGATCGCCAGTCAGCGCCTGGAAAAATTCGCGCGTCCCCGATTTGGCGATGGTGCCGATATTCTCTATCACTTCCTCGCGCGTCATGCCGATGCCGTTATCGGTGACGGTGATGGTGCGAGCCTCCTTATCATAGGACACGTGGATATCCAGCCCGGTATCTTGCTCAAGCAGCGCCGCGTCTGACAGCGCCGCAAAACGCAGCCGGTCGATAGCGTCCGATGCATTGGAGATAAGTTCGCGCAGAAAAATCTCCTTATTGCTATATAAGGAGTGAATCATAAGATCAAGTAGTTGTTTGACTTCTGCCTGGAAGCCCATTGTCTCTTTTTGTGTTTCCACAGCCATACAGACCATACTCCTTCTTCATCACTATTCCCATGATGTTAATGTACACAACAGGCACTTGAGGCGTGCTTCACCTGTAATGTATCAAACTCTTCTCAATTTTACAAGTAGGAACAACAGGCGGGTCTGCGTCCTTGCGGGTGAAAAAGGACGCACATTTGTAGGGACGCGATTTATCGCGTCCACGTGGGCGAGTGTCGACGTGGGTGGACGCGATTTATCGCGTCCACGTGGGCGAGTGTCGACGTGGGTGGACGCGATTTATCGCGTCCACGTGGGCGAGTGTCGACGTGGGTGGACGCGATAAATCGCGTCCCTACAAATCACCCGCAAGGATGTAGACCCCAACGGGCGGGTCTATATCCGTCGGGGAGAGAGCCACAATTCACCCGACATGACGCAGACCCAACAGGCATCATTACAAAAAGCCGGAACGCCTGGAGATTTGGATAACCGATTGCTTGTGTGCTACACTGTCGCCAGTAAGATACTCAACCAAACAGGAACAACCAACACATGCACGATTCACAACAACAACACGCGCTTAACGCGCAAACCCACACCAGCATCCCATTAGCCCTGACGCCCTCGCTCCAGGATATGGCGAGTTCTCCCACGCTCGCCATCAACGAGGCAGTGGCGGCGAGGCGCGCCGCGGGACACACAATCATTCACCTGGGCTTTGGAGAAGCGTCGTTTCCCCTGCATCCACTGCTGGGCGAGGCGATTGCACGCTCCGCGAAACGCACCGGCTATGCCCCCGTAGCTGGCATACCCTCATTGCGCCAGGCCATTGCCGCCTACCTGCATCGCACGCGCCACATTACTTTCACGCCCGATAACATTGTTGTCGCGCCCGGCAGCAAGCCCCTGCTTTACGCATTATTGCAAGTGCTGGATGGAGACTTGCTACTGCCCGTGCCGTCGTGGGTGAGTTATGCTCCGCAGGCGCAACTGGCCGGTCGGCGGGTGATCGCAGTCGAGACTGACGCGAGCGACAATCAGCGACTCACCTCGCAAGCGCTCTCCGATGCGGTGGCGCGCGCCCGCTTCGAGGGAGCCGACCCGCGCATACTGATCGTCAATACGCCCAGCAATCCGACGGGCAGCATGTTTTCCCGCGAGGGTGCACAGGCCATCGCGAACTGGTCACGCGAGCACGGCATCACCCTCATCAGCGACGAAATCTACGCGGAACTGGCGCATGGCTGGCGCGAACATATCTCTCCCGCGCAATTCTATCCCGAAGGCTGTATCGTGACGGGCGGACTCTCGAAAGCGTTTTCGGCAGGCGGCTGGCGACTCGGTTACGCGGCCATTCCTGACAACGCGGCGGGCAAGCAACTGGTGGCCTCTGCACGCGCGCTCGCCAGCGAAATCTGGTCATCAGCCGCCACGCCTGTGCAGGAAGCCGCCGTCGTCGCCTATAGCCCCAACGCCGAACTCACCGCCTACGTACAGGCATCGGCGCGCATACATGCTTACGCCACTGCCCGGCTATACGAAACACTGACCAACCTGGGCGCGCTCTGTCCTCGCCCGGCGGGTGGCTTCTACCTCTATCCAGATCTCTCTCCCTGGCGAGAGGCGCTGCTGGCACGGAACATTGCTACAAGCGAGCAACTGGCTATGCACCTGTTAGATCAATGGGATATCGCGACCCTGCCAGGCACAGCATTTTGCGAGCAGCCCCAGGAACTACGCCTGCGGCTGGCCACCAGCATGCTGTATATGCCGCCAGAAGCGAAAACGGAAGAAGAGCGAGAAGCCGCGTTATGGCAACTGCTGGCCCAGGCCGAACGGTGGACAGACGATGGACAGGCAAATATAGTAGTGAAGATGCCCGCGCTCAAAAAAGCGCAAGTAAGGTTGACCGAGTTTATCGCGTCACTGGGGCAGCCAATAAATTGAGAATAGACGCCGGGGACGCACGCGTCCCAATGCGCAACATTACCCCATTTGGTTGGCAGAGTTGTCACAGGATGGGGGATGTTGGTCATGGGAGCAAATGCCAGTACGCGGCAATGATGAGCGCGACAATGAGCAGGATGGCGAACAACGTTTCGAGCGCGAGCGTCTTGCGCATGTGCAGGTGCAACGAGGCAGGCGAGTCCGTGCGCAGTACGCCTGTGATAAGTACTACCAGGCCGGGCAGCGTCCAGAGCGTGATGAGCAGGATATGCGGCGCGTGACGCGGTACGGCCAGCGCGATGATGGGCGCATAAGCTCCCAGCAATAGGAGCAGATATAGCAAGCGACTCAGGCGCAGCCCGATAAGGGTTGCCAGCGTGTATTTGCCCGCCTGCGCATCGCTCTCGGCGTCACGCATATTGTTCAGGTGAATGAAAGCTGCGGCCAGCAGGCCGAGCGGCAAGCTGTATATAAACACCGCGCGGTTAACATGTCCCGTTTGCAGCAGGTAAGCTGCCAGGGTAAGCAATGGCCCGAAAATAAAGAAACTGACCACTTCCCCCAGCATGGTAGATGCGAGCGAAAACGAGGTTGCGCTATAGAAATAGGCGCAAAGCAAACCTGCCAGCACGTATATCAAGATTTGTGCGCCGCCGGCGATGGCCGTGAGCAGACCCAACAAGATACCGAGCAGCAGCATCACCAGGCCAATACCTAGCACGCGCACCGGTTTAATCAATCCTTGCTGGATCAGGCCGCCAGGTCCCAGCGCATTGCTGGTATCGATGCCGCGCAGGTAATCATAGTAGTCGTTGACGAGATGCGCGCCAATTTGCAGGCAGAGCACGGTTAACAGCAACGCGATGAAACGTTGCGGATGGAAATCACCGCGCGGCGTTATTGAGCTGATGCTTTGCGTCCAGGCCAGCGCGCTGCCCAGCAGGACAGGCATGAGCGAGAGAGGCAAATAGGCAGGACGCATCCCATTCCACCAGATGCGCAGCCATTCCGCCGGGCCGCGATGATATTCTGACGGATGGACGATAAGCGGCGCGGGCAGACGCACAGATTGCGTCGCGCTAACAGAATGAACTTCAATTTCGGGCTGGAGCTCACTGACGGTTTGCATAGACCCCAGCGGAATGGTTGGTACTTCTTCCGCCTGCACCGATTCAGCCGTTACGATTTGCGCTGACGTTACAACACGTGACCGCGAGGGGGAAGGAGTATCGTCATTCGCCTCATCTTTGCTTTGCATTTGATCCCTCATACCTCTAGATAAGCCATTGAAGATATATGCATTATGGTAGAGACCAGGGCATACACATGAACTATAGACGTAACAAAAAAAGAAAAGGTTTCGCTATAAAAGCAGACATACAGTCACTCTATATAGTATACATGAGAGGAAAACTAACTACCTTCTTAGCGTTCTTTGAGATCATGTTGCAGAGCCAGCATGGCGCGCTGCAATTGGGCCTGTCCGACCGCGATAGTGAGATCGCCGCGCGTTTTTTCCAGGATGCCGCGCGCGGAGTCGGTGGTGCGGCGCAGTCCGCCTGTAATGGCATCGGGATAATCGATGGTAATGAGCAGCGCGTAAATATCATCCATGTGTCGCAGCAGGAGTTCGCAAGTATCGTAGTTGCCCTGTCGCAACTGATCCAGCACATAGCGCCGCAGTTCTCCCACCGTTTCCCCCAGGCCATTGAGGTAAGGCACCCAGTTAATAGCGAGGTCGCGCGCCAGGGGCAGCGGGCGATTTTGCGCGAGGGCCGAGAAAGTCGCGGCTTCGGCATATTCCTTCTGCGCGTCATGCACGAACCCGGCGAAGAAGATATCCTGGTGGTCGCGCAGGTCTTCCGCCATCTCGTTCAAGAGCGTCGCGGCCTGTTCAAGCAGTTGGGCCGCCGCCGCGAACTCCTGCCGGTGCGTAGCGCGGATGCTGTTGGCGCAGGCGCGAATCGTCGCGCGCGATTTTGGGAGCGCGCGCTCCCGCGCAGCGTGCTTTAGCCCTAAATATTGCAGAGCTTCCTGTTCAATACTATCTAGATGTTCTGGCATATCATTTCCTGCCTTCTCTTCTTTGTTCAAAGTGTATCATAAGGGACAGGGAATGTATAGCGTTTAGACCAGCCGTCGCACTTCGATTTCCGGTGGAAAAGTCATTGTATCCAGATCGCCTGCCCAGAAAAGCTGCTTCATCATTTCAGCAACGGCATACAGGAGGTGCTGCAAGCTTGCATCGCGTCCCTGCTCAAAGGGCGCGCTGCCGCGATATGCAGACATGCCCGCGAAGGATGTGTGGAGCGGCGTCTGGGAGCTGATACGCACCAGGTACATCTCCATTTTCAACGCTCCATACTCGACCGGTATCATGATACGGAGTTGCGGCAGCTGGTCTATGATATCCAGGCGATAAAAAACGCCATAATGATCGCGTGATGATTGGAATATGGATATCTCAGGCACCGAGTCGTCCGAATCTTCCGCGTGCGCGCCATGGTGGGAATGCTCCATCTCGACTCCTAAGTTTGCCAGCAGGTGCTCGACCTGTTCATGAATGTTCATCGATGTCCTCTCTCCAGGTTCTGGTTGACGTGTTTACCGTCTCCTTGCATCTTCCTACCAGCCTATTCCAATTTGACAACAAGAAAACGGAAATGGTTTCTTCTACGCGGACACCCACCGGGGGCGTCCCTACTGGACATCTCATGTAAATATCGATACAATCAAGGCATGCAAAACCTGGAACCGCACAAACTGATCGAGGCTAGCCTGCTGTTTCGTGACTTGAAGCCGCGCGAAACAGCAGATATTAGCGCGCGTTTACAGCCGGTCAGCTTCCCGCGCGGAACGCGCATACTCGAACAAGGTACCTGGCACGGACAACTGTATATTGTTGCTAGCGGCCTTGTCAGCGTGCTCTTGCACGAGGATCAGACGAAAAGTACTTCATCGCAGTCGGATACACAACTGGCGGTAGCGCAACTGGGGCCGGGCGAGTGTTTCGGCGAGATGTCGCTGATTACTGGCGAACCGCCATCCGCGACGGTGCGCGCCGAACAGGATACCACTCTTTGGGCGCTGCCGCAGGTCGATTTTCTGGCGCTCATAGGAACGTGTCCCACGCTGCTGCGCAACATCAACGCTATTCTAGCTCTACGCCTGAGTCGCACAAACAGGCAAATCCTCCTGCACCGTTCCGCCGAACGCGTCTGGCTGGCGCTTGTAGATGATCCCGCTCTTCCCTTGCAGCATTCGCTCGCGGTTCATATCGCCGACGCGCTGGCGGCGCGCAGCAAGAAGCGCGTGTTATTGCTCGAAGTCCAGGGACAGGACGAGGCCATCGGTTCGCATTTCGCGCTTTATACTGAGCAGGTGCGCCCATCGCTGTGGGACTGCGCCCGCGATCATGGCATGATCCAGCAGCATCGCGCTCCAACCACTACACAGGAAGGCCAGCCTTTCGCGGCCTATGCAGCCTTTACTTCCAACGCGCAGCAGCTTGACAAACTGGATGCTGGTATACTGACGATTATTACCGACATTGCCAACCTCTACGATTTTGTGCTGTTTGCGACGACACATCTAACACCTCCTATGCTGGCGCAAAGCATCGCTGAACAGTGCAGCAGGAGCGTGATGGTCGTTTCGAGTACTATGCTCTCCGAAGCAACGTCATTGCTTGCCGGGAGCACAGCGCCGCCAGCCCCGGCTGTATGCGTGGCGCATGTTCCCACGCGTCCCACTATTGGCGCGCGAGATGAATACGCGGTGCGGCTTGGTTATGAAGTGAAGCGCTTGCTAACGGCGGATATGCCCTTGCTTACGCGCTGTTGGGACGAAGGAAAGACACTGCGCCAGGTGGCAGCCGGTGCCGAATTGACGGGCGCGGTTGATTTTGTGGCGCGCTTCATCGCGCATCAGACGGTAGGCATCGCCTTTGGCGGCGGCGGCGCGCGCGGCTTCGCGCACCTGGGCGTGCTGGAGCAGTTGATTAAATACGGCGTACCGGTTGATTATATTGCAGCCTGTAGCAGCGGCATTATTACGCCCGGCATGTACTTGATCGGCAAATCGTTCGCCGAAAGCGAAGAGATTTTCCTGCAAATTCAACGCAATATCATTCGCTGGCGCATCCCGCGCACCTCAATTTTCTCGAATACAGGCTTGAAACGTATGCTGCGCGAGTTGTGCGGCGAGCTGCGCTTCGAGGACCTGACCACACCGTTCGCGATGGTGGCTGTAGATTTAAACACACGCGCCGGAGTTGTGCTTGATCGCGGCCTGCTGTGGCAGGCTGGCCTGGCCAGTACCGCCTTGCCGGGCATATTTCCGCCCGTGCTGGTGGGAGAACACATCTTGATGGACGCCGGCATGCACGACCCTGTACCCGTTCGCCTGCTGCGCAAGATGGGAGCTGACATACTCATTGCCTCCGAGTTGGGCGGACAGGAGCCACCCGCGCTCGAAAGCGCGACCCCCTGGTTGAAAGAATCGGAACGCAGCCAGCCTCAGCACGTTCGTTCGCCGCATATCGTGGACCTCATATTGCGCACTTACGACCTGGCGATGGCTACCATCGGCATGCACAGTATTCGAGAAGCCGATGTAGTCATCCGGCCAAAGCTACACCGCGTCTCGCTGCGCCAGTTTTCAGAGGGCCGCAAATTCGTGGCAGCCGGCAGAGAATCGGTAGAGCAAGCGCGGCCAGAGTTAAGGCGCTTCTTGCCCTGGATAGTAGAATAGTCATCCTCCGGCATGTTTCACCCTGTATCCCTCCACTTTTTATAACTTGCGACCCGTGTCGCCTGTGGACATTGCTCATAAATAAGCTCCTGGTTTCGCCTGGAGTAGTGGTGAAATCTTCCTGAAAACGTTAAAAATTGGGTCAAGCGTTCCGTTTTCCCTTGTTTCATCGCTTCGAGCAGGGTGTTCAGGTGGCCGTTCACCACTTGCCCTAACTCGGCGGTCGTTACCTCTGGTGGTGTTGGGGTGAACTGTCTTCCCTGTCCTCTTGGTCGCTCTCCTGGGTTTCCTGGCATAGTGAAAAAGGTGGAAACACCATACTAACAAGCGGGAAAATAAAATGCAAACGGAGTAGGGAAATGGTGAAGACTTAACACAACCGCTCTAACTTCTGCTCCTGGCTCGTCGCCTTCGTATCTCTGCTAAAACCTGCTGGCGTTTGGTTTTCGTTTCTTTAACATATTGCTCTAATTCTATCTCATGGCTGTTAAGTTCGTGACCATAGGGGATATGCTCTTTGTGCTTCTCATCAGGGAGAGTAAATTGCTTATACGCGGT
>Ga0307373_10005220_pt1 | contig 21376 bp, 22 predicted proteins | sample OX2MG_FD_202534 | JGI IMG/M metagenome (GOLD analysis project Ga0307373, IMG submission 202534) | Soil microbial communities from Risofladan, Vaasa, Finland - OX-2 | ecosystem: Environmental > Terrestrial > Soil > Coastal area > Acid sulfate soil | place: Finland: Risofladan, Vaasa | collected...
GGGCGTCGTGCTCACCAAGCTCGACGGCGACGCGCGTGGCGGCGCGGCGCTCTCGATTCGGCACGTCACCGGGGCGCCGATCAAGTTCGTCGGAACCGGTGAGAAGCTGGCGGCGCTGGAGCCGTTCTACCCGGACCGCCTCGCCTCGCGCATCCTGGGGATGGGCGACGTGCTCACGCTCATCGAGAAGACCCAGTCGGTCTACTCCGAGGAGCAGGCCAAGCAGCTCGAGCGCAAGATGCGCAAGGCCGAGTTCACGCTCGAGGACTTCCTGGCGCAGCTGCGCCAGGTGCGCAAGATGGGGCCCCTGGGCGACCTGATGAAGATGATCCCGGGCGTCTCCAAGGCGATGGCCAACGTGGAGCTGGACGAGCGCGAGGTGAATCGCGTGGAGGCGATCATCCTCTCGATGACGCCGCTGGAGCGCGTGAAGCCCGACGTCCTCAACGCCTCGCGCCGCAAGCGGATCGCCGCCGGCAGCGGGATGCGGGTGCAGGACGTCAACCGCCTCGTGAAGCAGTTCGAGCAGACGCGCCAGTTGATGAAACAATTTGGCGGGGGCAGGCGTCCCCGTCTTCCGATGCCCGGCTTCGGGCGTCGTTGACCGACTAGAGGGAAGAATGGTTCGCATCCGTCTGCGCCGCATGGGCGCAAAGAAACAGCCGACCTACCGCTTCGTGGTCGCGGACGCGCGCTCGCCGCGCGACGGCCGCTTCATCGAGGTGCTGGGGCACTACAACCCGCGCACCGAGCCGAAGACCGTGGTGGTGGACGTCGAGAAGGCCAAGGCCTGGATCGCCAAGGGCGCTCAGCCCTCGGAGACCGTTCGGCGGCTCTTCGCCGAACAGGGCATCGTCGAGGCGGCGCCGGTGAAGAAGGCCGCCGCAAGAACCGAATGAGCTCGTTCGACGACGAGTTCGGCCTCTTCGGCGCCGAAGCGGGCGAGGAAGAGCGCCGGCCCACGCTTGGCGCGCGGAAGATCGCGCACCGCGAGACGATCATCGACGAGATCGAGCCCGAGGAGGAGCCCGCGCCTCGCCGCACGCGCGGCGGCGCCGGACGCGGCCGCGGCGAGGCCGCTCCTCGCGTGAGCCGCCCCGGGCAGCGCGATCGCGGCCCGCATCCAGGCGGCGAGGCCGGACCGGAGCTCGAGGCCCGCTCCAAGGACCTGCTCGAGTTCTTGGCGCGCGGCCTCGTGACGCACAAGGACGAGATCGAGATCATCCCCGTGCGCCGCCCCGACGGCCGCCTGGTCCTGGAGCTCGAGGTCGACCCCGAAGACCTGGGCAAGGTCATCGGCAAGGGAGGCCGCGTCGCCCAGGCGCTGCGCACGCTGGTTCGTGCCGGCACCGAGGGAAAGGTCGCGATCGACATCATCGACGTCGAGGCGGTCGAAGACGAAGCCGAGGATGGCGACGAAGCCGAGAAGACCGACGAAGCCCCCGAAGCCGGCGAGGAGTCCTGACACCGGCGCACGGCCGCGCGCGGCCGCGCCCGTACTCGCCGCGGGGGAGCTGATCTCCGGACGCATCGCCGGCTTGTTCGGCGTGCGCGGCGAGCTCAAGCTCGATCTCTCGGTGGGGAGCCGCCCCGCAGCGGCAATCGGCGAGCCCCTCGAGCTCGTCTTGGCAGATGCCGCCCGCAAGAGCGCCGTCGTACGATCCCTGCGGCCGCACGGCGGCCGCTGGCTCATCGCCTTCGAAGACGCTGTGGATGCCGATGCGGCGCAGGCCTACGTCGGCGCGCGCGTCGTGACCCGGGCGGCCGGCCTGCCGCCGCTGGGTGCGGGCGAGTACTACGATCACGACCTCGTGGGCTGCGCCGTCTACGACGATGCGGCCGATGGCGCGATCTCCGGCGCGGCGCGCGCGCTGGAGCATTGGCCCGCCAGCGACGTGCTGATTCTGGAGAGCGGAGCGATGGTTCCTCTGGTCGCGGGCTACGCGCCGCGCGTCGATCTCGCCGGCAGACGCATCACCATGACGCTGCCTGCGGGCTTGATCGATCCGTCGCGCGGGATCACCGACGACTGAGGATAGCGGTCAGCGGCGCTTCGGCGGCGGGGCCACCAGCGCCGAGGCCGCGGCCTGCGCCGCCTGCTCCACGCTGCGTCCGCTGCCCGAGACCGTGCGCTGCGCGGCGCCCGTCGCGCAGTCCAGAAGCGTCGCGTCGATCGAGCCGTCGAACGACCGTGCGCCCCGCACGTTCCTCAACGTCGCGGCCACCAGGCGGGCGCCGCCATTCTGCTCGCAGATCACGCGCGCGAGCGCGGGGCCCTCGGGCGCCGGATCATCGTCGGCGACGGCAACCACGCCCTTGCCTTTCAGCGAAGCGATCAGCGCCTGGCGCGCCTGCGTTCGTTGCGCGGCGTCGCCCCCACCGCCGACCTCCACGACCACCCAGCGTTGACCCGCGACCGCGGCGGCTGCCTCGCGCGTGGCCGCCGCGGCGGCCGGCGTCGCCGTCGCCGTGGGCGCCGGCCCTGCGTCGGCGGTCGAAGGCGGCGGCGCCGTGATCGCCAGCAGCGCCTGCTTGAGCACGTACGCCTGCGATTCGATGTCGGTCGCGTTGCCGGCGGTGGCCGTCGCGCTGTAGACGGCGGTGCCGGTGCGCGCGCTGACCACGTACTCCACCAGCGAGACGCCGCCGGCGAACGGCGTGACGTATCCCGTCACGTAGTACGCCGCGCCGGCGGCCTGCGCGTCGTGCTGAAAGGTCTTCGGCGTGCTCGCGGCCGGCGCGGCCTTGACGACGACCTGACCGCCGTCGGCGATGTGCTGGGCGAGCAACGTCGCGATCTGCTCGCCCATCTTCTCCGGGACGTTGCCATTGGGCTGAAACGGAAAGACGACGACGACCGGCGCCGCCGTATCGGCGAAGGCTCCCCGGACGCCGAGGGCGAGGAGGAGTGCCACGACGAGAGAAGCGCCGAGCGCGCGAACGCGAGCGATGTGCATCCCGGGCGTTTCTCTAGCGGCGTGCACTTGCCTCTTCGCCCAGCGCGGCGACGAACGCGCCGATGGCGCGCCCGACGCGCTCCGGCTGCTCGAGTTGAGGGACGTGTCCGGCGCCCTCTAGGCTCTCCAGCTTGGCTCCCTGGATCCGCTCGAGCAGGAACTCCGAGAACTTCGGCGGCGTCATGCGGTCCTCGGTGCCGCTGACGATCAGCGTGGGGCGAGCGATCGCGCCGACGCGTTCGCGCGCGTCGAAGGCATCGCACGCGCGGAAATCGGTGATCGTGGTCGCCGGGCCACAGCGCTCCATCGCGGCGACGATGCGCGCGACGCGGCTCTCGGGGGCGTCGGGAGCGAGCTCGAGCTGCGCGAGCGTCCTGGCGGCGGCGGCGAAATCCCCTTCGAGCTGCGTGAAGAAATCGGGGTGGACGCGCAGCCTGGCGCCGGTACCCACGAGCACCAGTCCAGCCACGCGCTGAGGCTCGGAGAGCGCAACGGTCATCGCGACGGCGCCGCCCATGGAGTTGCCGATCAGGACCGCGGGCTCGTCGGCGAGGTGGGTGCGGACGAGCCACTCTGCGCAAGCGTCGACCGTCGCGAGCGCTTCGCTCTCCGGATGGCCGGGAAGCGAGGGCGCGAGCGCGCCGGGGAAGAGCTTCAGGAGATCGGACCAGATCTCGCCGGTATGTCCGGCGCCGTGGATGAAGATGAGCTTCATGCGATCCTTTCGTCAGGACGAGACGACGCGCGCTCCGCTCTCGCCGGCACCCGGCTCGCGCGGCGTCCCCGACCACGCGATGAAGAAATGGGCACCGAAGAGCAGGATCGCAGCCAAGCAGTAGAACCAGAGGAGCAGGACCATGATGCCGGCGATGGCGCCGTAGACGCGCGTGAAGTCCGCGTGGGCGCTGTAGATGCCGAAGCCGACTTGGAGCACCGTCCACGCCACCGCACAGAAGAACGCTCCGGGAAGGACGGTGCGCAGGTTGAGCGGGGCGTTGGGGAGCCAGCGATAGAGCGCCGCCGCCATGAAGAAGAAGAGCAGAACCGAGGAGACGTATGCGGCGAGCTGATCGACCAGGGCCGCATCGGCGAGTCCGCCGAGCCGCGCCACGGAGGTGAGCCCCACGGGGAGGACCGCCGAGGCGAGCAGCAACGCACCGAGCAACGGGATCATCAAGGCGGCGACCAGCGTGTTGCGCACGATCGGGCCTTCTTTGGGCGTGTCCAGCGCGCGGTCGAGCGCGTAGGCCATCGTGACGAAGACGTTCTTCGCCGACCACATGAGGATCAGCAGGCCCACGGCTCCGGAGATGCCGCGATACTGGACCACGTGGTGGAGATCCCGCTCGAGCACGCGCCGCGCCACCGGCGTCACCGGACCCAGCACCGCCAGGGTTTGACGGGCGCCGGCGTCCGTGCCGCCGAGATAGCCGAGGATTGCCGCCAACAGCAGCACCAGTGGAAAGATGGCGAAGAGGGCATTGTAGGCGATGGCCTGCGCCAGGACGCCGCTACCCGTCGCGGAGAACGCGCGCGCGGCCAGGCGCAGAGCCCGGAAGAGTCGCACGAGGGCCTGCGCTACCCCTCCGGCTTGCTGGACTCCTTCTCTTCCTTGGCGGCCCGGCGGGCTGCACGTCCGCCCAGGTGCCCGATCTGCTGGTAGTCGACGAGGCCGAGGTCGCGGACTTTCTTGCCGCCCTTCTTGCCGATCTCCTGATAGTCGACCAGACCCTCGTCGCGGACCTTTTCGCCGCCCTTCTTGCCGATCTGCTGGTAGTCGACCAGGCCTTCGTCGCGCACTTTGTCGCCGCCGCGCTTGCCGATGCCTTGGTAGTCGACCAGCTTCTCGTCGCGCACCTTCTCGCCGCCTTTGCGGCCGATCTCCTGATAGTCGACCAATCCGCTGTCGCGGACCTTTTGGCCGCCCTTGCGGCCGATCGCGGCGTAGTCGACCAGCTTTTGATCGCGTACCTTCTCGCCGCCCTTGCGCCCGATCGACCGATAGTCGGTCTGTTTCCGGCGCCCGCCGTCCTGCTTTTCCGTCATCGCGCCCCCGTGCTGGGGTTGCCCTCGGGCGGTACCCTACCCGCTCGACTCCGCCTCTTGGAACTCGTTCGTGCTCCAAGCATACCCCCATAGAGCAGGTGGGCAAACAGTCCGACGGGGACGAAGAGCCCACCATGGTTCCCGTGATCCAGGTCGTGGTCGACGGCCGGCTGATGCAGAGCGCGAACCCTCCGCAGTTGGCCGGCGGCACCGTGGTCGTTCCGCTCGACGACGTGCGGGCGCTCGCGCAGCGGGCCTGGTATCGCCCCGCCGACCGGTCCGTCACGATCCAGCAGGGCGACCGCCAGATCGTCCTCTTCGTGGGGCGCTTCGAGGCCTGGATCAACGGCCGGCCTGGAAGCGTGCGCCGGCCGCCGGCCTTCACCGGGCAGACCCTCTACGTGCCGCTTGCCGTCTGTGCGCGCGCACTGGGGGCGCGCGTGGTCTACGAGCCGCGCACGCACACCGTGGTGGTGGCCACCCGGGCGCAGCCGTTGACGCGCTGGACGCCGCCCCCGCCCCCGTTCGTGGTGCCGACGCCGTTCCCGCGCTCGACGCCCATGCCGGCGCCCGCGCGGCCCTCGCCGGCGCCCTCGCCGCAGGAGGCCGAGCCGCAGCCGCGGCGGACGCCGCTCTCCGTCAGACCGAGCTGGCCCTAGCCGTTACGGCGCGACCAGCGGATTCGAGAGCTCGCCGATCCCATCGACGACCACCGTGACCGTATCGCCGACCTGCATGGCGCCGACGCCCTCGGGGGTGCCGGTCAACACGACGTCGCCCGGCTCGAGCGTCATCGCCGCGGTGATGTACTCGAGGAGCACGGGAAGCGTGAAGATGAAGTCCTGCGTGTTGCCGTCCTGCCGGACCTCGCCGTTGAGGAGCGTGCGCACGCGCACGTGCGAGAGGTCGAGATCGGCGGCGTCGACCCACACGGGCCCGAGCGGGCAGAAGGTGTCCATGCCTTTGGCACGCGCCCACTGACCGTCGGGAGCCTGCAAGTCGCGGGCCGTGACGTCGTTGCCGATCGTGTAGCCGCGCACGATCTCCATGGCGCGCGCGGCAGGCACGTTGCGCGCGCGCGTGCCGACGATGACGGCGAGCTCGCCCTCGTAGTGGACGTTCTTCGACTGCGGCGGATAGACGATCGGCTCGCCGGCCGCGATGACGGAGCTTGGCGGCTTGAAGAAGAGCAGCGGCTTTGTGGGGACCTCGTTGCCGAGCTCCTTGGCGTGGGCCGCGTAGTTGCGCCCGACGCAGACGATCTTGCTGGGCACCACCGGCGCGAGCAGCGTCGCCTCGGAGCGGGGAAACGCTGCACCGTCCTCGGTGCGGATGCGATCGTCCTCGAGGATGCCCTCGACGATGCGATCGTGGTATCGAGCGCGAACGTGCGTGGCCAACGTGCAACTCCCGTCACGAGCAAGAGCGAAACGGCGCTCCTGCTTCGCGACGTGCGTCGTCGGCCCTTGTCACGAACCGGAAAGTGCGACCTGCTCGTCACCTTGCGCGGGAAGCGCCGTTTCGCCATCCGCTGCGACGTCCCCCGACGATGCGAGCTCGGGCACGAGGGGCTCCGAGACGGCCAGCTCGTCGACGGCGAGCGACTCCGCACCGGCGGAGCCCTCGGAACCGCCGAACGTCGCGAGCATGCCGCGCAACGAGTGCGATTCCTCCGCGAGCCGCGCCGCGACGTCCTCCAATTGCTCGATCGCGTGCGCCGAGCTGGCGGCCCGCATCGAGACCTGCTCCATCGCGCGGACCACCTCGTCCAAGGCGCGCGCCTCCTGCCCCGTGGCCTGTTCGACCTCGACGGTGAAGCCGCGGATCGCCTCGATCTGGCTGGAGATCTGCTGCGCGTTGGCGGTCTGTTCGGACGTGGCTCGCGCGACGTCGGCGGCGCGTCCCTCGATATCGCGCACGGCCGCGATCATCTGCTCCCGGGCGCCGTCCTGCCCTTTGGCCGCCTCGGCGACCTCGCGGGCGATCTTGGTCACGTCGTCGACCAGACCCAGGATCTCGGAGAGCGCGTGGCTCGCGTCGTTGGCGGCGCCCTGCGCCCGCTGCGCTCCCGCCGTCGAGCTCGAGACGGCCCGGCTCACCTCGGAGGTGCGCTGCTGAATCTCCTGCGTGCGGTGCGAGACCTCGCGCACCGATTGAGCGGAACGCTCCGCCAGCTTGCGGATCTCCTCGGCCACCACGGCGAAGCCGCGGCCGTGCTCGCCCGCGCGGGCCGCCTCGATGGCGGCGTTGAGGGCCAGCAAGTTGGTCTGGTCGGCGATCTCGTCGATCGTCCGGAGCATGACGTCGATTTGCGAGCTGGATTCCTGCAGCGAGGTCATGGCCGTCTGGACGGCGGAGAGGTCGTTGCCGATCTGCAGCGAGCGCGCGATGAGCTCGTCGACGATCTTGCTGGAGGCGCGCACGCGCTCGTTGGTGTCGTTCGAGCGCTGGTAGGCGAGCTGCACCTGCTCCGCCACGGCGCGGAGAGCCTGGCCGACGGCTTCCACCGTCCGCACCGACTCCTCGGCCGTCGTCGCCAAGGCCTCGTTGTTCTGGGCGACGGAGCGGATCGAGGCAACGATCTCCTCGAGGGATTGCGAGCTGGTGTCCACGGCCTCGCGCAGGCGCCGAGCGTTGCCGGCGATCTGCTGTGAGCTGGCGCCGATCTCCACCACGGAGGCGGAAGTCTGCTCGGAGGCCGCGGCCTGCTCCGTGAGCGTCCGGTGGATGGTGCCGCTGTGCTCCGAGACCTCGGAGGCGGCGCCTGCCACTGCTCCGCTGGCGGTCCGCACGTGGTCGAGTGCCCCGCTCACGCTGGCGAGGAGGGCGTTGAACGACTCGGCGAGCGCACCGAGCTCGTCGCGGGAGGTCACGGCCAGCCGGCGCCCGAGATCGTGCGTCTCGGCGATCTCGCGCATCGCCCCGGAGACTTCGACCACCGTGCCCAGCGTGAAGCGCGGCAGCACGAAGAAGGCCACGAGGAAGACGATGATCGCCACGACAACCACGATGGTCACGCTGATGCGCTCCGTCAGCAGCACCGGGCCGTAGAACGCGGACTTGGGCCAGAAGTACGCGTACGTGTAGCCGGCGTCGAGCGAGCGCGCGAATCCGCCGTAGTTGCTCTGCTTGTTGATCGGGCTTCCGGAGATGGCGAGATGCACGGCGGTGTTGGCGGCAGCTGCGGCCAGCGACGGGAGGTTGAGTGACTTGATGGCCGTCGCGCTGCCGAAGCGGTGGGAGGCCAAGAGCGTGGCCTGCTGCACGTCGCTGAGCGGCGCCAGCGACTCCATGGCCAGCTCGGGCCGCTGGGAGAGGTAGTCCTCGATGCCCGAGCCGTCGATCAGCATGCCGTAGGAGCCCGGGACGGCCGTGTCGTCATCGATGACGCGATAGAGCTCCTCCGGGGCGGTCTCGACGACCACGGCGCCGGCATTGGTGTTGTTGGGGCCGGGGATGCCGGCCGCGTAGAAGACGAAGCTTCCGCCCGCGGGGTTGAGGAAGATGGTGGAGACGGTGGTGGTGCCGGTCAGCGCCACTCGGATCGCCGGGAGGTCCTTCAGGGGGACCGCCGGCGGCGGCCCCGCCAGCGACTGGACGAGGTTGCCGTGAGCATCCAAGAGATAGACGTTGCGCGCGAAGGGGATCATCGTCGCAATCCCCTTGGTCTGGGTGGCCGGAATCGGCTTGTGGTCGCCGATGGCCGCGGCCACGACGGGGAGGCTGGCGATGAAGGTGGCCTCCTGCTTGCGGTCGTCGAGGACCTGCTCGATCTGAGCGGCCGTCCCCTTGGCGTGCTGCAGGATGGCTTGCTGGGCCGAGTCGACCTGCGTGTTCCGGATCTGCGTGATGGCCAGGACCGCCATCGCGATGAGCGGGACCAGGGCCAGGAGCGCGGCCCACGTTGACAGTTTGACGCGCAACGATGATCGCAACACGATCTACCTCCCACATCGTGGAACGGAGCAGCCCGCGAGGGCACCCCATCACCATGTAGCGGTCGGTCGTTTACGGCCGCGTCCTTAGCGCGGCCGGCCGGAAGAGCGCGGTGTGGTAGCGCGCGTACTCGCGAAATCCCAGCGTGCGATAGAGTGCGTAGCCCATCTCGGAGGCCTCGAGCACGGCGCATCGCGCCCCGGCCGTCCGCGCGTGGCGAAGCGCCGCCAGCGTCATGGCGGCGCCGAACCCGCGCCGCCGGAACTCCGGGCGCGTGGAGAGCGAGTAGATGCCGGCCGCCGCGCCGTGAAGGAAGAGGATGCAGCTCGCCACGGGGCGTCCGTCGACCAGGCCGACGTAGCGCCGCAAGGGCAGATCGGGGTCGAGGCCGAGGGCGAGGTTGAACCGCACGAGGGCCTCCAGAATTCCCGGCTCGCTTCCCAGCGCCTCGTTTTGCAGCAGGAGAAAGCCGGTGATCTCCTCGGGATGTGACAGGGGGAGGATGGCCAACTCGCGAGGCGGCTTCGCGTCGAGCGGCAGCTCAGCGAGTGAGGCCGCCAGACCCGGCATCGGAGGCGCGGCGAAGAGCCCGCGCGAGCGCAGGCGCGATGCGACGCGGCGGTGCGGCGCTCCATCGCCCAGCCACCAGAACATCGAGCAGCGGCGCGCGGCGAACGGCTCGAGCGCGCGCGCGATCACGCGGTCGGTGATCTCCCCGTCGAAGCCCGTGGAGAAGACGCCGTTCAGCGAGGTGACGGGAATGGACGATTCGTAGCGCACGATGCCGCCCACGTCGGAGCAGATGCCTTGACCGCGTGCGGCGTAGTATCGGTAGAGGCCGAGCATGTTGTGCTCGATGATCTGAGCGAAGGGCGGCCCGGGGACCCCGGTGGACATCGCTGGACGGCGTCCTTTTCAGCGCGGCGCGCGAGGAATATTCTTCTCCTCGCGAGGTAAGCCCCGCATCTCACTCCGGCATCACGGGCTCGCCGCGCGCGGCGGGAGGCGGGAGCCGGATGCAGTACCCCGGAGAGCATGGAGCTCTTTCTCCTCAAGATCGCCCTGCCCACGTTGCTCATCGGCGGCGCCAGCCTCGCGGCGCGCCGCTGGGGAGCCGCGGTCGGGGGCTGGCTGGTGGGCTTGCCCCTGACGTCGGGGCCGGTGGTCCTCCTGCTCGCGCTGGTCCACGGCAACGCGTTCGCCGCGCACGCCTCGAACGGAATTCTCTTGGGGCTCGTCTCCGGCGCCGTCTTCTCCGTGGTCTACGCTCTGCTCGCGCGGCGGGCGCCGTGGCCGCTGTGCTGGGCGGGGAGCTGGGCAGCGTTCGTCGCGTGCACGGCCGTGCTCGATCGCTTCACGGTTCCGCTAGCCGCCTCGTTCGTCGCGGCGGTCGCCGCGCTGGCGGCCGCGCTGCCGCTGCTTCCCGCCGTCGACCACGTGGGCTCCCAGCTGCGGTCTCCACGGTGGGAGACGCCGTTGCGCATGCTCTCCGCGGCGACGATCGTGGTCGTGCTCACGGCCGTCGCCGGGACGCTGGGCCCGCGCCTGAGCGGCCTGCTGACGCCGTTTCCCGTGGCGGCGACCATCCTCACCGTTTTCACGCACCGGCTCGAAGGAGCCCCCGGCGCGGTGCGCCTCCTGCGGGGCTTCATGGCGGGCAACTTCGCCTTCGCGGCGTTCTTCCTGATCGTGGCCACGCGATTGCAGCCCTGGGGACTCGCCCCGACGTTCGCGGCGGCGGTGGGCGTGGCGTGCGCGGTTCAGCTCGCGGCTCTGGCGATCATGCATGCCAAGGGGGCGGTTTCCCTTGGGTCGTGAGCAAGGGCGTCGCGGCGCCGGCGCGCGAGGGAAGCCTGGGCGCTGTCGACAATAGACATTCTCCGATGACCCCCTCGAAGCGCCTCCGGCGCGACGCCCCGGCTCTGGACCGCACCTCGACGGCCGGGAAGGTGGCGGAATACCTGCGCAAGCGCATCGCCTCCGGCCGGCTGCAGCCCGGCGATCGCATCCCCGAGCTCAGCGTCTCCGCGGCGCTTTCCGTGAGCCGCAGCCCCGTGCGCGAGGCGCTGATGCAGCTCGCGCAGGAAGGCCTGGTGACCATCGTGCCGTACAAGGGCGCGCTGGTCTCGCCGCTCGAGCGCAAGCGCTTCGAGGACCTGCTGCACTATCGCGTGGCGCTCGAGGAGTTCGCCGTCACGCGCGCCGTCGAGACGGCGGAAGCCGGCGAGATCGATCGTCTCTCCGGGTACATCCGCAAGCTCCGCGCGTGCGCAGCGGCCAAGGATCTCCCCGGTGCCATCGAGGCGGACCTGGCCTCCCACGAGTTTCTGGTCGCCCTGGCGCGCAACGAGCTCCTCACGCGGGCGTATGGGGAGATGCTCAACCAGTTGCGCCTCTACTTGCGGCTCACCATCACGCATTACGACCACATGGACGAGCTGGCCGAGGAGCACGAGCACTTGCTCGAAGCGTTGCGGGGGAGGCGCAAGGCCACGGCCCGCAAGCTGATCCGGGCGCACATCGTCCACGGCTTTCAAGAGGCGCTGCGCGAGCTGGAGCGGCGGACCGACGTTGCCACGTGAGGGGGAGAGCAGATGCGTGAGGTGGTGATCGCCGGCGTCGGCATGACGCACTTCGGCAAGTTCCTCGAGCGCTCGTTGCGCTCGCTGGCGGAGGAGGCGGTGCGCGAGGCGCTCGCCGATGCGCGGACCTCGGCGGGCGAGGTGGGCATGGTGGCCTTCGGCAATGCGGCGGCGGGCCTCGTGACGGGGCAGGAGATGATTCGCGGGCAGGCGGCGCTGCGCGACACGGGACTGCTGGGCCTGCCGTTGATCAACGTGGAGAACGCCTGCGCCTCCGGGTCGAGCGCCGTGCACCTGGCCTGGATGGCCGTGGCCTCGGGAGCGGCGGACGTGGCCGTGGCCGTCGGAGCCGAGAAGCTGACGCATCCCGAGAAGGAGCGGGCCTTCCGTGCGATCGGCACGGCGGTCGACCTCGAGCGGATGGAGGAGTTCGCGGGCGCGGAGCGGACCGGGGCGGGCGCCCAGCGCTCCTTCTTCATGGACGTCTACGCGCGGTCGGCGCGCGAGTATCTGGAGCGTAGCGGAGCCTCCGTGCGCGACTTCGCGGAGGTCGCGGTGAAGAACCATGCGCACGGCGCGCTCAACCCCAGGGCGCAGTACCGCGACGCGGTGAGCGTGGAGCAGGTGCTCGGCAGCCGCGAGATCAGCGCGCCGCTCACGCTGCTGATGTGCTCGCCCATCGGCGACGGCGCGGCGGCCCTGGTGCTCTGCACCCCCGAGCACGCGCGGCGCGCCGGGGCGGATGCCGTGCGCGTGCGCGCCTCGGCGGTGACGACCTCGTTGGACCGCGAGGGACCCAGCGCGCCGCAGCGCGCGGCGGAGCGCGCGTACGCCGCCGCGGGTCTTGGACCGCAGGACCTCGACGTGGTGGAGGTGCACGACGCCACGGCCTCGGCCGAGTTGCCGGTCTACGAGGAGATCGCCCTCTGCGCTCCCGGAGAGGCGGCCGCATTGCTGCGCTCGGGGGCCACGCGTCTGGGCGGGCGCATCCCGGTGAACGCGAGCGGCGGCCTGCTGAGCAAAGGGCACCCCGTGGGGGCCACGGGCGCGGCCCAGCTCGTGGAGCTGACGGAGCAGCTCCGGGGTCGCGCTGGAGCGCGGCAGGTGGCGGGAGCCCGCGTGGCGCTCGCGGAGAACGCGGGGGGACATCTCGGCGGCGGTCCCGCCGTCGCCGTGGTCACGATCCTCTCGCTCTAGCGGACGACATCGCCCATCGAGCGTCGTCGCGTCGCAGCCAAGCAGCCGGAGCATGCCTCCCTCGGGGCCACTCGTCGGCGCACCTCGTGTGCGCCTCCTGTTCGCGCCGCATCGGCCCTCTCGCCATCCGCGGCTCGGGCGGATGTCGAAGCGCCCCTCGAGAGGCATGCTCCGACCGCTTGGCGCGTCGTTCCAAGCGTAGACCGAAGATCTCCTACGGCTCTTCCGCCAGCAGCGCGCGCAGCTCCGCCTTGACGATCTTGCCGTAGTTGTTCTTCGGGAGCGCCTCGACGTAGCGGTACGCCTTGGGACGCTTGAAGCGCGCGATGTGCGCCAGGCAGAGCGCGTCCAGATCGCTCGCGGGTGCGGCGGCGCCGGCCTTGGTCACCACGAAGGCCACGACTTCCTCGCCCCAGTCGGGATGGGGACGCCCCACCACGGAGACCTCGAGCACCCCTTCGTGGCGCAAGAGCACCTCTTCCACCTCGCGCGGGTAGATGTTGGTGCCGCCGCTGATGATCAGGTCCTTCGAGCGGTCCTTCAGCGTCAGAAAGCCGTCCGCGTCGAAGGCGCCGACGTCGCCCGTGTGCAGCCACCCGCCCCGCAGCGCTGCGGCGGTTGCTTCGGGGTTACCCCAGTAGCCTTCCATCACGATGTCGCCGCGCACGGCGACCTCACCCACCTCGCCCACGCCCAGCGGACGGTCGTCCGCGTCGACCACGCGCACCCCGACCCCCATGAACGGAATGCCGGCCGAGGCGATGCGCTGCTCGTAGCGGGGGTGGGAGAGGTCGGCGATGGCGGACTTTGAGAGGGTGGTGATCGTCATCGGGGCCTCGCCCTGCCCATAGATCTGGGCGAAGCGGTAGCCGAAGCGGCCGATGGCGCGCTTGAGGTCCTCCACGTACATCGGCCCGCCGCCGTAGACGATGGTCCTGAGGCGCTCCACGGGAACGTCGGCGCGCTCGGCGGCGGCGACCAGCCGTGTGACCATCGTGGGCGCGAAGAAGGCGCTGACGCTCGCGTGGGCGTCCAGCAGCGAGAGAAACTCGACGGCATCGAAGTGACCGCTCTCGGCGACGACCTGCGCCGCGCCGCGCGCGAGGAACGGGAGGCCGTAGAGCCCCGATCCGTGCGACATCGGCGCGCCGTGAACGAAGACGTCCTCGGGCGAGATGGCGTCGACGTCCGCCAGGTAGGACGAGATCATCACGAGCAGGTTGCGGTGGCTGAGCGTCGCTCCCTTGGGGCGGCCCGTGGTGCCGCTGGTGTAGAAAAGCCAGGCCGGATCGCGCGGCTCCGCTTCCCAGAGATCGATCGCGGCCTCGGCGCCGTGGTGGCGATACGCCTCGCCGCCGATGTCCACGACGTGCTCGAGCGCGGGGATCTCCTCGGTCAACGGGGCCACCGCCGGGGCGAGGTCCGGCGTCGCGAAGCAGAGGCGCGCCGCGCTGTCGTCCAGGATGTAGGCGAACTCGCGGGGATGCAGCTTGGCGTTCATCGGCACCGCGCAGAGGCCGGCGTGCCAGACGGCGCAGAGGATCTCCACGAATTGCGGGCAGTTGGTCGCCGCCAGCGCGACGCGGTCTCCCGGCGCCAGACCGTAGCGGGAGCGCAGCGCCCCGGCGAGCGAGGCGACGCGGCGCGAGAGGCTCCCGTAGTCGGCGTGCATGCCGGCACCCAGGTAGAGCGCGGGGCGCGCTCCCCAGGCGCGGCCGATGCGATGGAGCAGCATTGCGACATTCATCGCAGGTAGTCTATCACGCCGGAGGGCGCTTGCTCGACGTGGGAAGGTTTCGTGGCGGTACGTTTCTCAGAATCTTCTCGTCCGCTTGGTACGGTCGGCCTAACGAGTCTTACACCACCCCTGCTCGGGGTCGAGAGGAGTCTTCTGGGATGTTGGTCCGCCGTCTTGTGCTACCGGTTCTCCTGACGGTCGTCGTTCTCACCGCATTCGCGGCTCGCGCCTTCGCCCGCTCCCCCGTCGCCGTCGTGGCATCGAACTGGAAGTTCACGCCTGCGACGATCACCGTACCGGCCGGGGAGCCCACCACGCTCCGCCTGGCGTCCTCCGAGGGTGTTCACGGAATACAGTCCGATGCGCTGGGGCTCAAGCAGACCGTGATCGTGCCCGGCAAGTTCGTCGAGGTCACGTTCACGCCGAGCAAGGCGGGGACGTATCCCGTGCACTGCTCCGTCATGTGCGGCGCCGGTCATGCGGATATGGTCTTGACGGTGGAGGTGAAGTAACGATGAAACGCATACTGCCCGTTATCGCCGCCGGCCTCGGATTGGGCCTGGTCCTCTCGGGGCTGCACGCCAAGCCCTCGCAGGCGATGCCGCCATTCGCGCAGGCGCTGGGCGTCAACTGCGACACGTGCCATACCATGGTCCCCATGCTCAACGCGTATGGGCGCTACGTTCAGAGCACCGCCTACTCGGCGATCGACCACGATCAGCTGGTCAAAGAGTTTCCGGCCTGGATCGACTATTCGGTTGAAAGCGACTACGGGCCGGGCGCGGGCGCGGGCACGGGAGTGGCGCGCAACTCGTTCGGTAACCTCTCGATTCACGCGCTGGGCTACTTGAGCCCGGACATCACCTACCACTTTCAGGATTGGCTGATCTCCGGCGACTCGACCGCCAACGTGCTCGACACCTTCTGGGTGAGCTACAACAAGCTCTTCCAGCGCCAAGGCCACCTCTTCGTCGGGCTCCTCGAGGCTCCGGCGCCGTCGGTCTACAGCATGTCCATGGATCTCGACGGGCCGGGGGCGTCGAGCACGCTGGTGGGCGAGCACGACTGGAGCTACACCATCGGCAACCGCTGGGGTACGAAGCTAGCCTACATTCACAACTGGCTCAACCTCGAGGGCGGCTATCTGCTCAGCGACGATCCGAACTTCCACGGCCTCACGGACTTCGGCGGCGCCTACGGCAGCGCGAACTGCCCCAACGGTAACGAGTACTGCTACTTCGACAACAGCAATACCGAGAAGACGTTCGCCTGGAAGGCCGCCTACGCGAGCCCGAAAAAGCCGGTTGAAGCCGGTCTCTTCGGCAGCTTCGGCACGATTCAGGTCAGCACGGGAACCGACCAGTACAACTCCGTGGCGGCATACGTCCAGGTCGATCCCGGCAAGCACTACGTTCCGGGCGTGCTCGCAATCTACCAGACCGGCCACGACAGCAACCCGGGCGTCAGCTCCATCTCGGGCAACGTCATGCCGGCGACCGACAGCACGGGGTCGAGCTTCGAGCTCTTCGAGCCCATCTTCCGCGGCAACGCGGTGGTCAGCTTGCGCCACGACTTCAACGGCAACAACTACGACGGCCAGATGTTCAACGGTAACTATCTCAACGTCGGCTTCAACATCCCAGGCGTGCGCTATCTGCACGGCTACGTTGAGGCCCTCATGGGTGGAGCCTCGGAGCTCGCGGGCGACACCGGCGCGCCGACGTTCAAGAGCATGCTCTGGCTGGCGCTCCCGGTCGAACGGGCGAAGTAACCGCCGTTCGGCAGCGCCTACCATAAGCGAAGGCCACCGCACCAGGTGCGGTGGCCTTCGCTTATGTACGGGAGCGCGGCCTCGGGAATCCGATCGTCTGCGTCAGGTGAGCCTGCGTTAACCGCCGACAGGCATGCGCCGGACGGTGAAACACCGGCCGGCGGAGGGTTGCCCGGATATGGCGCCGTGGGTTGGCGTGCGGCCAAACCACGGCAGACTCGAGGTGGCGGTGTCTACTTCGTCGTGGGGTCGGCCGGCTTGACTTCTGCGGCGTTGGCCACGGGCTTCCCACTTCCCCCGTCGAGGCTCGCGATGTACGCGACGAGATCGGCGACCTGCGCGTTCGAGAAACCGAAGTCCGGCATCGGCGGCGAGGGGCTCTTGATCTTGTCGGCGATCTGCTCGGGGGTCATGTGCTGCTCGAGGCCGACTAGCTTCGGCGCGAAGCCGCCGGTGAGGTTGGCGCCGTGGCAGGAGGCGCAGCCGTGCTGGTGCACGAGCGCAGCTCCTGTCGTGGCGTCACCATTGGCGTACGCGCTGGTTGCGGCGTGCACGTCGGCCAGCGGGAGTACGGCAATCGCTGCTCCGGCGAGAGCGGCAAGCGAAACTACGGAGAGACGGAAAAGGCGCATCAGGAACATCCTTTCTCTCGCATGATGCTACTATACGCTGCTGCCCACCGCGGAGAACGGCGCGTGAACGGCGGGAGAAGGCGCGATGAAACGGAAGACGCCGCAGCCCTGCGACGAATGTCGGAGTCGCCGCGTGAGCGACCCGTTGTGCGCGCATGTTTTGGGAACATCTTGAGAAGAGCGACGCGTGTGCCGTCACCGTCGCTCCCTCACGTTGGCCTTTCCCAGCTCTCTACGTTGCGCGAAGCGGGCGGCGGCCGCTCGCCTCCCGGGAAGGAACCTGGCTCGACGGGAACGCTTGCCCCCATCAACCCCCGGGCACGCCGCCGGTTCGTGCCGGTGGCGGCTCTCCGATCGTTCGCGACCGGGTTGAACCCGGCCGCTCGTTGGAGGTCGCATGAGAGCGTTCATCACGGCAGTCTTAGCTTGTGCTCTGGTTGCGCCATCGTCGGCTGCTCTGGCGCAGACGGTGACCGGAGCGGAGCTGGCGGCGCAGAACGCCGCCTCGAACCAGTGGCTGACGTACGGCCACGACTACACGAACGACCGTTACTCCACGCTCGACCAGATCACGACCGCGAACGTCAAGAACCTGACCCCGGCCTTCGTCTTCCAGACGGGCGTCGCGGCGCCGTTCGAGGTGACGCCGACGGTGGTCGGCGACACCATGTACATCACGACGGCCTACGACCACGTCTTCGCCCTCGACGCGCGCACGGGCAAGATGAAGTGGCAGTACACGCAGAAGCTGGGCAAGACAATCTTCTGCTGCGGCCCCGTGAACCGGGGCGTCGCCGTCGCCGACGGCAAGGTCTTCCTCGGCACGCTGGACGGGAAGCTCGTGGCGCTCGACGCCAAGACGGGCGAGCCCGACTGGAGCATCCAGGCCGGCAGCAACGACGCCGGCTATTCGCTGACCATGGAGCCGCTGGTCTACAAGGACACGGTCATCGTGGGCGGCGCCGGCGGCGAGTACGGGATCCGCGGCTCGGTCACCGCCTATCGGATCTCCGACGGCAAGGAGGTCTGGCGCTTCTGGACCGTCGGCCCCGGCTGGCAGGGCGATTTCTCGACCCATACGCCCAACGGCGCCGACCTCCATCGGGACATCGCGGCGGAGAAGGCGGCCGTCGGCCAGTACGGCGATGCCTGGAAGACGGGCGGCGGCGAGGTGTGGATGACGCCCGCCATCGACCCGAAGACCCATACGCTCTTCGTCTCGAGCGGCAACCCCGCGCCCGATCTCGACGGCTCCCATCGTCCGGGCGACAACCGCTGGACGGATTCCATCATCGCCATCAACCTGGACAACGGCACGATGGATTGGGCCTATCAGGAGATTCCGCACGACGTGTGGGACCTGGACGCCGTCTCTCCGCCGATCCTCTTCGACACGACCGTCGACGGCAAGACCGTGCCGGCAGTCGGCGAGGCCGGGAAGACCGGTTGGTTCTACGTGCTGGACCGCCGCACGGGCAAGCAGATCCGCGTCTCCAAGGCGTTCGTGCCGCAGAAGAACATGTTCGCGCAGCCGACCGCAAAGGGGACGTACATGCTGCCGGGCGCCAACGGCGGTGACGAGTGGTCGCCGGTCTCGTACGACCCGACGCTCCACTACGTCTTCATCCCGACGTTGAATCAGCCCATGCTCTACAAGGTCCATCCCGCTCCGCGCGAGGAGGGGGCCCTGTGGCTCGGCAGCGCGTTCGTGGCGGCTCCCGAGTCCACGCAGGACGGCTCGGTGGTGGCGGTCGACACGGAGACCGGCGACATCGCATGGGAGCACAAGGTCGACTACCCGATGATCGGAGGCTGCGCATCCACAGGCGGCGGGCTGACGTTCACGGGTGAGAGCAACGGCAATTTCGACGCGTTCGACTCCAAGACCGGTGACCTGCTCTGGCAGTTCCAGACGGGCGCCGGCGCGAACGCGGCCCCAATGGTCTACTCGGTCGACGGCAGAGAGTACGTGGCGATCGCCTCCGGCGGAAGCTTCCAAATCGGCACGCAGTACGGAGACGCGCTCTATGTCTTTGCCTTGCCACGCTAGGAGCATCATGGCACGCACTCGCCGAGCGTCCGCGCTCGTCGCACTGGCCTTCCTCGCCGTCATCGTGACGGCGGGGGGGGCCGGCGCCGCCTCGACCGCGCCGCCTTCTTGGATGACGGTCGACGCGGCCAAGAAGGCCGTCTCCTTCGTCATCAAGATGGCGGAGAACGGCACCAACGGAACTTTCAACTTCAACGGGTATGCTCGCGGCGATATGACCATCACCGTGCCGCTGGGTTGGAAGGTGCACATGCACGTCATCAACATCGGCGAGGGTGCGATTCCCCATAGCCTGGAGATCGCGGCGGTCACCGAGGCGATGCCCTCGCAAGGGGTGAGTCCCGCGTTCGACGGGGCCTACACCGTGCAGCTCGTGCCCGGCATGGGCGTGGGCAAGAGCGACAGCGTCGACTTCATCGCGAACCAGGCGGGAAAGTACTGGATGATGTGCGGCGTTCCCGGGCATGCCGAGGGCGGGATGTGGGACTGGTTCGTGGTCTCGCCCACGGCGACGGAGCCCACCGTCACGTTCTCCAAGGGGAGCTGAGCACCCCGGCGCGCGCATAGGGGGGCCGAGTGGGGCGTCCGAAGGGGACGCCCCATGAAGGTGGTCAACCTCGTGCCGCTCTGGAGCGGCGAGCTCGGGGCCCTGCTCGATCGCGGCATCGCCTACGTACCCGTCGACCCGGATGACGCGACGCGCCGCGACTCAGAGCTCGCGGACGCCGACGTCGTCATCTCCAGGGCCTTCGACGAGACGCTCTCCCGGGCCGCGGTCCGCATGCGCCTCTTGGTGTCTCCGAATGCCGGAACCGAGCGTATCCGGCGCGATCTCTTGCCGGCGGGGGCACGCGTGGTCAACGGCGCCGGGCACGAGATCCCCATCGCCGAGTACGCGATCGCCGGGATCGTGGCGATGCGCCAGCGCTTCCTCCAGGCGGACCGCGGCCTGCGCGAGGGGCGTTGGCTCTACAGCAACCATCGCCCCGAGTCGTGGGTGGAGGAAGTCTACGGTTCCACGCTCGGCCTGGTGGGCTACGGCCGCATCGGGCACGAGATCGCCGTTCGTGCGCGGGCCTTCGGCATGGCATGCCGCGCGGTGACGCTCCACCCCGGGAAGACCACGGCGCGGGCCGAGGGACTGACGCGGCTCGACGGACTGCGCGATGCGCGCGCCGTGGATGAGCTCTTCGTCGCGAGCGACGCCGTCGTGCTCTGCTGCGAGCTCTCTGCGCTCACGGCGGGGCTGGTCGATGCGCGCAGGCTGGCGTTGATGAAGCCGGACGCGGTGCTGGTGAACGTGGCGCGCGGAGAGATCTGCGTGGAGCAGGATCTCTACGAGGCGCTGCGCGACCGCCGCATCGCCGGCGCCGTGATCGACGTATGGTACCGCTATCCGCGCGACCTGGCCGACGAGCCGACGCTGCCCTCGCGCTTTCCGTTCCACGATCTCGACGACGTCATCATGACGCCGCACTCGAGCGATTGGACGCTCGGGCAGAAGCGGCGCAAGCTGAGCCATCTGGCGAACGCGATCAACGCCTTCGCGCGCGAGCGCGGTTAAGCGCGGTTAGAGGACTAGCAGGGGTTCTTCCGCACCCTGCTCGGCCGCGCACGGCTACGGCCGCTGCTCCGGCAGATAGCGCAGGAACCAGTGGAGCGCGGCATCGGCCACGGACTCCAGAGCGCCGGGCTCCTCGAAGAGGTGGGTGGCGCCGGGAACGACGAGGAGCTCGCTCTCTCCCGCCAACTCCTTCTGCGCCTTGCGGTTCAGTTCGAGGACCACCTGATCGCGGCCGCCCACGATGAGCAGCGTGGGCGCGTGCACGCGGCGCAGCGCGGGGCCGGCCAGGTCGGGGCGGCCGCCGCGCGAGACGACGGCGCGGGTATCGGGGCGCTCGGCTGCGGCGACCAGGGCCGCGGCCGCGCCCGTGCTGGCACCGAAGTATCCCATCGGCAGAGAGAGGCCCCCGATGGCCTCGGCGGCGACGTCGGTGGCGCCGACCAAGCGCTCGGCAAGGAGCGGGATGTCGAAGCGCAACTCCGCCGTACGCTCGTCGACGGCTTCTTCCTCCGAAGTCAGGAGATCCATCAGCAGCGTGGCCAGTCGCCCTCGCTGGAGCACGGAGGCCACGTATCGGTTGCGTGGGCTAAAGCGGCTGCTGCCGCTGCCGTGGGCGAAGAGCACGAGCCCCAGCGCCCCGGGGGGGACGCCCACGGTGGCGTTCAACTCCGTGTCGCCGATGCGCAGCGTCACCTCACGCGTCTCGTCGTCCATGACCATATTTCACACCCGCGGTCTTCCCCGCGTGGGAAGGACCGGGGAACCGTGATCCGCCGCGCCGAGCCGCTAACAGGGTGCGGAAGAACCCGTGTGCCGATCGTTTGGAGCCCAAGGGCCCAGATGCAAGGAGACGGCGAGGGAGCATACCCGCTGCGGTCTGCGACCGAGCCGGCGACGACGCAG
>Ga0307373_10005221_pt1 | contig 21371 bp, 15 predicted proteins | sample OX2MG_FD_202534 | JGI IMG/M metagenome (GOLD analysis project Ga0307373, IMG submission 202534) | Soil microbial communities from Risofladan, Vaasa, Finland - OX-2 | ecosystem: Environmental > Terrestrial > Soil > Coastal area > Acid sulfate soil | place: Finland: Risofladan, Vaasa | collected...
CATCGACTTGCTGTGGGTCACCACCGGTCGGGTGGGTCACCTCGTCTTGGGATTCGCGCATTTCATCGGTGGGGCCGTCCTGGCCGCCCACTTCTTCGGCCGTGGCGGGGGTGGTGCGGCGCTTATCCTTCACCGGCGTCACGTTGCCCTTCGTGGCCTACGGGGGCTCGTCGCTCCTGGCGAACTACGGTCTGATCGCGCTTCTCATGCGCATCTCCGATGAGGGTGCGCAGAAGGCCCAGGCTGATCTCGCCTCGGGCGTCATACAGCCGGGCGAGCGTCCGATGGTGCCCGCATAGGCTCAGATCGACTGCGGCACGACATCGCCCGCTTGCTCGAGAAGCCGTTCGTCCACCAGGATCGGCGCCGTCACCGGCATCCGCAGGGCCAGCACCAAGCCGTCGGAGGGACGACACACGATGCGCTCGCGCCCGGTCGGCGCCATGATGTCGAGCTCGGCCACGTAGTTGCCCTGGTCCCGACCGGTCAGACGCACGGCGATCACCTCGAGGCGCGCCCGCTGGAGGACCTGCGAGAACAATTCGTGGGTCATCGGCCGGGGCGAATCCATCCGGCGCAGCGCCAGTGCCAGCGCGGTGCCCTCGGTGAGGCCGACCGGGAACACCAGGGTCCGCAGTGGCGGCTCCGACTCGACGAGGGTCACGAGTGGGAACTGCGAGGGCAGATCCAACGACACGTCCTCGACGTCCATCACCCGGAAAGCGGGCGGGAGCGTCATCGCATCCTTCTATGGGCGCCCACGCTCAACGCCAGCCCGACGGCCAAGAAGAAGGAGATCACCGCGGTACCGCCGTAACTCACGAAGGGAAGCGGTATACCTGTGATCGGCATGATCCCCATCGTCATGCCGGCGTTCTGAAACACGCTGAAGGCGATGAACGTGAAGAGCCCCGTGCACACCAGACGACCGAAGACGTCGCGTGACTGGCCGGCGGCATGGAGGAGCCTCCAGGCGATGACACCGAGGAGCGTCAACAGGCCGACGGCGCCGACGAAACCCAACTGCTCGCCCACGGCGGTGAAGATGAAGTCAGTCGACTGCTCGGGCACGTATCCCAGGTTGGTCTGCGCCCCGTGCAGGAGGCCGGTGCCGAAGAACCCTCCGGCCCCGATGGCGTTCTTCGCCTCGGTGGTGTTGTAGATGGCAGCCACCACCTGCGGGTTGGTGCTGGTCGAATTCGGATTCAAGAAGGTGGTCAAGCGAGCGACCTGGTAGGCGTGCAGGATGCCGGTCTCGACCGCCATCAGCGCCACCAGGGCCACCCCGATGACCAGGAACAGCAGAATGCGAATCGGCAGGCCGGCCACGGCCAGCATGACCAGCAAGACGATCATCATGACAATGGCGGTGCCCAAGTCGGGCTGGATCAGCACCAGCCCGATCGGGATCCCGGACAAGATCAAGAGCTTGAAGACGTCTTTCCAGGCCAACCCCTCTTCGCTCCGACGATCGCAGTAGGCGGCGACCGCCACGATCAAGCCGATCACGGCGAATTCGGAGGGTTGGATCTGGATGGACCCGAGGCTGAACCAGCGTTGCGAGCCCTGCACGTGGCTCCCCAATGCCATGACCCCCAACAACGAGAGCACCGACAGCACGTAGAGGGGTATGGCGACCGGTTCGAGCCGCCGGTAGTCGAAGAGCGCGAACACGACCATGACGAAGACGCCGAGCACGACGAACAACGCCTGTTTCTTGATGTAGAGGTGGGGATCGGCCCCCGCCGCCAGCAACGTGGCCCGGGTCGCGGTGTACACCATGACCAGCCCGATGCAGGCGACGATGATGGTGGCCAGGACGAGAACGACATCGAAAACAGGCCCGCTCCGCCTGCTGACAGATGTTCTGGAGATCATGGTCATAGGGCGGCCTAGCGGGACAGGATAATACGGGCCATCCGCCCGTACCGACCGCCGGAGGGCCGATGAGTTCACCGCCAAGATCAGGGGCCGTCGGCGGCTGACGGAGCTTGCGTGCCTGGTCGCGGTCACACGAAGTAACCCGCAGACGGCCCTAGAGTTCCGGGCATGAGCCTTCCCCTTGCCGGCAGCCCTCATCCCCTGGTGGGAGCCGCCGACCAGGGGAGCGGTTGGCTCTACGACCTGATGACCAAGGCGGGGGTCGGCAACGGCACCGCGAAGACGGTGACCGACCTCGTGGTGCGCCCGCTGGCAGTGATCCTCGTGCTCGTGGTCGCCGTCGTGGTGGCACGCCTGGGCAGCAAGGCCCTCAGGCGAATCCTCCAGCGCTTCGCCGACCAGGCAGCGGCCCGCTCGGGCTCCCCCCGTACGGGGGCCCGCATGTCGACGATGTCCGCACTCGCCGCCAACCTGTGGCGTTTCTTCGTCTTCATCGTGGCCGTCGCCATCATCCTCGGCATCGTCGGCATCAACCTCACCCCACTGCTGGCCAGCGCCACCATCATCGGGGCGACGTTGGGATTCGGGGCCCAGCTGATCGTCCGCGACTACTTCTCCGGATTCCTCCTGACGCTCGAGGACCAGTACGGCATCGGCGACAACGTCACGATCGGTTCGGTCAGCGGCGTCGTGGAGGACCTCACCCTGCGCGTGACACGCCTGCGCGCGGTCGACGGCACCGTGTACTTCATCGCCAACGGCGACATTCGGCAATTGGCCAACACCTCACGCGGGTGGGCCCATGCCGTCGTCGACCTCACGCTCCCGGGTTCATCCGCCAGTGATCTCCCGCGCGCCAGGGGGGTCATCGAAGAAGCAGCGCGGCGGGTCGCCGCCTCCGACGAGTTCCTCGGTCACTCCACGGAGCCGCCGGCACTCGTCACGTTCATCGACTCCACCGAGAGCACCCTCACCCTGCGCGTGATGCTGCACAGCGTGCCCAGCAAGCGGGACGCGCTCACCCGCGCGCTACGCGAAGCGGCGATTTTGGACCTGAGCCGCGCCGACCTCTGGCCGGCGCCGAGCCCGGCCTAGAGGCGGCAGCACCGCCGGCGGCACCAGGCTCAGGCGACGGCGACCGCCGCCTGCCACATGACGTCGACCGGCGCCGGCAGACCGGTCCACAACTCCAATTGGGCGGAGGCCTGATGCACCAGCATCCCCAGCCCGTCCACCGTTGTCGCGCCGGCCTGCGCCGCGGCCGCCAGCCATGGCGTGGGCCGAGGGGCGTAGACGAGATCCGCGACGACCTGCCCCGCATGGAGCACCGAGGGAGCGATGAGCCACCCGTCACCCGCCGCCCCCGAGCCCTCCATGCCCACCGGCGTCGCATTGACGACCAACTCCGCCGCAGCGACGAGGGCCACCACCCCTGCCCCGGTCTCACCGACCCGCCCGACCCGCCCGGCCAGCGCCGCCACATCCACCGCTCGTGCCGCGGTCCGGTTCACCACCGTCACCGAGGCCGCCCCGGCGTCCGCCAGGGCCAGGGTGACGGCCCTCGCCGCTCCCCCGGCCCCGATGATCAGACATTGCTTGCCGGCGGGATCGAAGTGCGCGGCCCGATCGAGCGAGGCCACGAACCCCGCGCCGTCGGTGTTGTCCCCGTACAGCCTGCCGTCACGGTTGAGCACGCAGTTGACCGCGCCCAGCTGCCTGGCCACGGCGCTGCACTCGTCGACCGCGGCTACCACGTCCGCCTTGTGCGGCATGGTCACCGAGAGCCCCGCCACTCCGAGGGCACGCATGCCGTCGAGCGCAGCTGCCGCCCTCCCGCCCGCTACCTCGAACGCCACGGAGACCCAATTGAGCCCCAGGGCCGCAAAGGCCGCATTGTGGAGGAGCGGGGACAGGGAGTGGCGGACCGGGTACCCCATGACCCCGACCACCGTGGTGCGCGCATCTGTCCATCCCGGTCCCGCCATCAGCCCACCCCCCGTTGCTGGGCGAGCTTCTCGTTGGCCAACTGCTCGGCGAACGTGTTGGAGAAGGCCTCGGTGCCGTCCTTCTTCACCACGACGAAGAACAGCCACGACCCCACAGGCGGGTGCACCGCGGCGCTGACCGCGTTCATAGAGGGGTTGCAGATGGGTGTCGGCGTCAACCCACCATTGAGATAGGTGTTGTACGGCGTCTGGAGTTTGAGGTCCTTGGCCGTCACCGCGCCGCCGTCCTGGCCCAGCGAGTAGAGCACGGTGGCGTTCATCTGCAGGGGCGTGCCGGCGGCGAGCCGGTTGTAGATCACCCGGGCCACGTCGGGCATGTTCTTGAGGATGTAGCCCTCCTTCTCCACGATGGAGGCCGCCACGATCACCTGATAGGGGGTCAAGCCGAGCGCGGCGGCCGAGCTGGTGCTCAACCCGGCCGCCGTGGCCTGGGTGTCGAACCGCCGCACCATCGCGGTCAGGATCGCGGTGTCGCTCTCACCGGGCAACACCTTGTACGTGCCGGTACCGAGCATCCCCTCGAGGTTGTTCGACCCCGGCGGCGAGAACGTCGAGTGCACGACGCCGCTGGCCGCCGTCCGGGCGAACGACGCACCGCCATGGCCGAGAAGGCCGTCGACCCGCTGCGCCACCTCGCTGAGCGTCAGGCCGGGGTCGACCGTGACGGCTGCGATGTTGGGCCCCCCGTTGAGGATGGCCCGCACCTGGGCGAAGGTCTCGTTCTGGTGCAACTGGTACTCGCCGGGAACGAGCGTCGGCGTGCCGTGGACGAGGTCGGAGATCCGGAAGGCCAGAGAGCTCCCGATCACGTGGTGGGCCGCCAACGCCGCCACCACCGCGCCGACCGACTCCCCGTCGTGGACCGTGATGATCTCGCGGGGACCGGCGGACCCGAGCGCATGTGACTCCAGTTCGTACCAGAGGACCACCGCCAACAGGACGACGACCAGCGGTCCGACGACCAGCGCCACGTGACGACGCCGGCGCGCCCGCCGCCGGCTGTTGCGGCTGACTGCTTCGCCCGCCGCCGTCCGCTCCCCGACTCCGACCACGGGTTCGGCGTTGGGTTCGGATCCGGGCCCGGGCTCCGGAGGTAGCTCGCTCACGCCTTGTCCAGCCAGGCCTGGAGTAGCACCATGGCCGCGGCGCTGTCGATGACCGCGCGGGCCGACCGGCCCTTGCGGCCGGACGCCGTCAACGACCGTTGCGCCTCGACCGTGGTGAAGCGCTCGTCGGCGGTCTCGACGGTCACGCCCATGGGCTCGAGGATGGCACGCAGGGAGTCGACCTCGCTGAGCGCCTCCCGGGCAGCCGGGCCGCGCTTTCCCGACAGGCTCAGGGGCAGGCCGATCACGACGGTCCCCGCCTCCACTTCGCTGATCACCTCGACCAGCGCCTTGCGGTCACGCAACGGGTCACCACTGCGCTCCAGCATGCCCCAGGGGGAAGCCAGGGTGCGGCGGCTGTCGCTATAGGCCACGCCGATCCGCCGTGCCCCCAGGTCGAGCGCCGCCACCCGTCCGCGCACGCGCCTTTCCGGGGACGCCCCCCCATCCTCACTCACACGCAAAGCAGCCGGCGCGCCTCGTCCAGCGCTTCGTCCACCCGGGACACGTCCTTGCCGCCGGCCACGGCGAGCTCGGGCGAGCCCCCGCCGCCGCCGCCGACAATGGCGCCCAGGGCACGCACCACGTCGGTGGCATTCGGCTCGCCGCCCGTCAGGACCACGAGTGCCACTTTGGCGCCGTCGGGCGATCCCCCGAGCGCCACGGCACGCACACCGTCGTGCCGGTGCACGGCCTGCGCCAAGGCACGGAGCGCGTCGGGCTCGAGGGAATTCTGGCGCGCCACCACGACGCCGTTCTCCGCCCCGGCGGCCAGATCGGACGCCACCGACTCGCTCGACTTCTGCCGCAGCTTGGCCAGCTCCTTGTCGGTCTCGCGCTGGCGCGCCAGCAACCGTTCCAACGCGGCGAGCAGTTCCTCGGGCTCGGTGCGCAGCATCTCGGACGCCGCCAGGACGAGATGCTCGCGGGCGTCGGCGCGATCGAGCGCGGCGCGCCCGGTGACGGCGAAGATGCGCCTCTTGTTCGACCCGATGCTCTCCTCCGACACGAGGGCGATGGGACCGATCTGCCCGAGCGAGTCGACGTGGGTGCCGCCACAGAACTCGAGCGAGGTGGCGCCGGCCCGGATGACCCGCACCGTGGAGCCGTACTTGTCGCCGAAGAAGGCGACGGCTCCCATCCGCTCGGCTTCCTCGAGCGAGGTCTCGGTGGTGTCGACCGGCGCATCGGTCAGCACGGCGTCGTTGGCCAGGCGGAACACGGCCTCGAGCTCCTCGGCGGTCGGCTGCCCGTGGTGCGAGAAGTCGAAGCGCAACCGGTCCGGGGCCACCAGCGATCCCTGCTGGCGCACGTGGTCGCCCAGGACGGCACGCAAGGCGGCGTGCAGCAGGTGGGTGGCCGTGTGGTTGCGCCGGATGGCCTCGCGGCGCGCCACGTCGATCGAGGCCAGGGCGTCCTGTCCCAGCACGATCTCGCCGGTGACCCGCGCCTTGTGCACGATCAGGCCGGGCTGGGCGTAGACGGTGTCGTAGACGTCGGCCCGCCCCGACTCGGTCACGATGGTGCCGGTGTCGCCCACCTGACCGCCACCCTCGGCGTAGAAGGGCGTCTGGTCCAAGAAGAGCTCGACGATGGCGCCCCCGTCGTCGGGGGCGTTCCCGGCCAGCAGGCCGACGACGCGGGCGGGCACCTCGTACTGGGAGCGCCCGACGAAGCGCGTGGCCCCCTCGGAGTCCAAGATGGTGCGGTACGCCGACTCGTCCCCCACCTTGGCCGCACGCGCCGCGGCGCGCGCCCGGGTCCGCTGGGCGGCCATGGCGGCGTCGAACCCGGCCCGGTCGACCTCCACCCCGGCGTCGCGCGCCAGCTCCTCGGTGAGCTCGACCGGGAAGCCATGGGTGTCGTGCAGCGTGAAGGCCACGTCGCCCCCGAGCACCTTCTCCCCGCTGGCGAAGGCCTCTTCGAGCCGGCCCAGTCCGGCCCGCAGCGTGCGGTCGAACCCCTCCTCCTCGCGCGAGAGCACGCCGAGGATGAGGTCGTGGTTGTCGACCAGGGCGGGCCACGCCTCGCCGAGCGCCCCGGTCACCGCGTCGACGAGCACCGGGGTCACGGGTTTGTCCACGCCGAGTCGGCGCGCCGCCAGGACGGCGCGCCGGACGACGCGCCGCAAGACGTACCCCCGGCCCTCGTTGGCGGGGAGCACGCCGTCGGCCACCAGCATCGAGGCGGCCCGGCCGTGGTCAGCCATCACCCGGAGCGCGACATCGGTGCGCTCCTCCTTGCCGTAGGCCCGCCCGACCACGGAGGACGCGGCCTCGATGATGGGGACGAACAGGTCGGTGTCGAACACCGACTCGTGCCCCTGCAGTATGGGCAGTATCCGCTCGAGTCCCGCCCCGGTGTCGATGTTCTTGTGGGGCAACTCGGTCAGCGTGCCGTCGGCCGCCCGGTTGAGCTGCATGAAGACGAGGTTCCACAGTTCGACGAAGCGGTCCTCGCCCCCGAACTTCGGGCCGCCGTCGGCGCCGTAGGCCGGTCCCTTGTCGATGAAGATCTCCGAATCCGGGCCGCAGGGGCCGGTGACATCCATGGCCCACCAGTTGCCCTCGTCACCCATGCGCTGGACCCGCCCCGCCGGAACGCCCACCTTGTCGATCCAGATCTGCTCGGCGTCATCGTCGTCGTCGTGCACGGTGACCCACAGGCGGTCGCCGTCGAGCCCGAAGACGTCGGTCAGCAGCTCCCAGGACAACGGGATCGCCTCTTCTTTGAAGTAGTCGCCGAAACTGAAATTGCCCAACATCTCGAAGAAGGTGCAGTGGTAGGTGTCGGTGCCCACGATGTCGATGTCGACGGTGCGGAAGCACTTCTGCACGCTGGTGGCGCGGGGCCAGGGCGCCGGCTCCTCGCCCAGGAAATACGGCTTGAACGGGACCATGCCGGCGATGGTGAAGAGCACCGACGGGTCGTGCGGGATCAGGCTGGCGGAGGGGATGGCGGTATGCCCCCGCTCGGTGAAGAACCGCGTGAAGGCCGCCCTCAGTTCATTGGCGTCCATCGACCAAGCTTACCGGCGGTCACCTGGGCCGACGGTCCACTCTCAGTCGGCCGCAATGCCCACGATCGGCCGGTTCAGGTGGATGCCGCCCGTCGAGCCGAAGAAGGCCGCATCCCCGAAGGTGAAGACTCCGCCGTCCGCCGCCACCAGCAGGTACCCGCCGCCGTCGATGGAGGATGCCATGCCGACGATGGGCTTGTTGAGATGGATGGCGCCGGTCGAGCCGAAGAATGGCGCGTTGCCGAAGGCGAAGATGCCGCCGTCCGCCGCCACCAGCCAGTAGCCGCCGCCCTTGGGGGTGGCCGCCATGCCGACGATGGGCGCATTGAGATGGATGGCGCCGGTCGACCCGAAGTAGCGCGCATCGCCGAAACTGAAGATGCCGCCGTCGGAGGCGACCAGCCAGTAGCCCTGGCCGTCGGGCGTGGCCGCCATGCCGACGATGGGCGCATTGAGGGTGGTGGCCCCTTCGGAGCCGAAGAATTGGGCATCGCCGAAGGCGAAGATGCCGCCGTCGGAGGCGACCAGCCAGTAGCCGTTCCCACTGGGCGTCGAGGCCATGCCGGCGATGGGCGCATTGAGGGTCACGCCCCCCGTGCTGCCCTCGAAGGCGGCCGCGCCGAAGTCGAAGATGCCGCCGTCGGAACCGACGAAGCGGTAGCCGTCACAACCGGGTCCGCCGAAGGCGAAGGAACCGGCCGACGTGGTGAGGGACGTGCCCTGCGGGTTGGTCACGGTCACGTTCACGCAGAGGGCCTTGCCCGGTGAGGGCGGCACGACCACGAGCGACGTCGCCGTCTCCGAGACGATCGTCCCGGTCCCGGCGGCGCCGAAGGTGACCGCAGTGGCGTCGGCCAGGCCTCCCCCGTTCACGGTGATGGCGCTCGCGCCAAAGACCGCGCCGGAGTCGGCGCTCAGGCTCTCGACCGTCGGGCAGCCGTCCCCGCCCTGCAGGGCGACCGCCAGATTCTGCTCCTGCGGCGTGCCCAGCCCCGTCGCCGGGTCGAACCCGCCCACGGCGTCATAGTCGCCCCCGTTCGTCCCGGTGAAGTCGTTGTTGCCCGTGGTGACGTCGGTGAAATTCGAGCCGCTGGCGGAGGCCGCCGCGTAGAGCGCCGGGCCGACCAGGCCGACCGTGGCGTTACAGCCCTGGTCGACATCGGCCAGGAACCCGGCGATGGAAGGCGCGACCACGCTGGTCCCGCCGAAGTCGATCCAACCGCCCCAGTAGACGACGACGCCATGGTAGGTGTCCGCATTCAGGGAGAGGTCGGGCACGATGCGCTGCGGGGGCGCGGGGAGCGGTGTCCCCGACCCTGACACCGTCCCGAGCGCAGGCTGCCACGGTGGCCTCGGCCACACCGTCGAGAACCCTCCCCCACCGGCCCCGTTCTGCGACACCTCCTGGCAGAACCCCAGGGACTGCGAGAGGCAGTTGTTCCAGACCGACTGGCTCGCCACCGCCCCACCCACCAGTGACGTGCCGCCCACGCTCAGGACGTCGGGTTGACTCCCGGGATCGTCGACCGACAGCTCGGTGCCGCGGTCGCTCTGGTAGCAATCCTCCGAGCCCGCGTCGCCGGACGCGGAGACCATGGTCTGCCCCTGCGCCGCCATGCGCTCGAAGATGGTGTTCTCCTGCGGGGCCGCACCCGGCGCGTTGTCCTGCTCGCAAAAGCCCCAACTCGTCGTCACGACCTGGGCCACGTCATCGGTCGCAATGCGGTTGAAGAGGTCGAGCCCGGCCACGTTGATATCGTTCGGCGCCTCGTACACGACCAGGGACGCAGAGGGCGCACTCACGGCGGCCAACTCGATGTCGAGCGCCGCTTCGCCCGAACCGGACGGCGGGCCGGTCGGCGTCCCGTCGACGGTCACGATACGCGTCGGGTTGCTCAGGCCGTAACAGCTCTCGAACGACGAGATGTCCGAGTTCGAAAATCTCTCGAATTCCACGATGCCGATGGTCTGGCCCACCGCCGTCCGCCCCTGATCCAGCACCTGATTCAGTCCATAGGAGGTGGCCAACTGCGTCGACGTGTAGTCAGACGGACCGGCGGCGCTCGATGCCGCGCTGCAAGCCTGGGGCGCCGCGCCGGGGGCGGCCAGGGCGTGGGCCGGGGTGGCCGCCGGGGCGGCCGCGGCCCTCGGGCCGGCCTGGAGTTGGGAGTGCTCCCGGGCCAGGCTGCTGAGGCCGATGATCCCGGTGATGTCGGGAGCCAGGGCGGCCGGGACCTCCGGGGCGGCCGTGTTCACCCTCGAGATGATGCCGCCCCGGAGGCGGACCGACTCGAGCGGGGTGCCGAAGGCGGCCGACACGGTGCGCGCGTTGCCGCTGACGGGGAGCAGGTCGCTGCCCGGCGTCGGGGTGCCGACCGTCAGCCCCTGCGCACGCAGGGCGGCACTCACCTGCTGCACTTCGGCCACAGTCGGCCCGTAGGCCGCGGCGAACTGCGCCGATGTCAGATAGTGGCGGTACTCCGGCGAACCGGGCGTGGAGACGGCGACCACCTCCGCGGCCAATCCGGTCGGATCCTGGCCGGCCAACCCCACGTCGACGCGCAGGACCTGCGTGGCGGGCACCGGGCCCAGCCGGGTCACATCGGACGGGACCTTCGGTAGCTCGCCGCGCAGCGCCACCTTGGCCATAGGCGCCGGCGCCGCCGCGGCCGGGCTCGAGACGGCCAATAGTCCGAGTCCGCCCACACACAGTGCCGCAACGCATGAAGCGGCACCACGGATTTCCTTCTTCACCCGCCTGCCTCTCCTACCTCTCGTGCGTCCCGTTCGTCGCCGTGGAGAGACGGCTCGTAGTACACGTGTCCTTCCAGCGCCTCTGGACGATACTGCTGGGCCACCACGCCTGAGGGGTCATCATGGGGATAGACGTATCCCTGGCCGTGACCGAGCGACTCCGCCGCCTTGTAGTGGCTGTCACGCAGATGGGCCGGAACCTCTTGTGGCGCTCCCGACCGGACGTCCTCTTGGGCCCGGCCCAGGGCCACGACCACCGAGTTCGACTTGGGCGCCCGCGCCAGATAGATGACGGCTTCGGCGAGGTTGAGCGCAGCCTCGGGCAGGCCGACGTACTCCACCGCCCGCGCCGCGGCCTCGGCGATCAGCAAGGCCTGCGGATCGGCCAGGCCGATGTCCTCGCTGGCCAGGATCACCAGGCGCCGGGCCAAGAAGCGCGGATCCTCGCCGCCTTCGATCATCCGGGCCATCCAGTACAGGCCGGCGTCGGGATCCGAGCCGCGCACGCTCTTGATCAGCGCACTGATCTGGTCGTAGTGCTCATCGGCGCCCTGGTGGAAGAGCCGGCCGTCCCGCGCCCGGGCCATGTCCTCGATGGTCAGCACGATCGGCGCCGGGTCCCCGGCTGCGGCCCGCGCCCGGGCCAGAGCGACCGCCACCTCGACGGTGGTGAGCGCCGCCCGGGCGTCCCCCTCGCACGCGGCCACGACCGCATCGATGGCGTCGTCGGTGGCCGCGGCGTCCTCCGCCTCGAGCCCGCGGCGGATCAGCGTGGAGAGGTTCTGGGCGCTGAGCGGACGTAGCCGCCACAACGAGGCCCGGCTCAACAGCGGGGGGTTCACCTCGAAGAAGGGGTTCTCGGTGGTGGCGCCGATGAGCACCACCAGCCCGTCCTCGACGGCGGGCAGCAGGACGTCCTGTTGGGACTTGTTGAAGCGATGGACTTCGTCGACGAAGAGCATCGTGCCCTGACCGTGCTCACCCAGCCGCCGCTCCGCCTCGGTCAGCGCCTCCCGCACGTCCTTGACCCCGGCTGCGGTCGCCGACAGGGTGACGAGATGCTTCGCCGTGGTGGCGGCGAGCAACCGGGCGAGCGTCGTCTTCCCTGTGCCGGCAGGGCCCCACAGGATGGCGGAACCGACACGGTCGCTTTCGGCCAGCGTGCGCAGCGGGGCGCCGGGGGCGACGAGATGCTCCTGGCCGACCATCTCGTCCAGGGTGCGCGGCCGCAGGCGTGCGGCCAGCGGCGCCTGGCGCTCCAAATTCCGATGGGCGGCGTCGGCGAACAGGCTCAAGTCGGCGTGGTGCCGGGTGACGGGACCGTGCGGATCCCCAGTTCGGCCAGGGCCGACGCGGGCAGGGGCCCCGGGGCACCGGTCAGGAGGTCGGCCCCCGACTGCGTCTTCGGATAGGCGATCACCTCACGGATGTTCTCCTCCCCCGCCAGCACGGCCGCCAGGCGGTCGATGCCGAAGGCGAAGCCGGCGTGCGGCGGCGCGCCGTAGCGGAACGCGCTGAGCAGGAAGCCGAACCGCTTCTCGGCCTCCTCGGTGCTGATGCCGAGCGTGTCGAAGATCCGCGCCTGGATGTCCCGCCGATGGATACGGACGCTGCCCGATCCCAGCTCCCAACCGTTGAGGACGAGGTCGTAGGCCTGCGAGCGCACGGCGAACGGGACCGTGTCGAGCAGTGGCAGGTCGTCTTCGTAGGGCATGGTGAACGGGTGATGGGCCGGCTGCGGATTCCCTCCGGCGTCGACGCCGTCGAACATGGGGAAGTCGACCACCCAGACGTAGCGGTGGGGACCCTGGCCGACCGGCGGTGACCCCAGCGCCGCCCGCAGCGTGCCCAACGTGGTGCAGGCGATCCGGTGGGTGTCCGAGACGGCGAGGATGAGGTCCCCCTCCACCGCAGCGGTCTTCTCCAAGAGCGCCACCCGCTCGGTCTCGGACAAGAAGCGGTCGAGCGGCGACTCCAACGCCAGCGCGGCGTCGCCCTCGCCCGCGGTGACGCGGAACCTCGCCAGTCCCGCCGCGCCCGCCCGCTTGGCCTGCTCCTCGAGCGCATCGAGGCGCGAGCGCGTCAGCGCCGCCCCGCCGGGGACACACAACGCCTTGAGATGGGAGCCGGAGAAGGCCCGGACCTCGGTCTTCTCGAACTCGGCGCCCAGGTCGACCAGCTCCATCCCGAACCGCAGGTCGGGCTTGTCGGTGCCGAACCGCTCGAGCGCGTCGGCCCAGGTCATGTGGGTGATAGGGGGCGGTCGCTCCCCCGTGGCCGCCTCGGCCGCATCGAGCACGGCCTCGGACACGTAGGCCATGACGTCGTCCTGCGAGGCGAACGAGACCTCCATGTCGAGTTGGGAGAACTCGAACTGCCGGTCGGCCCGCAGGTCCTCGTCGCGCAGGCAGCGGGCAATCTGGTAGTAGCGGTCGAAGCCGCCGACCATCAGCAGCTGCTTGGCCAGCTGCGGGCTCTGCGGCAGCGCGTAGAACGAGCCGTGGTGCAGGCGGCTCGGCACGGAGAACTCGCGGGAGCCTTCGGGCGTGGGGGCCCAGAGCAGGGGCGTCTCGACCTCGCAGAAGCCCTGACGGTCCATGGCGGCCCGGATGGCCGCGTTGACCCGCGCCCGCAGGCGCAGGTTGCGCTGCATGCGGGGGCGCCGCAGGTCGATGTAGCGGTAACGCAAACGCACCTGCTCGTCCGACTCGTCCCGGTCGTCGACGGAGAAGGGTGGCGGTTCCGCCTCGTTGAGGACGACCACGGTGCAGTCGCCCACCTCGACCTCGCCCGTGTCGAGCCCGGGATTGACGGTTCCCTCCGGCCGGCGGCGCACCGTCCCCTCTATGGCGATCACCCATTCACTGCGCACGTCGACCTTCGTGTCGATGACGCACTGGATCACCCCGGTGTGGTCACGCAGATCGATGAAGGCCAGGTGCTCGCCGTGCTCGCGACGGTGTCCCACCCATCCGCACACCCGCACCCTGGTGCCCTCGTCGCTGTCGCGCAGGACCCCGCAGAGGTGCGTGCGCAGTGCCGTGGGCCGGTTCTCGATGGGCCCGGTGGGGGCGGTGTGATCAGTCATGGGGCGCAGCGGGATCCTTTGTCATTGAGGTTGTCATGGTCGCAACAGCGCACGTAACTCGGGGACGATGTCCGCCCGGGGCACGGTGCGCTGCCCGTCGTCGTTGCGCAGCGGGCGCAGGCTGAGCGTGCCCTCCGCCAGCTCCCTGGTCCCGACCATCACGGCCACCAGGGCCCCGGACCGGTCGGCCGACTTGATCTGGGACTTCATGGAGCGGTCGTCGAAGCCGCGGTCGACGCGGAAGCCGGCCCGGCGCAGCTCGGCCGTCAACAACACCGCAGACTCACCCCCGGTGACGTCGATCACGTAGGCGTCCAGGGGGGGTGCCTCGGTGGGATACACACCTTCGGCATCACAGGCGATGAGGATGCGCTCGATACCGAGTCCGAAGCCGATGCCCGGCGTGGGAGGGCCGCCGAGCATCTCGACCAGCCCGTCGTAGCGGCCTCCGCCGCCGATCGCGTTCTGCGCCGCGTCGATGGCGCCCGAGGCGAATTCGAATGTGGTGCGCGTGTAGTAATCGAAGCCGCGCACGAGACGGTGGTCGATGGTGAAGGGGATGTCGAGCGCATCGAGACCCGCCCGCACCCGGGCGAAGTGCGCGGTGCAGGGATCACAGAGGTTGTCCACGAACCGGGGGGCGCCTTCGGTGGCGTCCTCGCATTCGGGCGTCTTGCAGTCGAGGACCCGCAGGGGGTTCTGGTCGTAGCGGGCCTGGTGCGGGAGGCAGAGCTGGGAGCGGCGCTCGGCCAGGTAGGCGCGCAGCAACTCCACGTAGCCCGGCCGGCAGGTTCCGTCCCCCATGGAGTGCACCTTGAGCGTCACCTGCTGCAGGCCGAAGCCCGCGATGAACTCGAAGGCCAGCGCGACGACCTCGACGTCGAGGTCGGCATCGGAGGGCCCCAGGGCCTCGACCCCCAGCTGGAAGTGCTGGCGGTAGCGCCCGTGCTGGGGATTCTCGTGGCGGAACGACGGCGCCACGTACCAGGCCTTCCACGGCGGTACCGGGTGGTGCTGCACGAACGAGCGCACGATGGGCGCCGTCCCCTCGGGCCGTAGGGCCATGACCTGCCCGTCGCGGTCGGCGAAGGTGTACATCTCCTTGCCGACCACGTCGCTGCCCTCCCCGATGCCGCGGTGGAAGATGCCCACGTGCTCGAGCACGGGGGTGACGGCCAGCCCGTAGCCGGCGCCCTGGACGAGCATGGCGAACCGGGCCACCAGGCGTTCCCAACGAGCCGACTCGGGCCACACGATGTCGTGCATGCCCTTGGGCGAACGGGCCGGCGACGCGTCATGTGGCTCGTCGAAAGGCGCGTCACTACCTACGGTCATCTGCCCCCCTCCACGTCAGGCCTTCTTGCCGGGAAGCTGACGATAGGCGTCGAAGACCCCGTCGAGGTGCTTGAGCGCCGTGATGAGCGAGTGCAGGTGCGTCGGGTCGGCCAGTTCCACGTCGAAGGCCATCCGGCTCACCCGATCGGGCGTGGTCGCCGTGCGGGCGGCCACGATGTTCAAGTGGTGCTCGGACACGACCCGGCTGACGTCGGCCAGCAACCTCGAGCGGTCGAACGCGAGCACCTCGATGGTGGCCACGAAGACGCCGTCGCTCCCCCGGTCCCACTCGACCTCGATGAGGCGCTCCTTGGAGAGATCGGCCAGCGAGGCGGCGTTGGCGCAATCGGCCCGGTGGACCGAGACCCCGCGCCCCTGCGTCACGAACCCGATGATCTGGTCGCCCGGCACCGGCGTACAGCAACGGGCGAGGTGGATCATGATGTCGTCGAGACCCTCGACGTAGACCCCGGCCGACGTCCTGCGTCCCTGGCGCGGCCCGCGCACGCCGCGCAACGCCGTCGTCGGCAACTGCTCGTTCTCCCCGCCGCGCAGGGCCCGCGCCAGGCGTTGCACGATGGACTGCGCCGAGACCTGCGACTCGCCGATGGCGGCATACAGGGCGTCGAGGTCGACCAGGTGCATCGACTCGGCCACTTCGAGCATGGCCGCCGAGCCCAAGAGCTTGTGCAGGGGCAGGCCATGGCGTCGCAGGGCCCGCGCCAATTCCTCCCGGCCGTTCTCGATGGCGTCTTCACGCCGTTCCCGGCTGAACCATTGGCGGATCTTGTGGCGGGCCCTGGTGGAGGCCACCATCTGCAGCCAGTCCCGTGACGGGCCGGCCGTCGGCGACTTGGACGTGAAGATCTCGACGGTGTCGGCCGAGTTGAGCTGGGTCTCGAGCGGGACGAGCCGTCCATTGACCCGGGCCCCGATGCAACGGTGGCCGACCTCGGTGTGGATGACATAGGCGAAGTCGACGGGCGTGGATCGAGCCGGCAGGGCGATGACCTTGCCCTTGGGCGTGAAGACGTAGACCTCGTCCTGCTCGAGGTCGAGTTTGAGCGCCTCGAGGAACTCGATCGGGTCATCGGTCTGGCGGTCGACATCGGCGATCCGCTGCAGCCAGGCCATTTCGGAGGACGCGTCCTCCTTCTCCTTGTAACCCCAGTGCGCGGCGATGCCGTACTCGGCCCGGTGGTGCATCGCCGTCGTGCGGATCTGCACCTCGACGGGGTTGCCGTCCAGCCCGATGACCGTCGTGTGCAACGACTGGTACATGTTGAACTTGGGCGTGTTGATGTAGTCCTTGAAGCGTCCCTGCACCGGGGCCCAGATGGCGTGGATGGCCCCCAACGCGGCCCAGCAGTCCTTCTCGCTCGTCACGACGACGCGGATGGCGACCAGGTCGTTGATGTCGTCGAACTCCTTGCCCCGGACGACCATCTTCTCGTAGATGCTCCACAGGTGCTTCGGGCGTCCCGTCACGTCGGCCTCGACACCCATGTTCTCGAGCCGCTCCCGCACGTGGACCAGGACCCGGGCGAGATACTCCTCGCGCTGCGGTGCCCGCGCCGCCACCATCTGCTCGATCTCGGCGTAACGCTTGGGGTGCAACGTGGCGAACGCCAGGTCCTCGAGCTGCCATCGCACCTGCTGCACGCCGAGGCGGTGCGCCAACGGCGCATAGACGTCGAATGTCTCTTGCGCCGTGCGGCGCTGCTTCCATTCCGGCATGACGGCGAGGGTCCGCATGTTGTGCAGGCGGTCCGCCAGCTTGATCAGCAGCACCCGCCAGTCGTCGGCCATGGCCACGAGCATCTTGCGGATGGTGGCGGCCTGTTGCGCCTCCTTCGAGTCGAACTGGAGCCGGTCGAGCTTGGTGACCCCGTCCACCACCTTGGCCACGCCGGGCCCGAATGCCTCCGTGATCGATTCGAGGGTGAGGCCGGTGTCCTCCACCGCGTCGTGCAGGAGGGCGGCCGCCACGGTCTGCGCGTCGAGTCCGAGCTCGGCCACGATGGTCGCCACCGCGATCGGGTGCGTGATGTACGGCTCCCCGGACCGCCGGAACTGGCCGTCGTGTGCGGAGAGGGCGACGCGGGCGGCCGCCACGATGGCCGATGTGTCGTCGTCGGGCCGGTGACCGGAGAACTCCGTCAGAAGAGGGGCGACCATGTCCTCGAACGCGCGCTCCCCATCATCTGTGACGGGAGTCACCCGAGCCAGGGTCACCATCCCTCTACGCTACCTGTTGGGGCATCCGTCGCCGGCACGTTCGGGGCCCGGCCGGCCGTCCGGTCAGCGCTTGCGCTTCTTCTTTCCCTTGCGCGGTCGGGGCGGCTGGCGCGTGCCACCGCCGTTTTGGGCCGGGCGATCCAACAGCGCCGTGCCGGTGCCCGTCGCCGGTCCCCGGCCCGAGCCCGACCCCGGCCGTATCGGCCCGCTGCGCTTGGCCGGGCCACCGCTGTGGGGTTGGCCGCCCGCCGCGATGCTCATCTGGGTGGCGAGTGCCGCGGCGGCGGCCGGTGACAGCGCGCCGCTCCGGTCGCCGCGGGAAGCCAGACGCCTCTCGATGGCCAGCCAGCGAGGCTCGCGCTGCTTGAGCATGAACAGGATGGGCGAGGCGATGAAGATCGAGGAGTAGGCCCCGCTCAGCAGGCCGACGAACAGCGCCAGCCCGTATTCCTGCAACGTGGACGCGCCGAGCAGCTCGGCGCCGATCAACAGCACGGCCAGCACCGGGATGATGGCCACGGCCGAGGTATTGATCGAGCGCGCCAGCGTCTGGTTCATGGAGAGGTTGATCAGCTGCCCGTAGCTGATGGTGCCGTGCGAGCCGATGTTCTTCGTGTTGTCGCGCACGCGGTCGAACACCACGACGGTGTCGTAGAGGGAGTACCCGAGAATGGTCAGGATGGCCACCACGGTGTCGGGAGTGACCTGGAAATTGAACAGCGAATAGATGCCGACCGCCACCACGACGTCGTGCAGCATGGCAATGAAAGCGGACAGTGCCATTTTGGGCTCGAAGCGGATGCTGATGTAGATGCCGACGACGACGAAGAAGATGATCAGGGCTTCGATGGCCTTGTTCGTGATGGACGAGCCCCATGTCGGGCCGACGGTCTGCACCCCGTTCTTCACGTTCGTCAACGAGGTGTTCGTGAGCTTGGCCAGCGCCTCCTCCACCTTGAGCGTCTCGGTCTTCTGATCAGCGGCAGAAAGCTTGTTCAGGTCGGCCTGCACGTTGAGGTGCTGGTTCGACCCCTGCCCGAGCAACTGCACGATGGGGTTGACCAGCCCAGCCGACTGCATGGCGTTGACGGCCTGGGTCTGCGTCACGTTGGGGGCCTTGACCGTCCACTCGGTGCCGCCCTTGAATTCGATGCCCAGGTTCAGCCCACCCCGCAGGATGATCGAGATGATCCCCGCCACGATGATGACACTCGAGAGCGAGAACCACAGGCGCCGGCGTCCGACGAAGTCGAATTTGGTCTCACCCCGGTAGAGACGGCGAAGCGGCCCGTGTCCCTGGGGCGCACCGCCGCCGGCCGCACCGGCCGCCGGCCGCCGGCGCGAGGTGGACGGGCGGGGGGCTCGGGGCGCCTTCGGCCGGCCGAGGAGCGAGCGAGCAGCGTCGTCGACCGACAGGAGCTCCCCGTCGTCGTCCAGCTCGTCGTCGTCGAACTCGTCGTCGAACTCGTCGTCGAACTCGTCCTCCACGTCGATGTCCTCGACGCCGTCCGCGCCGTCGCCGCCGACCCCGTTGCGCGTGTCGCTCACGATGCGGGCACCCGGCTGGGCTTGATCAGTCCACCCCTGGGGGGCGCGGCGGCGGCGTCCTCGGCCTGGCCCTCATCGCCGATCGCACGTCCCTCTATCGCCAGCCCACGGGCGATCCCGAAGCGGCCACCGCCCTGCATGCGATCGCTCCGACCGAGCAGGATGACCAGGGGTCGGGTGTAGAACCAGGTCACGGCCATGTCCATGATGGTCGACAGGCCGAGGAAGAAGGCAAAGCCCTTGACGTCGCCCACGGCCACGACGTAGAGGACGACGGCCGCCAGCAATGAGACGAAGTCGGCCGCCCACACGGTCCGCCATGCGCTCTTGAAACCCCGGTCGACCGAGGTCCGTATGGAGCGGCCGGCCCGGGTCTCGTCCTTTAATCGTTCGAAATAGACGATGTACGAGTCCACGGTGATACCGATGGACACGATCAGGCCGGTGATGCCCGCCAGGTCGAAACTCGGGCTGAAGGATGTATGCCCGAGCGCCGAGATGATCGCCCACAGCGCCGCCGCCGTCAGGAGAAGCCCCGAGATCACCACGGCGCCCAGGGCCCGGTAGTACAGCAGGACGTAGAGCAACACCAGGACGAGGCCGGCGATGCCCGCGCCCAGACCGGCCCGCAGGGCCGACTTGCCCAGCGTGGGCGAGACCGTCTGCGTGGTCAGCTCCTTGAGGCGGACGGGAAGGGAGCCGAACTCCATGGCCTGGGCCAGCACCTTGGCGTCGTTCTCGGTCATGTTGCCGCCGCTGATGGTGCCCTGCCCGCCGAACGAGGTGAAGCCGGCTTGTGTGGGCTGAATGAGCGGCGCCGATTGGACCACGCCGTCGAGCTCGATCCCGAGGAGCAGGTGGAAGTTCTGCTGCGCCACCTTGTCCCACAGATTGGAGCCGGCACTGCCTTTGAGGGAGTAGTTGACCTCCCATTGCCCGGTCTGGTTCTGCTGCGCCAGAGCCGACCCGATGGACGTACCGGTCATCTGCTCGGGACCGAGCACGTAGCGCAACGAGTTCTTGGTCGCAGTGCCGCTGGCCGGCAGGCTCGGGAGGAGCACGGTGCGGTTCGGGTAGTTCGCCACGTCCGTGCTCGTGCTCGTGTACTGGGCGAACGCCGGGTCGGGCGACGGGTTGTTGGATGCGTAGCCCTGCACGGAGCTATTGGGTGTCACGGCGAGATTGGCCGCGTCGGTGGCGTACTGGCTACCGCAGGGGGGCAACGTCTTGTTGCCCGAGATGGCCTTCTGGGCCGGCTGGGCCTTCGTCGTCTTGGTGGCCTTCGTGGCCGGCGACAGCGTGAGCGGGTACGCGGTGCACAGCACCGGTCGGAAGTAGAGCTGTGCCGTATTGCCGATCTCGTTCAGCAAGGTGGCGGCATCCTTCACGCCGGGGATCGACACCGAGATCTCGTTGTTACCCGCCGTGCTGACCTGGGCACCCGACACACCGAGCCCGTTGACCCGGTTGTCGAGGATGGTCACGGTCTCTTGAAGCTCGGACTGGGGTACCGACTTCGACGTCTGGTAGACGACGGCCAGCCCCCCGGCGAGGTCGAGCCCGAGGCGGGGGGTCCATTTCACCGAGAAGACGGCGGCAAACGAACCGACGGCAAGGGCCACGACGACCAACACGCTGAGGAGAAGGTTCCGCCTCTGCCGCGTCTGGGCTCGAGACGACGCCGGACTCACGCCTCTTCAGCCTCCCCGTCGTGGTCCTCGATCTCGACGGACTCGTGCGCGTGGTCGTGGGCATCGCCGTCGAAGCCGGCGTCGGGATCCACGGCGACCACCGGTTCCAGCTTGCGCGCGATGGCCTGGCGCACGAACACGATCCGCGTCGGCTGGGCCCCGTCGAGGTTCCCGTCACTGCCCGTGCTCCCGGTGAGGAGGGTATAGCGATCCCCGTGGATCTCGAGGATGGTCCCGACCACTCCGCCGATCGTCTGCACCTCGTCACCGACCATGTAGCCCGAGCCCTGGTTGGCCCGGGCCGCCTTGGCCTTGCGCTGTTGGGGCTTGAGGAAGAGGAAGTACCCGGCGAGGGCGACCACCACGAGGATGATGAGAGGGGCGGGATTCGTCGATTTCTTGGCCGTCGCGGCAAACAGGTCGAGGAGGGCAAATTGCGTCATGTGGGGTCCTTCAAGCAAGGGGGCATGCGAAGCGACACCCTATCGCCTGCATCTCGGCTTTTCGTGCCGGTCGTCGACCGGTGGTCCCCGGCGTGGCCGCCCGGGCGCGGGCGGCCAGGAGGTGGCCGGGCCGGAAATGACGTCTCGGGGGGTCACTCCCGGCGCATTTTCCGCCCGGGCAACCGAACGGCAACCCGATTTCGCCGAGCCTGCACCATGTCTCCTCCAGCATGGGACATGCACCTACACGGGCCATGACCGC
>Ga0307373_10005223_pt1 | contig 21368 bp, 17 predicted proteins | sample OX2MG_FD_202534 | JGI IMG/M metagenome (GOLD analysis project Ga0307373, IMG submission 202534) | Soil microbial communities from Risofladan, Vaasa, Finland - OX-2 | ecosystem: Environmental > Terrestrial > Soil > Coastal area > Acid sulfate soil | place: Finland: Risofladan, Vaasa | collected...
ACATGCTGCATCCCTAAAATGGTAGGTCTTTCTATTGAATCTCCATCATAATCTGTTGCAGGCATATTATCAATTATACCACAGGCATAGCAATAAGACCCACTAACATAAGGGGCCGAAACTGTTGTGGATTTATATTTTGAAGGGTGGGCGGTTGGAAAATCTGATTTTGAACAACTGTATAATGCGGTGATCAAAATGAATAAGCATAATGAAATACCATGTTTTGTTTTCATAAAGGTAGGTTTACAGATTTAGGGCAATATGAGCTTGAGGCAGATTCTTAGATAGATTTAAATTAAATATAGTTTAAATATTATACTTTCCCAAATTGCGCAAGTGTATTGAAAACATATCAATTATTTATTCATGGGGTATAATATTGAGATTGGGACTTTTCATGTGATTAGTTGTAACATTCAAGAATAAAACAAACACATCTGCCCTTACCCATAATTGATTACTTGCAGGTTAGGTTACCCGAAAATAAATTGATAAGGGTACAAAAATAGGAATGTAATCTCTGGTGGTAAATATCTACTAAATCCGCTGACGGCTGAATTCTCCCTGATCATTGGGTCAGGATAGCATTATAATCTAAGCCATCTGTGCGATCTATCCTTAGTTCCAGGACACTAGTAAATTTTTGGGAGATTTTTATTATTGGGTAAATAGAAGTCATTAATTGAAAAATATAAACTCGATTCTTATAAATTTTATGTCAGTTATATTGTGAGTAAATTTCCATGCTTATTACATCAATGCATACCTGTTATGGCTTTTAAAGATATTTAAGTAATTCCTGACGGGACTACTAGCCCAATTAATTGACCGAATTATGAATTTTAGATGTTTAAAAGAAACTTATTCCTTATTAATATCAAAAAGTGTTTAAAAGTACATATGTGAATTAAGGTGTTAACAAAAAATCCTCAGCAGTCATTACTGTAATGTTAGCTATTTTATAATCTTTAAGATTTCTGGTAATTAAAATATTAATATTATTTCCAATAGCTGTAAAGTATTGGATTGCATCCTCAAAATCCTTGAATTCTGAATTCAGAGATAAATCAATTATTTTTTCATCAACACTTAACACTTTTACAAGTATCTTGAATTGATTTAAAATTCTCCTTGCATCTCTTTGTGAATATTGCCTTGATAAAAGATAATTTAGTTTGCTAAAAGTTAGAGATGATACATAAATTAAAATTTTACCTTTATCCGCTAAAGTGAAGAGTTCAGCCGCATGAGAATAAAATGGAGTCCTTTCAGCCAAAAGATCTAGACAAATATCAGTGTCAATGAAAATACTATCGGTCATTAGATTTTAAATTTTTTGGCCAAATAATCCGAATAAGCCTTTTCAGAATTAAATTTTTTTGGCAATTTTATAACGCCAGTTAAACTTTTTATTAATGGCGAAATAACCGGATTATCTTTTTCATCAATAGATGCTTGACTCAAGTATGATTCAATAAGTTTGGATAAACTTATGTTTTTACTTTTGGCATACTTTTTTGCCTGATTAATTACTTTTCCGTCTAGGGAAAGGGTAAGTTTTGTATTCATAATGTCGAATAACGTATAAAATTGATTAAAATATACGTAAAATAAAATATTATTTCTTGCATTTACAATTTTTACTCGATTAATATGAATCAAAAGGAATAATTATTAACCAATTCAATGCATATAAAGTTCGAACTTCGGCTACACAGGTCTCCCAACTGAAATTCATTTTTTTGAAATCACTTTGGTAGTGATTTTTTTATTTCGATATGTAAGCAGGCCTTTTCGAACTATGCCTACTTATTTTGATTTCATTTGTTTTGTAGTACGATCCCGATTTGGATTTTATCCAATTACGAATGTTCGTTTCTTATAATCAATATTTAGAAATATATTTCTGTATTTTAGAATATTATTCTATATTTACATTGTTGAGATTAATAGTAATGGTAATTATTTCTAAAGCGGTTCTCAAAGAATTTGCAAGTAAATATCCAGATTCCGAGGTAGCTTTAACGAAATGGTATAACGAAACCAAAGTTGCCAATTGGCGAAATTTCAATGACCTGAAAAGAACATTTAATACAGCAGATTCCATAGCTAATGATAGATATGTTTTTGATATAAAAGGAAATCAATACCGACTTATTGCTTTAATTATTTTCAGAGTCAGGACTGTATTTATCTTGTTCATTGGAACACATAAGGAATATGATAAAATTGAAGCTTCAAAAATTAGGTTTAAAAGATAGATTATGAAACATATTATCACATCCAAAAAGAATTACCATGAAACAATGGTTGCTGTTTATAATTTAATGAACAAGGGGGAAGCCAGCCTTACCGAAAAAGAGCTTAAAAAGCTTGAAGTAATGGGCAAATCAGCAGAGGAATATGAAGACAATGTATTAAAATTAAAACCTACCATAGAGCCGAAAACAATTACTGAAATATTGGAACTTAAGATGTATGAAAATAAAATGACCCAGGCAAAACTGGCTGATACTCTCGGACTTGGAAAATCGAAACTTTCTGAAATACTCTCTGGAAAGAGGAAACCTGATGTTACTTTTTTAAAAGCCATTTATAAAAAGCTAAAAATTGACCCGGCATTCTTGCTGGATCATGCATAGCTTTTGGATATCGTTAACCAGAAAGTTCGAACTCAGGCCTGTATGGACTACAATAAATTAACTTTAATTGTAACTCTTTTTATCTCAGTATTCCTTTATCAGAATCTCAGTTGGAATGCTTAAGGAATGATTGATTTTTCTAATCATTTCAAGAGATAATTTCCTCTTTTTGCTTAATATTTCACTTACCCTACTTTTAAATCCAATTACTTTAGCTAAGTCATTTTGATTGTAACCCATCTGTTCCATTCTAAATTTGATAGCTTCAATTGGGTCTGGATAATCAAATGGATGATTTTCTGATTCAAATTTTTCAATTAAAATTCCTAAAACCTCCAATTCATCTCCATCCCGACTTCCAGGTTTTGAGTCAAATATTTTATCAAGTCTTTTAAGAGCTTGATTATAGTCATTTTTAGTCTTAATTGGTTTGATGTCCATAGTTTTAAATTTTAGTAGCATCTATCTTATCATATTGTGAATGAGTTCCAATAAATCTAATCCAAACCATTCCGTAATCGTAATTAATCCGCACTATCAACCTATAATGATTACCTTTTATATTAAAAACTACTCGATTATTTTCAAGAAAACTTGCACAGGGGTAGTCCTTTTTAAGAATTAAGGGGCTAACCCATTTTGCCTTTTCTGCCTCCCGATACCAAGACTTCAATTGTTGTTCACATTCTGAATGCTTAACCCAGAAATCCCTTAGTCTTTTCTTTGCTATAACTCTCACTATATTCTATTTCAAAACAAAGATAATTTAAAGTTACCAATATGGGAACTATGGAAAATATTGAAAATAGGCTTATATCATTGCTTAATTAGTCAACTCGATAATAATTCAACCAAGCCTAATTAATTGAATAACACGTCAAAGGGAGTAAATATTTGTCAAGTCTATTTGATATATGTTCGAACTGCGGCTACACAGGTCTACAAAATGGTTAATTCAATGTTGTTTTAAAATTAACCCTCCTTTTTTAAATCAAGAATTCAACAAAAAGATACAACTATTGAGCGTGGTAAAATTGATTCTATTATTTTCAAAAGAGGGAAACAAAAGCTCCCCTCTTGAATCAGATATATAATTATTTAGCTTACTCGTCTAAAAGGTACAAATAACCTGAATCCATCCTTAATTTTCCGCCTTCTTTTATACAATCTCATAAATGGAAGCCCCGAAGTCTTTTTTCAATCTATTGATAGGTAATCCTTTCGGGGGTGAAGTCACAGATAAAAATCTCATTATCACTCTACTCTAGTGGAAAAAAGTTCATTCTTTTCCAACTGTTACAAAATAAAAGGTTCCCTGAAAATTTTCTTATTTCAGATTTTACTGCGATAAATGATTGATCTTAATAAATTATATGTACATTCGTAGGGTAAATAATGGCATATCCAGACTTCTGATATAGGTATATTAATCATTCCCTTTCAGTTTATTCTCCTATCGCCATTTTAATTTAATTTAATTTTTAAAAATTTTTTATGACCATTTATGTCGGCAATCTCAGCCATCAGGCAACTGAACAAGACCTGAACCAACTGTTTTCCGAATTCGGAACAGTTAACTCAATTAATATGCCCAAGGACAGGGTAACAGGACAACTCAGAGGATTTGCATTTGTTGAAATGTCAGAAAGTGAAGCTGCAACAAAAGCAATTAGCAAGCTCAATGAAACAGATTTCATGCAGCGGGTAATCACAGTTAATGAGGCAAGGCCAAAAACCAATTCCGGCCGTGGTGGTGGAGATTCTTATCGCCCCAAAAAGGATTTCAATAGCATTTATTGATTCCTTTCCCCGGTAAACCGGTTGGAAAATAACAAATTACTGACTTTTCTCAGAAAACACTTTTCAAACCAGGCCTGTAGTTACAGGCCTGGTTTTTATCTTTTATGTTTTCTTTATACCCTGACTTTTTATCCGAAAAATCTGTCCCCTGGAATTCCGCAATAACCCAGATTTTTAATTACCAATAACTGCCCTGCTAAGGGTTGTTCACTTAATTCATCAGGCTGGAGTCCAATGCTGGCTGTGGTAATATACAGATCTCCAAAATCGGCACCCCCAAAAGTGCATGAAGTAGGTCTGGAAACCGGCATCCTGATTTGTCTCAGACATTTCCCGATATGGGGGTCCCACCGGCTAACCTGCCAGCCATCAAAAAAAGCGATCCAAAGCATATCCTCCGAATCAATGGTCATACCATCAGGGTACCCCTGATATTTGTCGAATTTAATAGCCGGTCTTGGATTGGCTAACGTTCCGCTGTGAATATCATAATCGTAAGCCTGCACGGTAAGCTTGGGAGAATCTATATAATAAAAAGTATCATGCCTGGAATTCCAGGCCATACCATTAGATATAGTCACATGTGGAATCTTCAGGGAAACATTTAGATCTTTACCCAATGTATATAAATTACCGGTAGGGGATTTTTCATCCAGATTCATGCTACCAGCCCAGAACCTTCCTGCAGGATCGCATTTCCCATCATTGAACCGGTTTTTTGGCAGATCAGCTTCAGGTTGATCAATGATGTCAACCTGACCTCCTGCGAAATCAATATGGGCAAACCCACTTTTAACTGCCCCGATTAAATTTCCCGTCAAGGTCAGGGCAACAGCTCCTACCGGCTGGTTGATCTTGCAGGTATCCATTTTACCTGTTTGGGGACTATAACAGTTAATTTCCCCCCTCAGAATATCCACCCAGTATATCAGGTTTCTTAAATCATCCCATGCCGGCCCCTCCCCGAGTTCAGCCCGATGGGTAGTAACTTTTTCACAAAGGTTTTCGGCCATATTTATCAAATGAGGGTTAGTGTGGTTTTGATTGGAACCTTATTCATTATACGGGCTGATGACAGACCAGCCCCCGTCTATAATCAGGTTCTGTCCTGTGATGTGTCTGGATGATCTGGATACTAAGAAAAGCGCAGCGTTGGCAATATCACTTACTCCGGCAGGCCTGCCCATTGGAGTGAGACCAGACCAGGTTTTTTCATATTCTTTTTCCATTCTGGTGCGTTCAGTTAAGGTAGCACCCGGTGCTATGGCATTTACAGTAATTTGATATGGTGACAATTCTATCACCAATGCTCTGGCCAGCATTTCCAGTCCTGCTTTGGTCATTCCATATGCGGCCAGATGTTTGTGTGCCTGATGACCGGTTACCGAGGACATGAACAAAATGCTTCCTCCTGTGCCCTGCTTCCTCATTTGCCTGGCAGAAGCCTGCGCCAACAGGAAACTGCCCCCCAGATTAAGTTGCATAACTTTTTGCAGGGCTGTTTGGGTATAGGAAAAAAAGTCACCGAACAGGGTAATGCCGGCATTGGCAATCGCTATATCCAGGGAACCAAACTGATTTACCGCCTTTTCAACCATCCGTTCAATAAATACCTGGTCACCGGCATCTCCAGTAATAGCCGTGCAGTTTCCACCTCTTCCCCGGATTATTTCTTCTGCATTCCTGGCAGATTCTTCGGATATATCATTCAGCAGGACCGAACTTCCCTTTGAAGCCAATTCCATAGCGATCTCAAAACCAATTCCCTGACCGGCACCGGTAATTAAGGCAGTCTGCCCTGCAAATTGATTGCTGATCATGCTTTCTTACTTTATTCAATGGGAGTCCCGGGTTACTCTAGGCCCGGAATTACCCTTCAGGAAATCAAAATCAACTCCAAGGTGAGCCTGTTGAACGTGATGCTGATATAAAGAGACATATCCCCTGGAGGCAAAATGCTGTGTTTGTTTCCATAGGGCTTTTCTCCGGAGAAGTTCATCATCCCCCACCGATAAATGAAGCAGCCTGTCCGGTACATCGAGTTTAATCATATCCCCGGTACGAACCAGGGCAATATTTCCGCCTTCGGCAGCTTCGGGAGATACATGGAGGACCACGGTTCCATACCCTGTTCCACTCATTCGGCCATCTGAAATCCTTACCATATCCGTGATCCCCTTTTCCAGAATTTTTTTTGGCAGCCCCATATTCCCCACCTCAGGCATTCCCGGATATCCCTTTGGTCCTACATTTTTTAACACAAGTATACTGTTTTCATCCACATCCAGATTTGGATCATCGATCCTTGCCTTGTAATCTTCAATATCCTCGAAAACAACTGCCTTCCCGGAATGCTGCATCAGATGGGGGCTGGCAGCTGAAGGTTTTATAACTGCTCCGTATTCACAAAGGTTTCCCTTGAGAATCGCCATTCCGTGCAGCGTGCTGAACGGTTCCTCTACCGGGGCAATAACTTTCCGGTCATAGCACCTGGCCTGCGAAATATTTTGACCAAGGGTACTTCCGTTTACAGTCATGCAATCCAGATGCAAATATCCGCTGAGGTCCTTCATTACGGCCGGAAGACCCCCGGCATAATAAAAATCTTCCATAAAATATTCCCCTGAAGGCTGAATGTTGGCAATCAACGGCACGCTTGCGGATAGCTGGTCAAAATCTGAAATAGCCAGGTCCGTCCCAATTCGACCGGCAATAGCCAACAAGTGTAATATGAAATTCGTGGATCCTCCGATTGCCGAATTAGTAATTATGGCATTCTCAAAGGCTTTTCGGGTCAGTATATCCGATAACTTCAGATTCTCCCTTACCATGCTGACTATCCGGTTGCCCGAAAGGTGCGCAAGAACCTTCCGCCTTGAATCAGCTGCGGGGATGGCTGCATTGCCAGGAAGGGATAAACCCAGGGATTCCACCATGCAGGCCATAGTAGAGGCGGTACCCATTACTGCGCAATGACCCTGGCTCCGGCACATGCAGCCCTCGGCCTCAGATAACTCTTCCTGACTGATCCTGCCCAACCTGTAATCCTCACTCAGGGTCCAGACATCCGAAGTGGCAATATTCTTTCCCTGGTATTTGCCTGTCAGCATGGGTCCGCCGGAAACGACAATGGCGGGCAGATTTACGCTGCATGCTCCCATCACCAGGGAAGGTGTGGTCTTGTCACAGCCACAAAGCAACACCACACCGTCCAGGGGGTTAGCCCGAATGGATTCCTCCACATCCATGCTGACCAGATTACGGTATAACATAGCAGTTGGCTTGATCAGGGTTTCTCCCAGAGACATGACGGGGAACTCCACCGGAAATCCACCGGATTCATAAATTCCATTCTTTACAGATTGAGCCAGTTCCCGGAAATGGGCATTACAAGGGGTCAGTTCGGACCAGGTATTGCAGATGCCAATCACGGGTTTCCCTTCAAATTCCTGGGATGGTATGCCCTGGTTCTTCATCCAGGCCCGGTAAATGAACCCGTCTTTGCCCTTTCTGGCAAACCATTCTGCACTCCTCAACTTAATATTATCCATCCTTTGTTTGTTATTTGATTTCCAATGCAATTGTGGCCCAGGTCCTGATCTTTTCGTCCGTATTCCGGGCATTATCCACTAATCTTCCTCCACCGGATTCCAATATAATCCACAAAGTCAGGTTCAAGTCCCTGCCCCCTGATGATGGTCTGGATCTGGGCTCGGTGATGAATGGAATGATAATTCAGCTGTAAGGCAATATCAGCTGGAGTTGCAACCCATGTACCTCCGTCGTATCCCGTAAATTCCACTTCGCAGTATAATTCTTCTTCAGTCCTGGCCTTTATAAAGTTTATCCAGGGAATCAGGCTTTTATCCCATTGAATAGGGAGATCCTCAAAAGCATAAACCGGATCCCACCAGCTCATCCCATTTACTTTAGGTTCCTGGCAAATCCTGGCCATCCATTTATACTGGCAATTGATCAAGTGGCTGAAAAGTACAATGCTTTTTTGGGGATCAGCCAAAACAGCTATTTTATTCAGGAGTTTCTTATTCATCAGATCATTGAAACGGAATGTATCCGTCAGGTAAAGAGTCATATCCATAATCGAATTATTTTATACTTTCTTATCCTCCATACACTAGCTTTTATACATAATTGAAGCCTGGGTTTTCTTGTAATAAACTTAGGGTAAATCCTGGCAGTTGTTACTCCTAAAAATAAGATTAAGTTATTATACAGGCAGTTGTTAATATTTATACTCGCCAAGAAATCAATTCCCCTGGAATGAATATTATAATATTGAATATCAAATTACTATATGGGTTAAATAAATTAGAAAAGCCCCTTTTGGCACGATATTTCCATTATTAGTAAATACAACAAAACATATTTTTTATGCAAACGAATCAAAAAAATCCAGGTACGGGTCAAACTCCCGAAAAGAACTTTCCGCAGCCCCAAAGGGAATCTGACAACCGCGGAAAAGAAGGTAACATTGGCACAAACAAGGAAAAGGAACATTTAGGCAAAAATGCCGGGAACGAAGACACCAAGAAAGGTGATAAATTTCAAAAATGATTTTGATTGAGTTATTTCATTCAGGTGCATCATTTGACTGATCTATTTCAATTTAAATCATATTTAGTTACCTGTTCGCATGATTTTCCTAAAAAACCCGGCTATAAAGCCGGGTTTTTTTTATTTCCCGTAATTCGTTTTCACCTTCAATATACCTGACAACGGCAGCGGAAGTAGTAAATTATATGCATGCTCTTCTTCAAATTATCCGATTTTGCCATAACAGGTGGCCGGAATCGCGGGCATTGACCAGTAAATATTAAATTTGTCCGGTATTTGGGTTTCTTACTCTTCATATTTATCATATTATGAAAGGTGCGCGCTGTGCTATCGGGATAGTTTTGTTTATGGGAATCCTGATTAGCTGTCATAAACCTGGCACTCCATCTGTTCCAACCCCTACGCAAAATGATAGCAATCAAAATATCCCGGTCAGCGGCCTGACCTATCGGGGGTTGGATCTATCCTATGATTATAAAATAGAAGATGAACGGGGAATCCGCTTTTATGATAGTTCCGGAAACGCTTCTCCCCTTTTCCAGATATGCGCCGCACAAGGTGTCAATATCATCAGGCTCAGACTTTGGGTTAATCCTTCTGACAGTGACCAGGAGTGCAGTCTGCCAGCAGTGAAAAAACAGGCCCTGAAGATTTCCGGTGCAGGCATGAAACTTTGGCTGGATCTTCACTATTCTGACACCTGGGCCGACCCCGGTCACCAAACACTGCCTGCAGCCTGGACGGGAATCTCATACTTAGCACTGCTTGACTCTGTGTACGATTATACCTATAATGTGATTAATCAGCTACAACAACAGGGTACCCCTCCGGAAATTGTCCAGGTTGGCAATGAGATCAATGCCGGGATGCTTTGGCCATTCGGCAATGTGTCCGCTTATGCGGATTCAAACTGGACTCAATTGGCGGCCATTATTGATACTGCAGAATCAGCTATTAAAAAAGTCAACTCCGGGATCAAGGTGATGATCCATTTTGCCGGTATCAACGGGGCTGATCAGTTTTATTCCCAATGCGACAAATTCGGTATCCCCTACGACCTGATAGGCATTTCCTTTTATCCCTGGTGGCATGGTAAGGATTTGTCGGTACTTCAATCTGGTTTAAATACCCTGACCTCCAATCATGCCAACAAAGGAATATTGATCGCTGAGACAGCTTATCCCTTTACATTATCCGGGGTTGACCAGGCTTCAAATATTGTAGGGGACCCATCACAGCTGATCAGCACTTATCCTGCCTCATCAACCGGACAGTTGGATTTTTTGGTTGCCCTGATGAAAACCGTGAAAAATGTTACCGGCGGGGGTGGACTGGGAGTCTGTTATTGGGAACCTGACTGGGTCGCCTATAATGGTCCGGCTGCTACAGACTGGCAAAATGGCTCAGATTGGGAAAACCTGGCTTTATTCGACTTCAATTTCAAGGCCTTGCCCGGGCTACAGGCCTTTAAATCCCACTAACCCGGTCAATTCAGGGTGAATCCGCGCTGTTTTTTATCTTCGAATGTAAAAAAACTGCCTTAGTTATGACATATTTCTCCATTTTCCAGGCCCTTAAGAAAATTGGCCTGCTGACCTTCGCCGAGATCGGTATGATAATTATGATCTGCCATGCTCAGGATTCAGCAACCCTGGTGATTAGCAGAGGCACGACGCGGGAGGTGATCAGTAAAAACCTGTACGGGATGTTCTCCGAACATCTGGGCAGGGATATTTATGGGGGTATATGGGTGGGCAGGCATTCAACTATTCCCAACAAGGATGGTATCCGCCTGGATATTGTGAACGCATTGAAAAAGATCCATTTGCCGGTACTGCGCTGGCCTGGAGGATGTTTTGCAGATATGTATCACTGGATGGATGGCATTGGACCTGTGGAAAAAAGACCATCCACCATTAATACCTATTGGGGAAATGTCCCTGAATCTAATCATTTCGGTACCCATGAATTCATGGAACTTTGTCACCTCATTGGCTGTCAGCCATATATAGCCGGTAACATGGGCAGCGGCACAGTCAGGGAAATGTCCCAGTGGGTGGAGTACCTCAACGCTAATATTCCCAGTACAATGACCGCCCTGCGGCGGAAAAACGGGAGAGACTCTGCCTGGAAAGTGAAATATTGGGGGGTAGGCAATGAAAGCTGGGGCTGCGGCGGTGTGATGACCCCGGCTTATTACAGCAATGAATATCGCAGGTATGCCTCTTTCTGCAAGGATTACCCTGGGGCTCATCTGCTTAAAATTGCCAGCGGACCGAACGGGAACGATACAAACTGGATGGCAGTCTTGATAAGAAACATCCCCCATAATCTATTATGGGGAATTTCATTGCATTATTACACCATTCCGACAGGAAACTGGTCGCACAAGGGTTCAGCTACCCTTTTTGGAGAAGATCAGTATTTCTCCGCATTGAAAAACAGCCTGAAAATGCAGGATATACTCCATGATCAGGAAAAAGTCATGGATACCTATGATCCCCTCAAGCGGATTGCCCTGGTAGTGGATGAGTGGGGGGTATGGACAGATGCGGAGCCTGGCACCAATCCTGCTTTCCTGTACCAGCAAAATAGCCTGCGGGATGCCCTGGCAGCTGCCTCCACCCTCAATATATTTAATAACCATTGTGACCGGGTCAGGATGGCCAACCTGGCTCAAACAGTGAATGTACTGCAATCTGTGATCCTGACCCGGGGGAAAAAAATGATTCTGACTCCCACCTATTATGTATACAAACTCTTCCGGGGGCATCAGGATGCGACATTGCTACCTGAAAAACTAAGTACTCCGGAATATACTTACCGGGGTCAGGGCATTGCTGCAGTCAACTGTTCCGCATCCATGGATACTGCCGGCATCATCCATATTACCCTGGTGAATCTGGATCCCGGCAAAACCATCAAATTAAATACCCGGTTTGTTGGCTTACCCTGGTCGTATGTCAAGGGCCGCATCCTGACTTCAACCCAATTCAATGATGTGAATTCATTTCGGAACCCCGGAAAGGTCAGGCCAGTTGCCTTCAACGGATTCAACAAACAAGGTAAAGAATTAATCGTTCGTTTACCTCCGAAATCTGTGGTGGCTCTTCAAATCACCAGGTAAACAAGATGGTTTTTTGATTTAGATCTAGATTTCGATAAAATGTGATCCATTGTACCCCTTGAAAGTGGCATGTATGACTTGAATTACCCCAATTCGTTTTTCTTCATAGCAGTTATCAGCCTCCATTTATCCAGGCATATTGGAATTTCCTACCGGATATGGTAGGTTTTAGCCAGCCCGGGATAGATATTGATCAGGGAATCAGTATGACCACTGGTGTCGAACAGGGGTTCTCCGTAATTCAAAGGTTCCCAAATGAAAGTACCCATCCCCTTATGGTGGGGAAGATTAAAGACGATATCGTTTACTTCTTGTTTGAACTGGGTATATTCCACTACAATGATCTTCTGTCGGTACCTGCCGGCCAGGTCGGTCAGGTTGCTTTTCAACTGGGCCAGGGTACCATGCCATCTCGGGTAATAGGATTCCCCGATGACATCAAAATGTACTCCACGGGAAATCATATTGTCCAGGAAATTCCTGGACTCTGCATTCTGTCCGCCACAAGCAATATGCAGCATGATGATGATACGCGGATCCACGGCTTTCACTCCGGCGATCCCAGCCCGGAGCAAGGCTGCCAGACTATCCGGGTGGCTGAATTTACCTTCAGGCCAGATCATCCCGTGATTGATCTCATTGCCGATCTGGACCATGTCAGGAAGGGTGCCCTGAGCTTTGAGTGCCCGCAGGACCTTTTCCGTATACCGGGTAACCGCCTGGGTCAGTTGCGTGAAATCCAGGCCTTTCCAGGCCGAAGGTTTGAATTGTTTACCCGGATCGGCCCAGAAATCACTGTAATGGAAATCCAGCAGGAATTTCATATGGGCATCCTTGATCCGCTTAGCCATTTTTTCCGTATTGGCCAGATCGCAGTATCCCTGGGCAGAATAACCGCCGGGAGCCTGTGGATCATTGAATATCCGCAACCGGATATAATTGAATTTGTATTTTTTCAGGATGGCGATAGCATCCATGGGAATGCCATGGTCAAAAAATTTCTTCCCCCTGGCTTCCAGCTGGGGAAGAAAGGAAATATCAGCACCAAGGATCCTGGAATGGGGTTCATGCAGGGGATATCGTTTACTCCGCTGGCCAACTGCCGATCCGGAGAAAGACAGAAGCAACCCGATTAACCCCGCAACCATCAATCGGCATGCGGTGAGCCTATTCCCGCGATTCTTCTTTAATGTGGTCATGATCATGGATTTTTAACTGGATTATCGTCAGTTTCCATTTTCTTGGCAATTCCTGGCGGTAAATTTATTTTTCCTTTTTGGTGATTACCTGTTGAGTAATATCCAATCCTGCTTTTACCGGCTGCCAATGGCTTCCACTTTGCAGGTACCTGACTGCAAACCTGGAGCATCTGCCTGTATCCGGATAGTCCCTGATTGTTTATCCGACTGCAGGATGAACTGGCATTTTCCATTGAACAGCTTCCTGCTGTAATGGCCATCCATATATTGATCGGGTTCATGGCTGCTGGGATCTCCATTACCTACCCCAATGATCCTGCCGGCACCGAAGACCGAAAAATGGATCAGTTCATCCGCATCCGGAACAGCCAGTCCATTGCGGTCATCCACCGTGACATTCACTACATCCACATCCTCACTGTCGGCCAGGATTCTTTTTCGGGCAGGCTCCAGCACAAGCTGGTATGGACTACCTGTAGTGACCACGCTATCCCTGATCTGTCTGTCTTTCCAGTAACCAATAGCAGTCAGGATGCCCGGACTGTAATTCACGGTCCACTGAAGGTGACCATTGCGGGGCATATCCTTCGTACCCTGGCTTTTACCGTTGAGTAATAATTTCACGCTGTCCGCATTGCTGTTTACCCAGACTTCAATAGGTTTCCCCTCTTTGCCTTTCCAGTTCCAATGAGGCGCAATATGCAGGATATCCCGGTCCGACCACCAGGACTGGTAATAATAATAGATATTCTTCGGAAATCCGCACATATCCATCACCCCGAAATGGGAATTGATATTGGGCCATTGATATGGAGTGGGTTCACCCCGGTAGTCAAAACCCGTCCAGACAAATCCACCCATGAACCAGGGACGTGCTGCAGCAATGGTCCACCATTGTTCCGCCGTGGTGGCCCACCAGGGATGGGTCAGATCAAAATCCGGCACATATCCCCTTATGGAGTCCACCTGATATATTCCGCGGTCAGATACGGTGCTGCCCATTTCAGTGCCTATCACCGGCTGATCCGGATGGTCCCTGTGATAATCATCTATAGCTGAAATCCGGTAATTGAATCCCCTGACCGGAATGACTTGATTGATCCCCTGATATACATTCCCTTCATCTGCTGCATAGGTGCAGGTCCTGGTGGGATCCAGCATGTGTTGCTCCTGGATCAGGGTCCTGGCTATCCGCCTACCTGTATTATCTGCCTGAACCCAGCCTTCTTCATTCCCGATGGACCACATAAATACACTGGGGTGATTGCGGTCCCGTTTAATCTGGCGCTTAAACTGCCCCTGGTATTCTGCACTGCTGTTCAGTAACCTGTTCTCGTCCAGGACCAGCAACCCCAGACTATCACAGGCATCCAGCAATTCGGGGGTGGGTGCATTATGGCTGGTCCGCAAGGCATTGGCCCCCATCTGTTTCAACAAGCCAACCCGGTAATACTGCAGGTAATCAGGCATTGCTGTCCCCACCCCTTCAAAATCCTGGTGGCAGCAAACCCCCTGGATTTCCACGTGTTTCCCATTCAGGAAAACTCCTTTATCCCTGCTGATCAAAATCGTTCGGATCCCGAACCTGACCTTCAGGCTGTCCACCACCTTGCCTGCGGATTTTACCAGGGTTATTACCCGGTACAGATAGGGATCGTCCAGGGACCATAACCGGGCTGATTTCAGATCGATCACTGAAATGATCTTCCGGTGGCTATCAACACCAAGGGAAAAAGGCCGGGCTGCTGATACAGCCAGGACTTTTCCCGCCCTGTCAGCGATATAGGAAATGACTGTACCCCGGGATGACTGATCCCGCTGATTCTGCAGGGTGGTCTCCACCGTGATCGCGGCAGCCCGACCCCGGACAACAGCATGCACGTACATACCATCCGGAGCAATATGCAGCTTATCTGATACTGTCAGCCACGCATGGCGGTAAATACCTGCTCCTTCATAAAACCATCCCTCAAACTGGGTGGCGTCCACCCTTACCACCAATACATTGCTGGCATTGTAATGCAAAAAATCGGTCAGGTCATAGCGGATACCGATATACCCCGACAGGTCAGATCCCAGATAATTTCCATTCAGCCAAACCTGGCTGTTCCGGTAAATTCCATCAAAGCGAAGGACAACCCGTCTTCCCGAATCCCTTTCCGGAATGAAAAAAGTCTTCCGGTACCAGCCAATGCTGGTCTGGGGATACAGGCCGCCAATGGGTTTATATCCGTGCGCCATGATATTATAATCCGGAGAATGCACAAAGGGAAGAGAGACCACCCAGTCATTGGGCAACTGCACATCCTTCCAGCTGCTATCCTGGAATGCAGGAGATATACAAGTTCCGCGTGTACCTGCTTCCTTGGAAAAAATATTAGCGATCCCATAGTTAAAATCCATTGCAGGATTATTCGCACTGCCAAAGTGAAATTTCCAACCCAGATCGAAATTGATTTTTTTCCGTCCCTGGGAAAAACCACAGAAAAAACAAAATAGGGAAAAGCAGGCGGGCAATATGGATTTACGGATCATCAGGTTGTGGTTTGTGCATGATCAGGAGGAAGGATAAACAAAAACTGCAATATTCAATCAACCAGGCAAATACCGGATCATGGAACTTTCAGCTTACCTGATCCTGCATTTCCAAATCCCGGTATATGTATTATTTAGTTCAGGATTACCCCCCTTCCCGGTTAATTCCACGATTGCCAGCCAGGGATTTCTCCCTGGCTACAATCGATTAAAATAAAACTAACCAGTAAAAACAAACTTCCAAAAACCTGGGTAAGCGCCCATCAGCTCCAAGGCTTAATACATCCCTTTTACAGGGCCCAAAGTAGGTAATGTAAACGTTTACACAATAATACTGTCCTTTTTTTATAAATCCAAATATTTGTGTGCAATGGAGAATCCATGCTGAATCTCCAAAAGATATGCGCTCATACCGAACAATCCAGGTTGATGGTCCTGTGGATTTGTATTAAAGGTTAAATTAATCCTGCATTTCTGAGATACAATAGTTAATTTGGAAGTTCTTAAAAAACCGAACATGCGTGTAGTCCGTTTCAGCCTGGTGGCTATTCTCATCACCGGAACCCTAACTCCTGTATTGTTGAAAGCACAGCAGGCTGCGGTCTGGCAAATGCAGCTCACCCGATTTGACCTGCAGTCGTCGGCCATTGTCACCGCTCCCGGGGATTCATTATCCAACAAGCAATATTCCGATAAAAACTATTGGTTCCCGGTAAAAGTGCCTTCCACTGTACTTACCGGACTTGTTGCCAACCATGTTTATCCCAGCCCTTATATCGGCATGAACAATATGATGATCCCCGATGCATCGGATTCTTTTAATCACCAATGGGGTCTGGAAAAATATTCTTTCCTCCCCAATGAGGCCAATCCCTGGAAAAAACCCTACTGGTACCGGACGGTGTTCCAGGTTCCGGCATCAGCTAAAGGAAAATATTTTCAACTGATCTTTAAAGGCATTAATTACCGGGCCGAAGTTTGGCTGAACGGCAGCCTGATTGCCGATTCTGCTCAAATGGCCGGTATGTTTGCCCAATACAGCCTCAATGTAACCGATCATATCCATGCCGGAAGTGATAATGTACTCGCAGTAAAGATCTACCCGCTGGATTATCCCGGCCTGCCTTCCCATCCCCAGATCAATGCACTCGGCCCCTTCTATGCCAATGGAGGCCCCACCGGGGATATTGGCAAGAATGTCACCATGCTTTGTTCGATCGGATGGGACTGGATGCCAGCAGTCAGGGATCGGAATATCGGGATCTGGCAGCCGGTTTACCTGAGGGCTACCGGACCCGTGGTCATCCGCCATCCCCATATCGTCACCACCCTTCCAGCCCTGCCTGAAACCAATCTGGCCCGGATCGCCCTGCATCTGTCTTTAGCCAATTACAGTAATCAGCACCAGGATGGCCGGCTGAAAGTCACCATTTCCCCGGCAACTTTCCCCGGTGCTGCCATCAACCTTGAACAGGCTGTTTCCCTTGAGCCGGGAACTTCCCGCCATCTTGACCTGACTGCAGACCGTTTTGCACAACTGGTCATCCATAATCCCCATCTCTGGTGGCCGAATGGTTATGGCAAACCTGAACTTTACCGCCTGAGGCTGCAGTACATCCATGGTAGCCAGGTCTCAGATGACACCAGTTTTTTATTTGGCATCCGTACGGTCAGTTCCCAGGTAGTGAATGTGAATGGTTGGCCAAGAAGGGATTTCTATGTAAATGGTAAATGGATTCACCTGCTGGGCGGCGCCTGGGTGCCGGATATGATGCTTAACCGGGATTCTGCCCGGTATGACAATGAACTGCGCCTTTGCCGTAACGGCAATGTGAACCTGGTCCGGATCTGGGGAGGGGGCATTGCACCACCGGATATCTTCTTTGATCTGGCGGACCGGTATGGACTGCTGGTGTGGCAGGATTTCTGGATCACCGGGGATACCCAGGGTCAGTTCAAAGGGTCAGACAAATGGCCGATCCAGGGGAATATTTTCATCCGCAATATGGTCAGCACCATCAACCGCTTACGCAATCATCCCAGTTTGCTGGTATGGACCGGAGGCAATGAGGGTCATGCCCGGAAAGAATTGTATGATGCCATGCGAAAGAGTATCTCCACCCTTGACGGCACGCGTCCCTTCATTCCAAGCTCTTCAGGATATGCCCGCTTACCGGCAGGATGGAAAGGCAGCTGGCCGGATAACCAGCCTTCCGGGGTATACAGCGGAGGTCCCTATTCCTGGCAGGATGAAGCCAGGTATTACCAGCTGGTTGATCGGGGCAGGGACTGGGTATTCAAAGATGAAACCGGAATCCCTTCCCAGGTTCCGTATTCAGATCTATCCCGGGTGATCCCCGACCTGGTTCCCGACACCACACTTCCGTTTCCGCTGAATAATACCTGGGGATATCATGACGCCTGTGTAGGCAATGGCCATTATGATTTGTATTATCAGGCGATGGTTAACCGCTATGGTTCCCCGCTCAGTGTGAAAGATTTTTCCAGTAAGATGCAACTGATGAATGCCACAGGTTATCAGGCCATTTTCGAATCCGTCGGTCATAAGCTGAATGAAACAGGAGGGGTGATGCTCTGGAAGCTCAATGCTGCATTTCCCAGCGTCATCTGGCAGGTCTATGACTGGTTTCTGGTGCCGAATGCAGGGTATTATTTCATGCAGAATGCCTGCGAACCCCTGCATGTACAGCTGAACCTGGATGATTCTGCAGTGGCTGTGGTGAACCGTACTTTTATACCATACCGGGGCCTTCGCATAGAGGCCACTGGCTATTCTCCGGAAGGACAAACCTTATTCCACCGAAGTGCCAGGATGGATATGGACAGTACCGGCGCCACGGAAGCGTTTTCCCTGGACCAGCAACTTGCTACCCAGCAGGGCATCATATTCCTGGTGCTGAATGTAAATGATGGGGAAGGAAAGCTGATCTCCCATAATGTATATTGGATGGCTCCGGGTCATGATTTCCGGGATCTGGCTCAGATGCCCCATACCGGAGTAACTGTGAAGCTGGTCCGAACAGTCAGGCAGGGAGCCCATACAAAATTGATGCTGAAGTTCAGTAATCCATCTCACCAGCTTGCCTTTTTTATTCATGCTGCGCTTCAGTCCGGGGGAAAGGAGTTATTACCTTCATTCTGGTCAACCAACTATTTTTCCCTGGCCCCCGGGGAATCCCTCCTCGTTCAGGTGAGCTGTGCTTCGGATAAACTGAGCGGCAGGCCCGTGGATCTCAGTATGGAAGGATGGAATGTCCACCATCAACTCCTGCCTATTTCGGTGGTCAACAGATAAAAGATCCGCAGAGCCTCCCCTGGAAGCCGGAACAACCATTAATTAACCGGACTTCAGGATTTTCGATGGCGGTCAGCTATGCCCCACTGGAATTCCCATTCATTTATTTTTCATTGCCACGATCACCACATCCTTTACCCTGCGCGGAAGAAAGACCGTCATTTCCCCTGTTCCCCGGTTTGCCCAGCTATAATATGGAATTGCGGTAAAGGGATGGATAACGGATCGCAAGGACAGCCCGTCTTTATCGACTTCAAGGACCGGTACCTGGCCGGTGATCACTTCCACCCCTCCCAGTAGATCCGGCCGGAAATCCGCAGTAAGGGCGGCTTTATCCGGAAGGATGAGGTTACTCGTCCTTCCCTGATTATCCTTCCATTCCGCACAATAAACGATTGGACCACGCTGTAAGGCTACCTGATTACGGTCATTGACTACCCGGTCATTGGTGATCACCCGGCGGATATGCATGGGCATATCCAGTTCCACGCTATCTCCTTTTTCCCAGTTCCGGTCCAGCACGGCATACCCCTTTTCCATCCTGTAGCGTGCAGGGGACCCATTTATTTTTAAAACCATCGGGGAGGATGCGGAATCCAGGAAACTGTACAGGTTCCCGTCCACAGGATGTTTGCCCAGCCAGCCGGGGATCCGGATAAACAGGGGGAAAGTCCGGGGGCCGCGGGGATTTACGGCTATTTTTACCTGTCCATCCCAGGGATAATTTGTCCGTTGGATAAGCTGGACATCATCATGGTCCGGTAGTTTGAAACTGGCTGTGCTTCCGGCAAAAAGATTGACATAGATACCCCCATTCCCCTGGGCATAGACCAGACCTGGAATGGCCGGAATAAGCCGGACAATATTAGTGGGACAGCAGGAACAGGGGAACCAGGGAGAACGCGCTGGTTCCAGATCGGGGTGGTGAAAATCTTCCCTGACCTCCATGGCATTACTGTAAAAAAAATGATCTCCATCCAGGGATACCCCCGAAAGTAATCCGTTATACAGGGTCTTTTCCAGCACATTTATATATTTAGCCTCACCGGTCAGCCGGAACATGCGTTCATTCCAAAGGATACATCCGACCGCTGCGCAGGTCTCATTGTAAGCCGTGCGGTTGGGCAGCTGGTAATCCCGGCCAAAACCTTCCCAGTTTCCAACCGCCCCGATACCTCCGGTGATATAGAGTTTGGTGTATACCATGTCTTTCCAGATCAGGTTCAGTGCTTTCAGGTAACCTGAATCCCTTTTCAGGGCAACCAGATCTGTCATGGCACTATACAGGTACATGGCCCGGACGGCATGGCCTTCCGCTTTTGTCTGATCAACGACCGGTGTGTCATCCTGGCTGTAAGCACCGGTGCTGTAGGGATCAGCGGGATCGGCACCCGGATGCTTGATGGTGCCCCGCTGATTGATTAAAAATTCCGCCAGATCCAGGTACTTCGACTGATGGGTCACTCCATATAATTTGATCAGTCCGATTTCAATTTCCTCATGACCTGAGGCGATCTTCCTTTTTTCGGGCCCGAAAGTGGAAGCAATCAGGTCAGCGTTTTTCAGGGCCACATCCAGCAGGGATCTTTTACCAGTTGCCTGGTAATAGGCTACAGCGGCTTCATACAGGTGGCCTGCATCATAGAATTCATGGCTTCCGTTCCGTTCATTTATCCAGCGCTGGGGACCCATCCAGTTTAATAAGTTTGGCGCTCCCGTTTCACGGGGGGTGTATAAATAGCCATCTCCCCGCTGTGCTGCAGCCACAATGGCAATGATGCTGTCCATAAATTTTTCCAACCTGGCATCCGGGTGATCCATAAGGCTATATGAAGCTCCTTCCAGGGACTTGTAAATATCCGAATCATCGAAGGGGTAAATACCGCAGAATTTGCCCTTGACCCCCTGGGCGGCATATACAAAATTGGTCAGCCTGCCTTGTTGCAGGCATTCCGCCAGTACATGGGGCTGGGTGAGGGTGCGGTCCCTGGCCATGACAGGAGTCCAGAAACCATCATCCATGGTTATGCTGCTGAGCGGGATCTGCCGGATGGCATATCCCGTCTTCTGGGCTTCGACATGGAAAGCGATCAATAAGCTGCAGAGCCATACAGTCAACCGGAATAAATTTCTCATCTAGATTCAATTAAGTCGGTAAAAAAAACATTTCC
>Ga0307373_10005224_pt1 | contig 21368 bp, 12 predicted proteins | sample OX2MG_FD_202534 | JGI IMG/M metagenome (GOLD analysis project Ga0307373, IMG submission 202534) | Soil microbial communities from Risofladan, Vaasa, Finland - OX-2 | ecosystem: Environmental > Terrestrial > Soil > Coastal area > Acid sulfate soil | place: Finland: Risofladan, Vaasa | collected...
CGGTGTGACCGGCGCGGGAACCGTGAGTCCGAACAACGACTTGAAATTCCGGTTGCTTGCCAAACTCGACGGGTCGAGCCCGCTGGCGCAGTTGACGAAGTTGCCATTCTTCAGCCAAGGCGGAGGCCTGCCTTTCCGGATCGAAGGAACGGCGTCAAGTCCTCGTGTGATACCCGACATTCCGGGCTTTAACGGGCTCAAGGGTCTGACGAAAACACCGCTGAATCAACTGAAAGTGCCCGATCAGGGCCAACTCGGCGGAATTGTTGGCGGACTGCTGAAGAAGAAAAAAAAGCCGTAACACCCGAATTCGTACCACACGCATCCTTGTTCATTTTGTGTCGGGCGTCGTCAGCTTGATCGTCGCCGATTGCAATTTGCCTAGGTAAAGATTTGTGCGTACCTCGATGCGCAGCCACGAAACGTAATGTATGTTTTCTCCTTTCTCGGTTTTGGGTCCAAGCCCTGGCATGTCGATTGACCCAATGAACTCCATCGTCTGACCGGCACCAATAATTGGGGGTTGAGAAAAACTATGTCGATATTCCGTTGATTCGATTTCCGACCAATACATCTCATCTTCTTCGCTTTCTGGTTCCACAAGAAAGACCGAAATGCTCCATTCGAATATCCTGACGGTGCTGTTTGGCGACAAAGTGAGAGTACAGTTAAGAACATCTCCCGGTTGTGGCGCTTCAGGCCAAACTTTTACTGTGGCGCCCGCGAGCGTTGAAAGCACCCAACTGGAGCGCTTCCGGGTGTTCCAGATGATCCAAACACCGAACACGACCATCACGATGCCTGCAGCCAAACCGCCGTATATCGGGGGAGGGGTTGTCAGAGCGAGCGTCGAAATCAAACCGCCAGAGACGACAAAGGGAATCCCGAGTACATATGGCCATCTGCCAGCGATGATTCTCCAATGAATATTTTCAGTCACGGCAAACTCTTTTCAGACACTCATCTACTTTTTGCGGGCGGATTCGAGCAGATCCCAGGCGGCGTCGGGGAAATCGACGAAGTCGTTGAATTCGCCTGCGCCACGCAGCCAAAGGCCTCCATCAATCACCACGCATTCGCCATTAATATATTCCGACATATCGCTGAGCAAGAATGCAGCGAGATTGACGAGCTCTTCGTGTCGGCCGAAGCGCTTCATGGGATGATTTTGGCGCGCGCGTTCCTCGAGTTCCTTCGCGGGCATCAGACGCGACCACGCGCCTTCGGTGGGGAATGGGCCGGGAGCGATTGCGTTCATGCGAATGTGGTAGCGGGCCCACTCGACGGCAAGCGAACGCGTCATTGCGAGGACTCCAGCCTTGGCGCACGCGGAAGGCACGACAAAACCGGAGCCGGAGTTTGCCGCGGCGTAGGTGGTGACGATGTTGAGGATGTTCCCGGGCTGCTTTGCGGCGATCCATTTTCTGGCTAGAGCAAGCGTGCAGTGAAACGTGCCTTGCAGGACGATGCCGACGACCGAGTTGAAAGCGTTCGGTGAAAGTTTTTCCGTGCGCGCGATGAAATTGCCGGCGGCATTGTTGACGAGAGTATCGACGCGCTGAAATTCCTTTTCCGCGGCGGCGACGGCGCGCTCGACGGCATCGAAGTCGCGCACATCACAAGAAGCATATGCCGCACGGGCTTTTTTCGCGCGAATTTCCTCGCAAGTTTTCGCGAGGGGCTCTTCGCGCCGGCCGATTAGAAATAAATCCGCGCCTAATTCAGCGAAGCACAGCGCCATTGAGCGGCCGAGTCCCGTACCACCGCCCGTGATCAAAATTGTTCTGCCTTTGAGCAAATCCGTTTGAAACATTGCAAATCTCTCCTGAAAGTGGCGATTGGCAGAGCTTATCCTGTTTTTCGAGACAGGCGGATGAAAAGATTTCTGGCGTATGGTGAGGGATGGACGCATCATAACGCCGGCGTTTTCGCGACGGCGGGACCAACGAAATCATCGAACGCAGAATCCGAGGAAGGAGATCGCATCCGTGAGAAATTTCATTCTTGGCGTTGTGGCGGCATTTGTGATCGCTTTTGTGGGAGTATTTTTCTATTTTGATCTGGGTCTTGCTCCGGTGGCGACGGCAGACAAGCCAATGCCGATGGAGACGTATTTTGCAAAGAAGGCCCTGCACGCGCGAATTAATAAGGAAGCGCCAAAGCGCGACGTCTCAGGATTCACGACGGCGGATCTGGTAACGGGCGCGAAGGTTTACCACTCAGATTGCGCGTTCTGCCATGGATTGCCCAACGGCACAAAATCGGCGGCCGCTGACGGAATGTTTCCACCTCCGCCGCAACTGTTTTCTCCCCATGGCATGGTGGCGGACGATCCCGCGGGCGTGACGTACTGGAAAGTGAAAAACGGAATCCGGCTGACGGGGATGCCGGGATTTCATGCGTCGCTCTCCGAGCAGCAGACATGGGACGTGACCGCGCTGCTCGCAAGAGCGGATAAACTGCCCCCCGAAGTGACGAGCGCCCTCGCTCCGGCTCCCGGCGATCCACCGGATCCTCCCGTTGCTGATCCGTCGGCCGTGAGTCCGGCGGTCACGGCGCCGGAATGGAAAGACGCGCGGCAAATTTCTCCGGCGGAACTGGCGAAAAAACTGTCAGGGCCGGCAGCAGGACGGCCGGTTGTGCTGCAAGTCGGCTTCAAGGTTCTATACGAGGGAGGCCACGTACCGGGCGCGATTTTTGCGGGGCCCGCGTCAACGGCAGAGGGAGCTGCGCGGCTGAGGGCTGAAGCGTCGAAAATCGCGCGGGACAAGGAAGTGGTGATTTATTGCGGCTGCTGCCCGTGGGAAAAGTGTCCCAATGTTCATCCCGCATACGAAGAGCTGCGCAAAATGGGATTTTCGCGGCTGGTGGTGCTGCTGATCCCCCAAGATTTCGCGCACGATTGGATTGGCGCCGGCTTGCCAGTGTCGCGGGGAAAATAATTCAGAAGCCGCCGGGGATTCACCACATGCGCCGAGATACGAAGGCTTCCGAAGAAGTCGGCGAACCATGTGATTGATGCGGACGCACTTGAAATAAAGCTAAGCGAGAACATCCCGCCGCAAGACGGCATTCCCAACAAAAAAGGGCGAAGCCACCTTGCGGTTTGCCTCGCCCAAGACTACTCTCCTCGTTTCCCTACCTCTATATCGCCTGCTTGTTGTCCTCGATCCGACCTCGCGCTAGAACTGCAGCTTCAACGCGAGCTGGATCTGACGCGACGAGCCGAAGTCGCCGGTCGGGAAACGTGTCGTGTTGATTACGCCCAGCGACCCGAGCGACCCGTTTGCGGGGAGTCCGAGGCCCGGGTTGCCAAAGTTCGGATGATTGAAGATATCGAAAAACTCGGCGCGAAACTCCGAGTTTATCCGCTCCGTGATCTTTGTGCGCTTGATGAGCGAAAAGTCTGTGTTGACGAAATTCGGGCCAATGACCGAGTTCCGCGGCATGCTGCCGAAGTGATAAATAAAACCTCCGGTCGATGTCGAACTCGTGTCCGGATTCGGGATTCGCGGCACGGACAAGACGGACAATGGGTTGACGAACCACTGGGCCGGATTGCCCGTTGTCTGGAGCGATCCGCTCGCGTCGGGGCGAAGCACGAATCCCCCCGTCGGAGTTGGGTCGAGAACAATGACCGTAAGCGGGTTGCCGGACTGGGCCTGCGAAATGCCGGCAATCTCCCATCCCGATACCAGGCGGTTACCCTTGAACGGCAAGTCGTACACGGCATTGATCACGAACCGGTTCCGGGCGTCAAAGTCGGACGGCCCGTAATTCAGGCGCGGATTGGTGCTGTCTTCGACCGGGTTCGTGTTGAGTGAATTGTAGTCGTACGATTTCGAGTACGTGTAGGACGCGTTGAACTGGAGCCCCTGCGCGAAACGCTTATTCGCGGTGATCCACAAGGCCTTGTAATTGGAATTGCCGCTCGAATCAACTTCGTTGATATTTCCCAGCGCGGTCCCAGGATCAATCGGGCTCGAGGAAGAAAGAGCCGAAAAAGGCTTGTTTGGCGGGGGATTAGAACCCTCGACTAGCTGGCCGATGAACGGCTGGTTCAAATTGTTCGGCAAGCGGAGATGCGTACCCTTTGAGCCGATGTAGCCGACCTGAAATCCGAGAGTTTCCCCGAGCTGGTGCTGGAAGGTCAAGCTCCACGACTGGACGTACGGGTTGCGGAAGTTGTGGAAAATCGTGTTAGGCGAAAGTCCGGAAGGGCCAGCGGTGGTCAGCGCGTTAGTCAAGCTGATAGAGCCAGGGCCGTTAAACGAAATCGGATCGCCGAACGGTGGATTCGACGGGAGCCCCAGCACGATTCCGGAAACTGGCTGATCGGTCAGAATGGCATATCCACCGCGAATGGCTGTTTTGCCGTCGCCGCGTGGATCCCAGGCAAATCCGACGCGAGGCTGGAAGTTTTTATTGTTGGCGTTGTAGGGCTGGCTGAAGCCGTTGGTCCCCACCTGCACCAAGCTGATGCTGGCCGGATCAAAGATAACGAAGCGGTTCTGGGCATCCGAAAGGGTCTGGTTATCGTCGTAACGCAGGCCGAGCTCGAGTGTGAAATTCGGGCGCAGCTTGTAGCTATCTTGAATGAAGAGGCCGAACGCGGGTTCGAGAATCTTGCTGGCGCCGTTTCCGAGATTCGTGTTGAACGAACTGGCTTGGTCGTTGATAAAGTTAGCTGTGCTCGAGAAAGTGAACGAGCCAGGCGTCAATGCAAAATTGTTGTTATAAAACCGGCGAACCTCGCCGCCAAACGCAAACGAATGGTTTCCGCGGAGATAGCGCACCGTATCGCTGAACGCCACAGTGGTGTCGCCGCGTCCCTGCGGGAAACCGGCCGGGCCGCCAATGTTGAAAAAGCCCGCTCCCTGCACGTTAATCTGAGGAAGGCCAATGGCGGCTGTCGTCCCGTCGTCGATCCCGAAAGTTGACGGATTCAAAGCGCGATTAGGCGAGAACGTGATGTGGATGCGGTTGTAGCCAATGCGCGCTTCGTTCGTCAAACTAGGCCCGAAGACATGATCTTCTTCAAGGGTCATGATCTGACGCCGGGATGCGCGCGTGTCGCCCCAATCCGGCAGGTTGTTGCCCTGCAGAGTCGGCTCCTGGCGAAGATCTTGCTGGATGTTGTAGTAGCCGTGAAGGCGATTGTTATCGTTCAGGGTCACACTGATATCGCCGCTGCCCTGGTCGATATTGACCGGGGCCGTTGTGCCGCCGACGAAACCATTGAACGTGGTGGGGTCAAGAGGATTGCCGGACCCGACCGCATTCGCCACAGGCAAGAGCGCTGCGATTTGCTGAATAGCTGTGTCGCTCGTGGCTGCAACTTGAGTTTGGTCGGCTGAACTCAGCGTGTGGGAGCTAAGACTGATGGCCTGCCGCTGGCGCGTGCCTTCGTAGTTGAGGAAGAAAAACGCGCGGTTCTTCTTGATTGGGCCGCCGGCGGATGCGCCGAACTGATTACGAATGAACGGTGATTGCTGGATAGGAACGCCCGTGGACGTTTTCGTTGGATTGAAAAAGTTTCGCGCGTCGAAGTAGCTATTGCGGAGAAACTCGAAAACCTCACCGTGGAACTCGTTTGTTCCGGAGCGCGTGGCGATATTCACAATCGCGCCGGAGTTGCGGCCATACGCGGCCGGGAAAGTCGAATTGTCGATCTTGAATTCCGATACGGTGTTGATTGACGGCTGGAACGTGATCTGGTTCTGGACTTCGTCGCTGAGGTTGATGCCGTTGATCATCCAGTTTGTAGTGTCTTCGCGTTGCCCGGCGGTATTGATGGCGAAAGATCCCTGGCCGCGCAGAGGCGCGGTGAGGAAGCCGCTTTGAGGCGGCGTCACGGTTCCCGGGACCAAGAGGCCGAGATCCACGAAGTGGCGGCCATTCAGCGGAATCTCCTGCACGGTACGCTGGTTGATGACCTGGCCTACCGTGGCGTTGCTCGTGTCCACCAGCGGCGTGCCGCCGGTGACCGTAACTTCTTGGGTAACCTGACCCACCTTTAATTGCAAGTTTTCTGTGACGGTAGTCGCGACGCTGAGCGTCAAGTCCTTAATGATGGACGTCTGAAAGCCGTTCGCGCTAATCGTGACTTGGTAGAGGCCGGGAAGGAGTCCGGAGACGAGATAACCACCCGATTGATCCGTCTGCGTGGTGCGGTCGACTCCTGTGTTTTGATTGTGCACGACGACTTTTGCGCCCGGCACTGCGGCGTTGGAACTGTCCGTGACGGCACCCTGGAGCGTTGCCGTGGATTGCGCTCGCGCGACGGTGTTCAGCGCGAAGAGAAATACAACAACTGCCGCCAAGCGAACCGCGAAGGCGAGGAAGGAAGTCTTCCGTCCGCCTGCTTTCTGCTTCTGCATGATTCCTCCTTGATTTCGACTACCTATTGGAAATTTGCTTGTCAACGTGCGGTTCGCGCTTCACACCCCGGGAAGGGCGAAACCAGTAAATGCGCGTCAAGCTACGCGCGGGACTCACTGAGTCTGTTTAGTAGCAACCCGAAATCCATAAACGCCATCATATTGAACATTCTGAAAGCTCTGAAAGGGAAGAAGATAGAGTCATCCGCTTCCATGCTTGCTGGGGACGTTAGTTGGAAAATATGAACTATGGAAGCCAAATATGCAATTCGGGAGCGAAGTCGTAAACAAGTGGAATTCGCGATGATGCTCCCAAACGACTCGACGCAGCCGAGATCCTCAGAAAGAGCGGACATCCCGATTGCTCGATGTGGCCATCTCTAGTAATCTTTCGGGTTGCGGAGACATCCGCAAACACCACCGTCGTACCACCTGGGACGATGTAGAGGTATGAGAGGACAGAAGAATTGACTCGATGGAACAAGATTTCTGCGGGAATTTTGGTGGCGGCGCTGATTTTGCTGGTGTCTTGCGGCGGAGTTATCAACCTGCCTGTGCCGGTTGTCAGTTCTCTATCGCCTTCCAGTGTGCCAGAGAACTCGGTCACGTTTACATTGACAGTGACAGGTTCCGGATTTGCGCCCAGCTCTACAATTACTTTCAATGGATTGCCGCGTCAGACGATTTTTCTTCGTCCGTCCACGCTGACGACGATAGTGAATCCTGGCGATGTGTCTACGCCGGGAACCATCAGCGTGGGAGTAATCACGCCTGCACCGGGCGGGGGAACCTCGCAAGTTGTCGACCTGACTGTGACGGCTACAGCTTCTCCGGTCCCCTCAATTTTGTCGATTACACCGACTAGTATTCCTGCGTCTGGGGGATTCGGAACGATAACGATCAATGGATCGAACTTTGTGCCCACGTCAGTGGTTACCGTAAATGGAGCTAACCGGCAAACCAATTACACGAGCGGTGCCGTGCTTACGGCCAGCCTTCAGTCGTCGGACATCGCAACGGCAGGTACGCTGCGGATTGCTGTTTTGAATCCTCCTGCGTCAGGAATCACGCCGCCGGGAGGCGGGGTATCAAACGTAATTTTATTGAACGTCGTGAATCCCAACCCCGTAATTAGCGCCGTCTCTCCGCCGGTGCTTGTAGCGGGAAGCACGACGACTGCGTCGATCCGGGTTTCCGGAAGCGGTTTCGATTCAGCAAGCCAAGTGCTCGTAAACGGCAGCGGCAGGCCCACGACATTCGGGGGCTCGACGACGCTTGATGCGCAGCTCGCGAGCGGGGATCTGGCCGCGGCGGGTACATATCCCGTGCAAGTAGTGAATCCAACGCCCGGCGGGGGAACATCGGCGACTCTGTTTTTCTCCATTGTGCCGTCATCGACCGGGGCAGGATTGCCCGAACTGGTGGACGTTGCTGCGGACGGCGCACAGGCAAATAATGGAGCCGACGATCCGTCTCTTTCGGGACCCGCGATGGATGCGACAGGGCGTTTCGTCGCATTTGTCTCGTCCTCAACGAACTTGCTGGAGACGACAACGATTAATCCGCCACCGAATCCGATTACGAATGGCGCGCCAAACATATTCCTTCGCGATACGTGCCTGGGAGTGACGACTGGGTGCGCGCCGAAGGAAATTCTGGTCGATGTAGGGCCTTCTGGAATCCTGGCCAACGGGGCAAGTTCGCAGCCGGCGGTGGCATCGTCGGCGGCGAAGATCGTGGCGTTCAGTTCGCTGGGGACGGACCTGGTTTCGGGATTCAGTTTTGACGGAACGACCCCCCAAGTCTTCGCGGCAAACCCCTGCGCAGGCGTTGCCGCTGGGTGCACACCAACAATGACTTTGGTTTCCGTCGGTTCTGACAGTGTTACGCCAGCCTCGGGCCCGGCAGGCCAGCCGTCCGTCAGTCCGGATGGCCGGTTTGTGGCGTTCACATCGACGGCTACAAATCTGGTCACGGGTGCGGCAACAGGATCCTCGGAAGTCTATTTGCGGGACACTTGCCTGGCTGCTGGAACGACGTGTACACCGACGACAATGCTCGTTTCGGTCGCGGCGGATGGAGTGACACCCGCCGATGGATCGAGTTCGCAACCAGTGGTTGAATCCAACAAGAATGGACAATTTGTAGCGTTTACATCGACCGCGACGAACCTTGTGGCTGGCTCAGGCGGAGCGACGGAAATTTATCGCGTGGGATACTGTATCGGAATTATGAGCGGTTGCACGGCCTCCGCGGCGCAGTTGATTTCGACGCCGGATGGAACAGCGTTTGCCGATGGTTCGAGCGTGGAACCAACAATGACGCCCGATGGCCGGTTTGTGGCATTCGCGTCAAGCGCGTCAAATTTGGGAGCGACTTCGGGAGGCGTCCCGGAAATTTATTTGCGGGATACCTGCCAAGGTGTGGCATCAGGCTGCACGGCAAAAACGACGATCGTCTCGTTAGCCGCTGATAATGCGACGCCCGCAAATGCGTTGAGCGAGCGTCCGAGCATCGGAAACTCCGGGCAATTTGTCGCGTTTGCTTCCCAAGCCAGTAACTTGTCGACGGCGACTTTGAATGGCCTCGAAAATATCTACGTCTATAACACGTGCATTAATGGGGCCAGCGGTTGCAAGCCGAGCACAGTCCTGGTAAGCGTGTCGGCGACAAAGACGGCCGGAAACGGGGCGTCGCTGAATCCGGCGATCAGCGCTACCGGACATGTTGTTTCGTTTTTCTCCGCAGCGGGCAACCTCGTGAACAATGACTTGAATGGATTTCCCGATATTTTCCTCGCGGCAACCACATTCTAATTGCGTGTCAGGCAAACCATTGGATCGTTCGCGATTTTATTCCGCGAGAAATCCCGCGCTTCGCGAGAGTTTGTCTGGTGGCACCGAGGGTGACAGAACGAAGGGTTTGTCCTCAAAATACTGCGATGGGAAGAGCCGCGGAATAAGTCCCGCTGCCGGCGGGGGTCAAGATGGGGAAACGCCGGCAAGCGGGCTTCGATCGGGTTGGAATCGGCCCCGGCTCCATTTGGAACCGTCGTCCCCGCAGCACGTCCCAACCCGCACGACTCATGCTACGAAGCTGCCCGGAACGGAACAATGACTCGGGAGGCCTAGAGGCGTGGTACTTCGGCTGTAGTACCAGCATTGAAAAATAAGGCTTTATGGAGATTTCTTACCCGTCTTCAATAGTACTCTGCGTTCTGGGGCGTGACCTAATTTGAGTGGGCCGGAGCGGTTATCAGGGCATGTTTTCTGCGCTCGAGGTGAAGATTCACTACCGTCTCTTTCCTTGAATGCACGATCAGGTTGTGCTTCCACACGGAGGCCGCGGTTGCATCTGACGCGCGAATATCGTAAAGACCCGGCGGGACGAACTTGAATAAAAAATGGCCATGGGAATCGGTATGCGTCGCAAGCGGGAGAGAACCGTCCGAGCGTTCGATCATCACTTGCACGTCCGCTGCAGGCCTGCCATTGGGCGCAGATATTGTGCCGCCTATTTTGGTGGTATGGACGCGAGCTGCAGCACAGGTAGCCAATAGCAGAGAAGTTGCACAAAGACACGCGATCTTGCGCATCATTAAGCCTCCTCAGGTGGGCGATGCAACAATCTTACTTGTTTCGGGACTGCGGCGTCCGGAGAGATGAGCGCGACGGCGCGTTTTGGGTAACTGGCCGGATGGCCTGCCCGACTGCACTCTGACCTAAACGCACTCTGAACGACCGACCAGTCATCAATACTTGTAAATCTTTCGGGCGCGGGCATGCGGTGGCTGGTCGAGGCGCCCGTGATCGGGATTTGTGCCGCGTGCAAGAGCGAGAAAGTACGTCAACAATTGCAGAGGCACGAGAAAGACGAAAGGCGAGAGCCATTCTTCCACGGCGGGAATCGCAAACCAGCCATTGGCTAATTCAAGGGCTGAATCGTCGGGGCGTGCCGCGGGAACATGAAACACGATGCGATGAGCTCCTGTTTCGCCTGCGGCGCGGATGATCATGCGTGTACGTTCGTCCGCAGGACCGCCGGCGAGGAGCGCGATGAGCGTAACGCGTTCGTCGATTTCAGAAAACGGCCCGTGGCGGAGCTGTTCAGATTGCTCTCCTTCGGCGGGCGCGAAGCTCGTCTCTTTAATTTTCAGCGCGATCTCTCGCGCCACCGGCCAATTCGGCCCCGCACCGATCAGAACGATCCGGTGGTGCTCAGCGATTTTCCCCGCCAGGTCTTTCATTCTTGCTTCAAGGCCGAGCGCCTGCTCCATTAAATCGGGAATGCCATTGAGCGATTTGTTTGCTCCTGGATGTTTCTCGCCGCGCGCATCAGCGAAGGTGATGGAAAAGAGCGCGAGGCGCGCGAGCGCAGAGGTGAAACTCTTGGTATACGCGAAGGAAATCTCTTGCTCGCACGTGGGAATCAGAAAATTGGCGGAGCGCATGGCTTCGCCTTCGTTTTCGCCCGAAACGCCAATTGTGAGTGCGCCGGCGCGGCGGGCAAATTCGAGGGCGTCGATGGTGCACTTGGTGATGCCCGTGTGCGAGAGGATGAGGACAGCGTCGCGCTCACTGATGGCAGGCGGATAGAAAACAAATTCGAACGACTGCCCGACGCGAATATCGGCGCGACCGGCGGTGAGGTGACGAAAAAAGTATTCTGCGATCTCAGCGGTGTAGAGCGAGCTGCCAATGCCAACAATCCAGAGACGGTCTTTTTCCGCGGCAGCACGCGCGGCCTGCGCAACCAGATCAGCGCGTTCGCTAATCATGCGCCGCACGAGCGCCGGTTGCTGGTGAATCGCGTCGTAGAGATAAAACGGATGTCCGGTGCGTGCTTCGGTCATTTCGTCCTTTTCCGCTTCGGCCGTGGAGACTACGCGGATTGTTTCGCGCGGATATTCTACTGGAACCGAAGCGACACATGACTCGCTTTATTTCGTTACGGACGGAATAAAATCCGTTTTTCGTTGCGGTCGCGCATGTTGGCGGCTGAACTGTTCCAACTGCTTAGCGACGCCATTTTTCTGTTACTCTCCTTTGCTGATCAGAGGAGATTCCTGTCGATGAGAAAATTTAGGATTGCGTGCATAAGCAGTTTGCTGTTTGTTTGCGCCGTGGCGGCTCAGGCGCGGACGCTGCAAACTCCCGCAGCGAATTCCGCCGGTTGCAGGACAGTGGACTTTCAAGCCGCGCACCTGGACGGCACGACGGTGAAATTCAACATCATCCTGCCGGGCGATTACGCCACAAGCGCTCGGCGGTTTCCGGTTCTTTATCTGCTGCACGGCTACACTGGCCACTATTCGGACTGGTGCGAGAAGACGCACATTGTTGATTACGCGAAGCCGTATGAAGAAATCATCGTGATGCCGGAGGGCGAAAACGGCTGGTACATAAACAACTACACGAATCCAAAAATGCAGTGGGAGAACTACATTATTGAGGACTTGATTCCTTATGTCGATGCTCATTACCGGACTATTGCTTCGCGTGGAGGACGCGCTATCGCGGGCCTGTCGATGGGCGGATACGGAGCGATGTTTTTGGGGCTAAAGCATCACGAAATGTTTGCGGCCGTGGCGAGCCTCAGCGGCGTTATCGGAAGCGCCGATATGAGGCGTTGGGATAAGCCGCTGACGAAGAACAAGCAAACGATAAAAGAAAATCCCGGCGTGCAACGGACGCTCTTAGACGACTTTGGACCGGTAAAAAATCCGGCGCGCAAGGACGAAGATCCGTTTCTGCTGATTCGCAAGCTCACGCCGGAGAATTGTCCGCAGCTTTATCTCGCGATTGGATGGGGCGACAGCCTGCTCGGCGAAAACCGCGAATTCGTGGCATTGCTCGCGCAGCTTAAGATGCCATACCGGTGCGCCGAAGTGCCCGGCAAGCACGAATGGCGCGTGTGGGACGAACAAGTCCAACGCGTGCTTGCTCTGCAAGCGCCCGTGATCGGCGCGCAACTGCGACGAAATTAATCTTCGACGAAGCGCTCTGTGCCTTTAGCGGCCGCAAACGGACGCGGGCGCATTCAGCGTCGCATCAGGAAGCGCCGCAAGTTTGTATTTCTGCAGCAAGGTATTGAGCGCCGGAACGTCGTCGGCGTTGAATTTGTGCCATGCTTCGAAATTCTTCGTTATAGCCTGGCATGCTTGTGTTACGGACGCACGAACTGATTCCGACGGCCTACCGTCGCCCGTATCGGCGGCATAAAGAATTTGCGTCAGTTGTGAGTTGACTCCACCGAAGCCCGGGCTTGTAAATGTGCCTTCTTCAATGGCCGCGAACTTCTTGCTGAAACCTTCGAGTACTTTCACATCGTCCTTGGCCTGAGCATTTGCCTGGAAACTCTTCAACCGGTCGGCGAGCGCATGCTGCACCGGAGCGAGCGCGCCGAAAGCGTCATAACTAGCCGACATTCCGGCGGTGACCTGCCTGAGAAGGTCAAACTGCGCAACGTAATCGTATTGCGAGATGTGCACGCGCGGGTCTTTTACAACGTGAAGGATCTGGCGATACGTCTGTCCATTCACGGTGAGAGCCAGTTGATAATCGCCGGGCACAACTTGGGGACCGAGCGGCTGGAATCGCGGCGTCACACCGGGGACAGCATCCTCGGTGCCGTAGAATGCGACCGACTTTTCACGCTCGTTGAAAAGCGCATAGCTTAGGTTCGCTGGATGCGGATAGCGCAGATTCCAGACGAATCGATTCATCCCCACATTTTTTGCCAACACTGTGGGAGGGGCGAACCAATATTCCGGAACGTTTTCTGGCTTGAGCTTCGCAGGCTCAGGCTCCGCGCTTGAATACGTGCGAATCAGGTTTCCCTGGGAGTCCGAAATTGTGAGAGTGATGTCACCCTGCGGCGCGGATTTCAGATAGTAATCAATGAATGCGCCGTCGGGCGGATTTTGCCCGGCGGGAACCTCCGGGGGAAGCGGCGTGTCCTGGTCGTTGTTCCAGCGCAAACGAATGGCAGTCTGCGGGTGATAAAAATATGCTTCGGCGCTCGTGACTTGCTCGCTTGCTTGCCGCAGCGGAGTTACATCATCGAGAATCCACAGTGACCGGCCGTAGGTTGCTACGGCCAAATCGTCGCCGTGGACGATCAAATCACGGACATCACACGTGGGCAGATTGAGCTGCAACGACTGCCAATGATCGCCATCGTCGAACGAAACAAAAACTCCGTTTTCGGTGCCTGCATACAGCAGACCCTTGCGCTCGGTATCCTCGCGGATGACGCGAGCAATTCCATAATCCGGGAAACCGGTGGAGATCGGCTGCCACGTCTTTCCGTAGTCGCGCGTGCGATAGAAGAGCGCGTGCGAATCATGAAGCTTATCCACAGCGGCGTAGGCTGTGCCTGCATCAAAATGCGATGCGTCAATGATGGCAACCGAGCTGCGAGCATCGAGGCCGGGCATGGAGACGTCTTGCCATGTGGCGCCGCCATCACGCGTCAATTGAATTAAGCCGTTGCCTGTTCCGGCCCACATCACATTCGCGGAAACCGGCGAAAGCGAAAGCGCAGTGATCACCTGACTTCGCGGGTTTACCGGCGGCTCTTTTTCCTTGCTGTTCTCTTTGCTTCCCTCTTTGGGCCGTACGGTCAAATCCGGACTCGCCTCGCTCCAATTCATTCCGCCGTCGGTGGTTTCGAGAACGTACTGGGAACCGTAATACAGCGTGTGCGGATCCTGCGGTGAAAACAGCAACGGAGCGTTACTCGAAGAGCGATATTTGTTGCCGCGATCAAAGACAGCGACGATTTGATTGGTCCTGCGATCGAGACGGACGATCGTTCCCGGCGCGCCGTCGGAATAAACCAGGTAGGGATGGAGCGGGTCGCCGACGATATAGCCGAATTCATATCCCGCGGGAGAAAACACGTCGCGGTCGCGAATGCGTCCAAAGTCACTGCGGCTGGGAATCGCAACGGTGCCGCTATCCTGCTGCGAAGCGTAAATGACGTAGGGGAACTGATTGTCGGCGGATAAATGATAGAGCTGGCCGGTGGGCTGGTTGTACCAGGTGGTCCATGATTTGCCGCCGTCGACGCTGATTATGGCGCCCTGGTCGACTCCCATCAGCATGCGGTTACTGTTCGCGGGATCGATCCACAACACGTGATAATCATCGCCATCCGGCGCGCCCTTGAAAGCCTCAAAATGCACGCCGCCGTCAGTCGAGCGGTACGTGCAGGTCTGCATCACGTAAACCACATCAGAATTCTTGGGGTCAACGAAGACGCGGCTGAAATAACCGTTGCCGACGACGCGCGGATCGTCTGTAATTTTGCGCCAGTTCGCGCCCGCATCATCGGAGCGATAGAGTCCCTCGCTGGTGATGGCGAAAACGCGGCGGCCATGATCGCCCGGTGCGACGGCAACTCCCGTGCGTCCCCATTTCTCCGGAGACATGCCGTCGGCGTCGAGCATTTTCCAGGTGGAACCTTCGTCCGTGGATTTGTAAATCCATGCATCGGGACCGGGAACAGGTTTTCCCGTTGGAGGAAAGAAGAGACGTACCGCGGGTTTCCAGAGCGCTGCGTAAATGACGCGAGGATTACTCGGATCGGCGGTCATGTCGGCGATGCCCGTGGTGTCGTCTTTGTACAAGGTTTTCTTCCATGTTTTTCCGCCATCCGTGGATTTGTAAACACCGCGGTTCTCGCTGGGTGTGCCGTCTCCCATGGCGCCGACAATGATGATATTGGGATTGCGCGGGTCAACGAGCACAGAGTTGATGAAATGTGTATCGCCGAGGCCTATGTTTGTCCAAGTGGCGCCTGCATCGGTGGACTTATAGACGCCGTTGCCTTGCGTTTGCTCGCCTGTGCCCACGTAAATGATATTTGTATCGGAAGGCGCCAGGGTAACCGCGCCAATCGAGGCAACATGCGCAGCATCAAAAATCGGATTCCACACCGTGCCGCCGTCGGTTGTTTTCCAGACGCCGCCTCCGGGCGTTCCAATGTAATAGACCGCCGGATTGCCGGGTACACCTGCGACAGCCGTGACGCGTCCGGCACGATAAGGCCCGATTTCGCGCCAGCGCATTGCGCTGTAAGAATCTGGATTCACTTGCTGCGCTGATGTGGACCGAGGCGAGGCAGCAAGAAAGATTGAAAGGCAGGCGAAGAAAACAAACGGATTAAAGACGCCGCGAGAATGGCTCACGATTGGATGGCTCCCTTGGATGTGTATTTCAGTCAGAACGCGGGAGTATATACCCGCCGGAGCGAAAGTCGAAATATCAGCGCTTGCGAGTTTCGGGCGTGTAATGCGTGTCGAGGTATTGAAGGATGCGGGTTTGGGCGTCCGTGGGGATCTGCGCGCCGAAGGCCTTGCCCATTTTATCGACTTCCGCTTTCCAAGTGGCCGCCGGCAATGGAGGCTGCATCGTGATGTAGCTGGGAGTGTGGCAAGTGTTGCAGTAGGCTGCCGTATCCTGGCGGCCGACGCCGGGAACCAACTGCGGCGAATAAAGGGGATATGCCGCGACGCTATAGACGTCGCTGGTTTGCAGTCGCGGAGGGGCGGGCTGTGCAACGCTGCCGAGATTCGCCGCCGTGTAATAGCCGATTTCCAGGTCGGCGTAGATAGCGCCGACAGCGAGGACGCACACGCCAATCAGCAATGCGAGAAATATGCGGCGATTTTTTACCGCGTAGATCATGCCGCGTCTCCTACAACGACTGCCTGATGCTCGATTTTATTCCAAAGATATCCGCCGGGGTTCCAAACGCCCTCGTCGGGCTGTACGTTGCCCTTTTCGTCGGTGGCGCGAACGGCCAGATCATATTTGCCGGGTTTTTCCGGCGTCCAGGTGCACTCCCAGGTACGAAACGCGTAAGGGCCGAGATCTTCGCCAAGCTTTGCTTCGCGCCAGCCGCCGCGGGCGGCATCAGAGAATTCCACTTTGACGACGCGGCCATAGCCGCTGAAAGAAGTGCCGCGAACTGTGACGGGTAAGCCTGCCGGAATTTTCGTCGCGCCATCCGGCGAAATAATGAAGGAGCGCACGGGCATACGGTTGATGGGAATCATTTTCACTTTGCCGCCTGCCACATCGGCGGGCGTCGTCGTGCCTCGCGGTGTGTCCGGAACTCGATACGCGGGATTCATCCAGAAATTTTCGTCGGGCTTATCGAGAAGGCGAACGTCCGTGAGGCATTTCACCCAATAAGTCGCGAAATATCCTGGCACGATCAGGCGAACGGGAAAACCGTTGAGCATCGGCAACGGCTCGCCGTTCATGGAATACGCGACAATGCTTTCGTCGAGGACGGGATTACTGAGATCGAGCGACTTTTTGAATTCGTAGGAAGGCATGCCCTTTGGACCTTTGCCGCGCTCAAGGCCTTGCATCTGGACTTGTACAGATCCACTTTTCACGCCCGCCATGTCGAGAAGCTCGCGAAAATGCACGCCGGTCCAGCGCGCACAGCCCATCGCGCCATTTCCCCACTGGCCTCCCGCGACGCGCGGCCCGAAACGGCTGCGGCTGTTGCCGGAGCATTGATTAACGGCGACGAGAGTGGCGGGCTTGAATTTGTGCAACAGATCGGAAAAGCTCAGCGCGAGCGGTTTGTTGACATTGCCTTCGACGTGCAGCCGCCAGGACGAAAGATCCACTTCGTTTGGGATGCTTTCGAGATGCCAGCGGACAAAAAATGCTTCATTGGGAGTGATGGCATTCAGAAAATAGTTTCGCGGCGTTTCGAGTTGCACAGGCCTGTCGGTTAAGAGAACCAGCGGCGCCTTTTGCGGGTACGTCGCTATCGGCCCCACGGAATTCCAGTAAGGATTCGGGCCTGGGCCAGTGAATGACGGCAGGCGTTTTGCAGCCGCGGGCAGTTGTTGCGCGAAAGCGCTCGCGCCGGCGAAATGACCGAGAGCAAGCGTCCCGGAGCCAACGGCGATAGTTTTTAGTAGCGAACGCCGAGTGTAAGCACTTGATTTGTGTTCCATGTGCGGTTCGGTATGCGCCAACACTATCGGCGAGGAAATATCTTCGTGTCAAGAATGTTCTGAAAAAATAAATGCAACTGCGGTTTCTGCTCGACAGTAATTGACGATCAAAGCGAAATGGTCAGTGGAAATCGTGAGAAGTGGTTTCGGCGCGCGTGATGCGCAGCGGCTGAATACGTTCCACTTTTACGGAGACGACGTTGTCCTGATTTTGCAGGCGTCCTTCGATCAGCAGGAATTGGTGATGAACGACCACGGTATGATCCTGCTCGAAAAGTTGCGGCGTAATGATGGCGTTGGCAATGCCGGTTTCGTCTTCAAGGCTGAGGAAAACAAAACCTTTTGCTGTTCCGGGGCGCTGGCGCGCGATCACGGCTCCAGCGAAGCGCACATGTGTTCCATGAGAAAGGCGCTCGAGTTCGCTGGCGGAGCGCATGCCACGCCGCTTTAATTCCGCGCGATGGTATGCGAGAGGATGAGAACCCACGGTCATACCCGTGCCGCGAAAGTCGGCGATCAATCTTTCTTCAATGGTCATGGGAGCAAGAGGCGAGTCGGCGGCTGCCGTCCGCGTCACTGCAGGGCGGAAATTTTCTGATTTGGCGCTCAAGCGTTCTTCTGATTTTTTGGTTTCCGTGTCGAGTGTTTCGAATAATGCTCCTGGCCGCCGCACGGCGCGTTCGATTTGCCACAAAGCATCGCGACGATGGATGGTCTGGCGATTCTTGCCATCAGCATTTCGCTTGCCTTCGATGAAATTCAAAGCGCCAGTTTCCGCGAGAGCCGCAAGTTCGGATTTATGGATTGCCGGAATGCGGAGTTTCAGATCTTCAATCGAGGAAAACGATTGAACGGCGCGTTGGAGGACAATTTCTTCGGCGATTTCGGCGCGCAAGCCTTTGACGAAGCGCAGGCCGAGCCGCAAGGCCAGGCTTTGAGCGTCTTTCTCTTGAAATTGTTCGAGTGTGCAAAGCCAGTCCGAGCAGGTCACGTCAATGGGCCGGATTTTCAAGCCGTGCCGCTGAGCGTCTTTGACAATTGTTGCGGGATGATAAAAACCCATCGGCTGATTGTTCAGCAGAGCAGCGGTGAAAGCGCCGAGATAATGGCATTTCAGATAGGCGCTGGCGTAGGCGAGAAGCGCGAAACTCGCGGCATGCGATTCCGGAAATCCATAGAGCGCGAACGAAGTGATGGACCGGACTATTTTTTGCTGAATTTCGGGAGCGATTCCGTTTTTTTCCATGCCGCGGCGAAGTTTTATTTCGATGTCTTTCATGCGCGCTTCGGAGCGTTTGAAACCGAAGGCACGGCGCAATTCCTCCGCTTCGCCTCCCGTGAAGCCAGCGGTGATCATGGCCATGCGCAGCAGTTGCTCTTGAAAGAGCGGCACGCCCAGAGTACGCGCGAGAACGGGTTCGAGCGACGGGTGAAGGCATTCGATCGACTCGCGTCCCTGGCGGCGCTTCAAATAGGGATGAACCATTTTGCCGACGATCGGCCCCGGTCGAATGATCGCAACTTGCACCACAATGTCATAAAAACATTTTGGTCGCAGACGCGGCAGGCAGGACATTTGCGCGCGGCTTTCGATTTGGAACATGCCCACGGTGTCCGCTTTTTGCAGAGCATCGTAAACAGCCGGATCATTCGCGGGCAGACGGCCGAGGTCGACTTCCTCGTCGTAATCTTCGCGAATGATTTTCAGCGAATCTTCAAGCACGGCCATCATTCCCAAGCCGAGCAGATCGACTTTAACAATGCCCATGTCGGCGCAATCTTCTTTGTCCCACTGCACGACGACGCGTCCGGGCATTGTCGCAGGCTCGAGGGGCACAACAGAATCGAGTTGGCCCTGGCAAACGACCATTCCGCCGGAGTGCTGTCCCAAATGACGCGGCAAATCCTGAACGGCAAGGCAAAGCTCGAGAAATTTGCGAATGCGCAGATGGCATGGATCAAGACCCGCATCGCGAAATTGGCGCGCGAGTGTGTCGTTGTGGTCTTTATATTCCCAAGCGCCGACAAGGCCAGCCAAACGGCCTAAAGTTTCGGGATCAAATGAGAGAGCTTTGCCGATTTCGCGTGCCGCGGAACGGCCGCGATACGTGATGACGTTGGCCGTCATGGCCGCGCCCAATTTTCCGTAGCGTTCGTATACATACTGAATGGCGCGTTCGCGCTGATCGCCGCTCGGCAGATCGAGGTCAATATCCGGCCATTCGCCGCGCTCCTCGGAGAGAAACCGCTCAAAAAGAAGATCCATTCCAACGGGATCGACGGCGGTGATGCTAAGGGAATAGCAGACAGCGCTATTAGCTGCGGAGCCGCGTCCCTGAACGAGAATATTTTGCTCACGGCAAAAGCGCACGATGTCCCAAACAATCAGAAAATATCCAGCGAGGTCGAGTTTTTCGATTAACGCCAACTCGCGCTCGATTTGAAGACGCGCACGTTCGTTGTCTGAGCCGTAGCGGCGAATCATTCCTTCGTGCGCACGCTGTCGCAGAAAACTCATTTGCGATTCGCCGGATGGCACGGGATATTTCGGGAACTGGTAGCCCAAATCATTCAAAGTGAATTTCAAGCGCGAAGAGAGGACTTCGGTATTTGCAATGGCTTCGGGAAGATCGGCAAACAGTCGCGCCATCTCCGCGGAGGATTTCAAATGGCGCTCGGAATTCCGCGCGAGGAGACGTCCAGCAGTGGCGAGCGTGCGATGATGGCGAATGCATGTGAAGACGTCGAGCACTTCGCGCGCCGGAACCTGCGCGTGCGAGACGCCATTGGTAGCCAGTAAGGGCAAACGCAATTTGCGCGCAATCTCCACTGCGGCTTGATTGCGCGACTCTTCTTCACGGCAGAAATGCCGCTGCAATTCGACATAGACATTGTGGCGGCCAAAAATTTCGCAGAGTCGCTCGACGCATTCCATTCCGCGCGTGATTCCTCCATGGACGAGCGCATGCGCCAGAGGTCCTTCTTCACCGCCCGTAAGGCAGATGAGGGCAAAGGATTTTTCCGCGACTTCCTCGGCCGAGACGGAACCTTCTCCCTTGCGTGCGGCCATTTTCATGCGAGTGATGAGGCGGCAAAGATTCTGGTAGCCGGCGCGCGTTTCCACGAGTAATGGATAGCGCCAGCCGTCAGCGGATGTGACTTCCGCGCCAATGTGGGCGCGAAGCGAAATTTTCTTCGCAGCAAGATGAAAGCGCGGCGCGCCGTAAACGCCGTCGCGATCGAGCAGCGCCATGGCTGGAATTTCAAGCTCCGCGCACATACCTGCCAATTCTTCAGGCAAAGAAGCGCCTTCAAGAAAACTGAATGCCGAACGCGCATGAAGTTCGATGTAAGCCATCGTGCAGATCAGTCGTAAATTCCCCGCACAAACCAATTGCCGCGAAGCGCGTCGTAATAAATGCGATAGAGGCCGCGCTGCGGGCACGTAGAGGCGCGTTCCATGTGAATCGCAGGAGAAAAACGGAAATGAATTTCGATATCCCATTCGTCGTGCTGCCATGGATCTTCCCGCCACCAATCGCCGGAGGTGCGCCACGGGCCAGAAACTGCAACTACTTCTCCGCGCATGCCACGAAACGAAATGCGCGCCGGGTGCCCTTCGCGCAATTCAACTTTCAGCGGCAGCGAAGGCCTGAAGGCGCGAAACCCCGTGGCCGGTTTGCTGGATTTGCGATTTTTCAGTGGCTCATCGCGCGAAGGAGCGAACCGGTTCATGCAAAATTCTCCCGGCCGGTGCGTGTCTACCAATTCGGGTGAGCCGATATGGGAGTCACCAACCAGATTCGTAAGGCGCGCAATGGTCAGTTCCAATTTTTCCGGATCGGGAGAGATGGGAAGAAACAGTCCGCCCTGAGCGACACGCTGGCGCGCGGGATCAGCCGCGAGATAAATTTTTATAATGGATGCCCGCGGAGGATTGGCTTGCAATTGCAGACGAAGTAATCGCAGAAGCATTTTGGAATCGCGCATAGGCACAGGCA
>Ga0307373_10005225_pt1 | contig 21366 bp, 22 predicted proteins | sample OX2MG_FD_202534 | JGI IMG/M metagenome (GOLD analysis project Ga0307373, IMG submission 202534) | Soil microbial communities from Risofladan, Vaasa, Finland - OX-2 | ecosystem: Environmental > Terrestrial > Soil > Coastal area > Acid sulfate soil | place: Finland: Risofladan, Vaasa | collected...
GAAAAGATAACATGTTCAGAATCTCTCGTATTTGTTTGAAACGTAAAGTTTGAAATCATAGTAACAAACGCTTTTGCCTTTTTAATATCACCTGTTGCGTGATAATTGTTTTTTGCTATTTCTCTCTTTCGAAGTGTCTGCTGCCAGGTTTTGGCAAGGTATTGGGATTGGTGATTTTTTTGGAATCTTTGAAACATTGTTTATTCCTCCTTCTGATTATCAGTATATCGATTTTATTCCTATTCACTTGATATGAACGTTATAAAAGCCTGACAGTGCCTTACAAAACCACTAATTTTGCCCTTTTTTTGTAATGTAAATGTAAGGAATATATCAAGCTCATTTATGCCTGCATATTTATAATCGCATCAGTATATAAGCACTTGAGTAATCAGTAAGTGAAGTGCGAATTTGAACAATATGTTTACCGAGTGTTTCAGAAAATGAAAGGATAATTATTATGGCAGAACGAGGACCATCAAGGGGCGGAGTTACTATCGGTTTGGCCGGAAGAGCTCCACTGGGAGGAATTAGATTAGGCGGTGGTGAAAGATCACCATCCGCTGTATCGACGTTGTCTCGGCCAATCGGCTCAGTGAGGACAGTCGGTTTGCCTGTCAGCACAACGATAGCGGGAGAATCAGTAGGTCAGCAATTGGTTAAATCAGATTTTCGTGTACCTGGGGTGCAAACTCCGCAGCGTAGCCCTGGTGTATATGCATCTGCAAGAGAATTTTCTACCCGTAGGAAAGTAGGATTGAATTCTCCAAATGAATTACCAAGATCACAACCTTTGATCGCCGATATCAGTCATGCCGCACCGGATAATGGAGGAAGTAATAAATCAGCGAGTCCTGCGCAAATAAAAGGCCTTCTTGAGAGCAAACCATTTGCCGGGTCACCACAAAGGCCGGAAGATTTAAGTCATCCAGTGGATATCTTTTGGATGCCGGCAAGGACAAAACCACAAAGCAGTCCAGATGCTCGTCCGAATGCTGCGGTAAGAGTTGAAAGACCTGAAGCAGTAGCCGGAAATCATCCGATAGAAAAACTGCAGAAGGAATCATTTGTGGAAAAAAGATATGCGAGAGCAATCGTTGATAAAGCGCCTATACACTATGGGGACCGGACCAGTTCTCGTAGACGCGAGGCAGCCTCAACTCAAAGAATCGTAAGCGACTCGGAAAAAAGAAGAATTGCAATCAGTCAGGAGATTGCGGGAATACGTTCACGGCATGAAGAATTGATGAGTGCTATTGCAAAGACAGTTGCTTCAAAAACAGCGAGTAGAGTTAAAGATGAAAGTATTAAGCCTGATGGTATGACCAAACAGGCTACTGGCGTGGTATCCGAGCACTCAAGTTCCCAGTTACCTCAGGGTATTCACAACGCAGAAACATGGAAGCAAAAACAACTGTCATTGGCTCTAAAAAGATTACAGGTAACTCATGGACAAACGAGTACAGATGTTACAGAAGTAACTGATGCAACTGACAGTAATCCTTCAATACAAAGTGGTCATAGGATTTCCGTACGGAGGCGTTTAAAAATATGGTTTTTTAATGGCAATGATTCAGATCCTCATTGGGATCAGGAGGTAACGATAAAAGATGCACAATTCATTAATGCATTAGATAGTCATTTGCGAGGAGAAAAAAGAGACGGGAGAATTGGAAAGATATTGCTAAAAATAGGCGAAGTGGCAACAGCAAGAGCTATTTGGGCTAGACGGTCAGGCGGAATTGATTTGACGGCATTTTTGGAAGAAAGAAGAAAGAGAAACCAAAACATATTACGCTTGCCAACATTAGTAGTTCCAGACCAGATTCCGCAGCCGGAAACTGGTATTGCGCAACCTGGTTTAAAGACTGATGTACCTCCTGCTGCAAACGCTACACTTCACACTTTGCCGCAGTCTTTGCCACGAAGGTCAACCGATACTGGAGCGCATGCATTACCGCATTCGCAAGAAGCTGCACCATCCATGACCAATAGTAGTACTTCTGTTGTATCATCGCATGAAACGACCTATGGACAAGGTGCTCATCCAGAAAATGGAAATGGAGTTGTTGAAATAGATATATATCGTTCAAAAAGAATTCTCGAGGAAGAGCCTGAATATTCAGTTGATCCGAGTGCACAAAGTGCAAGAATAGATGAAATTAGACAGGCTGCTGAAAACGTCGTAGTAAACGGCTCTGAAACTATTGACGGCATAGATGTCGCATCCAGAATGGAAAACCCCACGAAATCTATAATTAGCGGTATTTTGCTATGGTTTGGTGGTAGTGTTGACGGATCTTATGAGGCAGTGAAAGGATTTATTGCCAGTTTGAGAAGGCTTTCGAGAAAAGAAATAGAAGCTGCAGCAAAATATGCGATTGATGAGTATCCGGCAGTACAATTGGGTAAAGGAAAAAAAGTTGATGAAAAACAGGTACAGTTAGTTGTTAAAGGCCCTAAAGTTACAGTACCTCAGGCAGCGTAATATTATCCTTCAGCAGATAATTCCGAGATTTCCAGATATGTTTTGCCTTTTTCGGTTTTCATTACTCCTTTTACTTTCGCAAAGCCGTCGGCCGCATCAGTTTTCGCGTAATGTGCTTCGGTTGCTCCATTGTCATCAGTGAGGGTAAGCCAGACACCTGTGCCGGTTTCATCGGGTCCTTTTTTCTTGATGTAACAATCTTTTTCAATAACTTCGCCAACGGTATGTGCGGATGGTGTAGCATTTGTATTCGCTTTTTCCGTTGGCTGTTCTGTAGGAGGGTTGGGAGACGTATTACCCGCAGATTCTGGCTGCGTATTTTGTTCTTCTGTCTGTCCGGTCGATGACGGCTCACCTGTTGGAGAAAGGTGGATGAGCGCGTTTACTTTGCTGCGGACAGTATCATTTTTAAAATACAAAATAACCCCGACTGCACCAAGAATCAATAGAAAAAAGATAAAGAGTATCGCGCCTAAAGCAGAGCCACCGTTATTTGAAGTTGTCTTTGCTACTGGCACAATGGTAGGAGTTGCCTTTTTAACTTTTTTAACTGGAGTGGGCGTGACCGGCTTTTTCAGTTTGGTGACCCGGTAGGGACTTGACGGTGTCGGTGAGAGTTTGGGAATGGCAACCCCTTCTTGTGCAAGCGTATTTAACGACCGCAGCAGGATATTGTAATCAATGCCATCAATAATTCCATCATCATTGAAGTCTCCATAGTTATGTCCTTTACAGAAAGTAGAAATGTTTTTGGTACCATAACAATTGATAAAGGCATTGTAATCGTTAACATCAATATTATTGTCACCTTTATCCGGGATAACATCTCCCATAAGCATCGCTTGGGAAGGAATTGGAAATGTATTGTTATCTTTAGCCAAGCTGACTATTTCTCCTCCCAAATCAGTGGGGGATTGTTTGATCAATGTTCTGAGTGAGAGATCAGTCCGAAAGGCAATTTGATAGTTACCGTCCTTCACATCGCCGCCAAGATCAATGACAGGACTAAGAAAGCTTGTATAGGTTGGACTTGACGGATCGGAATCGAATGTCGCATAACTTTGAATTGTATAAAGAGGTTTGACTGATGGGTTGAGGGAATTAACATCGGGAGCGAAGAGATAGACAGTCACATTACGTTTCAGATGATTCGGTTTCAGTACACCGCCGCCGCTGCCAATACCGGGTACGGTAAACGTCAGATTGATCGTCGGACCCAATGGTCCGGTTGAAGGAGATGTCTGGCTGACTGAAGGACTAGAAGGGGATATTTGACCTGATGGGGATGGTGAAGGTGCCTGACTGATGTCCAGTGAGTGGACCGTCGTGTCGGATTTGCTTGCGGCGTGTGTGGCAAATTGATATGCATATACAAGCGCTGCGTTGGCAATAATCAATATTGCCCAGATATGGATACCATATTGGGTGATGAGTTGTATAATTTGTTTTTTGCTATGTTTGCGTTTGGCCATAGGAATTGTTAATCACCATGTAATATTTCAAAACTTTGGAGAAGCAGGTTGTAGTCGGCAACATTTGTTTTCCCATCATCGTTATAGTCAATGGTAAAGGCACTATCACATTGTTTGTTTTGAAAACATGGAAGTACCAAATTATAATCATTAATGTCTAGGACATTATCGCCGTTCATATCTCCTTGATAGAGGGTCACCGATGGAATTTTATTTACGTGATTGATAAGCAGCATTTGGAATTCGGGTTTGGCCAGAACTTGCAGGGTCGTGTCACTAACGAGTTTGATAAAGTATGGACCTTGACTCAATTTGCCGAGATGGATTGTGCCGGTAAAATAACTAGAACCGTCATAAGAAAGATATGCCGTACCTGAAGTTACCGGTGTTTCTGCCGTTCCGTATACATATGCTGTTACTTTGCGGGTGAGGTGCAATGGGTGAGGATTTCCATCTAATCCGATTCCGTTTATTTTTACAGAAACAGCGATGAGCATATCGGGAGCAATCGGTCCAATAGTTGGTGACAATTCGGATGTTACTGGTGATACAATCGGTGATGAACTATCAATGGGTACACTGGGTGAGCCGGAGATACCAGGTGATGCAGGCGTATTAGGTGATAGAGGAGGATTAGATATTGGCGGTGATGTTGGTTTTGGTGTTGCTGCTCCTATTTTGAGGGGCGTTGGCGTTGGATAGTTGATAAGCGTCGTTGGTGTGGGCACCCCGTTTGTTGAGCTTGCTCCGAAGTCCATTGTCCAGAATGCAACTCCCGATGAGTTAATTTCCATATCAACACCAGCAATATTATATTTCGGATCTAGCATAATTGTGTTATGCGCGGGATCACTTTTCCAATTATCAAAAACAAAAATTGCAGTGGAGCTTCCTTTTGCGATACTTTCTCCATAGCCGTTATTGATGTCATATCCGCAATTCTTGAGTCTGATATCGGGCGTCCGTCCAAGTGAGTCTACATGGCTGAGCGTATTGTGTGCTCTCATATCATTACTCAACCATGAAGCTGATTGTTTGAGCGTGTTATTCCATATCAAATGATCAACATTGTGTTGTACGCGGTATTGATTTACCATACCGAAAAGTGTTTGTTCCTGTGTTTTTATTACAAGCTGTGAGGAACCGACCGTACAATTTGATAAAGAAGCAGCGTGAGAGTTAAGTGATTGGTTTTTTTGGGACTGATTAATAGTGATAAATAAGCCGATGGTAAGTAAAACTACCAGTAACAATGGATAGGTGATATGAAAATTTGAAGTAATTTGTTTTTTTCTCAGCATGTGCATTATATAATTCTCCTCATTTCATAGTATATGTTTTATTGTGGTGACGCAAGAGATTGCGCGGAGGCATGACATCAAGCGGTAATTTTGCTACAATATAGTACTGGTTGTTAGCTAGTTATGGTTTATTTTTAGCCACAAGAGAGTAAATGTTACTCTTGCTAATAGTAAATAATTAATGAGATTATGACTAGTCAGGGCCCGTAGCTCAGTGGTAGAGCAGTTCCCTCTTAAGGAATTGGTTGGAGGTTCGAATCCTCTCGGGCTCACTTGATCAACGTATAGGGGACTTGGTGTTTAAATAAATTTTTATTGCGCCAGTCGAGAATTTTCTTTGCGTTCACAAACCCTTGCTTTTCAATTTCTTCAACAGAGAGTTTTTTTTCTACATGAAGATAAAGAACCTGGTCCGCTTCTTCATAGGTAAACCCAAATTGTCCCTCATCTGTCTGTCCCTTCCAGAGTCCTGCACTGGGTTGCTGATTGATAATTGTTTCTGGTAACCCGAGATATGTAGCAAGCTGATAAATCTGCGTTTTGTAAAGATGTTCTATTGGCTCGATATCCGATGCCTGGTCACCAAATCTCGTAAAGTAGCTCAGTAAATTTTCGGATTTATTCTCTGTACCACAGACAAGAGCATTATACTTTTTTGCAAAATCATACAGTATAATCATCCGCATGCGTGCCGCAATATTGCCGATCCGGACTTTGTTGTCTTCCGATTTTTCAATGTGTTGCAGTTTTACTATTGCATCTACTGGCTCTTTGATTGAGATATGATGGATATTTGCGTCAGGAATACCAGCAGCTCTTATCACTTTTTCCATGTCTGCAAATTTTGATTCATCATAATACATATGAGCGATAATAATATTTTCAGGTTTTACTGCTTCTTTGAGAAGCACAAATGATGTCGCGGAATCAATTCCGCCTGAAATGCCTATGACAGCGTGGGTTATTTTTTGCTTCTCAAGTGTTTGTTTGAGAAAAGAAATTATTTTTTGTTTTTCTTTTTGAGGATCAATTTGTAATAGTGTATTCATAATTTAGGCACCGGATGTTTTATATAACTTATGTTTCCTAATATACTCTTCAACCCTTGGCGTTACAAGAAACTCGATTGGTAATCCTTTTTTTACCCGTTCGCGTATTGCAGTTGATGAAATATTGGATAGAATAAGATCTTTATTGTGAAGAACAATAACATTTTCCGGAATTGATTGCAATTCTAATGATTCCTTGACTCGTTCATTAAGATGCCATAACATGTGTTCCCTGGGAAAAATAATGATGTGGTATTTCCAAATAATTTCCTGCCAGTCATCATAGAGATGGAATGTCTCAAGTTTGTCGCTTCCGGTGACCCAATAAAATGTATGTTCTGGATGTTGTTTGGATAACTCCCTGAGTGTTGTGATCGTAAGACTTTCTTTATTGAATTTTAATTCAAAATCGCTTACCTTTATCTGATCATTCACCAATAATTTTGTCATTGCCAGCCGGTCAGCAGACGGGGACAATTGTTTTTGGAAAACTTTGTGGTGAGCGGTTGTTGAATAATTTGGCATGAGCCACACCTGATCAACTTCTGCAAATTCAATTATTTGTTGTGCTATCAATAAATGACCAAGATGCGGCGGATCAAAACTTCCACCTAGAATTGCTATCTTCATGTGTTTATTGTACTAAGGAATTGTCCTGATGTCACCCCGTAAATAGAGGAGCAAAGCCGGTTATAAATAAAATTCATTCCGGCCTTACTCCAAAAGAAATAATATTAGATACCTAATTTTTCTTTCACAAAAATTATAGTAATCCTTTGTGGCACAATTTCTTTATTTACGATCAATAATTTACTGACGTTGCTATGAAATGTATCCGGTAAATTATATGCTTTTCTTGCGCGTTTGGTTTCCAGCGGCAATACATAATCATAGATACGTGTTAAGGCATCATCCAGATTTGCAACAATTTTTTGCGTACCAACAACCCAGATAACGTGTTGTGATCCGTATGCATAAGCTGGCAATTGACTTCCCGTGTTTGACGCGATTACTACTTTTCCGTCTTGCGTGACTGCATGAATACTTCCTACCGCGTAATCCGGTGAACTACCAAGCTGCTGCATTTGCTTGCTCTGGGTTGCACGGTCAAGTTTATTTAGTGTATTTCTTACAGATTCAAAATTACCAGATTCATTTATCTCTTGGGAAACACCAATGTCATCTAGGGTGATTGAGGTCATTTGCAGTACTTCAGCATTTTTAGGTAGCATTTCCAATATTTTTTTCTTTGCCTCATCTCCGGTTTCGACTATAACTGAATCAATACCACTTTCTTTAAGAGCGGCGACTGTTTTCTTTATAGCTTTTTCATCTGCTATTGTATCCCATTGCATCTTGCATCACCTCCTTTCATTTGTTATACTAACAAAGTAACTTCATAATGTAAAGTAGTTACAAAAAGGAAAGTATGGACGGAACAAATGATATTCATAATGACTGTGCGGTCTCAAAAACTTTAAAAATAGTGGGAAGTAAATGGACGATGCTGCTTATCCATAATATTTTTGGAGGTAAAACACGTTTTGGCGAATTGCAGCGTGCATTACCAGGGATAAGTCCCAAGACACTGTCACAACGTTTGCATGAACTTGAGCGGGACGGAATTATTTTCAAAAAAGTGTTCGCCGAAGTTCCACTGCATGTTGAATATACGTTGACTGAAAAAGGGAAATCACTCCGTGGTGTTTTTCGGTCGCTTGAAAACTGGGGAAGTAAAAGCTAATGCTTCAGTTTGCAGCAAATTATCCTTCATGATATAGTAACTAGTAATGAGATCACGCGGTACATTTCGACAAAAAATCTATGATCTTACCAAAAAAATTCCTCGCGGCAAAGTTGCCACATATGGACAGTTAGCCCAACTTGCCGGTAGTCCCGGTGCCGCAAGAGCAGTAGGAATGTGTATGAAAACGAATCCAAATGCTCCCGTAGTCCCTTGTCACCGAGTGGTTGCATCAGATGGAAGTCTGACCGGTTATTCTGCGGGAAACGGTATCAGCACCAAACAAAAAATGTTACAACAAGAGGGTGTCGTATTCTTAAAAAATAAAGTTGATCTCCATAAATCTCAATGGCGTTATACGTTATAATCATTCCCACAAATATTACCCAGTTTCAGAGAGTTGCTTTTTACTATATGGAATAGTGAACCTAAAAATAGAACCGTTATTTTTTTTACTCATAATAGTTATCAGACCGCCATGTCGTTTGATTATTGCCTGTGAAATAAATAGTCCGATACCAAGACCTGGATATGTTTGTTCGTTTTTTGCATTGATACGATAAAATCTTGTGAATATCTTTTTTTGATGTTCTTTGTTGATTCCTATACCAAAATCTTTTACGGATATTTTTGCTTCTGTTATGCCATCTTGTATTGTAACGATAACTTTTTTTGCTTTAGGTGAGTATTTCAATGCGTTCGTCAGTAAATTGATTAGTACTTGGCTTATCCGCTCTCTGTCTCCCCACACGTTTTTTGAGACCGCACCCTCAAGTACAATTCTATGATGGTTTGCTATTTGTTGTGTGCTTTCTATTACTTCTTTTACTAATGTATTTAAATCAAATTTTTCTGTCCGGAATGTAAGTTGATTCGATTGTATTCTTGACACATCAAGCAGGTCTTGTATTAACAGAGTAAGTTTATCAATTTGCCTTAATATTTTTTTTAGATAATCAGTAGACTTATAATCCTTTTCTTTGTTAAATTGCCGTAATAAAACTTCTGCATAAACTTTTAGACTGGTTACTGGTGTTTTCAACTCGTGAGATGCTATTGAAATAAAGTTGTCTCTGATACCAACAGCTTTTTCTAACTCTTTTTGTGAATATTGGAGTTTGGTTGCGGTAATTTCAGCTTTCGCTTTTGCAAGATATTGTGATCGACTCAGGAGAAAGAACGTAATACTTACTAGTAATCCACCAATAAATATAAACGGTGATAAATTTTGTTGTGAAGTGGCATCAAACTGTTGATGATTGGTAAAACTAATCGTCCAAGGTTCGCCGCCAACCAAAATACTTCGTGTCGTTTGAAACCTGGGGATGTAATTATTAGACGGTTGTTTTGTAACTGTTCGAGAATCATGAATTAAATTTGCTTTCGTTAATTTTTTGCCATCATAAATTTGATAATTTAATAGCAGAGGTAATCCTTTACTTTCCTGAATATTGAGAAATAAATCTTTTGCTGTGAATGCGCTGTAAATAAATCCTACTAAGTTAGCTCTTCGTTCCGAAATGGTTGGTGGTATCATCCCCCCTTTATATATGGGCGTAAATATCAAAAATCCTACCATCTTGGTACCTTTTTTCTTTGTCCATAACAAAAGTCTATTTGATGTTGTTGTCATTCCAAGATCACGGGCTTTTTCCATTGCTTGAAGCCGGTTAGGGTCAGTACCCATATCAAAACCTATTATTGTCGGAAAATGCTGATTTGATAACGTCAGATAACGAACGACATAATACGTTGATCTAGTTCCTTGCGGTGTAATGGTAAAATTCGTTTCATCATGAGATTGTTCATACTGAATAAATGCATCTTTATTGTTGTTAGTAATGATTTGAATAAATCCAATACCCTGCGCACCTGGATAATTTTTTGAAAGACGGAGCCTGTTGATATATTCACTAAATTGTCCCAGTGTCAAATTTGGTTCCGCAGCATATAATCCAGCAACACCACGCAACAAAGCAATATATGTCTGCATTTGTGAGGATATACTGGAAGTGGTATCTTCAACTGCATTAAGAAAACGGAGATTATCTTCAGTGTATGTTGCTTTACTGACATAAATTGTTGTGAGAAACGTAAGTGTCAGTGTGATAATCAAGATAATATATGGAATCCATGGCTGATGGTTTTGGAATTTTAGCTTTTGCATGACTGAAACTAGTAAATTTATTTTACAACCGAGTTCGACTGATTTTGTAAGGACTTGGTAAGGAGTACTATCATATTTATTACTGAAGTAGAACCGGTAGATACAATATACGTTTAATTCTACCTTGACAATTATTCTGTTAAAGTAAATACTATATTTTATGAATGAGGAAAATATTTCAGCCTCGCAGAATTCTTCATCGCAAGATACGAATTATTCTTTGAGCTCCAAACTCACCGTTGGCATTTTTGTAGTGTTACTGCTTGTATTTATTGGATTAATTAGTTTTTCCTTTATTAAAGGAAAGTTATCCTCGCAACCCAATTCAAACAAAAATTCATTGGATGCTTCGACAAGTCAGATTACCCCTGTTCAAGCATTAACCGTAAGTCCCACAGTAGCAGCACAGGTTGCAAACACTATTTCACCAACTACCGCAACAAATATCCCTTCTGCAGCGAGCAGTAAAGCGTGTGCCAGAACCGGCAATGCGCAAAAATGGGAATATCTCACATCATATACGGTAAAAGAAAATGATACACTGCAGAGTATTGCCACCGCACAACTGAATGACCCGGCGCGTGTTAATGAAATTATTCAACTAAATGGCGTTGGGCCATATGTTGTCGGTACGACATTATATTTACCGCCGCCGTCAATTACCAAATCTTCGGGCAATCTTAAAGAAGTATTTGGTAAGTTAGTTGATAAAAATACTTCCTTTTGGCATATCAGTTTTTCTACTGATTCAAATGGACTTGGCATTCTCATACCAGCTTTCTGGTTTAATAGTATTCCCAATAGTAATTCCTTTTCAGTTGGTGATTGTATAACGGTACTCTATGATGATGGGTATAAAGTATATTCTGTTGCTTTACAATAAAGTGATTCCTTTACTTCGAGAGAACTGGGTAACCCAATGGGAGGTTCAGGTGGTGGCAGACGTACAGATCTTACCCCTAGGGTATATAGCATAAGAGAAGCTACACCTGCACCTGGTAGAATTCCGAGACTAAGTCGATCAGTCCACGTTCGTGGCCAAGTTCTAGCTGCTTATAAAATCATTAAGTGGAAAAGCATTGCTAGCAGAATCTAATAACGTTAGAGGAGGTTATTGTAGAGTAGAAGATGGCAAATTGATATTTTGGTGGCCATCCACCTTCCCTGTAAATGCGGCAAAAGAAGAAGAATTTCATCAGGCAGTTAATGAAAGAAACATACAAATTATTGATCTATGACTAGGATAAAAACTTATTAGTTAAAGCTATTATTGTTGAGCTTGTACCCCATGCGGGACGATATTCGTACCTATATAACCTCTGGAATTGACCCACAAGAGAAAAGTTCTCACCTCATTATTCTACATAGATTTAGGAATAAAGAGAGGGATAATTGAATGTCTTCAGATATAAACGGGTTATAATGGATCTGTTGGAAGCAAAGTTTTTATTTGTTTCTTAAATTGAGGTAAATCTTCTTTTATTGTTTTCCATAATCTTTCAAAATTTACTTCATTATAATTATGGATTAATACATCTCTCATACCTGTTGCCAGTTTCCAAGGTATTTCTGGATGGCTTTTCCGAAAATCTTCAGGAATATGTTTTACTGCTTCACCAATTATTTCAAATCTACGGATAACTGCATCCTGCATATAGTCATCTTTTTCAAATACTTCTTGTGTTGAGTTTGTCGTATATTCGACAATGTGGGTAATTGCGTCAATTATATCTTCCAGATAGATAATGAAATCTTTCTTCATAAAATTTGGAGCTGAGTTGTTAAAATATATTCTTTTAGTCGAGGTTTAATTCTGTCATATTCAATAAGATCTACTTTTTTCCCAAAAACGTCTTCTAGCTTTACTTTTACTTCAACAAAATCAAAAAGGCTTTTGCCTTTTGGAAAATCTACAAGTATGTCAATATCACTATCTTCTGTTTGTTCTCCACGGATATAAGAGCCAAAAAGAGAGGAACGCTTTATTCCTGCTTCTTTGAGAATTGGTATTGCTTTTTCCTTTATTTCGTCTATAGTAAGCCTCTTCATATAAATTTAGTATAGCATACCTCTTATAAAAGAAAAATATAAGAGTTCAATATAGATAACTTTTTAATCAAAAATTAAGGCTAAATTCGTCGGCAGGGGCAGAGGGACTCGAACCCAGAAATGAGGCTAAACTAACAAGATATTTTTCAAAATACAATCGATTCGAACCTATTTCGAGTTTTTTTAAAGCTGTTATCCACACCCCTTTTGATCAGTACTCCCGGTTTGTCGATTATCGAACACTTTTTGAAGCTACGATTGTAAATTATCAGCAATTACATCAGTATGTTTAGATTTGAAGAGGCATTGTAATCTAGTTATATCTGTTATTTGGCTATATTTAAAAACTTAAAAGTGGATAAGATATTTGGTTTCAGAGGAGGTAATTGATTTATGGTGAGATTATTACTCAATGATTTATTAAGTGATATACTTAATTCATAACCCACTCCGTTATGAATCACATAATAGTATAGACCGCTGGTTGAGGTTTCTCCAACAGCTTGAGGAGCAATCGCATAGATTACTTCTACAACCGCAGGTTCTCCATCTAAGGTAGTATTTGCTATTAATGAAGGTAAATTAATGCTTCCCTGCTGTCCTTCTTTTGTCCATTGAGTAAAAGATATTGGTGATATATCTCTTTGAACGTTAAAACCAATTACGTTTCCATTCTTACACTCGCTCGAGTAATCAGGATAACACTGATCGTCTACTAATTTTTTGTTGATTACATCAATAGACCAATATGATGGGTAACTGAACGTATAATCATGATCAGGTGAGATAAATGTTTTCCACCCTTTTATCGCAGATGATGGATTTAAATCGGGGGATGGTGTTTGTTTTTCGGAAGCTGTTGGGCTTTGTGTTTTACTAGTTAGAAAAGAGTTTCCGTATCTATTCTCTTCATTTTTAATTCCTAAAAAGTATCCTATTGTCCCAAATATAATACCTGAAACGACTACAATTAAAAAATATACAATAAATTTTTGTTTATAATCTTTTCTTTCTTGCAGGAATGGATTTCTGTCATCTGTTTCCACCCTTTAAGTATTTCATATTAAAAAACATGATGTCAATATATTGTTACTGCTTGATTATTAAAGAGATTAAATTATTGCTGAGCTTGTACACCATGTGGGACGATATTCGTACCTATGTAACCTCTGAGATTGACCCACAGGAGAAAAGTTCTCATCTGACTATACTTCATAGATTTAAGAATAGGAAGGAAAGTAAATGAAGTGGAGATGTAAGGTGATCCACAAAGAAGATCAGTTACAAGATATTTTTGTATCCACTTTATATAACGAAGATACGTTTTATAAACAGTTTATTACTGATTTACAAAATGCTTCTAAAGAAGTGCTCGTAGAAAACCCTTTCATTACCGTTAAACGATTAAATAATCTTCTGCCGATTTTTACTCAACTTAAGTCTAAAAATGTTTCTATTTTTATTATTACCCGAGATCCACGTGAACATGATGAAATTATGGCTGTACAGTCAGAACTTGGAATAAGATGGTTTGAGAATATGGGTATTCAGGTGCTTCTTGAAGATGGAGGACATCATAGAAAATTAGCGATAATTGATGAAATAATTACTTATGAGGGAAGTTTGAATATTCTATCTCAATCCCAAAGTCGTGAGTTTATGCGAAGAATTGAATGCAGAGCATTAACAAAAGAGTTAATACAATTTTTAGGTTATGACAGATTTTCAAATGTGGAAAATCCAATTAAAAAACTTAATTTTATTAATTATTAATGAAATTTTGCCTCAATTATATTAACGGGAAAGTCTATTTTTTTGGAAAAGAGGATATTTATGTTTAGCTTCTTTACAAATAAATACTTAAAAAATATATTCAACAAAATAAAAAAGTATGCCTGATATAATTGAGAATGTCCAAAAACAAGTAAAAATGATGGTAAATATTTTGTGTATCTTAAAATAATTAACTCCTTTTCTATAACTCCTAAAAGCAAGAATAAAAAATATTATTAAAGTTATAAACATGATAAGAGATAATACTCCATGAATAATTGCTAATCCAATCATAAAGGGAGATTCTACACGAGCAGCCTTTGCATGTTCAGGAACTTGCATAGCCATATAGCTAATATTGAAAATAATTTCGTATATAAATGCTGCTGCTGCCAGCTTTAATGGGAAACGATTATGTTTGTAACCTTGATAAAGTGAGTAATAAATAGCAGTAGAAACAAATAATTCTGCGATGAAAGTTATTGTGCTATACAGTGGAGCTTGCATAATTTAATAGTATCTTTTACTAACAATAATAACAACGTACTATTTAAATCAGTAAAGTGAATCATTGACATTTGTATTTTATTCCTAAATACTGAATTAATGCGGTTGAAAGTTATCAAAGGTAAATAGAAAATTTCTATGGACATGAATCAACCCGGATATTATTTACACTGGTCATTTCTCACCGTTTCCGTTGCGAATTTGTCAGTTATCCTTATTATGCTCATCATTTTCGGATTGGCACTGCTATTGCCTTTTCCCAAAAGTGAAATGGCAAAAAATGAGACGTCAGATACATCAGATGATAAGATAAATCAAGAAAGTGAGGATTCTGAAAATACTATGTGGACGGCACGCGTTCGCAGATTGCTTTTGCAACTTCTTCCACCTCATAAATTAATTCCTGACAGTCAACCCGCATATGTCGCTTCCTGGATCTATGTTTTTGGAATGGCATCACTTGCCGCACTTGCAGTTGTGATAATCTCTGGACTTGCACTTATCGTTGAAGGTCCTGACTGGTGGCATACAAATTTTTTGGGACATTACTTCAATAGTCTGCACTTGTGGGGAGTTGAATTATTTATGGCATTTATGGTCATCCATCTGTGGGGTAAATTCTGGATGGCAGCCTGGCGGGGCAAACGCGCCCTAACATGGATGACAGGCATGATAGCGTTTCTCACTTCCGTCATACAATGTTTTACCGGTTATCTGTCTCAACAAAATTTCGATTCACAATGGATAGCAACCAATGGCAAAGATGCTTTCAACCCAATGGGCATCGGAGATCTCTTTAATCTTATGAACTTTGGCCAAATGCTGTTGTTACATACTGTCCTTATCCCGATAGCATTGGTTGCGTTGATAGGAGGACATGTCCTCCTTGTGCGTATGCGAGGTGTCTCCCATCCAATTCCTTTGAAGAAAGCTCATGATAAAAATGAAAAGCAAGCATTTGCTCGGGAAGAATCAGCAGACTGGAAGGGACCGAATATTCGTTACGATATTATCAAGGAGGGGACACTCGCTACTATCATCGTTTTTGTCCTTAGTATACTTCTTGCGGGTTTGTTTTCCTCCCCTGATTTACCCCCCGTAACGATTGCAGACTGGGCAAAGAATGCGCCTGCTGACTTTATGGCAACTGCCGCAAGCGAACTTGATGGGACGAGTAACACGGCAAACTATGGACCACCATATAATAACGGTACTGGCAGCATTCAGACAATTGTGATTCCATTACAGCAGCTTGGAGGGGTTCACGAACCTATTAATTCTGCACATGACTTTGTTCTTTCACCTCTAGAAAAAATTGCTCCAACCAATCCAACCTTAGCAAATGCGTTGAATACATACGAAAGTACAAGCAGTACTCAGCAACATTCATGGGATAAAACATATGAAGATGCTGTAACAAAAGTTACTTTCGTTAACGGTGCACCAGTACTTCCTGCGGCAGATGACGGACCGGTACCCACGCTAATTGCAACGGAGCTTACTTTTGCAAGATCGGGAGCGCTAGACGCGGATCTTCTCGCACAACAACCATTTTTCGGCACTAACTATACTAAACCATTAATGTTTCTTATGGATGGAGATTATTTCTCATCCCTTGCTAAAAAACAAAACCTGAATGGGGATCAATGGGGAATGATGAATGAAACTGGTCGTTATCCCGGTCAACCGTGGTTATGGTTATATACTTTGTGGTATCAAATACCTGGGTTATCCGATTCTGCGAATATTGATCTTTGGGCAATTTATCTTACAACTGTAGGATCGATCCTCTTACTCACAGTACCTTTTATTCCTGGACTTCGGGACATTCCAAATATTATCCCAATTCACCGCTTAGTATGGCGTAAGTGGAATAAAGATAAAACTACTACGACAGATACGACTTCTAAATAAATAATTTCTAAGTAATACGTTTAAATAAACAGCAAGAGAGTCTATGAATTTCTTCTCTGTCAAAAAATCTAAAATGAATTCAGCAAGCTTGGATTCGAACCAAATAGCCTCAAAATTTAGTAGAATTTAAATTTAAATATTTTTTTTAGCCTCGTTGCTGGCGGACATAGACACGTTTCGAATTTTTTTGGATGAGTAACCAAGAAAATTTTTATGTTACTAATTATTCGTAATTTATTAACTGTCATAAAACATATAAATTTGTATTTAACTACAAGATGTATCTAGTGTTATACTATAAATGCTCTTTTAATAAAAGAATAGGAGGTGAGAATATGACAGGTGACGTACTAAATATAGAAGAAAAAACACTAAAAAATGACTATTTTCGTGAAGTATTATACACAGCACAACATAGCCAACTCGTAGTAATGAGTCTTAATCCAAACGAAGAGATTGGCATGGAAGTTCATGAAATTGTTGACCAATTTATTCGAGTGGAGCAAGGAGAAGGGAAAGCCATCTTAAACGGGGAAGAACATACTCTTACAGACGGTTTTGCGATTGTTGTTCCTGCTGGTGTAGAACACAATATTGTAAACACTTCCTCCGATAAGAAACTGAAATTGTATACCATATACAGCCCTGCTCACCATAAAGACAAAACAGTTCATAAAACCAAGCAGGATGCAGCAGCTGATAACGAAGACCATATCTAGAAAATCAACTGCAACAATTCCCGTTGTGAATAAATTCTCAGCTCCGACAGGAGTCGGAGACTGTTTATAGCTTACAACGACTACTTATTTAATGTATGAGCGCCTTTGGTGTGTGTACCAAAGATGTACGTGGGGTTTATCCCATTTTGCTTTGCCCAAGTAAGCAAATTTGTTCGTTGTGTTTGAAAGAAAGCTTGTTTCTGTGCCTTTGTCATTCCTTTCAACTGGATTTTATTTCCCTTAACCGACTGCAGCTCAGACAAGATAAGTTGTTTTTGGGCATCAGTAATTTTGCCATCTTTAACTTCTTGTGTTAACCGAGCATTAAGCCTAACTGTCATTTGCGTATGATTATGTGTCCCTTGAGCAAAGGCTAAAGGAGTACTATACATCACGCCAAACAAAGTTAATGCCGACATTGATAAAAGTATTTTATTTTTCATATATTTCACCTCCTTTCACTTCCGAGGTGCAAGAATACGTTATCTAACTTAAAGGTTGCTGAAGAAGTCTCTATTTAGCACTTTTATGGTGTGCAACTTATCTTATTTAGATTTGAAATTATACTCAGAGGAATCCTACTAATAATATAAATACTTTATAAAAAGGAACAAACTCTATATTTTCTATAACTATAAGCGGATTAATAAACCTAAAAATCCAGTTGCGATTATTATAACTACACTTATTAAAAATTTAATAGCAAATTGTTTACTCCCTTCAGCAAAAGCAAAACCGCATTTTACCGCGAAATTTGCAATATTTGCTGAAAGAAAAGCAATAAGTGCGTATTGAAAAGAAATACTATGTCCAGCTGCTTGAGCAATAGTAATAAGAGAAGCATCTAGACCAGGAAGAGCCCCTAATACAACAGCCAATAAAAATCCATTAGTTCCAAACAAAGCTAACGCAATTGAACTAATTATTTTAATTAAGACAAAGAGAAGCGCAAACTTAATAGCTGGATATAAATGAAATATTTCTCTATCAACATATGTAGGAGAAGGTATTTCTGTAGTCTTATCTTCTTTATTTCTACTCAAAAAAAATATGATCACACTACCGGTAAAAATCATTAATAATATTATTGGAATTGCCCTAAAAAAAAGTTCAACGTTGATTGGAAATAATAACAATGCATGTTGCAGAAAACTCGCAATATTTGCAATAAGTACTGCAATTACAAGTAAATTCATAGCCTTCGCTTTTTTACTTTTTTGCGCGAGTGATGTTGTCGTTGCAGTTGATGAGATAAACCCGCCCGCAAAACTAGTAAGAAGCCATCCTTTTTTCTTTCCAAGCAATCGGCCTGCTAGATAACCTAATACGTCAATACCTGTTACAAGTGCAACAAAAAGCCACAATTGGAATGGATTTACAATTTCTATATTTTCTAATTTTGAATAGGGCAAGTTGAGTGATTGAAAAAAGGAGGACGCATAGGGAATACTTGCAATACGAACTGCTATATCTGGCAATAAAGGTAAAATAACTAAGGCAATTATTGCGTAACGAATAAACGATTGCATTTCTTCATTCTTGATTGAATTTACATAAGTATTCAAACGTTCTTTTTGAGAAAGGATAAACACTAAAATTACCGTTATACCAATAATTAGTTGTACTGAGAGTACATCGGTTGCCAAAAGTATTCCAATGACGTAACTAAAGATAAGAGTTACTTCGGTGGTAATTCCAAAATCCTTTGTTGTTAAACAGTCAAACACATAGTAACCTACAATTATTACAACAATGGCAATACTGATAATGATAAACAAAGAAGGTATATGGATTTCTAAAAATCCACTTATTGTTCCTAATGATGTAATTAAAGCAAATGTTCGTAATCCTAAAAATGAGCTATTTGTTTCTTGTCTTTCTTTTGTTATATGTAATTGTCTCTCAATTCCAATAAATGAGCCTAAAAGGAGAGACAATATTAATGTATAAATAATATTCATTCTTATTAATTTATTTCTAAAAAGGCTTTATGGTACACATTGTAATATATATACACTTGCAGTATATCATTCAGTGATGACAATCACATGATATCGAATTTGAAATAAAGTTATAGTGGTAAGACATGGATACTTGAGGCAAAAAATGCTTAGCTGCCCTTACGGGACTCAAACCTGAAATGTGGCTAAATTATATTAAAAATAAACGACTCGTACCTTTTCCGAACTTTTTTGAATCTGTTATCCACACTTGTAATAATACTTTTGTACATAGTATTAATCGGCGACGAATCCATCTTTTTGCCGTTTCCAAAGATCAGCATATATACCATCCTGCTTAATTAAATCTTCATGCTTTCCTTGTTCAACAATCTTACCGCCCTCTAAAACGATAATTTTATCCAGATGTTTAAGTGTTGATAGACGATGGGCAATCACTATTGATGTCCTATTGCGCATTAATTCGTATAAAGCTTTTTGGATGGCCTGTTCGCTTACACTATCTAGTGCGCTTGTTGCTTCATCAAGAATAAGCAAGGGAGCATTTTGTAACACAGCCCTTGCTATGGCGATTCGTTGGCGTTGTCCACCCGATAATTTGACACCACGCTCACCGATAATGGTGTCAAGCTGTTGTGGTAATTTTTGAATGAAGTCAGTAGCTTGGGCTTGCTCAAGTGCCAGAGTTATTGATTCATCGTCTGCATCTGGGCGGGCATAAAGAATATTGTCCCGCACACTACGGTTAAACAGGTTTGTATCCTGTGGAACAAATGAACTAAAACTACGGATAAATGCTGGCCCATGATCCAGTGTACTTTCACCATTGAGCATAATTGTTCCATTTGTGGGCTCGTAAAAACCTAATAGCAAGCCAACCAGAGTGGATTTACCGGCTCCGCTATGTCCCACAATACCTACTTTTTCACCGGATTTAATGTGAAGGTTGATACCATCAAGCACAGCTATCGCTTGTTGCTCTGGATAGATAAAGCTGAGATCTTTTAATTCTAAAGAGATTGATTCTGTTCGTGTGATAGGTTTTTGTCCAGTAGAAACATATCGTTCATCTTCTGCTTGTAATCCATCGAGTGCATTTTGAATAGTACCAAAGTTACGATAATAATTGTCAAGTGCCCAAGCTAATTGCCACAAGCTACTACTTGCATCACCAAAATAGGCAATAAAGAGGACAATCCCTCCAATCGATATAATGCCATGACTATATAACTCAACAACAAGAACAAGCGCAATAATGCTCACAATGGCTGCGCTTTGTCCTTTTACTGTATTGGTGATTAAATTTTGCCACCAAGAGTCACGCCATCGTTGTATAATATGTGCCTGTTGACTAGCAAGTAGTTGAGCCTCCCTATGCCTTGCTCCGAAAACACGTACACTAACATGATTACTGATTGAATCAACAACGATACCAGATGCTTTGCTCGTTTCATCACTCTGCAGCGCAACTAATTGACCAAACCGTTTGCCACGCTTGACGTTAAAACTAAATAGCGCAACCAGCCAAACGATAAATAATATAGCTACCGACCAATGTACTGTTAGTAAAAAAAATGCAGAGATTATCAAACCGACTACACGCCCCCAGACAGTCCAAATGGTAGTATCAACAAATTCATTGGTAGTCTCGACAGTTTGGTTAATCCAGTGACCAATACGTCCGCTACTGGAATCGACGAAAAATGAGTACGGCTTCTTAAGAACAGCAGTGAAGATATTCAAACGAACGCTTTCAACCATTTGTGGTTTGAATGACCGCATCAAAAGTTCACCAAACCGCCAAAGTACCTCATCTAGCACACGCAAGACTGCATAAGCAACTATCAACCACCACACATAGTTGTCGACTCGATGTGTTTTAGTCAGCTCATTGACAATGTATGCAATCATTAAAGGTGAGGCAGTCCATGCCAAAATACCCAAAAATGTTAGTAAGAAGAAAAGAATAGCCTTACTTTTATAAGGACCAACCATTTGTTTGATCAATTGTAGCGTAGAACGAGGGATGCCAGATTCATTCGTACTAGTTACTTTGATTTCATGTTGCATCAGTTAATGATAACAAAACTTAAATAAAAAGATAATCGGCATGGATTTTTTAGGCACGATTTAAGGCTAAAAAGTGCAGCAGGGGCTGAGCGACTTTGTTGGAACGTATTATTTCGCAAATATGACATAGATAATAATAAGTATAAAGATGG
>Ga0307373_10005226_pt1 | contig 21362 bp, 17 predicted proteins | sample OX2MG_FD_202534 | JGI IMG/M metagenome (GOLD analysis project Ga0307373, IMG submission 202534) | Soil microbial communities from Risofladan, Vaasa, Finland - OX-2 | ecosystem: Environmental > Terrestrial > Soil > Coastal area > Acid sulfate soil | place: Finland: Risofladan, Vaasa | collected...
GGCCAACGCGTCGACGAGCTCGTCGTGACGGTTCTGGCTGACGACGATTCTCGTCAGTGAGGAGCAGACCTGCCCGGAGAGGAAGCACTCGGAGCGGGCCAGGGAGGTGGCCGCGGTGGCCAGGTCCATGTCGTCGAGGATGACGGCGGCGGACTTGCCGCCCAGCTCCAGGGTGCAGCGGGCGATCCGCTCCCCGCAGATGGCGGCGATCTTCCGCCCGGCCGCCGTCGAGCCGGTGAAGGTGATTTTGTCGACGCGGGGATCGCGCACCAGGAGCTCGGAGACCTCGCGGTCGGCCGTGACGACGTTGAGCACCCCGGGAGGGAGGCCGACGGCCTCGGCGATCTCGCCCATGACATAGGCCTCGCCCGGCGCTTCGGGTGATGCCTTGAGGACGACGGTGCAGCCGGCCAGCAGGGCTGGGGCGATTTTGTAGGTGATGAGGCCGAGAGGGGCGTTCCAGGGGATGATCGCCCCCACGACCCCGACGGGCTCGCGGACGAGGAGGCCGAACTTGCCGCCCATGGTGGGCTGCGCCTCTTCCTCGAAGGGGAACGTCTTGGCCAGGCCCGCGTAGTAGTTGAAGGTGGCCGACGCGCCGGCGACCGATCCCTTGGCCACGACGTGGAGGACGCCGGACTCACGGGGCCAGATCTGACCCAGGTCTTCGGTCCGCCCTTCCAACTCGGTGGCGATCGCCCGCAGGTACTCGGCCCGCTGCTCGTGGCTCAGGCGCGGCCACGGTCCCTCGTCGAAGGCCTGGCGCGCCGCGGCAACCGCCCGCGTCATATCGGGCTCCTTGGCCTCGGCGACGCTGAAGAAAAGCTGCTCGCTTGTGGAATCGATGACATCGATCACGTCGTCCGACGACGGCTTCACCCACTGCCCGCCGATGAAGAACTGATCCGCGTGTTGCAAAGGTGCGCTGATGTCGTTGGCGATGGCCATGGCGTCTCCAATCGTGAGGTCAACCAGACGTCACCGTAATCGGGGCGGTCGGATGCCACACCGCCAGAGCCGGCCGGGCGGACTGGCGCGGCGGCCCCGGCCGAAGGTCGATTCTTCGAGAACAGAGTGTCCTCAATAGGTACAGGTGAGATCTCGGCAGGCAGCGCGCTGCCGACGGGCGGTCATCCATCGATGCCCAGGTCGGCGAGGATGTGTGCCGTGTCGGCTCCGAGCTCCGGTGCCTGCTCGGTGACCGGGCGCGCCCGTGGTTCGGCGACGGTGAGGCCTGCGGGTATCCGAAGCGTGGGTCCGGCGAGTCCGGCGCTGACTGCGGCCATGGAGAGATCGAGGAGCCAGCGTCCGCCGGAGCGGAGCGTGTCGACACAGACGTCGGCCGCCGTGAGGCCCGTGAGCGGGTCGGCAACGGCGTCGGCGCAGAAGAGGGGACCGGTCTGTGTCCGGGTCACCAGGCCGCCCGCTGCCGCGGCGTCGTCACCGAAGGCAATGCGGTGCGCGCTCGCACCGGAGCGGCCGTAACCGGTGATGGAGACCCAGACCTGGGGGCCGCCGCCAGCGACGGTATCGTGGGCGTCGAGGCCGAACTGCGCCAGTGCACGCGGACGACTGGCTTCGATGACGATGTCCGCCCGGTGAACCAGCGCTCGGAGGATGCGGACGCCCGCCGAGGTCTGCAGGTCGAGAGCGACGGATCGTTTGCGACCGTTCAAGAGGTCGAAAAAGGAGCGGGCGCCGCGGCGTGCACCGTCGGGTCGGTGCGTCGACTCCACTTTGACGACGGTGGCAGCGGACCGAGCCAGGAGGTCGCCGCACAGAGGGCCGGCCCACAGTGCCGACAAGTCGACGACGAGAGCGCCCTCGACGTCGGGCCGTGGTGCTGCCTCTCCGAGCCGCGTCGCGATCACGCCGGCACGTGCGTACGCTCCGCCAGGTTGGGCCGCTTCACCGACGCGTGCGACCGGGAGCCCAAGCAAGAGGGCCCGTTGATGCAACACGCTGGCGTCACCATCCCGCAGGCCGGCGGCGACGGCGGACCACGTGGCGGGCGCGGAGGCGGGGACGACATCGAGCTCGAGCCAGGCCGGGACCATCTCCAGGTCCTCGTCGCGAGGAAGAGAGACGGCCATGAACCCGTCGGGGCAGGGCAACAATCGGCAACTCCCGCCGCAGCTCGTCGCCCCGCGCCGCCAGAGCCCCATGAGGGCGGCTCGCTCGCCCAGAAGGGCAAGTGTGTCGAGGCCGGGGAAGTTCCGACCGAGCAGCTCGAGTCCTTCGACGAGGCCCTGCGGCGGCCCGAGCGGTTCGTCGGAGAGCCCCGTCAGGGCCATGGCGCCGCTGTTCGCCCAGCGCTCCACGGGGCTGTCGTCCACGACGGCAGGGTAACGTCTCGCCATCCTCGAACCCCTGAGTGCCGAAGCGCTGCTCGCCGAATTGCGCAGCGACGTCACCCCCGAGCGAACTGCTCCGGTCCTGGTCGATCTGCACGACGGTCTGGAGGACCCAGGGGACACTTCCAGGGAGAACCGGGCGAGCTTGCCCTTCGTCGTCGTCGGCCTCAGACGCGAGAGCGTCGACGAGCGCTGGCTCGAGTTGTGCGACGTGGTGGTGGACGAGGGCGACCCGGCCCTGAGCCGCATCGACGAGAACATCGCAGGCCACCCCGTTGCGGCGGCCACTCTGGCGCTCCTGCTGCGAGGGCAGGGCCACCTGTCGGTGGGCGAGGGCCTCGTGGCCGAGTCTGCGGCGTACTCGGTGCTGCAGTCTGGGCCGGAATTTGCGGCATGGCGTGCGGCACGTCCGCCAAGGACCGGAGAGGCGTCTGGGCCGAAGCCACGAATAAGAGTGCAGCAAGATGACGGCGTCTTCGCGATCACGTTGTCCAGGCCCGAGCGGATGAATGCCCTCGACGCGGCGATGCGGGACGAGCTGGTCGAGGCGCTGACACTGGCAGCGGCCACGAGTGAGGTGAACCGGATTGAGCTGCGAGGGGAGGGGAAGGCCTTCTGCGCCGGCGGCGATCTCGACGAGTTCGGGAGTCGGTCGGATCCGGCGACGGCCCATGTCATCCGACTGGAACGCAGCGTCGGACGGACACTGTCCCGGCTCGAGAAGTCGACCGTGACGTATCTGCACGGAGCGTGCATGGGCTCGGGTATTGAGCTCGCCGCCTTCACGGACCGGATCGTGGCGGCGCAGGATACGCAGATCGGTCTGCCCGAGATCAGCCTGGGTCTGATTCCCGGCGCAGGAGGGACGGTCAGCCTGACGCACCGGATCGGGCGGCTGCATACTGCGTGGCTGGCGTTCTCCGGATGGGCCATCGGGGCGGAGACGGCGCTTACATGGGGCCTAGTCGACCAAATCGAGGGTTGAACTGTCCTCAGGCGCATCCGAGGACGCGAAAGGCCGTCAGGGCAGGAAGAGTCACACGTGGCGGAGGCAGATGGGCGCTGGCAGGACCCCTTCCTTTACGCTCGTGCCTGGACCAGTTCAGGAGGTCGAACGAGATCATGTGCAACGTCACTGCCGAGCGGGAACTGGGCCTGGCACCACAGCCGCGCGCACGGTCTCAGTCATGACCGACACGTCGCGTCACGAGCACGCGCATTCGCATCGGCCCCCGGGCCCACCGCACGCACAGCGGGCGCGAGGCGCTGCCGCTGCCAATGATCCCTTCCCCGGCGTCGAGAAGGTCCGGGACGGGCTGTGGAGCATTCCGGTCCCGCTGCCGAACAACTCGTTGCGTTACGTGCTGGTCTATGTCTTCGAAACTGATCGCGGGCCCTACCTGATCGACGCCGGTTGGAACACCGATGACGCCTTTGGGGCCTTGTCGACGGGTATGAAGGAGGTGGGGTGCGACATCGCTGACGTGCAGGGCGTCCTGGTGACCCACATCCACCCCGATCACTACGGCCTGGCCGGCCGTATCCGGGAGGCCTCGGGCGCCTGGATCTCGCTGCACCCCGCCGACGCGGAACTCATCCACGACCGCTACGACGAGCCCGACGACCTGCTGGACAGGGTGGCCGCCGCCCTGCGACGGATGGGCGCACCGGACGAGGAGCTCGAGCCGCTGCGGAACGCGGCGATGCCGGTGCGGCAGCTGGTCGATGCCGTCGTACCGGACATCCTCTTCGAAGACGGGGCGCGGCCGGAGGTGCCCGGTTGGGACCTCACCGCCATCTGGACGCCGGGCCATTCGCCCGGGCACCTGTGCTTCTACGAGGCGACGCAGGAGTTGATGCTCTCGGGCGACCACGTGCTGCCGCGCATCACGCCGAACATCCCCTACCACCCCCAGGCCGGAGCCAACCCGCTGGGCGACTACCTGGCCTCACTCGACAAACTTGAGCCCTACGCAGTGCGCGAGGTCCTGCCGGCACACGAGTACCGCTTCGACGACCTGCACACCCGCCTGGAGGAGTTGCGCCAGCACCACCGTGACCGATTCGGCGAGGTCGTCGCCATCCTGCGGGAAGGCCCACACAGCGCCTGGGACGTGGCGCAGCACATGAAGTGGTCGCGGCCGTGGGACGACATCGCCGGGTTCATGCGCCGGGCCGCCGTGGGCGAGGCCGTCTCCCACCTCCGCGTGCTCGAGATCGACGGAGTGGTGGAGGTCAACGATGGCGAGCCGGCCCTGTGGTCATTGACGGAGCGCGCGACGATCTGACGCCGTCGGGCTCGTCAGGTCGGGGTCGTGACCCCCAGCGCCCGCTCGCAGAACGATCGCACCTGGCCCGCCGCCTGGGCTCGTGAGGACGGCGTGTCCCGGGCCGCGTCGAGCCCCGCCGCGGCCCAGACGACCGACTGGATCAGGGGCGCGTCGGCCGCCGGATCGGCTGCGGGAAAGGAGCCGTCGGCGGCCCCCCGGCAGAGAAGGTCCTCCAGTGGCGCCGTCAGGATCCGCGCCGCATGGTGCATCTCCTGCGCGTAGCCCTCGGCCCGCATGGCTCCCGGAGACCCGAGCACGCGCATGCGGGCCGCCTTGGCCCCGTCGTGGCCGAAGCTCAGGATCTCGTCGATCCACGCACGCAGCGCCTCGCGGGGGGTCCGGGTGGCATCGACCTTGGCGCGGAGGCGTGCCGCCGCCGCATCGGCCTCGCGTCGGAAGAGCGCGCAGAGAAGCTGATCCTTGGACTCGAAGTGACGGTAGAACGAGCGGGTCGAGAGAGCAGCCTCGTCGAGGATGTCGGCCACGGCCGCGTCGGTGTAGCCGTTGCGCTCCATGACCACGAGCGCTGCGTCGAGGAGGATGCGGAGCTCGTCGTCGGCCTCGAAGCGTCGGGGCCGTCCACTCCGCACCGCAGGCACCGCAGGGGCGATGTCGGCGTTTCCCACGGGTTGTCAGCGCGCCGGATTGTCGGGAAGCATGGCGGCCAGGACCGGCACCTCGGCGAGGGCGCGCAACCCGTCGTTGAGATGGGTGCAGCAGTTGGTGTCGCGCAAACGCTCCAAGACCTGGCGGCGCATGGTGCGCAGCGGCGTCCCCTCCATCCATGTGGCGTTCGGTGCCGCCCCGGGGCATTCGGGGTAGGGCAGCACGCGGGGGACGGCGGTCACCGAGGCGAGCGTCCCAGTTTCCGGATCCGCCGTGCCGAGAATGTCGTACTCGTGCACGACCTCTTCCTCGCCGGCCGGGTTCCAACAGCTGTCACGGAACATGGCGTCGATCCGGATCTCGCCGTTCTCCTCCCACACGTCGATCCTGCGGGCCCGGCGCATGGCGATCTCGGGGTGGTCGGGGAGCTCGTGCCAACCGAGCGGGTCAGCGGGATCGACCAGCGGCCCGGGGCGTCCGGTGTTCTTGCTCACACCCTTGAGCGTGCCGTCGGGGTTCAGCGCACTTGATCCTTCCTGGAACCCAGAACAGATGCCGATCATGACGGGCGGTGCGGCGGCCATCCGCTCGTGGAACCCCGGGATCTCGTCGGCCCAGACGAAGAAGGCAAAGCCCGAGATCAGCGCAGCGCCGGCCAAGTCGTCGAGAAGGAGGTACAGCGGGGTCCCGGCTTCCACTTCTTGCGGGAGCTCCTCCGCGATGGCCTTGCGAAGGTTGCCTCTGGCCCGTCTGCCGATGAGTCGTTGCAATTCCTCGACGCCCGGCTCGGCTGCGATCCGCTGAATGTCGTGTGTCTGGCCCGTGACGGCATCGAGGGTGGTGGCGGCGAGCACGACCGGCTCGCCGGCGACGGGGGTCAGGAGATCGCGGGCGCGACCGTTCAGGTGCAATTCCGTCCCCAGCCCGCCGGGCCAGGACATCAGCATCGTCGAGGTGCGGCGGACAGACCCGGGGCGCCGGGCCGGCGGCGTGGCGACCGGATCGTTGGGGGCGGGGGCCAGGAGCGAACTCATGGGCGTCGTCGGTGTCGAGGGTCTTCGAAAATCATGTTTTCAACTTAACCACGCCCGGGTGCGAGCCCAGCTTTTCGGTCCACTCTTTTGGCGAACATGCAGGTCAAGGGGAGTGAGTGAGGAGGGACCGGCGGGTAGGCTTGCCCGATGGCGATGCCGGCGGCCGACCGTGAGATGCCGCGGCCCGGGGCGGACTCCAACGCCAAGCGGGGGGCCAAGGTGGCCGACCGCATCATCGAGGACGTCATGGCCCTGGGCTGGCCGGCGGGAGAGGTCCTCGGGTCAGAGGCCGACCTGCTCGAGCGCTACCAGGTCAGTCGCGCCGTGTTCCGGGAGGCGGTCCGCCTGCTCGAACACCAGCAGGTCGCCCGCACCCGTCGCGGTCCGGGCGGTGGCCTCGTCGTCACCGAACCGACGATCGGTGCCGTGATCGACGCGGTCGTCCTCTATCTGCACCGGGTGGACGCCCGGCTCGATGAGATCTCCGAGGCCCGCATCGTTCTGGAGGACCTCGCGGCTCAGCTCGCGTCCGAACGAGCCGACGAGGTGGAGTTGTCCGAGTTGCGGCGCTTCGCCCAGAGCGAACCGATGGAGCACGAGCGCGACCCGCGGGAGTTGCACACGCTGGTGGCTGCCAGCAGTCACAACGCCGGTCTTGCCCTGTTCATCGACGTGTTCAACCAGGTGGCCCAGCTCTACTCGCCCGATTGGGGGCGGCTCGGCAGCAATGCGGAGAAGGAGGCCGTCCACGCGCATGCCATGATCGCCGAAGCGGTGATGGCCGGCGATGGCGGACTGGCCCGGAATCGGATGCGCAAGCATCTCCAGGCTGAAGCCGAGTTCGTCCGCCGCCGCCGCTCGACCCGTCAGCTGCTGCCCGACTCGGTCGTGCTCGCAGACTCGGGCCTCGGCAAGGGCGCCGAGACGGTGGCCCGCCACATCACCCAGACCATCGTGGCCGAAGATCTGCAGCCGGGGGACCTGGTGGGGACGGAGCCCGAGCTGATCGCCCGTGAGGGTGTGAGCCGGGCGCTGCTTCGGGAGGCGGTACGCCTCCTTGAGCATCACCACGTCGCCCGCATGCGGCGGGGTCCAGGCGGTGGCCTCTTCGTGCTGGCTCCGAGTGCTGACGCGGTCACCGAGGTGGCCGCCATCTTCCTGGCCCGGCGCGGCATGCGGCTGGACGAGCTGGCGGAAATGCGGACCGGGGTCGAGGTCGCCATCACCGACCTGGCGGCGGAGCGCATCGACGAGGCGGGTATCGCGGGCCTGCACGACGCCTTGACCCGTGAGGAGAACGGCACCGACGCCGAGCGGGTGGAGGCGGTGCACGACCTGCATGCGGTGGTCGCGGCCGCCGCCCGGAACCGGGTGCTCAACCTGGTCGCGCTCGTCCTCATTCGGCTCAGCAGCCTGCACCAGTTTGAGCGCCTCGCCCCCAAGATGCAGCGCCAGATCCAGGCGGAGGTCCTGCGCACTCACACCGGGATTGCCGAGGCCGTGGCGGCCGGCGACCGCGAACTGGCGCGCCACCGCATGCGACGGCACCTCGAGACTCCCGGATCGCTGTAGTCACGAGAACTTCAGAAGTCCTTACGCTTTCCCCGAGCGCTTCACATATTCCTTCGCGATCGTGCACGTATGAGACTGCTCCCAGGTCGGGTCGTGGCCGCCACCGTGTTGTGCGGGATCGCGGCAACGGTCGCGGTCTGGAGCGGGCCGTTGGCTTCTGCGACCAGCCATCTGCACAGCGCCGCCAGCCCAGGGGCATCGAATCAAGTCGTTCCGGTGCACCGACGTTGACCGCATCCTCGGGCTGAAAGGAGGGCCTGGTGACGCATCGGACCACCAACCCCGCAGCTCGTTGGGCCTCCGTGGGCCGCCGTACCGCTGGGGACCTCATATGTGGCGCGCGGAGGCCATACTGAGCGTGCTCGGCCGCCGGGGCTGAGGCCATCGCGAATCTGCGAAGACAGAAAGGTTGTCGCCTGATGACGGACACTGCTGCGGAGGCACCGGCCGAGCCGGTTCTCGTCAAGGAGCGACGGGGGGCGGTGCAGGTACTGCGGCTCAACCGGCCTGAGGCACGCAATGCATTGAATCCCGAGCTGCTGGCTGCCATCGGACTCGCCATGCTCGATGCCGAGAAGGATCCTGAAGTACGCGCCGTTGTGCTGACCGGGACGGGGGACCGGGCCTTCTGCGCCGGCATGGACCTACGCGGCTTCGCCGAGGGTGGTTCGGGCGGCATGAGCGGCAACCCGGACGCCATGCGTGGCTTCACCCGCTTCACCAACGGGGAGATCGCCGTCCCCATTGTCGGAGCAGCCAACGCCACGGCCGTGGCCGGCGGCTTCGAGCTTCTCCTCGGCTGCGATGTCGTGGTGGCCTCGGATGCGGCCTTGTTCGGGGTGCCCGAGGTCAAGCGCGGCCTCTTCGCCGCCGGCGGAGGCGTGTTCATCAGCACGCGCATCCCCTTGGCCGTGGCACTCGAGTTGACGCTGACGGGCGACTCGATCGATGCCGAACGGGCGCTGTCCCTCGGCTTGATCAACCAGGTCGTCGAACCGGCCGAGGTCCTCGACGCCGCGGTGGCCCTGGCCGAGCGGATCGCACGGAACGGTCCTTTGGCGCTGCACGCGACGAAGCAGATGGTGCGGACCGCGTCCACCGACCTGGAGCGGGCCAAGGTGCTGGCGGCGGAATGGCAGCCCAAGGTGTTCGGCAGCGAGGACGCCAAGGAAGGTGCCACCGCCTTCATCGAAAAGCGCGACCCGGTCTGGAAGGGACGCTGAACCTGCGCGTCAGGTCGTGCCGGCTCCCGGCCCCGGCCGGGACGCGGGCGGTTGCCCGGCCTTCGCCTCCGCGTCGGGCTGCGGCCTCTCCAGTGGGACGGTGACCCGGGCCACCACGACGTCGTCCCGGTTCCGCAGTGCGGCCGAGAGCACCAGGTCGATCTGGTTGTGGAGGATCCGGTAGCGCAGCTTCGAGGGTCGCACAACGGGGATCAGGACGACGAGTTGATCGTCGGGGTGTTCGGCGCGCAGCTCGTCGATGAAAGCCACGATCGGTTGCACGACGGAGGCGTACTCCGTGTGCAGCACCTTCAGCGGTATGCCGCAGTTCCACCTGTCCCAGTGATCGAAGAAATGCTCGGCCTTGGCCGCGGCGCCTTCGTCGGCCCCCTCGAGAATGACGGTCACGGCGATGACTTCCTGACCGAGTGACTCGGCCTCGCTCAGCGCGTGCTCGGTGAGCCGGGAGATCCGGTTGACGGGCACGACGACGATGGTGCGCTTGGGCTGGGGCAGCCCGGGGTTCTCGTCGAAGCGGAGCTCCTTGGCCGACCGCTCGTAGTAGGCGTGGATGCGCAGGAAGAGCCAGATGAAGGCCGGGATGGCGATCACCACGACCCAGGCGCCCTCGGTGAACTTGGAGACGAGGAAGACCACGGTGGCGATGGCAGTGATCACCGCGCCGAAGCCGTTGATGGTGGCGCGGCGGCGCCATCGGGTTGGACGCTCGCGCCACCAGTGCACGACCAGGCCGGTCTGCGACAGCGTGAAGCCGATGAACACCCCGATGGCGAAGAGTGGAATCAGGGCGTTGGTGTTGCCGTCGACGGCGACGAGCAGCGCGCCCGCCATGATCGTCAGCACGAAAATCCCGTTGCCGAAGGTCTGGCGGTCGCCGCGGATGGTGAACAGGTGCGGCAGGTAGTTGTCCCGGGCGACCAGGCTGGCCAGGACGGGCAGCCCCCCGAAGGACGTATTGGCCGCCAGGGCGAGGACCACGGTGATGGTGATCGAGATGATGTAGTAGGCCCAGCCCCGCCCGACGGACATCGCCATGATCTGACTCAGCACCGTCTGGCCGGAGCGGGGGCCGATCTGCCAGCGCTTGGCGAGAACCGCCAGTCCGAGCAGCATGGCGCCGAGGATGAGGCCGAGCAGCATTTCGGTCCGCTTGGCCCGGACGGTCCGGGGCTCCCGGAACAGTGGTGTGCCGTTGGCGATCGCCTCCACCCCGGTCAGCGCGCTGCACCCGGCCGAGAAGGCCTTCAGAATCAACAGGAAGGTGACGGCCTTCAGGCTCGTCGTGGGGAGTTGCGACTTGCCGAGCTGCGATTCATTGAGCCCGAGGGGGTGGATGAGGCCGATCGCGATGATGGCCAACAAGCCCACGATGAAGAGCAGCGTCGGCAGCAGGAAGGCGCGCGCCGTCTCACCGAGGCCACGGAGATTCAGCACCATGATGAAGAGCAGGATCCCGAGGCAGAGCGGGATCGTGGCGCCGTTCAGACTCGGGAAGGCGGACTGCAGCGACGCCACACCCGCGGCGATGGAGACGGCGACGGTGAGCGTGTAGTCGACGACCAGCGACGCCGCGGCCACGAGACTGACGCGCGCCCCGAGGTTGGCCCGCGACACGGCGTAGGCTCCGCCGCCCATCGGATAGGCGTCGATCACCTGGCGGTAGGAAAACACGAGGATGGCCAACAACCCGACGATGGCGATCGTGATCGGCAGCACCAGATGCAGCGCCCCGGCACCCGCGACGGCCAGGACGAGGATGATGGCTTCGGGGCCGTAGGCGACCGACGTCAGCGCGTCGAGCGACAGGGCTGAGAGCCCCTCGACAGGGGTGATGCGATCTTTGCCGGCGCCCCGTGCCGATTTGGGAGGGCCGATCAGCAGGTTCCAGACGCCGGAGACCCGTCCGCCCCGGGCGTCAGCGTCAGCCATAGGCGCACTCTAGAAGCACGTGGCCGGCGCGTCGTGGTACGCCGACACGAGGGTGCCGGCTCCCGCGGCCCTGCGTAGGATCGCACGGTCCGCCGGGAAGATCGAGAAGGAGCCGCCGCCGCCATGGAACTCTGGGAGCTCGCCGCCCGCGAGGCGTGTCGCGACACGCTGGCGCTGTACACGCACAGCGGCGATCGTTACCTGCTCGACGACTTCGCCGGGGCCTTCTGCGTGGACGGCATCCTCGCAATCCGCGGCGCGGAGCCGCTGCAGGGCCGGGAGGCCATCAAGGCGCGTTTCGGCGGCCCGACCGCCGCCGTGCAGGCGCAGCAGGAAGCGGCGAAGAAGCGCGACGCCGGGGCGCGACGCAGGATCGTGCGCCACAACGTGACGAATGTCAGGTTCGAGTCCCTCCAACCGGACGAGGCGGTCGTCGCCAGCTACTTCACGGTGATCACCGAGATCGGCCTCGATCACATGGGCCGCTACCGCGACCGTCTCGTCCCCGTCGACGACCGCTGGCTGATTGCGCACCGGTTCGTGTCGACGGACTGGCGGTCCCCTGAGACGACCTTCGGGGGCCAGTAGCCGGAACGACTCAACGCATGCCGGCATCGAGGACTTCGCCCAGCCAGGCCACGTGCGTTCTGGCTGCAGCGAGAGCTTCCGCCTCTGTGTCGTAGTCCCGGCCCGAGTAGTAGGTCACGGGCGTCCAGGCGCCACGGTCTTCAGGGTCCCGTCGGAACTCCTCGAATCCGAAGGTGCCGTCGGGTCTGAGGAAGATGTCGACGCAACGGTCCGCGTTGGCCGTCGACGGGCTGGCCAGCACCTTCCAGGATTTGTCCAGCCGCGAGGACACTGACCCAGCGTAGAGCGAGACCGCTAGTTGATGAGGGGGTCCCGCGGCAGGCCGAGGATGCGCTCGCCGATCTGGTTGCGTTTGATCTCGGACGTGCCGCCGGCGATCGACATGCCCCGGTGCATGAGCACCATGCCCGACACCATGGCACCGGCGCCGTCGCTGAACAGGGTCCCGGATCCACTCACCGCGACGGTGATCGCCGCCGCCTCGTGGCCGATCTCCGACAGCACCAGCTTGGTGACATTGCCCTCGGGGCCGGGACCACCACCGATGAGAGCGCGGTGGGCGGTGCGCATGTTGAGCAGCGTCACGGCCTCGGTCTGCGCAATGTAGCGACCGATCCGTCCGGCGCCGCCGGGCAGGCGCTCCGGGTGGGCATCGTACGGTCCGATGATCATGCCGGCCGGCGTGGTCTGGCCGCCCTGGCCGCCGCCGATGGAGACGCTCTCGTTGCCGAGCGTGGCCCGCGCCACCGTCCAGCCGCCGTTCACGGGGCCGACCACGTCGTCGTCCGGCACGAAGACGTCGTTGAAGAAGACCTCGTTGAATTCCGATTGACCCGTGGTCATGCGCAGCGGACGCACCTCCACACCTTCGGCGTCCATGTCGATCACCATGGTCGTGATGCCCTCGTGCTTGGGCGCGTCGGGGTCGGTGCGGATGGTGGCCAAGCCGAAGCTGGCGTAGTGCGCCCCGCTCGTCCAGACCTTCTGGCCGTTCACCAGCCAGCCGCCGTCCACGCGCGTCCCGCGCGTCTTGACGCCGGCGGCGTCGCTCCCGGCCTCGGGTTCGCTGAAGAGCTGGCACCAAATGACGTCCTGGCGCAGTGCGGGCAGGACCCAGCGTTCGACCTGATCCTGCGTGGCGTTCTGGATCAGCGTCAGAATGACCCATCCCGTGATGGAGTACTGCGGACGTTTCACGCCGGCCGCTGCGAACTCCTGCTCAATGACGAGTTGCTCGACGGCGCCGGCGTTGCGGCCCCACGGCTGGGGCCAGTGCGGCATGACGTAGCCGGTCTCGATCATGGCGTCGCGCTGGGCGGCGGCGTCGAGGCCGTGCACGCGCTCGGCGAAGGCGCGCACCTCGTCGCGCATGGGCTCGGCCTCGGGCGGCAGGTCGATGGTGCGCGTGCGCCGTGCTCCGTCGCGGACCAGGTCGGTGATCGCACGGGCGGCCGCCTCGCCGTCCACGAACGCCTCGAGCGCGGTCGCCCGGCGGAGATACAGGTGCGCATCGTGCTCCCACGTGATCGCGATGCCCCCGTGCACCTGCGTGTTGAGGTTGGCACACTCGTCACCTGCCGCGAGGGCCAGCGCAGCGGCGATGGCTGCGGCGTAGGTGAACTGGTCGGCGCCCTCGCTCGCCGCCCGGGCCGCGTCCCACACGGCGCCGGTCGCCAGCTCGGAGGCAACGAGCATGTTGGCGCAGTGGTGCTTGACGGCCTGGAAGGTCGCGATGGGCCGGCCGAACTGCACGCGCACCTTGGCGTAGGCGGCAGCCTGCTCGGTGCATTCGTTGGCGACGCCGGTCGCTTCGGCCGCCACAATGACGCGAGCGACGTCCACCAGCATCCGCCTCCCGCCCGCGATCACTTCGGCCGGTGCGCCGTCGAGGCTGACGCGGGCCGAACGCCGCGTGGGGTCGAGGTTGGGTGGCACCACCACCTGGACGCCGCCGGCCGCGACGTCGACGACGATGACGTCGTCCCCTACCGGCAGGACGAGGATGTGGGCGAGGCCACCGCCCAACACCGCCGGCACTGTCCCGGCGGCCCGACCGTCGCGCACGGTGACGTCTCCTTCGAGGGCGACGCCGGCCACCACGGACCCATCGGCCAAGCCGGGCAGCAAACGGGTGGCCAGCTCGTCGGAGCCCGCAGCGTCAATGACGGCGCTGGCGATCACGGTCGGGACGAAGGGCCCGGGCGTCAGGGCGCGCCCGAGCTCCTCGACGACGACGACCAGCTCTGGCAGGCCGAAGCCCGATCCGCCGTGCTCCTCGGGCAGGTGCAGTCCCAGCCACCCCAGTTCGGCGATGTCGCCCCAGAACGGGGGCAGGGTCTCGGCCTCGGCCTCCAGCAGGGCCCGGGCGGCGCCCCGGGAATCGTGCTTGGCCAGGAAGTCCGAGGCCGTCTGGCCCAGGGTCTGGTGATCTTCGGTGATGGCGATCGGCATGGCAGAAAAAGTATCCTCTATTGTCGGTAGCGAACCAGGCCACCCTGCCACCGCAGGGTGGCGCGGCGCCAAAGGTCGCCCGACGCTCAACCACTCAACCGCCCGCGGGATGCTCTCCTCGCGCCGCCGCACGCTCGGCCTCGTTCTGGGGGTCGTCATTCTCCGCGGTCAGGTCCTCGTCGTCGGGGAACACGCCCGCCCGCAGGTCGGCCGCCGAGCCTGGGATCAGCAGTTGCTCCTGATAGATGGTGGCACCCAGCGCGCCATCACGATCCCGCAGCGAGCCGTGGTACGCCCCGCGCGCGCTGCGGGCCTTCACCGGTCGCAGGTCGACGAGCACCCAGTCGTCGGCGCGGATGTCCTCCTGGAACCAGACGGAGTGGTCGATGGAAGGGCCGCCCCGTCCGATGAGCTTGCGGTCCTGCTGACCGAAGCCCGTCCCGAGGTCGGACAGGTATGTCAGTCCGGCTCTGTGCACGAGCGGATCATCACCCAGGGAGACGGCCGACTTGACCCACAGGCAGTCGGTGAACACGCCCTTCAAGAAGTCGGTCGGCGTCACGGGACGCACGTCGAGGAGCGGGTTCCAGCCACCGAGGGTCGTGTCCTCCGGTGCGGGCACCTCCCGACGCGGCGCGTCGTCGAACCGGGTGCCTTCCTCGGTCTCCACATGGAACGACGTCACCATGGAGAAGATCACCTCGCCGTCCTGAACGGCCACGACGCGGCGGGCCGAGAACGAGCGCCCGTCCCGGTCACGATCGACCTCCAGGATCACGGGGATGTCGCTCCGTCCCGCCCGGAGGAAGTAGCCGTGGAAGGAGTGCGGCAGCCGGCCCGCCTCGACCGTCGCCGCGGCGGCCAGCAGGCACTGCGCCGCCACCTGCCCTCCGAAGAGGTTGCGGCGGGGGCCGTAGTTGGCGTTGCGCCCCCGGAAGAGGTCCTTGTCGACCCGCTCCAGGGTGAGCAGCGAGCGCAGGTCCGCGGCCAAGTCCATGCTCAAGAGTGTGCAGGGCGGCGGCCCCGGGGCAAGTGGACCCGTTTGCGGCCTTCTGCGCTAGACAGGCCGGTGATGCCCAGGGACATCAGGGAGCTGCTCGACGATCCCGAGGCGTACGCGGCCGAGCTCCGGCGCCGGTGGGGCGGCTTGCTGAGCTACCGCTACATCGGGCGCCGCTGGTCGTCGATGGACGTCGGCCCCGCCGACGACACGGTCACGCTGCGCCGCGACATGCGGGCACCGACGGGCGCCATCCTCCTGGCCGTGCTGGGCATCGCCGCGCCGGAGGGCGGCGGCAGGAGCGACCTGGAGGCTGTGCCCAACCCTGTGATCCACTCCTGCCAGGTCCTCGACCCCGGGCGGGACGTCAGGCGCATTGCGGTGGTGTCGGAGGTCCTCAAGCAGGGTCGCCAGATGGGGTTCAGCCGCTCGCGCATTGTCGACGCCGACCAACCGAGCCGGGTGCTGGCGTTGACGCAGGGCCAGGGAGTCAGCATCGGCACGCCGCCGGCCGGGCTCGACAAGATGCCGGTGGACCCGATCGTGGTCGAGGACGGTCCTGACCTGCCGCCGCTGTGGCAGGTCTTCGGGGCCGCTCGCCGCCCTGACGGTCACTGGGCGCTGCCGGTGCTGTCGTCGGAGGTCGCCTCTCCCGACGCCGCCTTGCACCTCGGCCCCCAGTTCGTCTTGTTGGAGACGGCGGCCTTCGACCAGGCCGCCGAGGTGCAAGCCCTCGAGAGGGATCGCCTCGAGGCCCTGTCCTCGCACGTGATGTTCCTCGCCCGGGGCAAGGATGGTCCGTTCCGGGCCGATGCCGAACCGGTTGTGGGGTCCGACGGCACGGTGGCGGTGCGGATCGTCCTGCGCGACGAGGGCGACGGCGATCGCGCCGTGACCGCTGCGTCCTATCAGTTCCGTCTGGCGACCTAGGTCAGGCGCGACGGAGAGCCGGAGCCCGTCAGCTCCTCAACCATTCAGCCAGCCGCACCCCGGTCGGCATCCCGCACGGCACGGACCCATTCGGTCCACGTCTCCAAACGGCGCCAGAACAGCTCGCGTGTCCCTGCGAAGTTGTGCATGTGCGCCATGCGCGGGCAGACGAAGAGGTCGACACTCGCGGCCGACTCGTAGGCACGCGGCTCACCGGGCGGATCGACCAGGACGTCACGTTCGCCCAACGCGACGAGGACGGGTGCCCGGATTGCGGCGGCTTCCGCCAGTGTCGAGCCCGGTGCGAGACACCACAGCACCGCCGTGGCCGGGATGGTGGCCGATCCCCACGGCGGGAGGTCGCCGTGCCGAGCGGGATAGTCCTCCATGTCGCGCCGCACGACCGCCGGATCGACGTCGTCGTAGTGGAAGCCCCACGCCATCGGCAGCGCTTCCGCCGCCTCAGCAAAGGCCGCGGGATCCGCGTTGGGAAGCTCAGCAAGCGCCGGCCCGTTGGTGAAGACGCCGTCGGACAGCTGCGCATCGCGCGGCACCCAGGGGAGCGGGAGCGGTGGCTGTCCGGGACCCGTCGTCGGCTGCGTCCGCAACGGGCTGTAGCCGAGAATGGCGACGCCGTCGTAACCGTGATGCCGCCCCTGCTGCACGATGGTGAAGGCGCCACCCATCGACTGCCCGATCCCGACCGTGAGGAAGTCCCCCACGGGGTCCAACGCGTCCATCAGGGCGCCCGCCGCCAGCCTCTGCCTCACTTCGGCTTCGGCGGCGTCGGCGGCCGCGATGACGGGCGCGAACGTCAGCCGCTCGGGATCGTGCAGCGAGCTGTCGCCCACACCGAGATGGTCGACGGAGACGAAGATCCACCCGCGTTCGGCGTGCCAGGTGGCTTGGGCGCCGCTCCCGGGTCCGGGCAGGTCCTCGGTGTAGTAGCCGCGGCTGTAGCCCGCCCCCGGTTTGGCGAAGCAGACGACGGGATCGGGCGGGAGTGCGTCGGGCGCGCTGACGGTGAGCGCGATGTGTGCCGGCTCACTCAGCCCGGCCGCTTCCGTGACATCGATCCGCAGGTCGACCGACCGCACCGGCGACATTGTGCGACTCGTTCCTTTGCGCGCCTACTTGGGAGCGAAGCGGGTGCCGGCGTCGAGGCGGATGCAGAGCCCGTTGAGCATCGGGTTCTCCACGATCGCCACGGCCAGTTTCCCGTACTCCTCGGGCCTGCCCAGCCGCTTGGGGAATGCGGCGTCCTTGGTCAGGGTCGCCGCGAATTCGTCCGGAATTCCCTCCGTGAGTCCGGTGGCGAAGAGGCTCGGCGCGATGGCCATGGCCCGGATGCCCAGGCTCCCGAGGTCGCGCGCCATGGTGAAGACCATGCCGACGATGCCGGACTTGGCTGCCGCGTAGGCCACCTGCCCGATCTGTCCTTCGTAGGCGGCGATGGAGGCGGTGTCGATCATGACGCCGCGCTCGCCGTCTTCGGGCTCGTTGGTCGACATGTGGAAGGCCTGCAGGCGGTTGAGGTTGAACGTGCCGATCAGGTTCAGCTCAATGGTCTGGCGGAACGTGTCCAGCGGGTGCGGGCCGTCCTTGCTGAGCGTGCGCCTGGCGGCGCCCCCGCCGGCGGTGTTCACAGCGATGTGCAGACCGCCGAGCGCGTCGACGGCGTCGGCCAGTGCCGATTCGGTCTGAGCTTCGTCCAGAATGTTGACCTCGTGGAAGGTGCCCCCGAGCTCCTTGGCGACTTCGGCGCCGGCGGTGTTCGGCAGGTCGAGGATGGCGATGTCGGCACCTTTTTGGCGGAGCAGCTCGGCTGACGCCTTGGCCATGCCCGACGCGCCACCGACGATGACGGCTTTCTTGCCCTGGATCTCCACGAGGTGTTCCTCTCCATTGTTCCGACACAGCTGCCAGCGGCGTCGGGTTGTCTGTGGTCGATTGGTCGTGTGTGATGCTGTCGGCCGCGTGCCGCGGCCGCAAACCGGGCACCGGCGCACAAAGAGGATACTCTTTATTCCTACCGACCACTCCGCCAGGGGGATGCATGGACCGCGAGACCATCCTGTTCGAGGTTGCCGACAACATTGCGACCATCACGCTGAACCGGCCGGACAACCTGAACTCGTTCAACAACGCCATGGCCGCCGACATGCAGTGGGCCTGGGAGACCGTCCGGGAGACGGATGACATCTATTGCGTGGTGCTCCAGGCCAACGGCGACCGCGCCTTCTGCACCGGCGTCGACATCGGGGGCGGTGACCTGTGGTTCATGAAGGAGAACACCTGGAACAGCTTCGACCCCGGCGAAAGCCTCAGCCCGAAGCTGCACCACAAGGTATGGAAGCCGGTGGTGACCGCCGTCCACGGGTTCTGCGCCGGGGGGGCCCAGTACTTCTTGAACGAGTCGGACATCATCATCTGTTCCGAGGACGCCCTGTTCTTCGATCCCCATGCCAACGTCGGGATCGTCAGTTCGCTGGAGCCGGTCGGGATGCTCCACCGCGGGGTGCCGCTCGGCGATGTGCTCCGCTGGGCCCTGATGGGGAACGAGGAGCGCATCACCGCGGAGACGGCGCTCCGTCTCGGTCTCGTAACCGAGATCGTGACGCGCGACGCCCTCCGCGACCGGGCCCGTGAGATCGCGCTGTCGATCGCGCGACGCAACCCCAAGGCGATTCAGGGAACGATCCGGGCCATCTGGGAGTCGCTCGACCTGACCCGGACGGCCGCCTTGCAGAACGGCTTCTCGTACACGCTGATCGGCAACTATCCGCCGAACCCGCCGGCACCGAGGGACAAGTCGGAGACGCAGTACCGCTGACCCGCCCCAAGTGGAGCACGGCTCGCGAGAGGCTCGCCGCGCTCTGAAAGTTGGGTGAGTTTTCTGCAGTGCATCAGAAAACGATCATCACCGTGCCCGGCGGCACCGCAGCGAATCAGACCTCGACGTGCAGGACTTTCACGGCACAGTGCAGTTGGTGTTCGATATACACCAGACTGGTCAGCGCGACGAGGCGGGTCGGTTTTTCGGTCCGTATGCTTCTCGATCAGAAGACAAAGATCGCCAAGCCGGCGAATCGAGCAACAGTTCCTAGGGGGACGAGTGAACATCAACGACATGGTTCTGGTCAGCGTCGACGACCACGTGGTCGAGCCACCCGATCTCTTCAAGGACCGCCTGCCCAAGAAGTACGCCGATCTGGCCCCGCAATTCCTGACCAAGGAGGACGGCACCAACGTCTGGAGCTATGAGGGCACCGAGGTCGGCAACGTCGCATTGAACGCTGTGGCGGGCAGGCCGAAGGACGAGTACGGCATTGAGCCGACCTCGTTCAACGACATCCGTCCCGGCTGTTACGACGTGAACGAGCGCATCAAGGACATGAACGCCAACGGGGTGTTGGGCGCCCTTTGCTTCCCGTCCTTCCCGCAGTTCTGCGGGCAGATGTTCGCGAGGACCGAGGACAAGGACGTGGCCCTGGCCATGCTCCAGGCCTACAACGACTGGCACATCGACGAGTGGTGCGGCTCGCAGCCAGGGCGCTTCATTCCGCTCGCCCTGCCCGCCATCTGGGATCCCGAGACCCTGGCCGCAGAGGTCCGGCGGACGGCGGCGAAGGGCGCCCATGCGGTGACCTTCTCCGAGAACCCCTCCAAGCTGGGCTGGCCCAGCCTGCACTCGGACCACTGGGACCCCTTCTGGAAGGCCTGCAGCGACGAGGGCGTGGTGGCCTGCATGCACATCGGGTCCTCCTCGCAGATGGTCATCACCTCGCCGGACGCGCCGATCGACTGCCTGATCACGCTGACGCCGATCAACATTGTGCAGGCGGCGACCGACCTGATCTGGTCCTCGGTCTTCCGGCGCTTCCCTGATGTGCGGGTGGCGCTGTCCGAGGGCGGGATCGGCTGGATCCCCTACTTCCTCGAGCGCATCGACTACCAGTACAAGCAGCACCACACATGGACCGGTCAGGACTTCGGGGACAAGCTGCCGAGCGAGGTCTTCGACGAGCACGTGCTGACGTGCTTCATCGACGATCGCTTCGGTGTGGCGAGTCGCGACTTCCTGAACATGGAGAACGTCATGTGGGAGTGCGACTACCCGCACTCCGACTCGACCTGGCCCTTCTCGCCAGAGGAGCTGGGTCTCTACCTCGAGGGCGTCAGCGACCACGACATCAATCGCATGACGCACCTCAACGCCATGCGCCACTTCGAGTACGACCCCTTCTCGACCCTCGGCGGCCGCGAGAACTGCACGGTCGGTGCCCTGCGGGCGCAAGCAGTCGGCCATGACGTGTCGGTGCGTTCGACCAAGCCCAAGGAGAAGGTCACGGGCGTCGTCAAGTCATCGGACCTGGGCAAGGCGGTGAAGCGCACGCCCGCCGGCGCCCACTAGGCCTGGTGTCCGAGTCCATGTCGGTCTCCATGCCAGTCCATCGCAACAAGATCTCTCTCGCATGAGCGGGCCACTGAGCGGCATCCGGGTGGTCGAACTCGGGGTCTGGGTCGCCGGTCCGGGGGCTGGAGGGATCCTGGCCGACTGGGGTGCCGACGTGGTGAAGATCGAGCCGCCCGAAGGCGACCCGTGCCGCACGTTCCTCAACGTTCTCGGCGGTGATCTCCCGTCCAACCCGGTGTTCGAGCTGGACAACCGGGGCAAGCGGGCCATCGCTCTCGACCTGTCGAGCGAGCGCGGTCTGGCGTTGGCCCATCAACTGGTGGCCGAAGCGGACGTCTTCTTGACCAACCTGCGTCCCGCTGCCCTCGAGCGCATCGGGCTCGGGCCCGACCAGGTGCACGAGCGCCACCCGGGCCTCGTCTACGCCATCATCACCGGTTACGGCTTGGAGGGCCCCGAAGCGGACCGCGGCGCCTACGACGTCGCCGCCTTCTGGGCCCGGGCCGGCATCGCCGAGTCGCTACGTGGCCCCGGTGGCCCGCTGCCCTTCCAGCGCGGCGGTATGGGCGACCACTCCGCCGCCATGACCGGCGCCGCCATGATCAGCGCCGCCCTGGTGGAGCAGACGCGCACCGGCCGGGGTCAGGTCGTTTCGACCTCTCTGCTCCGCCAAGGCTGTTACACCATCGGCTTCGACCTCAACATCATGCTCATGTGGGGGAGGACGCTGGGCATCGGCGTGCGCGAGACGATGTACAGCCCGGTCGTCAACAACTACACGGCGGGGGACGGTCGGGCCTTCTGGATCGTCGGACTCGAGGGAGACCGCCACTGGCCTGCCTTGGCCCGAGCCGTCGGTCATCCCGAGTGGCTCACCAACGAACGCTTCGCCACGCTCACCGCCCGA
>Ga0307373_10005230_pt1 | contig 21359 bp, 18 predicted proteins | sample OX2MG_FD_202534 | JGI IMG/M metagenome (GOLD analysis project Ga0307373, IMG submission 202534) | Soil microbial communities from Risofladan, Vaasa, Finland - OX-2 | ecosystem: Environmental > Terrestrial > Soil > Coastal area > Acid sulfate soil | place: Finland: Risofladan, Vaasa | collected...
CCCGGAAGAAGCCGATGCGTCCGCGCCGGACGTGCAGCCGCGCCCGCATGCGATAGCCGTCCCCGGCCCCGGCCGCGACCGGCACCGGTCCGGGCACCGTGAGGCCGCCGATGCGCGCCAGCGCGTCGCGCAGGATCTCCGCTTTCAGGGCCGGCTGGCGCGCGGCGGCGATGTGCGCATACGCGCAGCCGCCGCACATCCAGTCTCCCTGCACAGCCCGCCGGTCGGGCGACGCCTCCACCACCTCGACCGGATCGGCGTACGCGACACCCGGACGCACGCGCGTAATCCGCACGCGCATCCGCTCGCCTGGGATCGCCTGCTGCACCAGGACCACCTGCCCCTCGTGGCGCGCGATCATCCGGCCGCCGGCCGCCGGCTTCTCGATGTCCACGGTAATGATCGCGTCGTTCGTCAGCATGTGAGGGCAGGGAACAGGTCGTGAGTACCGGGTGAACGGAGGCGGCCCGCCGGCGCGGCCGCGCCGCCCGGCTACCGGAGGCTCAGATCCGGCAGGCCGAGGCGCTGGCGCACGAGCCGGCGCACGCCCGCGTCGAGCGCCTGGCGGAACACCGGGTCGGTCATCCGCGGGCGGAACGCCGCCAGGTCCTCGCCGGCCTCCCGCTCGAGCTGCGCGCGGAGGTCGTCCGGAAGCGTCGCCGCCGCGGCGTCCACCAGCTCGCGGTCGAGGGCGGACAGCCGGTCCAGCAGCGCCGTCCGGGCGTCGCCGCGGGCCGCCCGCGCCTCCGCCCGCCGCGTGTCGAGCTCGCGCACGAGACGATCGATCAGCGCGTGGATCGCTTCCGGCAGATCCGGACGCGCCCGCAGGCCGGTCAGCCGCACCACCACCCGGTCCAGATGCGCCGGCAGCGACGCGGCGCGGGCGCCCGCCGGCGCCGTGTCGTCGGGCCCGGCTCCGCCCGCCGCCGCGGCGGCTCCGCGCCCGGAGAGTCCGACCGCCCGCCGCCACTCGTCGAACACGTCGAGCACGTCCGCTTCGCAGAAATCGATCCGGACGGGCCGCCGGCGCGGCCCTTTCGCATAGTACCGCTCGAAGTACCGATCGATGCCGCGGAAGGCCACCTTGACGGGAATGCCCTGCTGCGCCCAGCCGCAGACGCGCTCGAAGGCCGGCCCGACGACGCGGATCAGATGACCGTCGTTCTTCCGGCAGAGGTACGCTTCGATCTCGCGGCAGTACTGTTCGGGATCCATGCCGGACACACGGGACGGGCCGACGGTCGCGGGACGGCCTATCGATTCCGCTCCCAGACAATCTTCAGGCCGTAGAGCGTCAGCTCGGGCTCGACGGCCTCGATGAGGTCGGTCTCCGACGCGATGATCTCCGCCAGGCCGCCGGTCGCGATGCAGCGCGCGCCGCCGAGCTCCAGGGCCATCCGCCGGACGATGCCCTCCACCAGCCCGACGTATCCGAAGAACAGGCCGGCCTGCATCGACTTGACGGTCGTCGTTCCGACCAGCCGCTCGGGCTTCCGGACGTCGACGCGCGGGAGGCGCGCGGCCCGCTGGAACAGCGCATCGGCCGAGATCTGAATCCCGGGACAGATGGCGCCGCCGAGGTACTCGCCCCGGGCCGAAATCGCGTCGAACGTCGTCGCCGTGCCGAAGTCGACGACGATGAGCGGCCGCTGCGCCGCGCGGCCGTGCCGCTCGTACGCCGCCACGCTGTTGACGATCCGATCGGCCCCGACTTCCGCCGGGTTCTCGTAGAGCACCGGCATGCCGGTCTTCACGCCCGGTTCGACGAGCACCGCGGTGCGGCCGACGTACCGGCGCACCATCTCGGCCATCGTGCCGGTCAGCGGCGGCACGACCGACGCGATCACCACCCCGTCCACTCCGGCCGGCGCGAGGCCGGTATACGCGAACAGCTGGCTGACGAGGATGCCGAGTTCGTCGGCCGTCCGCTCCCGGAGCGTCGCCAGCCGCCAGCTCCGGATCAGGCGGTCGCCCTCGAACACCCCGAGGACGATGTTCGTGTTGCCGACGTCAATCGCGAGCAGCATGCGTCACCTGCATCCCGGCGGCCGGCGCCGGACGGCTGCCGTCCCGCGGGACGTCACAGCCACGTCAGTTCTCCGGCGATGATCCGCTCGAGCCCGGCGTCGGTGCGGACCAGCAGCGCGCCGTCATCGTCAATCCCGTCGGTCCGTCCCCGGCGCGGCCCGTCGGGCGTCGCCCATTCGACGGTCGCGCCGCGGCTGGACGGCGCCATCGCGCGCCAGGCGCCGAGGATAGCATCGAAACGGCCGGCGGCCAGATCCGCGTATCGCGCCGCCAGCGCGGCGAGCGTCTCCGCGAGCACCAGGCCGCGGTCGACCGGCCGGCCCAGCTCCGCCTCGATCGACGTGGCGCGCGACGCCAGCTCCGGCGGGTACGCGGACGTCCGCACGTTGATCCCGTACCCGAGCACGACCGCCTGCACGCCGTGCGGCGAGGCGACCGCCTCGGCCAGGATGCCGGCCAGCTTCCGGCGCTCGACCAGGAGATCGTTCGGCCACTTGATGGCCGCCGGCAGCCCGCTGGCAACCCGGACACCTTCGGCCACCGCCACGCCCGCCGTCAGCGTCAGCAGCGTGATCGCCCTGGCCGCATCGTCGGCGCCGCCCGGCCTCAGCACCACGGAGACGTAGAGCCCGCTGCCCGGTGGCGAGAACCAGGTGTGTCCGCGCCGCCCGCGCCCGGCCGTCTGCTGATCGGCCACGACCGCCGTCCCCTCCGCCGCGCCGGACGCGGCCAGCGCGGCGGCGATGTCGTTGGTGGATCCAACCGAGGCGACGTGGCGCAGGCGCGACGCGAACGGACCGAGCCGCTCGTGCGCCGGTCCCAGCGCCGCCGCCAGGTCGTCGGGCAGCGTTCCGCCCGGGCGGTCAGGCAGGTTGAAGCTCAAAGCTCAGGTCGGCAGCCGGCGCCGAGTGCGTGAGCGCGCCGACCGAGACGTACTCGGCGCCGGTCGCCGCGAGGGCCGGAATCCGATCCAGGGTGACGCCGCCGGAGATCTCGACCTTGGCCCGCCCTCGCGCGCGGCGCACCGCCTCGCGGATGTCGTCGAGCGACATGTTGTCGACCAGCACGATATCGGCGCCGCCGTTCAGCGCCTCGTCCACCTCCTGGAGGCTCTGCGCTTCGACCTCGATCGGCATGTCGGGTCGGGTCTGCCGCATCCGGTCGAGCGCGGCCGCGACGCCGCCGGCCAGGCGGATGTGGTTGTCCTTGATCAGGATGCCGTCGTCGAGCGCCATCCGGTGATTGACGCCGCCGCCGGCCCGGACCGCGTACTTGTCGAGCGCGCGGAGCATCGGCGTCGTCTTGCGGGTGTCGAGCACCGTGATCCGGCCGCTCGCCGCCTCCACGTAGCGGCGCGTCAGCGTGGCGATGCCGGACAGGCGCTGCAGGAAATTGAGCGCCGTCCGCTCCGCGGTCAGCAGCGGACCGGCCGTCCCGGTCACGTCGGCCACGATGTCGCCCGGACGGCAGGCGTCGCCGTCGCGCTTCCGTGCGGTGAAGGTCACGAGCGGATCGAGCTGCCGGAACGTCTCCTCGGCGACGTCCAGCCCCGCCAGGACGCACGGCGCCTTGGCGAGCAGGATGCCCTGCGCCCGCCGGTCCGACGGCACCGTGGCGTCCGTCGTGATGTCGCCCCACCCGAGGTCCTCGGCCAGGGCCCGCCGGACGATTTCGCGATAGAGCGCCGGGTCGAGCGCTCCGAACGGCACGACCTTCATCCCACCAGCTCCGCGAGAATGCGTTCGAGTTTCTGATGCTGCAGCCCGAGATCGCCGCGCTGCCGCTCCGCTTCCTGCACGACGTCCGGATCCGCCCGTTCCCGGAAGTCGGCATTGGCCAGCCTGGCGTCTATTCCCGCCAGCTGCTTCTCCAGACGGGCCAGCTCCTTCCGGATCCGCTGCTGCTCGGCCTCGCGATCCACGATGCCGGCGAGCGGGATGTGAATCTGGAGCTGGCGGACCACCTGCCGCACGGTATCCGGGCTGCGCGGCACGCTGGCGGCGAACTCCAGCCGTTCGAGACCGGCCAGCCGCCGGATGTACTCGCCTCCTTCGGACAGCAGCCGCGCCTGTCCGGCGTCGGCCCCTTCGATGAGGACGGTCAGGCGCCGCGACGGCGGCACGCCCCGCTCGGCGCGGGCGGTCCGGATGGCGGTCGTGACCTCCTGCAGCAGCGCCATGGCGGCCGCGGCCTCCTCGTCGATCCACGCGGGCTCGTACGCGGGAAACGCGGCGAGCGCGATCGAGCGATGCACGCCGTCCCGCGCCAGCCCGTCAGCCGCCCGCCCGGGCATGGTCTGCCAGATCTCCTCGGTGACGAACGGAATGAACGGATGCAGCAGGCGCAGCAGCCGATCGTGCACCTCGAGCAGCACGGCCACCGCCTGCCCGCGCTCGGGCTCGTCGGCCTGGAGGTGCGGCTTCACCATCTCGATGTACCAGTCGGCGTATTCGTGCCAGAAGAACTGATACACGAGGCTGGCGGCGACGTCGAAGCGGTAGTCGGTCAGCGCCCGGCCGACGTCGCGCGCGACCTGGCTGACGCGGTGCAGCACCCACCGGTGAATCAGGGCGAGCGAATCGAACGACGGCACCGCCGGCCGGCCGGTCTGCCCGCCCAGGTTCATCAGCAGGAAGCGGGAGGCGTTCCAGATCTTGTTGATGAACTGCCGGTAGCCGGTCAGCCGCCCCTCCGACAGCGCGATGTCCATGCCGGGCGAGGCCATCGACGCCAGCGTGAACCGCAGGGCGTCGGCCCCGATGTCGTCGATGATCTTCAGCGGATCGACGACGTTCCCCTTGGACTTGCTCATCTTCTGGCCGCGCTCGTCGCGGACGAGCGCCGTGATGTACACGTCGCGGAACGGCACGTCGCCGGCGAACCGCAGGCCGAGCATGATCATCCGCGCGACCCAGAAGAAGATGATGTCGAACCCGGTGATGAGGAGGCTGGTCGGATAGTAGCGCGCCAGGTCCTCGGTCGCGTCCGGCCAGCCGAGCGTGCTGAACGGCCAGAGCCCCGAGCTGAACCACGTGTCCAGGACGTCGGTTTCCTGGCGCAGCGCGCCGCCGCAGGCGCAGGCCGCCGGCGTCTCCTCGGCGACGATCATCCCGCCGCACGCGTCGCAGTACCAGGCCGGGATGCGGTGTCCCCACCAGAGCTGGCGCGAGATGCACCAGTCGTGGATGTTGGTCATCCACTCGTAATACGTCCGGGTCCAGTTCTCCGGCACGAACCGGATCCGCCCCTCTTCGACCGCCCGGATTGCCTCGGCGGCCAGCGGCGCGATCTTCACCCACCACTGCAGCGACACGAGCGGCTCGACCACGGTCCCGCAGCGCTCGCAGTGCCCGACCGCGTGCCGGTGCTCCTCGACCTTCTCGATCAGCCCGTCCCGCTCCAGGTCCGCCACGAGCGCCGCGCGCGCCTTGAACCGGTCCTGCCCCGCGTAGGGCCCGGCCTGCGCCGTCATCCGTCCATCCTCGTCGATCACGGCGACCGCCGGCAGGCGGTGGCGGTTGCCCATCGCGAAGTCGTTCGGATCGTGCGCCGGCGTCACCTTCACGGCGCCGGTGCCAAACGCCGGATCGACGAATGCGTCGGCGATCACCGGCAGCTCCCGGCCGATGACCGGCAGCCGCAGGCGGACGCCGACCAGATGCCGGTAGCGCTCGTCGTCCGGATTCACGGCCACCGCGGTGTCGCCCAGCATCGTCTCCGGCCGCGTCGTGGCCACCGTCACCGCGCCGCGTCCGTCGACGCGCGGATAGCGGAGGTAGTACAGCCGGCCGGCGGTCTCGCGGTGCACGACCTCCAGATCGGACAGCGCCGTCCGGCAGCGCGGGCACCAGTTGACGATGTACCTGTCGCGGTAGACGAGGCCGTCGCGGTACAGCGTCACGAATTCGCGCCGCACCGCCCTCGACAGCTGTTCGTCGAGCGTGAACCGCTCGCGCGACCAGTCGACCGACTCGCCCAGCTTCCGCATCTGGCCGGTGATCGTCTGCTTGCTCTGGCGCACCCAGTCCCAGACCCGCGCCTCGAAGGCCTCGCGCCCGAGGTCGTGGCGCGTCCGGCCCTCCTGCGCCAGCTGCTTCTCGACGACGTTCTGCGTCGCGATGCCGGCATGATCCGTCCCGGGCAGCCACAGGACGTCGAACCCCTGCATCCGCTTCCACCGGACGATGATGTCCGGCAGCGTGTGATTCAGGGCGTGCCCGATGTGCAGGGAGCCGGTGACGTTCGGCGGGGGGAGCACCATGCTGAACCGCGGGCGGTCGCTGGAGGGATCGGCGCGGAACGCGCCGATCTCCTCCCAGAACGCGTACCACTTCGGGTCCACCTGGGCGTGATCGAAACCCTTCGCAAGCTCCGGCATGACTGTCGATCGTAGTCGGTTCGCCAGCCGCGCGGCAAGCGCGCCGGCGTCAGGACAGGCTGGTCTTGAGCCTGACGATTTCCTCGCGGACCATCCGCTCGGCGACCTGCGACACGATGTCCGCGACCACGTGGCGGACCCCCTGATCCGCCAGGCGCCGCATGACGCGCGCGACGATCTCCTCGATCAGCGCCTCGTCCACGACCAGGCCCGGACCGCCGGGGCCGCCGGCGCTGCGCCGCTCGGCATCGAGGAGGGCCACGAAGGCGTCGGCCATGGAGCGACCCGCCTTCGACTCCTCCGGCGCCGGCGCCACGGCGTCGAACGCGATCGCCGGGCTGTCGGACGGGGCCGGCGGCACGAACGCCACCTCGAACGCCGGCGCCTCGATGACATCCGGCGCCGCCGGGACGGGGCCGCTCGCCAGCGCCGACAGGCTCGCATCGAGCTGCGCGAAGTAGTCGTCCAGGGCCGCGACGGGCGTCGCGGCGGGGGCGGCGGCCGGCGCGGGCGTGGAGGGCGGCGGCGCGTTTTCCGGCTCCGGCGGCCTCGCGGTCGCCCGCGCGAGCAGCTCCCGGACGCGGCGCACCACGATCTGCGGGTCGAACGGCTTCGCCAGCACGCCGTCGCAGCGCACGGCCCGCGCGCGCGCCTCGTCCACCGGCTCGAACGCGCCGGTCAGAAGGACGACGGGAATGTGCGCCAGGCGGGGCGACTGCTTGACGTGGCGGCAGACCTCGTAGCCGTCCGCGCCCGCCATGGTGACGTCGGCCAGCACGAGGTCCGGCGGCTCGCTGTCCAGCCGGGCGATCGCCGCCGCGCCGTCGGTCACGCCGACGACGTGCACCGGCTGATCGGCGAACGTCAGCTCGATGACGCGGTGAATCGTCCGGTTGGGATCGGCGAGCAGCAGGGTGTGGGACATGGCGTCCGCCAGCGCTTGCGGCCGGCACGGTGCACCGCGGCGGACGGCCCCGCGCGGCACGAGCCGCCGGTCAGACCCGTTCGAGCCGGGTGCGGACGTGCGTGGTGATGAAATCGACAATCTCCTGCATCGGCGTGCCGGGCAGGAAGATCCCGCCGACGCCGATCTGCCGGAGCTTGTCGACGTCGACGTCCGGAATGATCCCGCCGACCACGACGAGCACGTCCTGGAGGCCCTTCTCCTTCAGCAGATCCATCACCCGCGGGCAGATGTAGTTGTGGGCGCCCGACAGGATCGACAGGCCGATGACGTCGGCGTCCTCCTGGAGCGCGGCGCCGACGATCTGCTCGGGCGTCTGGCGGAGGCCGGTGTAGATGACTTCCATTCCGGCGTCCCGCAGGGCGCGGGCGATCACCTTCGCCCCGCGGTCGTGACCGTCGAGGCCGGGCTTGGCAATGACGACGCGTATCTTCTGGGTCATAACGGCAATGGCCCCGGGCCGCGCGCCGGGCGCGGCCGGGCGGCTAGATGATCGGCACCTCTTCGTACTCGCCCCACACGGCGCGGAGCGCGTCGCACATCTCGCCGACCGTGGCGTAGGCCCGCACGGCTTCGAGCAGCGGCGGCATGACGTTGTCGGTCGACGCGGCGGCGGCGCGCAGGCCGTCCAGCGCGCGGCGGACGCGGTCGTGGTCGCGGGTGCGGCGGAGCGCCTCCAGCTTGGCGACCTGCCGCTCGGCGGCCGCCTCGTCGATGTAGAGGATCTCCATCGGCGCCTCGTCCTCGGCCACGTAGCCGTTGACGCCGACGATGATCTTCTCCTTCCGCTCCACGGCCTGCTGGAAGAGGTAGGCGCTCTCGGCGATCTCCGTCTGCGGGAAGCCGCGCTCCACCGCCTCGACCATGCCGCCCATCCGGTCGATGGTGTCGAAGTACCGGTAGGCCCCCTCTTCCATGTCACGGGTGAGCCGCTCGACGAAGTAGGAGCCGCCGAGCGGATCGACGACGTTCGTGACGCCGCTCTCGAACGCGATGATCTGCTGGGTCCGCAGCGCCAGCGTGGCCGCCTCGGCGGTCGGGAGCGCCAGCGCCTCGTCCAGCGAATTGGTGTGCAGCGAATTGGTCCCGCCGAGCACCCCGGACAGCGCCTGGAGCGCGGTCCGCACGACGTTGTTGTACGGCTGCTGCGCCGTCAGCGACACGCCGGCGGTCTGCGTGTGGAAGCGCAGCTTCAGCGATCGCTCGTCCTTCGCGCCGAACCGGTCGCGCATGACGGTCGCCCAGATCCGGCGCGCCGCGCGGTACTTGGCGATCTCCTCGAAGAAGTCGCTGTGGGCGTTGAAGAAGAACGAGATGCGGGGGACGAACTCGTCCACGTCCAGCCCGGCATCCACCCCGTACTGGACGTACTCGATGCCGTCCCGGAGCGTGAAGGCGAGCTCCTGCACCGCGGTCGCGCCCGCCTCCCGGATGTGATAGCCGCTTACGGAAATCGTGTTCCAGCGCGGCACCTCGCGGGCCGAGAACGAGAAGATGTCGGTGATGAGCCGCATCGACGGCCGGGGCGGGAAGATGTATTCCTTCTGCGCGATGAATTCCTTCAGGATGTCGTTCTGAATCGTCCCCGACAGCGTCTGCCAGTCGGCCCCCTGCTTCTCGGCCACGACCAGATACATGGCGTACAGCATCGCCGCCGGCGAGTTGATCGTCATCGACGTCGTGATGTCGCCGAGCGCGATGCCGTCGAACAGCGTCTCCATGTCGGCCAGCGACGCGATGCTGACGCCGCACTTGCCGACCTCGCCGAGCGACAGCTCGTGATCCGGATCGCGCCCCATCAGGGTCGGCAGGTCGAACGCCACGCTGAGCCCCGTCCCGCCGGCCTTCAGCAGCTGCTTGTAGCGCCCGTTGGTGTCTTCCGGCGTGCCGAAGCCCGCGAACTGGCGCATCGTCCAGAGCTTGCCGCGGTAGCCGGTCGGGTGAATGCCACGGGTGTACGGGAACTCGCCGGGGTTGTTGAGGTCCCGGGCGTAGTCGACGTCCCGGATATCCTCGGCGGTGTACAGCCGCTCGATCGGCCGCCCCGAAATCGTCGTGAACGGCACGGCGCGCTCGGGCGACTTCTTCAGGGTGGGATCGAGCACCTCGCGCTCCCAGCGCTGCTTGTCGGTCTCGGTGCCAGGCAGGACGCTTTTCATAGGCCCTCATTATATATGACCCGGCGACCAGCTCGACCTCGCACCGCCGCCGCGCCGCTGCGGCCGCCCGGGGCGCCGCTTGACTTGGGTTTTTCCCCCACGCTAGGCTGGACTGTTTGGCGCGACGACGCCGGGACGGTGGTCGCCGGTGCGCCCGCGCCGCTCAGGCAGGAGACCCCATGGCCGCAGATGGCACGATTTTCGGCGCCATGCTCGAGGAGTTCGATGGCGCCGCCCGCATCCTCAACCTCGAGCCCGGCATCTGGAAGATCCTCACGCACGCCAAGCGACAGATCATCGTGTCCTGTCCGGTCCAGATGGACGATGGACACATCGAAGTCTTCACCGGGTACCGGGTTCAGTACAACATCACCCTCGGACCGGGCAAGGGCGGCATCCGCTATCATCCGGACGTCTCGCTGGATGAAGTGACCGCGCTCGCCGCCTGGATGACGTGGAAATGCGCCGTGGCGCACATCCCGTTCGGCGGCGCCAAGGGCGGGGTCGTGTGCGATCCGACGCGCATGTCGCGCCGCGAAGTCGAGGCGCTCACCCGGCGCTACGTGGCCGAGATCATCGACGCCATCGGCCCCGAAAAGGACGTGCCCGCGCCGGACGTGAACACCAACGCCCAGGTCATGGCCTGGGTCATGGACACCTACAGCATGCACGTCGGCCACACCACGACGTCGGTCGTCACCGGCAAGCCTGTCGAGCTGGGCGGGTCGCTGGGCCGGCGCGAGGCGACCGGCCGCGGCGTCATGATCTCCGCCCGCGAGTCGGCGAAGCATCTGGGCCTCGACATCCGCAAGGCGACGGTCGCCATCCAGGGCTTCGGCAACGTCGGCTCGATTTCGGCCCAGCTGCTGGCCGAGGTCGGCGCCCGCATCGTGGCGATCACCGACTGGAAAGGGGGCGTCTACAACGCCAAGGGGCTCGACGTCCCGGCGCTGATCGACTACGCCGCCGCCCACGACAACTCGGTCGACGGATTCCCCGGCGGGGAGCCGATGACCAACGAGCACCTGTTCGGGCTCGACGTGGACGTGCTGATCCCGGCCGCGCTCGAGAACCAGATCACGATCAAGAACGCGTCGGCCATCCGCGCGAAGATTGTCGTCGAAGGCGCCAACGGCCCGACCACGCCGGACGCCCACCAGCAGCTGCACAACCGCGGCATCTTCGTCGTCCCCGACATCCTCGCCAACAGCGGCGGGGTGACGGCGTCCTACTTCGAGTGGGTGCAGGATCGGTACGGATACTTCTGGAACGAACAGGAAGTGAACGACCGGCTCGAGGCCAAGATGTGCGAGGCGTTCAACGCCGTGCTCCAGACGGCGCTCAAGTACAAGATCGACATGCGGACGGCCGCCTACGTCGTGGCGATCAACCGCGTGGCGACCGTCACCCGGATGCGCGGGATGTACGCCTAGCCCGCGTCAGCCAACCACCCGGAAGGCGACCAGCTGCGTGGCCTCGCTGCCGCCGCTGGTCGCCTTGATCTGCACGAGGAAGTCCCCCGGCGGCAGCGCGTCCAGCGGCAGGTTGATCTCGTCCGTCCCGGGGATCCGGCCCGGCGCGACCGGCAGCGCCGCCATCGACTGTCCTCCGCGGTTCAGCAGCTGCGCCGTCACCGGCGGCATCGTGCCGCCCGGCCCGTAGGTCTGGAACCGCAGCAGGAGCTGCGTGCCGCGCGCGAACTGCCGCGACGCCGTCGGGACGGCCCCCGGATCGGCGAGGAGCTGCCGGAGCTGGTACGCGGTCTGCGCAGAGAAGACCTCCGGCGTGCTCAACGCCGGCCCCGGCTTCGTGAAGTCGGGGACCTGCACGGCGACGTCGTCGAAGTCCAGGACCCGGCCGTCCGCCCCCTGCACCGACAGATGCAGCCGGATCGTCCCGGGCGCTGCCTGAAAGACGACCCGGGACGGTCCCTGCGGCTCCGCCGGCCGGCCGCCGCCATCCCTGCCCCGCGCGTCTGACGAAGGGGCCGCCGCCGACCCCGGCGGCTCCGGCGGAACCGCCCCCTGATAGTCCGGCGCCCCGTCCCGCGACAGCGCCGTCAGCACCACCCGCGCCGGCTCCCGGTCGGGTCGGACGCGCTCGCCGAACGGCGTCGGGATCGGCTGCCAGACGAACGTCACCCTGGACTTTCCGTCGGTCCCGCGCGACGTGCCGATCCAGGTCCGCACGAGCTGGCCGTGCCGCTCCGTGGAGACCGTCGCCAGCGCCGTCTCGACCGCCGGCGGCGGCCCCAGCTTCGGCGGCGCCAGCGCCTGGGCGACCTGGGCCGCCGTGAGCGCCCAGTAGCCCTTCCGCGCGCGGACGCGGAGACCGGAAGCGCCGGTCACGCGGACCTCGATTTTGTGGAATTTCCCGTCGGCCGCTTCGTTAGAGTTGTAACCGAGCAGGTAGTAGTCGCTCGAATCCTTGACGATCTGCTCGAGGGCGGGCGTCATGTCGTTGCGGTTGACGATGGCCCGCCCGTCGGTCTCGCTGGCGAGCGTCCGCAGCGTGTCCTGCGTGCTCTGGAGAATCTGCTGGTCGTCTGCCGGATTGACGTTCTGACTGATGTCGAATTCGGACGTGGCCAGCCCGCGGGGATCCAGGGTGTAGATCGACGTGTTGTTCCGGTTGGCCGCGCTGTAGACCACGCGGAGGTCCTCGTCGATGTCAATATTCGAGAAGAAGTTCACCGCCTGCGCGGTCGGGTTGTTCGCGTCGGACGCGAGCGGATTATCGGCCTCCGGATTGCCGAAACCGGGCATCGTGGCCACTGGGTTCTGCAGCTGGGGCGGCAGCACGTTCGTGTAGCCCTCGCTGACGAGGACCACGGCCTTGCGTCCCGGCCGCAGCGAGCCCAGGTACGTCATCAGCCCGCGCAGTGCCGACAGCGTCACCTCGTTTCGGATCTCCACGACTTGCTGGGTGGGGAGATCGGCGTACTTTTCTTCGAACTGGTTCCGGGGCGTGAAGTCGTACTTCCGGCCGACGAAGTGCTTGATGGCCTCCACGACCGACGCATGATCTGCCGTCAGCGTGATGTCGGACAGCGGGGTCAGCGGATACATGACGCCCACGAGATCGTTGGGGCCGAGATCCTGCTCGACGAACTGCTCCAGCGGCTGGCGCACCTTAATGGAGTCGCCGCGCCGCACGTGATAGTCGTCCAGGAAGATCACGAACACCCGCGCCTCGGGGTTCGAGGCGGCCTGCGCCTGCCCGAACTCGGTGGTCGGGGTCGCCGGCTCCTGCGCCCCCTCCGGCTGCGGCGTGGTGGAAATCCGGACCAGCCGGAAGGTCTGGATCTTCTGCAGCCGGCCGTTCTCGTAGACCTGGAAGTCCGACGGCTTGAGACTGGTCACCGGCCTGCCGTGCTTGTCGGTGACGATCACGTCCACGCGGACGAAATTGACGCCCGCCTTGAAGGTCGCCGACGGGGCGCCGGCCGCTGGCGGCTGCGCCGGCCGGCTCGACGGCTTGGACTGGCCCGCCGGGCTCGCCGGCTTCGTCTGGGCGGCGGGAGGCTGCCCGCGGCCGCTCGCGGGCGTCGTGGTGACCGCCCACAGCGCGACGACGGCGGCCAGATAGAGTGCGGAACGGACGCGCGTGGACCGCAGGTGCGTGGTCATGGTTCCTCCGCCGTCACGGCCACGGGCCGGCGGCTGCCGCTCGTCGAGCGCCGTCGTGCGGCCGGGCCGGGTCGTCAGGCGCCATCTTTGATGATAACATTCCCTGCTTCCGGATTCGCCGCTTCGCCGGCCGGTGCGGCGCCCCGACATTTCTTCCCCGACGGAGATGCAGACGTGACGATGGAGAAGCCAGCTGAAGCGCAACGCCCGTTGACCGACCTGCTGGAAGACGAACAGCTCTTCCGCGACAGCGTCTTCGAGTTCGCCGACCGGGAAATCCGACCGCTCGTCCACGACATGGACGAGCACGCCAAGATCCCGCACGACCTGATCGACAAGCTGTTCGGGCTGGGCGTGATGGGCATCGAGATCCCCGAGAGCTTCGGCGGGTCGGGCGCGAGCTTCTTCCACGCCGTGCTGGCCGTCGAGGCGCTCTCGCGCGTCGATCCGTCGATCGGCGTGCTGGTCGACGTGCAGAACACGCTCGTGATCAACGCGCTGCTGCGCTGGGGCAGCGACGAGGTGAAGCGCCGGTTCCTGCCGCGGCTCGCGGCGAACACGATCGGGGCCTACGCGCTCTCCGAAGCGGGATCGGGCAGCGATGCGTTCGCGCTGGCCACCCGCGCCACGGAGACCGCCGGCGGCTTCAGACTGACCGGCCGCAAGCTCTGGATCACCAACGGCAACGAAGCCGACATCTTCATCGTCTTCGCGAACCTGAAGCCGGAGTCGGGGTACCGCGGCATCACGGCGTTTCTGGTCGAGCGCGGCTTCGCGGGCTTCACCGTCGGCAAGAAGGAGGACAAGCTCGGCATCCGGGCGAGCAGCACGTGCGAGCTCATCCTCGAAGACTGCGACGTGCCGCGCGGGAACGTGCTGGGCGAGGTCGGCAAGGGCTACAAGGTCGCCATCGAGACGCTGAACGAAGGCCGCATCGGGATCGGCGCCCAGATGATCGGGCTCGCCCAGGGCGCGCTCGACTACGCCGTGAAGTACACGCGGGAGCGCAAGCAATTCGGCAAGGCGATCGCCGAGTTCCAGGGCGTCCAGTTCCAGCTCGCCCGGGCCGCCACCGAGCTCGAGGCGGCGCGGCTCCTGATCTACAACGCCGCGCGGCTCCGCGACGCCGGCCAGCCGTTCCTGACGCAGGCGGCCATGGGCAAGATCTTCTCCTCCGAGGTGGCCGAGCGGATCGCCTCGCTCGCCATCAACCTCTACGGCGGCTACGGCTTCGTCAAGGACTACCCGGTCGAGAAGCTGTACCGCGACGCCAAGATCGGCCAGATCTACGAGGGCACGTCGAACCTGCAGCTCCAGACGATCGCGAAGCAGCTGCTGGGGTGAGACACGGTGAATTGAAGAATTAGGAATTCCTAATTCTTCAATTCACCACAATCCCATGCCCGACACTCCCTCGCTCGGCGCCGACTACCTGCGGGACGCGCTCCGCCTCCTCACGCACTACAAGGCGCTGGGCGACGGCGCGATGGGCCAGCTCGCCGATCACGAGCTGGCGATCGCGCCCGATCCCGAATCCAACAGCATCGCCATCATCGTGAAGCACCTGGCGGGCAACATGCGGTCGCGGTTCACCGACTTCCTGACGGCCGACGGCGAAAAGCCGGACCGCAACCGCGACGGCGAGTTCGAGCACTCCGGGGAGACGCCGCGCGCGCAGCTGATCGACTGGTGGGAATCGGGATGGCGGATCGCCACGGACGCCGTCGGCGCGCTGACGCCCGCCGACCTCGGGCGCACGGTGCGGATCCGCGGCGAGGAGCTGTCGGTGCTCGAAGCGGTCAACCGGCAGATCGCCCACGACGCGTATCACGTCGGCCAGATGGTGTACCTGGCCAGGCAGCTCAAGGGCGCGGCGTGGCAGTCGCTGAGCATCCCGCGGGGGCGATCGGCAGAGTACGTCCGGAGGATCCCCCCGGCCCGCGCCTGACCGGCCGGCAACGCGGATCGGCTAGGCCGGCAGCATCGCGGCGGCGATCGCCATTCGCTGCAGGTCGGCCGTCCCCTGAGCGATCTCGACCCCCCGCACGTCGCGGCACAGCCGGTCGATGACGCTGCCGCGGCCGTATCCCGACGACGACAGGATCTGCGCCGCGCGGTCGACGGCGCGATGCGCGGCTTCCGCGGCGTGCAGCTTGGCCATCGCGGCGTCGATCGGCGTCCCCGCGTCGCGTGCCCGCTCGGCCGCCGCCTTCCACGTGAGCAGCCGCGCCGAGTCCAGCTCGGTGGCGGCGTCGGCCAGCCCCCACTGGAACGACTGGGAGCTCGACACCGTCCGGCCGAACGCCTGGCGCCGCGTCCCGTAGGCGATCGCTTCGTCCAGCGCGGCCTGCCCCAGGCCGAGCGCCAGCGCCGCCAGCAGCACGCGGCCGCCGTCGGCCGCCCACGCCACCGCCTCGGCGCTCCGCGGCAGGCGCTGGTCGCCGCCGATCCGGACGTCGAGGTCCAGGTCGGCGCAGCCGACCCCGCGCAGGCCGACCGAATCGCGCGGCGTCCGCGTCACGCCAGCCGCATCGAGCGGCACGAGGAACGCCTGCACGCCGGCCGCGCCGGCCTCCTGTCCGGCCGCCACCACCAGCACCACGCCGGCTGCGTCGGCGTTCGCCACCCACACCTTCCGGCCGCGCAGCCGCCAGCCGTCGCCGTCGGGGATCGCGGTCGTCGCCAGGCGCGCGGGATCGCCGCCGGCCTCTCCTTCGGCCAGCGCGAACGCGCCGATCGCCTCGCCGCGCGCCAGCGCGCCGAGCCACTGCCGCCGCTGGGCGTCGCTGCCGAAACGGGCCACGACGTCGGCCACCAGGCCGTTGTGAATGGCCACGCTGAGGGCGACCGATCCGCTGACCCGCGCCAGCGCCTCGATGGCCAGCACGGCGTCGACCGCCGTGCGCCCGGCGCCGCCGGCCGCTTCCGGGACGGTCAGGCCCAGCAGGCCCAGACCGGCCGCCGCCGCCCGCAGCGCGCGAGGCCAGGCGCCGGTCTCGTCAATCGCGGCCGCCTGCGGCGCCACCTGCTCGCCGGCGAAGCGCTCGACGGCCGTCTTGAATGCGTCCTGATCGGGTGTGAGATCGAATGTCATGGATTGGCAGGTGCGCTCCGCGCGCGGGATGAACGATGAACGTGGATGTCCGTGCCGCGCCCGTCGGACGCGACCGCTTCATGATAGGCGATTGGCTGCCGCCCTGTCAGCCGGCGGCCAGGCCATCGTCGGCCTCCAGCCGCGCGAAGATCGGCCGCAGCCGGCGCGCCGTGTCGCCCAGTTCTTCGGGCAGCACGCGGACGTCGCCGACGACCGACATGAAATTGGTGTCTCCCGTCCAGCGCGGAACGATGTGGACGTGCACGTGGTCGAGGACGCCGGCGCCGGCCGGCCGGCCGAGATTGATGCCGACATTCAGCCCCTGCGGCCGGTACGCCTCGGTCAGCGCCATTTCGGCGCGCCGGGTCAGGCGCATCAGCTCGGTCAGTTCCGGGGCCGACAGGTCGGCGAGGGCGCCGACGTGCCGCTTCGGGACGACCATCAGGTGCCCGCTGTTGTAGGGGAAGAGGTTCAGGATCACGAAGCCGGTGACGCCGTCGAAGACGACGAGCGACGCCGGATCGTCCGTCGCCGGCGCCTCACAGAAGATGCAGCCCTGCGGCGGCGCACCGGTACGGCTCACGTAAGCCAGTCTCCAGGGGGACCACAAGCGTTCCACGGGGTGCGGTCGTCACGAGCGACGGACCGGAGGGCGGCCCGCGGCCGCCGCCCGTCCGTCCGGATTAGATCTGAATGGCCGGGTCGGACCCCAGGCCGGCCGGCGCGATGCCGGCGGGCGGCGTCTCGGCCGACTCCTTGTTGATCAGTTCCTTCAGCTCTTTGCCCGGCTTGAAGTAGGGCACCTTCTTGGGCGGGACGTCGACCTTGTCGCCGGTCTTCGGATTTCGCCCCTTGCGCGGCTCGCGCTGCCGCAGCCGGAAGCTGCCGAATCCCCGCAGCTCGATCTTCTCACCGCGGTGCAGCGCCTCGATGATGCTGCGGAACACGGTGTCGACAATGACCTCGGAGTGCTTCTTGGTCAGGTCCGAAACCCGCGAGACCTCCTCGACGAGCTCCGCCTTCGTCATGCTTCCCCCTGATGTCACGTCCTGCCCTCCGTCGGCCGGCGGGACCGGAGCCGCCGGCCGCGGCCCGCTCCAGTCCCGTCTCCGATCCGCGCGATCGCGGCCTGCTAGCGGTTCCGGAAGTGATCGCCGAGCGTGGCGGCGCCCTCGTTCCCGCCGCTCTCCTTGTAGACCTCCCAGTCGGTGCGGAAGTCATCCGACTTGAGGGCCCGGATGCTGAGCCCGATCTTCCGCTCGGCCGGCGTCAGCTTGATGATCTTCATCTGGTAGGACTGCCCCACCTGCAGATCGATCTTCTCGCCGCCCGCCTGGTCGTCGAATTCCGAGACGTGGATCAGCCCTTCAATCCCTTCGTCCAGCTCGACGAACGCGCCGAAGTTGGTCATCCGGACCACCTTGCCTTCGATCGTGTCGCCCAGGTGGTGCCGGGAGAAGAAGTCGTCCCAGATGTCGGTCGCCAGCTGCTTGAGCCCGAGCGACAGCCGCTGGTTCTCCGCATCGATGTTGAGCACCATGGCCTCGACGCGGTCGCCCTTCTTGAGCACCTCGGACGGGTGCTTGATCCGCTTGCTCCACGACATGTCGGAGATGTGGATCAGGCCGTCGATGTCGTCTTCGACCTCGACGAACGCGCCGAACTCGGTCAGGTTCCGCACCTTGCCGACGATCTTGGAGCCGATGGGGTACTTTTCGGCCAGATCGTGCCACGGGTTCGTTTCGGTCTGCTTGAGCCCGAGCGAGATGCGGCGGGCCGACGCGTCGACGCCGAGCACCATGGCGTCCACGGTGTCGCCGACGTTGAGGATCTTCGACGGGTGCTTGACCCGCTTGCTCCACGACATCTCGGAGACGTGGATCAGCCCCTCGACGCCCGGCTCCAGCTCGACGAACGCGCCGTAATCGGTCAGGCTCACGACCTTGCCCGACACGCGCGCGCCCACCGGATACCGGTCGCCCACGACCGACCACGGATCCTGCATCAGCTGCTTGTGGCCGAGCGACACCCGCTCGGTCGCCGGGTCGTACTTCAGGACGATCACGTCCACTTCGTCGTTGACCTTGAACAGCTCCGACGGGTGGCCCACACGGCCCCACGACATGTCGGTGATGTGGAGCAGGCCGTCGATGCCGCCCAGGTCGATGAAGGCGCCGTAGTCGGTGATGTTCTTCACCACCCCGCGCAGCACCTTCCCCTCGGCGAGCGTCGCCAAAGTCTGCTTCTTCTTCTCGGCGTTCTCCTCCTCGAGGAGCGCCTTCCGCGACAGGACGATGTTGCCGCGCTTCTTGTTGACCTTGATGACGCGCATGCGGAGCTCCTGCCCGCGCAGCGCGTCGAGGTTCCGCACCGGCCGCACGTCGATCTGCGAGCCGGGCAGGAACGCCCGCACGCCGATGTCGACCGCCAGGCCGCCCTTGATCCGTTCGATGACGCGGCCGATGACGACCTTCTTCTCGGCGTAGGCCTTCTCGACCTCGTCCCAGATCTTCATCTTCTCGGCCTTCTCGCGCGAAAGCACGACATGGCCGTCGCGGTCCTCGGTCCGCTCCAGGAGGACATCCACCAGGTCGCCCGGCTGCACGGTGATCTCGCCGCGCTCGTCGAGGAACTCGCTGACCGCAATCATCCCCTCCGACTTGTAGCCGACATCGACGACCACTTCCGACGGGGTGACTTTGAGAACCGTTCCCTTCACCACCTCACCTTCCGCAATGTTGCGGAAGCTGTTATCGTAGATATCCAGCAGGCGTGCATATTCTTCCGGGTTGAACTCGTCGTCCAGGCTCCGGGGAGAGCTGACCATCACGGGTCGGTGTTCGCCTGCCTTGATCCGGTGGGCTCCTCCTTTGGCCAGATCGGGACCGTTCTCGTCTTCTACGTGCGCCATGCCTTGCGAGTCCTCCTGTCGTTCGATTTGCCGGACTTCGTTGAGCGGGGTTCCGGCGCCCCGCGGGTGCAGCGACGGCGGGCTCAAAGAGCGGCGGCCGCTGATTTCCGATAAGCAATAGACTATACGGTATTTACCGTCCACCGGTCAAGGATAGAAAGGATCGCGCCATGGCCAGACGCAAGGCCCCCTCCCGGCCGGCTCGCACGACGGCGAGCCGGCGCTCCCGCCCCGCGCGCCCAGGGGCGGCACGCCAGGCGGCCCGGACCCGATCGGGCCGCGCGACCGCGGCCGGATCCGCCAAAACCGGACGCCCGGCGGCCCGGGCCACGGCACGTGCCAAGGCCGGCAAAGCGGGCGCCGCGAAGGCGGCCGGCGCGCGGAAGCGCTCCGCGGCCGCCCGGGCCCCCCGCGGGACCGCCCGCCCGGCCAGCCCGCGCAAACCGGCGGCCGCCACGAAGCGGACCGGCGCCGCCAGATCAGCGGCCGCCAGGCCGGCGGCTCCGAAACCCCCGGCCGCCAGGACCATCGTCGCCAGGCCCGCAGCCGCCGGACGACGGGCCGCTGCCCCGCCGGCCGTGCCGGCCCCGAAGAAGCAGCCGCGCCTGGATCGCGAGCGGCGCATTCTCCGCGAGGAGCCGGCGGAGCCGGCTGGCGCTCCCTCGTCGCTCGATTTCGAGCACCGGGCCTCAGGGGTGGAGGCCGGCCGTTCCGAGATGCAGGCGCGCCTCGATCAGCATCACGAGGTCAACCCGGAACTGACGGGGGGCGACGTCGATGCGAACTGGGAAGACGCCTATTTCAGCGGAGACGAGGCGCCGGGCGGCGACAATCCAACACCCGACCAGGACGTCGTCGAGGACATCGGCCGGGCGCTCGGCCTGGAGTACCAGGATCGGGAAGAGCTGCACGAGAAGGTCGCCGACCGGGACAAGCACCGGTGGGAACTCGACCCGGCGTCCTCGGAGGACTACCGGGATCGCGGCAAGAAGTGAGGCAGGGGCCGGCATCGGCCCGGACGTCCGGCGCGCGCGGCCCGACCGGCCGCGCGCCCTGCCGGCGTGAGCCGGCGCGATCCCCTCACGCGCCTTCCCCGCCTTTGTCCAGGACTCGCCGCACCACCGCCATCACCTCGCGGACCACCTCACCGACCGGCTTGCCGGTCGTGTCGACATAGACGGCGTCGGGCGCCGGCATCAGCGGCGAGACGGCGCGCGTCTGGTCCAGCCGGTCGCGGGCTTCGAGCGCCGTGGCCACCTCGGTCACACCGAGCCGGCGGCTGCCGGCATGCGCATGATCGCTGGCGCGCCGGCGCGCCCGCTCCTCGGGCGACGCATCCAGGTAGATCTTCACGTCGGCCTGCGGGAACACCACCGTGCCGATGTCCCGGCCTTCCATCACCACGCCGCCGCCGGCGCCGAGCCGGCGCTGGGCCGCCACGAGCAGCTCCCGGACCCGCGGCAGGCGGGCCACGACGGCCGCGGCCCGATCGATCTCGGGCGTGCGGATCTCGCGCGAGACGTCGCGGCCGTCGATGGCGATCCGGCCCGGCTCCACGTCGAGACGCGAGGCGCCGGCCAGCCGGGCGACCGCCGCCTCGTCGTCGAGCGGCAGGCCGGCGGCGACCGCCTTCCACGCGACGGCGCGGTACATGGCGCCGCTGTCGATGTGTGCGTATCCGAGCTCGGCCGCCAGCGCGCGGGACACCGTGCCCTTGCCCGCTCCGGACGGTCCGTCGATGGCGATGATGAGCCGGATCATGGACAGTGGATGAGGTCGCTCGCGCTCGGCCGGCCGCCGGGCCGCGCGGCCCCGATGACGCCGGGCGCGCGGCGCGAAGCAGTGTAACATGACGACCGATATGCGGAAGCGGACCTACATCGCCCTCGCGATCATCCTCGTCGCCGTGCTCTCGCTGGCCGGATACGACGCCGTCGCCTACGCTCACGTGATCTCGTTCGTCGTCCGGGCCGCCAACTATCAAGGCTGGCTGCGGACCGCGGCGGACTGGGACACGCAGCCGTTCACCGAGACCCGCCTGGAGATCCCGTCGCGGTACGGGCCGCTGCGCGCCAAGCTGTATCGTCCGGAGTCGCCGCGCGAGCGCGCCGTCCTGCTGGTGCCGGGCATCCATCCAGCCGGCATCGACGAACCGCGCCTCGTCCATCTCTCCCGCCAGCTGGCGGCGACCGGCAT
>Ga0307373_10005233_pt1 | contig 21350 bp, 16 predicted proteins | sample OX2MG_FD_202534 | JGI IMG/M metagenome (GOLD analysis project Ga0307373, IMG submission 202534) | Soil microbial communities from Risofladan, Vaasa, Finland - OX-2 | ecosystem: Environmental > Terrestrial > Soil > Coastal area > Acid sulfate soil | place: Finland: Risofladan, Vaasa | collected...
GCGGTCGCGCACGGGCACCAGGCGGCCATCTCCATTCACCAGCACTGCCAGGGAGAACCACTCGACGTGCGTCCCCCCCAAGGCATGAACCTCGTTAGCCAAAAGATGGGCATGAGCGAGTGGAGCTATCACAACGACTTCAACCCTTCTTCGCGACAAAAGATGAGCCACGTCGGCCTCGTCGAGCGTTTTCACTCCCTCGGTCTCGAAGTCGAGTTGGGCTTCAGCGCCGAACAGGCGGCGCGCGAAGTCCAGCGCTGCCTCAACTGCGACGTGCAGACCGACTTCAACGCACCCGCGTGCATCGAGTGCGACGCGTGCATTGACATTTGTCCCGTTCAGTGCTTGACGATCACCTCCAACGCCGATGAATCGACCTTGCGCACCAAACTCTCCGCCCCATCAACCAACCTTGATCAGGCGCTTTACGTGTCAGCGCCGTTGCCCCAGACGGGTCGGGTCATGGTCAAGGACGAAAACGTCTGCGTGCACTGCGGACTCTGCGCCGAGCGCTGCCCGACGGCCGCGTGGGACATGTCCCTGTTCGACCTCGCAATCCCGTACGCCCAGAGTTCAAACTACGTCCCCCTACCCGCACTGCGAACGAGGTAATCCGTGACCACCCTTTCGCCCACTGATCTACGCCAGCGCGTCAACGACTTCGCCATCAAACTGGCGAACGTTAACGGCACCGGATCCGCCAGTGCTAACAGCCTGTTGATGCAGGCAATATTTCGTATGGGGATACCCGTCTCGGGCAAAAACCTCTTCCCGTCGAACATCCAGGGACTGCCCACTTGGTACGAAATCCGGGTCAACGGCGAGGGGCACACGTCTCGCGCGCTCGACTATGACCTCATGGTCGCGATGAATTCGCAGACCTACGAGCAAGACGTCTCCGAAGTGCGCCCCGGCGGATATTTGCTCTACGACTCAAGTTGGCCCCTCGACCCGGATCTGGAGCGTGACGACGTCACGTTCCTCGGTATTCCGCTCGCGCAGATCTGCCTTGAGCACTTCGTGGCGCCGCGCGAACGCATCTTGATGAAGAACGTCGCTTACGCCGGAGCCATCGTCGCCTTGGTCGACATCGACGTCGAGTTAGTGGCCTCCCTGCTCGACGAAACCTTCTCACGAAACGAGAAACTGCGCGCGTCCAATCAGCTCGCCCTGCGACTGGGCTACGACTACGCGCGCGAAAACTTCACGACTCCACTCGAGTTCCGCGTCGAAGCGATGACCGCCAACCGCGACGCGATCCTCATCGACGGCAACACCGCCATAGCTTTGGGAGCGCTCTACGCCGGGGCCACGGTCGCCGCCTGGTATCCCATCACTCCGGCGACGGCCGTCATGGACAACTTCACGCAGCTTTGCGCCAAGTATCGCCGTACCGCGCTCGAGGCAGCGTCACCCGAAGGACCGACGAGTTACCGCCACGACTACTTGATAATTCAGGCCGAAGACGAGATCGCTTCCATCGGCATGGTGCTCGGTGCGGGCTGGAGTGGCGCGCGGGCCTTCACCTCCACCTCGGGGCCCGGTATCTCTTTGATGAACGAGCTGCTCGGACTCGCGTACTACACCGAAATTCCCGCGGTCATTGTCGACGTGCAACGGGTGGGCCCGTCAACGGGTATGCCTACGAGAACCCAACAGGGCGATCTCATGATGTGCGCCTACGCGAGCCACGGCGACACCAAGCACATCCTCGTCTTTCCCGCCAACCCTCACGAGTGCTTCGAGTTCGCGGTCGCGGCCTTCGACCTCGCCGAGCGCTTCCAAACACCGGTCTTCTTATTGTCGGACCTCGACATTGGCATGAACGACTGGGTGGTACCGAAATTGACCTGGGATGACGCCTACGTTCCTGATCGAGGCCGAGTATTGAACGACGACGATTTGACCTCGATCAAGGAGTTTTTTCGCTACAGCGACGAGGACGAGGAGTACGTCACACCGCGCACGCTTCCGGGCTCCCTGGAAAAGGGCGCGTACTTCGTCCGCGGTTCGGGCCACGATCGATTCGGCCACTACACCGAAAGTCCACCCGAGTACCAAGCGGTCGTTGACCGGTTAAAGAAGAAGCACGCGGCTGCGGCGTCGCACGTCCCCGCCGCGGTGATCGAACACCATGAGGGTGCCCGCTTTGGCATCATCACCATCGGCAGTTGCGACCTGGCCGTGCGCGAGGCGATTGAACAGTTGGATGAAGTCGGCGTTTGCGCTGACTTCATGCGCGTACGCGGATTTCCCTTCGGCGACGACGTAAAGGGCTTCCTCGCCGAACACGATCTCTGCTTCGTGGTCGAACAAAACCGCGACGCCCAATTGCGCTCACTGCTCATTCTCGAGGCGGCGGGTCGTCCCGAAGCGCTGCACTCGGTCCTCGCCTATGGCGGATTCCCTCTCAGCGCACGCGACGTCGTGCAACCGATTCTCGAAGAAGTGGAGTCCTAATCGTGCCATCGATTACCAAGCCCCTCATACCAATTAGTCCGTTGCCCAAGAACGAACTCGGGCTCACCATTCGCGACTATGAAGGCGCCATGTCAACGCTGTGCGCCGGCTGCGGCCACGACTCGGTCACCGCCGCGATCAGCCACACCTTCTGGGAACTTTCCACGCCGCCTTCATCGATCGCGAAGCTCAGCGGCATCGGCTGTTCATCCAAAACCCCGACGTACTTCGTTCGCGGCGCCCACGGCTTCAACTCAGCGCACGGTCGAATGGCCACCATCGCCACGGGGGCCAACGCCGCCAACCGAGAGTTGACCTACATCGGCATCTCAGGTGACGGTGACTCGCTCTCCATCGGCCTGGGACACTTGATGCACGCCATGCGACGAAACGTGAACATGGTCTACGTGATCGAGAACAATGGCGTCTACGGCCTCACCAAGGGCCAACTCTCGGCTTCCGCCGACGTGGGCTCGCGCCCAAAGAAGGGTGACCCCAACCCCCTCGCGCCGATCGACCCCATCATGCTCGGCCTGTCCTTAGGCGCGACGTTCCTCGCGCGCTCCTTCTCGGGAGACAAGGAGCAGTTGATCCCGATTTTGAAGGCCGCGGTCGCGCACCGCGGATTTGCCCTAATCGACGTCATCTCGCCGTGCGTGACGTTCAACGACCACGAGTCATCAACGAAGAGCTATCGCTTTGTTCGAGAGCACGAAGTGAAAGAAGTCGAAACGGACTTCGTGCCCCTGCGCACCGAGATTCGAACCTCCATCTCGGCCGACGTCGCGCGCGAGGTGACGATGCACGACGGCAGTGTTATGCGCTTTCGATCCGTACCCGATGGTTTCGATCCCCGTGATCGAATGAGCGTCGAGACCTATATTCGCGACCGCCACGAGCGAGGCGAGATCGCCACGGGACTGCTGTACGTAAGCGAAGACACGCCTGACTTACACGAGATCAACGCGACCGCCCCCGAAGGGTTGGCCAAAATCCCTTACGACGTGCTTTGCCCCGGAGCCAAAGCGCTAGCACTCCTGCAGGAGGGATTTCGCTAGCCGACACGCTGAACGTCGTGAGGTGTAGTTTCACGTTATGTCCCATGGACACGACGTGAACGACGAGTGGTCGAACGACGAGGTCGGCGAAACGGCGTGCTACGCCGGCCTGCTGTGTCCCGAGTGCCAAATCGTCCTCGATGGTTCAGCTCACCGCACGGACTGCACTTTAGCGGGGGCCGACGATCAACCCACGAGTACTTCGTTGTGTTGACCCACATCACCAACGCAGGGCTCTCTCGCACCAAAGTGCTAGCCCCAATAATGCGTTTCGGCGCGCTCGAACTGTGTAACCTCCCTAACAATGACTGATGGGGGACCCGAAACGATCAGTGTCGCCATCGTTGATGACCACGTCATGGTGGCCGAAATGCTGTCTCAAGTTATTACTCGCGAGCCCGACCTCAACCTGGTTGGTGTCGCCGGCACCGTCGCCGACTCCATAGTTCTCACCGAGCGCGAGCGGCCCGACGTCATCTTGATGGACTATCAGCTCCCCGATGGCGACGGAATCGAGGCCGTAAGGGCCATTCTCGAGCGCTGGCCAGCGACCAATATCGTCATGCTTTCGGGCATCGGCGCGAGTGACCTCCTCGCACGCGCCGTGGAGGCCGGTTGCGTGGGGCTTCTTGGGAAGGACCGTCCAGTGGAAGACGTCGTCGCTTCCGTGCGCTCCGCGGCCCGAGGCGAGGTCGTCATCCGAAGCGACGACTTTGCGGGACTCTTAAGTAAGTTGCGCAAGAGTCCCGAACAAAACACACAATTCCTGACCGCTCGTGAACTAGAAGTCCTCAAACTTTTGGCGCGAGCGCACACCACGGAGAAAATTGGCGAGGAACTTTTCATCTCGGTCAACACCGTGCGTAACCACGTCGCGAACATCCTTTCAAAACTCGGCGCGCACTCGAAGCTCGAGGCAGTCGCGATCGCCGCCCGCGAAAGACTCATCGACATATCAACCTGAGGTAGCTGAGGGATCTAATAGGGCGCGAACTGCGCGGGCGACCAGACGAATCGAATATGGCTTTTCGATGAATGTAGTGCCCTCATCGAGTGAGTCTCGTGCGCGCCGTACCTCCGAGGTGTATTCCAGCGCAAGATGATCGTGCGCGCATGCTCGCTCTCCACGCAACCAGTCTGCGAACTCACCCCCGCTCGATTCAGTCATGACGATGTGTAACCAAAGTGTCTAGAGGTCGGTGCGAGTCTCGTCACGGCTGGAAGTCTTGAGCGTCGTTCGTTGCATCCAGCACCAGACGTCTCGCAACGCACCATCGGCGTCTCAATGCACCCAAGCAAGAGATTTTCCTTTGACCACCCTTAAAGCGCCGGCGAACCTTAACGCTTGGTCATTACGACCAGATTTGAAGTTTTCTGAGACATCAGCGACGTACCACTTGACGCCATCGTCGCGGGCAAGAGTTTCACCAAGATTGGCGTCACAGTCCGGGCTGACCAGCAAACGACGGCACCGGTGGAAAGGACTGAACAAACGTAGCCGTTTGAATAACCACCGCTCAACTGCTTCACGCCCGACAACTGCGGCACCGCCGCGACCACCTCAGAATAGGTGACCAAACTCGCGGATAGCTCGCTGGCACTTTGGTATCCCCAGCACCAAACGACGCCACGTTGATCCACGGCGCATGACCCGTAAGCGCTCGTTGAGAGTTCGGCAATGGCGGGTAGGCCAGTTACCCTAAGCGCCGTGAGGGACGACGGGGGGGTCGTCTGCCCCAGTTCGCCCTCGCCGTTGTAGCCCCAGCACCAAACCGTGGAGTCACCACGCAAGACGCAGGTGTTGCCGTAGCCCATCGAGACTTGCGTCACGCTTGTTTCACCGGCGACCGCTTGGGGCGTCGCCTCGACACTGGCCGAGCTATTACCCAATTGGCCCTGCGCGTTCGAGCCCCAGCAACTCACTTGCCCACCTTTAAGCAATGCACAGGTGTGGTTGAAACTCGCTTGCACGACGATTGCGTTTGAGAGACCGATAACCGCGACGGGACTAGTTGCGTCCACAGTCGAGCCGTTGCCGAGTTGGCCACTGGCGTTCGCTCCCCAGCACTCAACGGCGCCAGAACTGGTCACTGCGCACGAGTAGTTCAGCCCCACTGAAACCTGCGTCGCGTTCGAAACGCCTCGCACCAGGGTCGGAATCGCCAGGTCGACGTTGTGACCGTTGCCGAGTTGACCTTTGGCGTTATCGCCCCAACACCTGACTTCGCCAGAACGGGTCACCGCGCACGAATCAAGAGCCCCCACCGCGACGTTCACCGCATTCGAAAGCCCAACCACACGCGCCGGACCACTCACCGTGGAGAAGGTACCGTTTCCGAGTTGGCCGCTGGCGTTCGCTCCCCAGCACTCAACGGCGCCGATCTTGAGGACCGCGCACGCGTAATTAAGGCCAACAGCGAGTTGGCGAACGCCCAGCGGCGGTGCGGGTGTAGCGGCGCTCGAGAGTTGGGAAGCAACGCCGGGGCCCGACGACCCTCGCGCCACGACGCGAAATCGCACGGCCTTTCCGTTCGTCAGTCCGGTGACGGTACACGAATCAACCGAGGAGTCGCTCACCATCACGGCGCACGAGTGGCCGTGCGCGTCGTGGACGAGGTAACTCGTTACCCCAACGGCGGCGACCGGAGGCATCCACCCCACGGTGACCGATCGATTGCCCGCCAGCGCGATAACCCCGGTCGGTGCCCCGGAACGCATCGTCGAGGCCAGCGGGGTCGCGACCACCGCCTCCGACATCGGTGAGACGGAGGAAGGGTAAAGAGCGTCGACGGCGAAACTGTAGGACCGACCGCTGATGAGGCCGGTCGCGACGAAATTGGTGTTCGTGACCGGTACGGTGTTCGCCTTCGTCGCCGAGGCCCGCGCCGAAGAGACCCAGACGTCGTAGCCGACGGGTTCGCCGTTGCTCGCGGACGGTGCGCTCCAGTTGAGCGTGACTCCGGCGCTGCCCGTGACCACACTGGTGATGAGGGGCGCCGTTGAGTCAGTGGGAGCGCTCAACGCGGCCAGGGCGCTTGGTGAACCTCCGAACGTGCCGACGCCGGTCGGGCCGTTATAAAGTCCCTGGCTCGCACTGGCGTCGCACAGGTAAGTGCCGCAAGCGGCATTAGCTCCTGCACCGACGTGATAGAGCAGACTCGCGTGGCGGTAAAGCGCTTGGGCCGGACTTAGTCCCACGGGCCACGAGCTAGTCGAGAGAGCGTAGAGGGAACTGACTACCGCCGCCGACACGCTGGTGCCTCCGGCGATGAACATGGCTGGGCCCGTAGAAGCGTCGTAGGCCCACACGCCCGTTTTGGGGTTGGCGACCGCGGCGACGTCGTTGAGCGTTCGATGAGCGCAGAGCGTGTCGTGCTGCCACGCGGGCTTGGGCTCGTAGAGGCTGCACCCTGAACCAGTCCCTGACCACGTTGTTTCAATACCGCTTCGCAACCCAAAGTCAGAAGACTGGGTCAGGGTGGTGCCGCCAACGCTCACGACACTGGGCGAAGCGGCAGGGAACTGCACGCCGTAGCCCGAGTCGCCTGCCGCCGCGACAACCGCTACTCCCGGATGATCGAAGTACGACTGGGAGTCGGTGACCTCGCTCGGGTATTCAGCGGAGCCGTACGAATTGGAGACCACCGTGGCCCCGAGGCGCACCGCGGTGTTGACCGACGCCCCCAAATCGGACATCGCCGAAGTCGACGCGTCGACCACGAGGATCTGGCAGTTCGCGCACAGCGCACTCACCATCTCGACGTCAATTGCCGCCTCGATCCCCCAGCTCTTGTTGACCGCCGGCAGAGGGGCGCCTTGACCCGACTCGTTCACTTTCTGAAAAACGCATCCCAAGTTGCTGGTCGACACCACCCCAGCGACGCACGGGGACATGCCAAAGTACGCCCGGTAGTAGTTGAGATCACTGAAGAGATTTGGATTGTCGAAGGCGTCCACGACCGCGACGACGCGCCCGGCGCCTGCGTTGGACGTCGCGCTGAGCTTGGTGACGTTATAGGCCGATCGTAGGTAGGTGGGCGAGTACGCGCCGTTGTCACCGAGCATCGAGGACGGACTCGCGACACTCGCGGGTACGAGAACCAGTGGAGGCGCGGAGGAGCGAATCACCACGGCGTCGCAGCGCGCGTAGCCGGCGGGCTGGACCCTCGAGCAAACTGGCTGGGGCTCTCCGTTGACGACGTGTTCGAAACGCGCTGTTGCCTGAGAAGTCGAGCTTGAAGAATCAGCAGTGGGGTTCGCGGCGCCGGCCATGCTCACTGGAAGAAGCACCAACGAGCAAGCTAACAACACCGCGACCACAAAGTGATCGACGACTCGCTTCACGTGATTCCCTTCGTTTGTCACGCGCCCGCTTCAAGGACAGGTGTTCAACTACGACATTGACGGCTTTTTGACTTCGCGTCATGAGGCGAGTTAGTCGAATATCCCAGCGTTTTCAACCATTTCGGCCCTGGCGAAGCGGTACTAGAGGCGTAGATATTTACTAACAACGACTCCCCGTGAATTAGTGCATTTTTACGAGTGGCACCCTTTTCAGCGTCCTCGTGTCGTTCACCAACATCTCTATTAGGGGTCGGGTTTCATTCACGTACCCCACTGACTACGATGAACGAGACGACCCTTCGGGCACTCGTTGTCCGGGGGGAAAGGTTGCGACTCTGAGGGGAGAAGATATGGTTTCTCGTCGGTCAAGTCGAATGCTGGCTTCGCTCACACTGCTCCTGGCCGTAGCGCTCAGTGCGGGTGCGCCAACGCTCGCGAGCGCGAAATCGCGTCCAAAAGTCATCGTTACGCCTTCACACTCACTAAGAGCCGGACAGACCGTCAAAGTCGCGGGGCACGGTTTTACCCCGGGCGACAGCGTCTACATCGTTGAGTGCATGGCCACCGCCAAAGACTCGACCGGTTGCGATATCGCGACCGCCGCCCCTGCCACCATCACGGCTAAAGGAGTCCTCGCTCCCACCAAATTCAAGATCGTGACGGGCGTCGTGGGTAACGGAACCTGTGGCACGACGAAAGCCAACTTGAAGCGATGCGCGATCAGTGTCGGAAACGTGACGGGCGGGGACTCTGGCGTCGCCCGGATCACGTTCGCCCCACACAAGGCCAAGAAATAGCGAGCGGACGACGAATTTGACCGATGCCGAGTTGATTCGCTCACATCCCGCTCAGCGGGACGACGTCAATACGGGTCGCAAATGAATCGAGCCACGTGGCCCACGCGTTTCGGCGCCAACCTGGGATTCACGGCGCTGCTTGCCGTCCTCTTTTTGACGTTTCTCGACAACACCGTCGCGAGCGCGGTGCTCACGAGCGTTCAGTCGCAACTTCACGCCGGCGTTTCCGAATTGCAGTGGGTCGTTGGTAGTTACGCCTTGGCCTTCGCAAGTTTGATGTTGTTGAGCGGCTCACTGGCCGACAGTTTCGGGCGCAAGAAGGTCATGCTCATTGGGGTCGGCGTCTTTTGCGCCGGATCTATCGTCGCGGCCGTCGCGGAATCAACCACCGTCCTCGTCATCGGACGAGTCGTCATGGGAATCGGAGCCGCCGCGTCAGAGCCCGGGACTCTGTCGATGATTCGCCACCTCTTCCCCGATCCCCAGCGCCGCGCACGAGCCCTGGGCGCGTGGGCCGCCGTGTCGGGGCTGGCCCTCGCCATGGGACCCGTTCTCGGCGGCGTACTCGTCGGACTGTGGTCGTGGCGGGCGGTCTTCTGGTTTAATTTGGTGTTTGGCGCGCTCGCTCTCGTCGTGGCGGCTTTTACCCTTCCCGAAAGCGTGAACGAGACGCGTCGTCGCTTAGACGCCGGAGGATTCTTGGTGGGTGGACTGGGGCTCGCGACCGCCACGTTCGCCACGATTTACGGCGAGTCCGCCGGCTATCGAAGCGCGCGCGTCGTGATCTTGTACGTGATGAGCGGATTGTTGCTCATGCTTTTCACCTTCATCGAGCGACGTTCGCCTGAACCGATGCTCAACCCAAGATTCTTCCGGAATCGCGCGTTCAGCGGTTCCGTTTTCATCGCCTTCACGAGTTACTTCTCAATCTTTTCAATATTCTTCTTCGTGGCGCTGTACCTCGAAGTCGTCGCGTCCGTCAGCGCGTACGGTTTAGCCGTTGATTTCATGCCGCTTCTTGGCGGGATGATGGCCGCCTCACTCTTCAGCGGCCGTTGGGTCGGTCGCGTTGGCTCTCGCACGCCACTGACCGTGGGCTGTCTCCTCGCGGCAGCCGGCGTCGCGCTCACCAACGCCGCTATCTCGCCAGCCGCCGACCTCACTCGTCTCGGCTGGACGATGGGGCTCGCCGGCATTGGGTTCGGCATCATTATCGTTCCCATCAACGCGACCGCGTTGAACAGCATTCCTGCTTCGTATTCAGGCGTGGCCGCGTCGACCATCAATACCAGTCGCGAGCTCGGTGCGGTAGCCGGCGTGGCGATCTTGGGCTCCATCGTGAACGCCCAGCTCACGGTGCAACTCACCCAGCGTCTGATCGCGATCGGGATACCGCCGGCCTACCGCGACCAGATCATTGCCGCCGTCACCAATGGCGCGGTCAACACCCAAGCCAAGGCGTTCTCGAGCCAATCGAGCGCCGCGATTCAAGCCATTGTCAACAAGGTGGTCAACGCGGCGTACGACGCCTTCGGCCACGGTCTTGACATCGCCTTGACCTTCGCGTCGGTGCTTTTAGTCACCTCGGCCGTCGTCGCCTGGACCACGGGCACGCGTGAGCCGCAGTTCGACGTTTTGGCTCCCCACGAACTCCTACCCTCCTGAGTAGCGAAGCGCAATGGTGCGAATGCAGCGCTGGCGCGACACGAGTGCGGAAGAAAATATGCTTCTGACAAGGTCTTTTTATAGTGATTAACGCGGTCGCCGCGTTCAAGGTCGTTACCCGAGGCCACCTGGCGCTGAGCGCCCTTTGGGCCCCCTCGTCGGGACGTTGATCGGTGGATGGCTCGGCATCATCCTCATGCGGCGCGTCTCAGCGCAAGTGGTCCGGTCCCCGATCATCACCGTAGGCAGCGTGACCACGCTCACGATGACGTTCAGCGATTGAATTCGGCCCAGCCACTTCCGTGGCGGACCTTACTTCGTCAGCCGCAGTCGTTCGATGACGTCGTCGACGACTTCGCTGGTGGACGACCCGCCACCGAGGTCGAAAGTTCGCGTACCTTCAGCAGCGCCTTCCAGCGTGGCTGAGCGCAGGCGAGCACCGGCCAAACGGTAGCGCGGATCGTCGAAACGAGCGGAGGCCTGGTCCAGCAATGCCGCTCCTGCGAGGAGCATCGCCATGGGATTGGCGACGTTCTTGCCCTGAAGCGAAGGCGCGGTCCCGTGCGGAGCCTCGGCCATGGCGACCTTCGGTCGAAGATTCTCGTCGAGCGAGAGCAAGACCGACTCGGCGCCGGCGATGGAACCGAACATGGCCAGTACGAGGTCGCTCAAACAATCTCCATCACGGTTCAGAGCCGGAATCACGAGCGGACGTTCGTGCATCTCAGTCAATAGTCCGGCGTAGGTGGCGTCGATGAGCGTGGGTCGGTAACCGATTCCAGGATGACGCGCCGCCGCAGCGTCCATCTCCTCTTTGAGCATGCCCTCATACGTCGGCGAGACAGTCCACTTGGGCCCGCCGTAGACAACACCCTCGACCTGTGTCGCGGCGACGAAGGCGTATTCGGCCACGGAGCGACAGATCGCCCGTTCGATTCGCTCCGTGCGCCAGGCAGTCTCGTCGTTCTCGCCCGCGTTTCCGTCGCGACCTTCGGCCGCGCCGTAGGCGTCGCCCACCGCCATGCGAATCACGACGATCGGCTGATTGGTGGTCGACACCGGGGGCGTGACCCCCGGGATTCGACGCCCGGTTCGCACGATCACCGAACCACCGATTCCTTCACGAAGCAGGCGATTGGGTGAACCCACGCCTCCGATTTCGGGCGGTGTGACCGTGGCCGCTTTCAATCCGAGGCCGGCCTCCACCATGGCACGGGCGGCCTCACGCACGATGTCGTTATTTGTCGCACGGCGCTTTTCAAGTGATAGGTCGTAGTGGACGAAGTTGAGGTCGACGCCGAGGAGCTCGGGCGTCATCGCTCGAAGTGCTTCGACCAGGAGTTCCTGGCCCGTCTCGTCGCCATCGCAGACGATAATGGTGGCGGGAGTGGTTGTCACTACTGCAGTCTACGACCGACCCCTTGGCCATGGGGATTGCGAGCCCGTCGCCGACCTCGTGGTGCCGTGTGCACCACCACAACTCCCTCAACCGGGTAATTCAGTTCGCCGTGTCGCGATGGAAGAGCACCCAACCGCCCACGACCACTATCGCCAACGCACCGATCGGCACCAGCGGCGCGAACCTCGGTGCTTCGAGGGCCGCACTGGCCCCGGCCGCGGCCCCCCCGATCAACGCGAGCAGGATCAACACGCTGCGCGCTTGAATCGGCTCGTGGCGTTTCGTCAAGCCGGCGATGAACTGGGTGAGAGTTCCGGTGAGATAGGTCGTAGAGAGTCCGCTGATTCCGAAGCGCAATACCGCCGAACTCTGGATCCCGAGCGCCACCGCGTTCAGTGCGAGCAAGCAGTACGCGACCGTGGTGCTCGGTTGGGCGCCCACCACCTCCCACCACGTGCCGAAGATGACGAGGATCGCCAACTCGATGCCGAGGGCGTTCACAATCGCACGCGGCCACACGTGGTTCTCACCTTCGGCATGACCGGCCACATGGGCCCCGAGGTAACTACCCATGACGTAGGCAATGAACGCCACGCCCGTGTGAAAAGCGATGGCGGCATCGTGTTCACCCACCGCGACTCCCAGGAGCACCATGTTCCCGGTCATAACGCTCGTGAAGACACCCCCCAGGCTAAGGAGACCAATCGCGTCGATGGCGCCCGTAACGAGGGTTAGGACGACGACGAGCCCGTCGCGTTGACGAAGGGGCGTCCAAAAGACATCGGGGCCATGCTTGACTCGTTCGCTGGTGACCACCTTGATCGCAATTGATCGCCCTAGTGGCGAGCACCGCCGCCGAGGAATGACTCGACGAACAGCGGATTCTGTTCGAGGTCCTTGGGCGCGCCGGACAAGACGACTCGCCCGCCGCCGAGGACATAAGTCCAATCCGAGATTCGCAGGGCCGCCTTGGCGCGCTGCTCGACGAGCAGCACCGTCGATCCGTGGTCCGCGAATCCGCGAATGTACTCGTCGAGCAACTGCGTCGCCACCATTGGTGCGAGGTTCGCCGTCGGTTCGTCAAGGACGAGCACCGACGGCGACAGCATCAGTACTCGACCCATGGCGAGCATTTTTCGCTCGCCACCCGACAACTTGCCTGCCTTGCGCGTCAGCATGTTCTTCAGCTTTGGGAAGACGTCGAGCACGGTGTCAATCCGGTCTGGAATCTCCTTGCGATTCAGCAGGTAGCCACCGATTTCAAGGTTCTCCTTCACCGACAGCGGCGGAAAGACGTCATCGATCTGCGGGACGTAGCCGACGCCGATCTTCGCGATCTCCTCGGGTGGGAGGTTGGTGATGTCTTGGTCGCCGACGCTCACCTTCCCCTCGAGCACGCGCACCACACCCACCAGTGACTTGAGCAGCGTCGATTTGCCCGAACCGTTGGGGCCGACGATTGAAACCACCTTGCCCGGCGTCGCCTCGACCGCGATCTCGCTGACAATTGCCCGTCCGTCGTATCCGGCCGACAGATTCGCGGTGGTGAGTACCAGACCCTTTTGGGATAGTTCAGCCGACAAGGTACGCCTCCACTACGTCAGAATTCGCCCGAAGTTCCGCCATGGTGCCCTGGGCCAGCACCTTGCCCTCGGCCAAGACGATTACCGGATCGCAAAACGCGTCCATGATCGACAACTCGTGCTCGACCATAAGAATGGTCATTCCACCTTCAGCGAGTCGCGTGAGCTGGTCACCAATCTTGTGCGCCAGGTTGGGATGGACCCCCGCCATCGGCTCGTCCAGCAGCAGTACCTTGGGTTCGGCGAGCAGCGCGCGCATGATCTCGACCAGGCGCCGTTGGCCGCCCGAGAGACCTCCGGCGTAGGCGTCAGCGTACTGTTCAAGTCCGAAACCTCCGAGGAGTTCCATCGCGCGTTCAATGTGCTGCTTATCCTCTGAACCCCAGAAGCGCCGCCCGCGCATGGCGCCCCAGAAGGAGTCACCGGACTGGTTAGGTATGGCACTCACGAGGTTTTCGAGCACCGTGAGCTTCTTGAACTCACTGGCCAGCTGGAACGTGCGCACCAAGCCCAGGTTCGCGCGTTGGTTGGACGCCAGGCCAGAGATGTCGCGACCTTCGAAGAAGATCTGGCCGCCCGAGGACGGTAACGTGCCCGCGAGCATTGCCAAAGTCGTGGACTTGCCTGCGCCATTGGGGCCAATGAGACCCGTCACACGACCTTGATGAATCGCAATGCTGACGTCACTCACCACCGTGACACCGTGGAACGACTTGGTGAGTCCCTGGGTCGAGAGGATTACCCGCTGGTCGTTCGTGACTTCCCCGAGACGCAATAACTCACGGAAGTTGAGTTCGTCGAGATTGCCCAGTTTGATCAGCGCGTCGGAGTCGCCACCCTTGGGAACCGGAACCTCGTCCGTCGACGCCTTGCCGCTCAGAATGCGTCGGCGCTCGGGCAAGATGCCGTCGGGTCGGAACCAGAGGAACAAGATGATCAAGAGTCCAATAGCCACCCATTGAAGAGCCGGCACTAGGGCTGGGTTCGCCAGGGGTGGAATAAAACGAGTGATTTCCTCAAAAGTGAGCGGGACAAGGAGGGCTCCGAGAACCGCACCCTTGTGATTGCCTGCCCCACCGAGAATGACCGCAGCGAAGAGCACAATCGTCTCGGCGTATCCCCACGCTCCCGGAGCCCAGAGACTGATGAAGCCGACCAGGATTGCTCCACTGAGCGCCGCGACCATTCCTCCGACGACCAGGGCTACGGTGCGCTGGAGACGCAAATTCTTACCGAGTGAGTCAGCGACGATGTCGTTGTCACGCATCGCGCGCAGTGAACGACCGTAGGGAGACTCGGTGATCCGCTTGAGAAAGAAGTAGACGACCACCGAGAGCACGACCGCGGCCCCACCGTAGGCGAACTGATAGCCCAGACCTTGGGGATTCCAGATGCTCTGGAAGGGCGCGGGGACGATCGAGATACCGGCGTCCCCGTTGAACAGCGGAACGTAGTTCTTGACCAAGACATTGAGCAATACTGCCGAGACGAGCAGGCCCACCGCGGCGAAGTCACCACGCAGGCGCTTACCCACGAGGAAGACGAACGGCAAGGCCAAGAGCCCGCCCGCGAGGGCCGCCCCGATCCAGGGCAGGGGCCAAGGGAGATTCCATCCCAGCACGTATGACTGGAAGCCTCCGTTGGCCGTCGCCGCCGCCGGCATCGAGAGCACCGCCGCGACGTAAGCCCCGATGGACTGGAAGATGATGAAACCGAAGTTGGACACGCCAGCGAAACCGAATTCAAAGTTGAGCGCGAGGCAAGCCATTACATCGACGGCTCCATAGACGAGGACCGTCGCGAGATAAAAGGCGTAGGCGGAGGGCATTAGAGGGTCTTCTCGCTTCCAAAGAGTCCGTAGGGTCGAAAGGTCAACATTCCAAGCAGGACCACGAACGCGATGACTTCCTTGTATTGGGGGCTGATGTAGGCCGCGCTGACCTCGGTCGCGAGACCGATGGTGAGCGCTCCGAACATGGCGCCGTAGGGCTCACCCGGTCCGCCGAGGAACATAGCCGCGAGGAGCAAGACAATGTAGAGCTGGGCGCTCGTGGCCTCGAACACGCCGGTGTTCATCGCGAAGACCGTACCGGCGAGTCCGCAGAGGGCCCCGGAGATCAACCACGTCGTCGAGATGACCGACTGGACCTTCACGCCACTGTTGCGCGCGAGATTCGGGTTCGCTGACGTCGCGCGCATAGCTTTTCCGAGCCGGGTGTACTTGAGCAACCAGTGGACCAATCCGAGAACGACCACACAGATACCGAGAATGATTAGTTGCAGGCCGCTGAGATACATCCCCAGCACGTGGAATTCCGTGCCCGGTGACTGTTGGAAGGAGACGTATCCGCCGCCGACAATTGCCTGCAAACCAAACGTGCCGCACAGGTCAACGCCTAACGCGACGATGACCACCGTGATTGGAGCGAGGTTGCGGCGCTGGAATGGCGTGAAGATGAATCGATTCAGCGCCCACGAGACCACCGCACCGGTGGCCACGCCACCGATCAGCGAGACCCAGGGTGCCACGCCGTGAATGTTCAGGTAGTACGAAACGAACGCGCTGTTGATCATCACCGACCCGTAAGCCAGGTTCAACACATTGGTCACCGCGAACTGCATGGTGAAGCCAACGGTTGCAATGGCAAGAACGGCCGCCGTTATCAGGCCAAAACCGAACGACGACATAAAGACACTCACGATTAAAAATCTCCCTCAGCGATTTTTCTCAATATTCCCTTGCGGGGATCATGCTCCCGGGCACGTTCGGTCCCCTGGGGGCACGTTCATGGCCGCGGACCAGCGTCCGCGGCCATGAACGTGTTACTTCGTTACGGCTTGGCCCTACACGTCGTCAGGTTGCAGTAGCCGAGCGACTTGCCAACCGCGACGGTTGTTCCGTCGGCCTGGAACTGGTCATCCTCAAATGGTCCGAATGCCGTCTGGAACTTGTCGAACAGGTAGTACCCACCGACACCCTCGTAGTGAATCTTCTTGCCGGCCTTCAGAGCCCTCAATCCCGTGGCGTACGATGAAACCACCACGGCACCCTTGGTTCCTTCGGCAATCTTCAAGATGTCCTTCTTGTACTTCGCACCTGAAGTCGAATTCGACATGACCATCGCCAGAGCGGCGAGGTTGATGCCGTCGTACAAGTGGAGGGTACCGTTAGCACCCAGGAGGCCGGCGAAGTTCCCGACGCCCTTCACTTTGCCCGACTGGGCCAGCACCATCTTCTTGTAGAGCGGGTACGCCGGTCCTGAGGCGTTGACCGTCTGGTTGTCCGCGTCAAAGTTGGCGATGAAGTTCTGCAATCCAATGGGACCCGTAGTGACCGACGAGAAGAAGGTCGGGTCGATCATGGCTGAAGTTCCAATGATGGGGATCATCTTGTTGCCGTTCAGCTGGTAGATCGAGTTGAGCAGTCCCACTCCCGCTGGCCCGAGGGCCTCCATCAAGATGGCGTCGGGGTGCGAGGCAACGATGGCCTGAGCCTCGGTCTGGAACGTCGTCGCGTTGATGTCGAGTGTCTGGTTCGAGACGACATTCATTCCGGCGGCCTTGATTGCGGCGAGGGCAGGCTTCACGAACGTCTGCGATCCGGCGTCGTTGGCGAAGGCCAGGGCGATGTTCTTGTACCCCTTGGTCTTCGCGATCTTCACCATAGCGACTGAGTCTGCGGCGTCCGGTGGGACGAGACGGAAGAAGTATGGGAAGTGAACGTGGTCGAACTCCGACTCACCGGTCATACAAAATGCGACCGTCTTGTGAGCGTTCATGACCGGGACCACCGTGGAGGCCTCGTCAGAGGTGCAACCGATGGCCAGTGCAAGGTTCGAGGTCGTCGCGTACATCTGGCGAACCGCCGGGACTGCGTCGGCCGGGTCGCCTCGGGTGTCCACGGTCTTGCAGCTGATCTGATGGCCCAGAATCCCACCCGACTTATTGATGACCTGCGTGGCGGCGAGACAGGCGACCTGATACTTCGGTCCAAGCGCAGCGTCCACACCGGTGAACGGTGCGACCACGCCGATGACCAACTTCGATCCAGCGGCTTGTGCCTGAACGGACGGTAGGCCTATCGCCATAGTTGACAGCGCCAACAGCGCGGAAAACATGGTCATCACCCTACGAAAACGCGACATCAGAGTTCCCCCCGATAACCGCAACGGTATTCCCCTCATAATTCCCCCCATTTGTTGTTGTTGATTTACTGCTTTTAGCAGATTTCTTAGAACCCTGCGGTCTGCGGTGCGAGCGGCTTCCAGGGCCAGTTCTCCGGAGCGCCCTCCTCGGCGACCACGCGGTTCGAGATTGTCCCGACGCCTTCGACGGTCACTTCAATCACATCTCCTGGCACCATGAATACCGGCGGCGTGCGGGCGAAGCCCACTCCACCGGGCGTACCCGAGGCGATGACATCGCCGGGGCGCAGGTGGGTGAATGACGAGAAGAATTCGACAGCACGGGCCACGCTCACGATCATCAGCGATGTGCGGGCCGACTGCATGACGGTCCCGTTCAGCGTCGAGGAGATCGCGAGGTCGCTGGCGTCGACTTCATCGACGGTCACGAGCTCGGGCCCGATGGGCATCGTGCCCTCGAAATTCTTGCCGCCCGTCCACTGGGTCCCGGCGCGCTGCCACTCACGGGCCGAGCCATCGTTCATGACGGCATACCCGAGAATCGCCTCGTAGGCGTCCTCAGCCTTGATGTAGCGCCCACCCTTACCAATGATGATGGCCAGCTCAGCTTCATAGTCGAATCGATCACTCAGCATGGGCTTCACCATGTCGTCGTATGCGCCAATCACGCTGCCCGCGCCTCGCACGAATGACTCGGGCCACTTGGGAACTTCGCGCCCCCCCTCAATAGCGTGATCGGCGTAGTTGACACCGAGGCAGAGAATGCGTGGAGGATTCGGCGTGATTGCGGCGAATGCGGTCTTGTCGAATTCGACACCGGCTTGAGCGGAAGCGGTCTTCGCAGCGGCCAACGCTGCACTACCGCCCTGGGCCAAACCGTTGAGGCTTGCCAACGACTCGTCGCCAGTGGCGTCAGCGACGTCCACGTAGCCCTCGGTGCCGCGAACATGAAGTCGCAGTCCTCGTGATGTCCTCAGGGTGGCAAACCTCATGTCATTTCCTCTCAAATGCTCAACCAAAATGGTTGAATTGGTCCAATGAATCAAACCAGGCACGAGTGTAGAGAACATCAGGAGTCAAGTCAAGCGCAAATCAAAGAATACGCTCAGGTTTCGCCAGATTGGTCTGTATATTGGTGGCATTGGTGCACCAAGATGTGACCAAGACGACCAGGAGGTTCGACATGCGAACAGTGTCAAGTGAGCATCTCGAGAAGGTCGCCGGTGACGTTCTCAGCACGGCGGCACGAGATGGGCTTCGCGCCGGTAGTCGGCTGCCGACCGAGCGTGAACTCGCGTCCGCTCTCAAGTTATCAAGGACCACCATTCGCAACGCGATGGCGTTACTCGAAGAAGAGGGTGCGGTCTCGCGTGAGGTCGGGCGTGGCACCTTCCTGCGAAGCGATCCCCGAGTGACCGCCATTGCCCACCACACCGCGACGAAGTTGACCTCGCTCGCGACCGACGTGAGCCCCAGTGACGTGATGGTGGCACGTCAGTTGATCGAGCCCGCGGCCATGGTGTCGATCGTGGACAACGCGACGATCCATGACTTTGATGAAATCGAACGCTGCCTGGTCGGGAGCGAGAACGCGAAGGACTACGAGGACGTCGAGTTGTGGGACCTCGCCTTGCACCGCGCACTGATGCGCGCCTCGCACAATCTCCTCTTGGAAGGCATGTACCAACTCGTCGATGAGGCGCGTCAGGGTGAGATATGGGGCAATATGAAACGGCTCAGTGACTCAGAAGAGCGCCGAGCCATGTATCGCCTGCAGCACCGCAATATCGCTGAAGCGCTGCGCGATCGTGACAGCCGACGAGCTCAAGAAGCAATGCAGATTCATCTGGCGAACGTCGAGGTCAATCTTCTAAACAGCACGCAGAACTAGTCACCGAGCAAGTGGCGGCCTCTTCGCGAATTGATTGACGAGCCTGCTCGAGCGGCGAACGATTCACGTGAACGTTGGATCCAATGGTGTCACCGAGGCCACGACACTTTCGAACATCTGGCGCAGAACATCGCAATCGGATTCATCGAGCGTGATGAGGCTCACCAGAAATCTCGCCTTCCGTCCACCGAGGGCGCCGGCCGACGTCGGGCCCCGCGACAAGAGGTTCGCTTCGGAACCGGGGAATCCATGGCTCCCCAGTAAGGGTTCACCGGTGCCGGTCCGCGAGCGACGTGCCACCGGCATCGATGAAGTGGGCATTTCGAGTTGCGCCACGACACCGCTGGGGACGTGCCCTGCGCCGAAACCCTGCGCCACCACGCCGGAGAGCCCCAAGCCATCGGAGCAAACGAGATTTCGCCCGCCGTCACAGAACGACAATTTCAGGAGGCGACGGCGACCACACCGCCTTCGCGACGCCCCGTGAGCCGCGCCCGTGGCGAGACTCGCGCCACGATGCGGGGACGTTTTTCGACGACCCATCAAATCGGCCCACCGCTGGGCGCTTGAAAAGTCGAGGGGCGAATCCTGCGCGAGAGTCGCCAGCGAGAAAGCCCGCGCAGGTCACAGGCGAAGCACCCGCAATCAACATCAGGCATATTGAATTCGGGGGCGCAGCGAATCGCGCGAATCGTCGGACCTCAGGGCACCCATCAACCATCAAATAGGATGACCCTGGCCCAGTTGCTCGACTTGAACGAAGTACCACACTCGACCTGCGAAGGTCAATGGAAGGGAACTGCTGATGACCGATCGGAAGCGGACTACCCGAAAGACCCCGACCCGTGCGGGCAGCTCACCCGCCGCACTCAAAGCCGAGCGTGCGGTGCGGCTGCTCGATTTCTACCGCGAGATGCTCTTCATCCGTCGCTTCGAAGAGCGCGCCGCGCGCGGCTACACCCAAGCCTTCGTTGGTGGCTACTGTCACCTGAACCTAGGAGAAGAGGCCACCGTCGTCGGCCTCATGTCAGCACTTCGCCCGACGGACTACCTGTTCACTAACTACCGCGAGCACGGATACGCCATCGCACGGGGTATCGACCCGAAGCGCATCATGGCCGAGCTCTACGGCCGGGTCGACGGCGTGTCCAAGGGTTGGGGTGGCTCGATGCACATGTTCGACCTCACGCACCGCCTGCTGGGAGGCTACGGGATTGTCGGTGGACAGTTGCCACTGGCGACCGGAGCCGCTTTGGCGATTGACTACCGCGGCGGTGACGATGTCGTGATGTGCACGATGGGTGATGGCACGACGAACATTGGCGCCTTCCACGAATCGCTCAACATCGCGGGACTGTGGAACCTGCCCATTGTCTACGTGATCATCAACAACCACCTCGGCATGGGAACCACCGTCGAGAAGTCGTCGGCCGAACCCGAGCTCTACAAGCGTGGGGCGTCCTACCGAATCGAATCCGAGCGAGTCGACGGATTGGATCCGGTGGCGGTGGCGACCGCCGCCCAGCACGCAATCGAGGTGGCCCGGGCCGGTCGGCCGTATCTCCTCGAGGTCGTTACCGAACGCCTACGCGGTCACTCGGTGGTCGACCCCGCGAAGTATCGTTCGCCCGAGGAGGTGGCCCACCTCAAAGAGCTTGATCCGGTGCACGCGATGGCCGCACGCCTCGTCGCCGAGGGTGTCTCCGATGACGTCACCCTCGCGGTCCTCGATCAAGAAGTCATGTCCAACATCGAGGAAATTAGCGCCTTCGCCGAGGCCAGCGCCATGCCCGACGTGAGCACTCTCTTCGACTACAACTACGCGACCCCGGTGCCCAATGACTCGCACCGGCTACCGGGCCAGCCCCTGTTCGGCGTCAATCCCACGAGCGGAGCCAACCAATGACTCTCATGTCCTACCGCCAGGCTTTGCACGATGCGTTGCGTTCGGAGATGCTTCGCGACGAGAACGTGTTCTTGATGGGCGAAGAGATCGGAGTCTTCGAAG
>Ga0307373_10005234_pt1 | contig 21346 bp, 18 predicted proteins | sample OX2MG_FD_202534 | JGI IMG/M metagenome (GOLD analysis project Ga0307373, IMG submission 202534) | Soil microbial communities from Risofladan, Vaasa, Finland - OX-2 | ecosystem: Environmental > Terrestrial > Soil > Coastal area > Acid sulfate soil | place: Finland: Risofladan, Vaasa | collected...
GCCTCCGGGCTCGACAGGGCCGACTGGACCACGTCGCTGCTTTCGAACGAGTACATGCCAAGCTTCGTGCCTGCTGCAGTCGTGCCGCTCTCCACCGAGGAGATGCCGGGGATCTTCTCGACATCGCGCAGATGGACGTCGCGGAACCACGCGAAGAATGCTGCGCGCACGTCTTCTCTGGGCCGCGCGCGCAGCAGCATCATCGGCTGGCTATTGTCCATCAGCTCAATCGTGGAGCAGGCGCGTGACAAGATCGATAGCCGGCTCCAGCGGAAAGCGCGTATCGACAACGATGACGGGGACGTTGAACGGTTGCGGACGCGCGCGCATCTGCTCATAGACGGCCAGCGTGGCCTGGGAGTAGCCTTCGCGGGGGCCGGAGAGGCGCGCGCGGACGACATCGTCGGGCGCGGTCAGGCGGATAGCGACGAGCATCACTCCGCTATCGCGGGCGATCTGGAGGAAGCGCTTGCGGTCCCGCCGGGAAAGGTTCGTTGCATCGATGAGGGCGATACGGCCCTCCGCCAGCGCAGCGCGTGCGAGCGCTTCGACGCGCGCGAAGACGGCGGCGCTTTCAGCGGCGCTATAGACAGGCCGGGCAGCGATGGTGCGCCGGACGGCGTCGCTCTCGATCAGAGCAAAGGGCAAGACTCGGGCGAGCGCACGTGCGAAGGTGGTTTTGCCCGTGCCGGGGAGGCCGGAGAGAAGGATGAGGGCGGGGGCCTGCGGGGGAAAATTGCCGCTGGGCATAGGGTGTGCTACTTTTATTGATGTTCATACGATAGGCAAAGGAAGACGCAAGAAGAAGGTTGCTGACAAAAGAGCGCAAAGACGAACTGATCAAGGACTATGCCGTCCATGGGACGGATACGGGTTCTCCGGAAGTACAGGTTGCGGTCCTGACGGAACGGATCAAGTACCTGACGACCCACCTGAAGGCAAACAAGCACGACTACCACACCCGCCGTGGATTGCTCAAGCTTGTTGGCCAGCGGCGCCGCCAGCTCCGCTATCTCAACCATCGCGACGTCAATCGCTATCGCGACTTGATCGCAAGGCTTGGCCTCCGCAAGTAAGCGGGGGCCTTTGTTCGTCCCGCGCTGCGCTCAGAACAACCACCCCGATGCTTGCCCCCTTTGCCGCCGTCCCCCAGTCAGCGGGACGTCGAACCGCCGCCGCCCCAAAGGTGTGATGAACTCACCGAGGGCGCCCGGTCAATTTAGGAAATCACAGAAGAAGAGTTAGATGAACGAACCGAAGACCTATGAATTGGAAATTGGTGGCAAGACGCTCACCATCCAGCACGGCATCCTCGCCCAGCAGGCAAACGGCGCCGTAACAGTGCGCCAGGGCGACACCGTCGTCCTCGTGACGGTCTGCATGGCCGAAGCACGCGAAGGAATCGATTTCTTTCCCCTCACAATCGATTATGAAGAGCGGCTCTACGCCGTCGGCAAGATCCCCGGGGGATTCCCCCGCCGCGAGGGCCGCGCCAGCACCGATGGCGTGCTCGCCATGCGCCTCACCGACCGGCCCCTTCGCCCGCTCTTTCCCAAGGGCTTTCGCAACGAAGTCCAGGTGATCGCAACGACGCTTTCGGCGGACCGCGAGAATCAACCCGATACGCTCATCACCATCGGTGCCAGCGCCGCCTTGATGATCAGCGACATCCCCTTCAACGGCCCGGTCAGCACGGTCCGCGTCGCTCGCCTCGACGGCCAGTTCATCATCAACCCGACCTTTGAAGAGGCAGAGCAGGGCGACCTCGATATCATCGTTGCCGGCACAAAAGATGCCGTCGTCATGATCGAAGCAGGCGCAAAGCAGGCGCCGGAAGACGTCATCCTCGCCGCCGTCGAAGCGGCCCAGCAGGCGAACCGCGCCATCATCGAGCTGCAGGAAGAAATTGCGCGCGAGGCTGCGCCGGTCAAGAAGGCATACTCGCCCGTGCCCGACAATTCGGAGCTGGTGGCCAGGCTCAGCGACTATCTCCACGACCGCGTGCCGGAGCTGGTGGCAACCGCTGCGAGCGAGCGAAGCGATGCCAACAAGGCGATCCGCCTGGAACTGAACGAGCAGTTCGGGACCGAGTACAAGCCGGGCGAGCTCGGCGAGGCTCTCAACACCGTCATCAAGAAGGCCATGCGCAAGCAGATCCTCGAGCAGGGCATCCGCGCCGACGGCCGGGAGACCACTCAGATCCGCGACCTCGACATCCACGTCGGCGTGCTGCCGCGCACGCACGGCACCGGGCTCTTCCAGCGCGGCCAGACGCAGGTCCTCACCGTGGCAACGCTGGGTGGGCTGAGCATGGCCCAGAAGCTCGACACACTCAGCCCGCATGAATCAAAGCGCTACATGCACCACTACAACTTCCCACCCTACTCGGTTGGCGAAGTGAGGCCGATGCGCGGCGCTGGCCGTCGTGAAATCGGCCACGGCGCGCTCGCCGAGCGAGCCCTTGAACCAGTGCTGCCTTCGACCGACGAGTTCCCCTACGCGCTCCGCCTCGTCAGCGAGACGATGTCTTCCAACGGCTCGAGTTCCATGGCCAGCGTCTGCGGGAGCACCCTTGCACTGATGGATGCGGGTGTGCCGATCTCGTCGCCGGTCGCTGGCATCGCGATGGGCCTGATCAGCGGCGACAACGGCGAATACCGCGTGCTCACCGATATCGCCGGCCAGGAAGACTTCATGGGTGACATGGACTTCAAGGTTGCCGGCACGCGCGAGGGGATCACCGCGCTGCAGCTCGATAACAAGACCGGCGGCCTTTCACACGAGCTGCTGAAGAACGCGCTCGAACAGGCGAAAGTGGCCCGCGACTTCATCCTCGACCGCATGCTCGAAGTCATCTCCTCCCCGCGTGAGGAGGTCTCGGAGTTTGCGCCGAAGATGTACCGCATCCAGATCAACCCGGAGCTCATCGGTACCGTGATCGGCCCCGGCGGCAAGATGATCCGCAAGATCCAGGAAGAGGCCGGTGGCGCAACCATCGACATCGAAGAAGACGGGACTGTCTTCGTCGGCGGCATCAACGAAACGGTCGCACGCAAGGCGATCGCCATGATCGAAGGGCTGACGAAGGAAGTGCGGATCGGCGAGGTCTACACCGGCAAGGTGACCCGCCTGCTGAATTTCGGCGCATTCGTTGAAATCCTCCCCGGCAAGGAAGGGCTCGTCCACATCTCCCAGCTTGGTGAAGACCACATCGATACCGTGGAGGACGAAGTCTCCGTGGGCGACGAAGTCACCGTGATGGTCACGGAAATAGATAACCTCGGCCGCATCAACCTTTCCCGACGCGCGGTCCTGCTCGGCGAAGAGGCTCCCACCGGAGCTCCCAGCAATGGAGACGGCGGTGGTCAGCGAGACAGTGGCCCGCGTGGTGGTGGGCGTGGCGGCCCTGGCGGCTCACGCGGTGGTGGCCAACGCAGCGGTGGCGGCGCACCACGCGGCCAGCGCGAAGGTGGCTTCGGTGGCAGGAGCGGTGGCGGCGGTGGTGGCCAACGCGAAGGTGGCAGCTTCGGCGGCCAACGCCGTGGCGGTGGTGGCGGCAGCTACGGTGGCGGCCAGCGCAGCGGCGGTGGCGGCTACGGCGGTGGTCAGCGTGGTGGCAGCACACCCCTGGGCGGCGCGAGCCGCGGATGGACCCGGCGTGAGCCGGCTGGCGAGGCTGGCGGCCCGCCCGCGCCTCCCCCGCCTCCGCGCCGCGGCTTTGGCGGCGTCGGCAGCTACGAAGGCGACGAATAACTCGCCCATTCCGCCCCTCTCCTGCACTGCGGGAGAGGGGCTTTTTTCGTCCCGCCGGCTCCATCGCCAGCTACGGCGGGTTCGGGACGTTGCTACACGATGACGCGGGTGGTTTTTCGGCGAGGCGGTCCGCGAGCCACTGCATGATCAGCGGCTTCTGGGTATCAACCGGGCCGGTGTGGCCGAGGCCGGGGAAGAAGCGCAACTCCACGGTGCTCCCGGACTTGCAGGCACGCTGTGTGTAGAGCGTCGAGAGGATCGGCGGGATCTGCGCATCGGCACCGCCATGCAGGATGAGGATCGGGGCACTCGACCTGGCGTTGCCCGGCGTATTCGCCTCAGCGAGTCGCTTGACGTCCGGGTCCTGAAGCGGGTCCATCGCCAGTAGCGTGGCCGGAGCCACCCCCGCATAGCGTGCGAGGATCTGGTCGACGCATCCCGTTTGCAGGATGGAGAGGCTGGCCCGGCCCTCCGGGGTGAGCACATCGTCGAGGATGTGGGTGTGGTAGGCCGCATCGAAACCCGCGCCCGCCATGAACAGATAGCCGAAATACGGCGTCTTCTCCAGCACTCCCACGATCGTGCTGAGCTCCGTGAGTGGCCCCCCCGCGAGCACGCCGAGCAGTTGCAGATCCGGCGCGTAGCTTGCAGCCAGCTCACCGGTTTCGAGCACCGCATGGCCGCCCTGCGACTGGCCGAATGCGAGGACGCGTGTCCCGGCATGTGCGGCTGGCAGGTTTTCCGCGGCACGGACACTGTCCAGGAGGCTGTGCGCTTCACTCGCGCCGACGACATAGGGATGCACGCCCGGCGTGCCAAGGCCTTCGTAGTCGGTGGCGGCGACGACAAAGCCGCGGGCGATGAAATCCGCAAGGTATGGGATTTCGTCCGCTGGCGTCCCCATCCGCGTAGGCGCGCACTGATTGGCGATACCCGTTGTCCCGTGTGCCCAGGCGAGGACGGGGAAACCGCCCGCAGGGGGAGTGGCAGTGGGTGCAACGACATAGCCAGAGACGGCAATGTCGCTCCCATCAACAGCGCGGGAGTGATAAAGGACCTTCCACGCGAGTGCTCCGGGAGGGGCGGGGGCAGGCTCGGTCCGGATGATTGTGCCTGGACTGCCCGGCGGCAGCGGTTTGGGCGGAAGGTAGAAGGCGGGGCCGGCCGGGAGGGGCGTTTCCGTGGGTGGCAAAGGCGTGGGGTTGCTGGCTTGCCCCGCCGCTGTTCCGCCTGTGGGCGTGACCGACTCGGTCGTGACAGGCGAAGTGGCCGGTGATATGGCGACCGTAGCCGTAGCCGTAGCCGTAGCCGCAGATGTGGAAGAGCCCGCTGCGGAGCCCGGCGCGCTGGGCGAGGAGACGCTCGCCTCCCGCGTGGGAAGCGGCGGATGCGAAGTGCCACCGCCACAGGCCGCAAACGCGACGGCCAGGACGGCGAGCGAGGCCAGGGGCAGGGTCGCACGCACGGCCGCCTCCAGGGAGTCTCGCGTCATCGTGACAGGTGCCGGGGCGATTGCAAGCACGCGCCCCAGTGCAAGCCGTCCTGCCACCGCGGTGGTTGCGCGAACGTCCGGCGAACCGTCCAATGCGTGCATGACCGCACCGCATCCTCCCGGGCCGGCGCCCGTTTCCGAACGCGACGGCGACGGCCTCGCTCGCTACCTGCTCAGCTTCCGCTGGCCCTATCGCAACGAGGCCGTGCACAAGGTACTCGTTGAGGGTGGCCTGCCACTCTGGCGCCAGATCTTGCGCTTTGTGCCGAACCCGGCAGAACGGGGCAAAGCCCTCGAATTGGGCAGCCCGCCCTTCCACATCACACTGCTGTTGCAACGCTTTCGGAACTACGACCTCTCCCTCACCGGCTTCGCGAGTGACGGCCGCGCCGTCATCGAGCAGGACCTCGACAGCCCCGAGTACGGCGAGCACTACCACTTCGCCTGCACCTGCTTCGATGCCGAAAAAGAGCGCTTTCCCTACGACGACAATACCTTCGACCTCGTGACCTGGTGCGAGGTGATCGAACACCTCACCGAGAATCCGGTGCACACGCTGGCAGAGATCCATCGCGTGCTTAAGCCGGGCGGGTCGCTCGTGCTCTCGACGCCAAACGCCTCCCGCGCCGATAGCATCGTCAACTTTCTCCTGGGGCGGAATATCTACGACCCATATCACCTGGGCGCACCCCTGAAGGGCTCCCGCCACAGCCGCGAATACACGCTCCCGGAACTCAAGGACCTGTTGGGTGGCTGCGGCTACCGCATCGACCGCGCCCAGGACATCGACATCTACCCGCCCGTCGGTCGCAACCGCGCAGCGCTCCGCTGGTTGCTGGAGCACGGTGCCGCCCGCTTCACCCACGGATCCTATGGTTTCCACAATTTTGTCCGGGCGACGAAGACCGGCCAGCCGTTTCGCTGGTATTTCCCCCCGAACCTTTTCGATAGCGGGCACCTGGCCTTTCACCTGGCTCCGCACAGCAGCCGCGTGGTGATGGGCGAAAACGACGCCATCCACACAGCGATGGGCTGGGCAGATGTGCAGGTTGGTCCAGGTGGGAAACGGATGCGCCGTCCGGACCGTGTCGGCGACATTTACCTCGTCAGCGACTCGCCGCTAGAGCGAGTGACGGTGACCGTGACGAACGGCAGCGGCGAAGCACAGGCCTGGCACGACACGCCAGAGTTGGTCATGCTCGGCGGCACCCGCTTCGATGCGCCCCCCGGAGAATGGAGAGACATCACCTTCCCAATCTCCGGCTATCGGCCGGGCGAGTGGTTGCACGTGCGCCTCGACGCGCCTGGGGGTGTCGGCGTGCACGCCGCCGCTGCCGAATGAGCGGCCCGGGCGCCTTCGCGGCGTTAAAGTATCGGGAGGTATTCCGCCAGCTCGAAGTCGGTGACGTGGCGGCGGTAGCGTTCCCATTCAATGCGCTTGTTCTTGATCAGGCTTTCGAAGACGTGGTCGCCGAGGGCGGAGCGGAGGAGTTCGGATTTCTCGGCCTCCTCGATCGCTTCGATGAGGCTGCCCGGGAGCATCTCGATCCCGCGTGCGGCGCGGTCGGCCGGGGACATCTCGAAGACGTTCTCTTCCACGGGGGCAGGCAACGGGCGCTCCTTCTCAATCCCATCGAGCCCGGCGGCGAGCATCACCGCGAAGGCGAGATAGGGGTTGCAGGCCGGGTCTGGCGAGCGGTATTCGATGCGCGTGTGCATCTCCTTCCCCGGCTTGTATTCGGGGATGCGGATGAGATCGCTGCGGTTCCGGCGCGCCCAGCTCATGTAGACGGGAGCTTCAAATCCGGGGAGGAGGCGCTTATAGCTGTTCACCCACTGGTTCGTGACGAGCGTGATTGCGCGCGAATGGTGGAGCAGGCCGGCGATATAGGCCTTGGCGACGGCGCTCAGGTGATACGTGTCCTCGGGGTCGAAGAACGCGTTCCGCTCCCCCTTGAAGAGCGATTGGTGGACGTGCATGCCGCTGCCGTTCTGGTTCGCCACGGGCTTCGGCATGAAGGTCGCGTAGACACCGTTCGCCTCTGCCGTCTCTTTCACGACGAGCCGGTAGGTCATCGCGCTGTCGGCCATGGTGAGGGCGTCGGTGTAGCGCAGCGCGATTTCGTGCTGGGAGGGAGCCACCTCGTGGTGGCTGTATTCGACTTCGATGCCCATCGCTTCGAGCGTGAGCACGGTTTCGCGGCGGAGGTCGTGGGCTGCGTCTGCCGTCTGGTCGAAGTAGCCGCCGCGGTCGAGCGGCTCAGTCGACTTCGAGTCCTTGAAGTAGAAGTATTCGAGTTCCGGGCTGACATAGAACGTGTAGCCGAGGTCGCTGGCGCGCTTGAGCTGCTGGCGGAGGACGAAGCGCGGGTCTCCTTCGAAGGCTCGGCCATCGGGACGGTAGATATCGCAGAACATGCGGCCCACGCCGGATTCGCGCGGCCGCCAGGGGACGAGCTGAAAGGTCGAAGGGTCAGGTTTGGCGATCATGTCCGATTCGTCGATCCGGGCGAAGCCTTCGATGCTGGAACCATCGAACCCCATGCCTTCTTCGAGTGCCTTTTCAAGCTCTTCGACCGTTATCGCGAAGGACTTCAACGAACCGACGATGTCGGTGAACCAGAGGCGGATGAACTTGACGTCGCTCTCCCGGCAGGCGGAAATGACGTAGTTGGCAGAATCCTTGGGCATGGCGAACTCCGGGCGCGGCACGATTCCGCGTCCTCCAAGTGTACCGCGGCGATGTTACGGCTGCGTTGCTGTCGGCAGCGCCGATGCGGCGCGGGAGGCTTCCGTCGCGCGGCGCACGATCCGGCCACCAGTCGGCTCACGACGGCGCGTCGCCAGCCCCGCTGTCGAGTTGGGCGGCGCCCCTCACAGCAGCCGGTGGCAGATCCGGGCGCGCCGCGGTCACGGCCCAACTGGTGCTGTAGCGAAACCGCAGCGTGCCCTCGCCGTCAGGCGCCGTGATCTCCTGCGTGATGTGGAGGGCATACCAGCTTTCGGTCAGCAGCAATGCCGCCGCAGATGGCGCTGCGCGCGCCTCGCCTGCCGGGCCATCTGCCTGCCCGGGGTGATGAGGGAGCAGCAATATCAGCGATCCATCGAGGCGCGCCTCCATGCGCACCGGCCGGTCGGGACGGATAAGGCGAGCGCCGTTCTCGCGGGCCGAGTGCACGAGGTGGAAGAGTTCCTGCTGGTCGACCCGGCGGTAGACCTCTGGCGAGAGGGCGAGCGTTAGGCGGCACTCAACGATCGCGCCTTCGCTGGTCGTGTATGCGATGGCCACGGCGTGGGCGGGCAACGGACGGCCATCCGGCCCGCGCATGAGCAGGGCAGCATCGAGGGCGAACGAATTCGTGCGCGTGTCCATCTGGGTGACTATCCCACACCACGGCGGTGCGCGCGTTACAGGTGGCGGCGGGCCCGGCCCGTACCGGACGCAACAGGGCCGGGGCTGCAACGCCCCGGCCCTGTCTGACTTTCGATGAAGCTGCGATTTACTTCTTGGTGGTCTCCTCGTTGAAGATGTCGCTCACCTTGGTGAAGACTCCCTTGGCTTCGTCCCAGCGCTGGATCCACATGTACTCGATGGGCTTGTGGTCCGTCTGGGTGATGATCGTGGGTTGGAGCAGCAGGCTCGACTGCCAATCGCCCTGGAATGCCACGTTTTGCAGCGCATATTCCAGTGAAGCGCGGTTGAGGTTCTTGCCCACCACGGTCAACAGGCGCTCCAGGTGCTGTGCTGCCATATAGCCATAGAGGCTGAAGGCGTTGGGGTTCGCGATGCCGTGATCCTTGAAGAACTGCACGGCCTTCTGGATGTTGGGGTCTGGATCGGTGGGATCCTTGATGTAGGCGGTGGTGAAAGTGCCGTCCATGCCGCCGGCGGCGAGCTTGGCGGTCGAACTGGAGGCGGCCACGGAGGAGCTAATCCAAACGACGCTCTTTCCCTGCTGCTTCACATACTTGAGCGCCGCGGCGTATTGGGTAGGCGTGGAATACACCAGCAGCACCTGCGCGCCCGCGTTGATAGCTTTTAGCGCCTGCGCGTTCCAGTCGGCAGCGTTCGCCTCGTAGGTCTCCGTGTCGACGACTTGGAGCGCCGAGCCAAGACCTGCCTTGACGCCCTGAAGGCCTTCTTTGCCGAAGTCGTCGTTCTGGTAGATGACGGCCGCTTTTTTGCCCGCGTAGTTGGTGGCAGCGTACTTGCCGAGGACCGTGCCTTCGGTGACGTAGTCGGGTTGCAGGCCGATGATGCTCGGGCCCTGGTCAGCCCACTTCGCATCGCCGGTGGCGAGGAAGTAGCTGGGTATGCCCGCGGCGAGTACGTCTGGGAGCACGGCGTTGCCCGTCGGTGTGCCCAGCCCGTTGAAGAGCATGAAGACCTTGTCCTGGTTGATCAGCTTGTTGACAACGTTCTTCGTGTTCGTGGGGTTGTAGCCGTCGTCGTAGACGGTGAATTTGATCTGGCGGCCGGCGATGCCACCGTTCTTGTTGACGTTGTCGAAGTAGGCTAGCCACGCCTTTTCGATGTCGGCGTAGACCGATGCGGGGCCGGTCAGTGCGTAGTAGGAACCGATCTTCACTTCGGTGTCAGTGACGCCGGTCGTGTCGCCCGTTATGGTCGCGAGCTTGGCCTTCGCCGCATCGAGCGAACTCGCCGAGGACGACGCAGCAGGGCTGGCGCTTCCCGTTGTTGCGCTGGCGGCGGGTGAACTGCCGGCAGCCGTGGTTGGCGTGGGCGTGGACGAGCTACTCGAGCTGCCACATGCGGCCGCGAGGACAGCGACCACAGCGAGGGCTGCGGTTGCGCCGAGCGGCCAGAGTTTTCGCTTTCCGAACATAGAGCTTTCCCTCCCAGGATTGCCGCGGCTTCCCGCCGCGTAAGGGCCGGGCGTTGCCGGCCGTTTCCACGGAACTGACTAATGGCTGTGCCTGCGAACCTCCTTCTGCGTGAACGGGATGGAATCGCACCGGTCCGTCAGACGTCGGCCGGGGCAGGGCTGCTGCCCGGGCCTTCGCCACCGGTGTTGCGGCGCAGCGATGCGAGTGGCCGCCGGATAATTGCCACGAGAAAGGTCCAGCTATCCGCCGGAGCGACGACCAAGAGGCAGGCAGAGAAGACCGCCCAGACCGTGCCAACAAAGAGGGCGACCAGGACCACGGCGGCGGCGCCCACCACCACGCCCACCCAAAATCCGATGGGCCGGGTGCGCACGGAACGCTCCGTCTGCTGGACAAGCGCCCCCCACGATAGCCCGTTAATCAACGTCACGACGCCCCAGACACCCTGCGGCAGCCGCGTCATCACGACGATCAGGAGGAGCCCGGTCATCGCCGCCTGGAGCTGGTTGAAGTCCGCATTGATCGTGGCAATGCGCTGGATCACCTGTGGCACCCACATATAGCCGAACGCCCCGATTATCGACCCGCCCGTGCTCGCCAGCCCGCCGATGACCATGAACGCCAGCGGGTTCACGGAAAGGTTGAAGAGGTCAAACGACTCCGGTGCCACGAAAGAGATGACGAGGAAAAACATCACCCCCGAAATACCTGCATAGATGGCACTGATCCCAAACGCCGTGACTTTGTAGAGCGCCACGTTCACGCCCATCGAGGTGGCGGCCACTTCACGGTCACGGACGGCGATGAAGGCGCGGCCAAAGCGACTGCGGCCCAGGTTCCAGGCGCCATACGTGCCGATGATCGCGGCCACCAGCGTGATGTAGTACAGGTACGCTTCGTGCGAGAACTTCTTCTTTTGAAAGTCGTTCTGATAGGCACCGGACGGTGCGTGTTTTTGAAGGAAGGAGTCGATCGACGATGGCGGGCTGATGCGCTGCTCGGTGATCCCCTGGCCGCCGCCCGTGTAATTCTGGACACTGTTCAGCTTCACCACCAGCGGGAAGATGAGGGCTGCGGCAAGCGTCGCGATAGCCAGGTAGGGCCCCGCCAGCCGCAGGGCGGGGATGCCGAGGAGAAATCCGAACGCAGTGGTGGTCGCGATGGCTACGAGTGCCGCCGGGACCACCGGCCACGACCAGTGATGCATGAGCACGGCCATCGTGTAGGCCGAAATGCCGACGAGCGCGCCGTGACCGATTGAAATCTGGCCCGTATAGCCGGTGACCACATTGAGCCCGAAGATCATCAGCGCAAACACGCACACTTGCGACATCAGCCCCACCTGGAAGGTGTTAACGCCCATCCAGGGGACGATCAATGCCACCAGGAAGCCGAGCAGCAGCCACCAGCGCATATCGTTGAGCGCGGCCCGCAGGGCGACACCAAGGACCCAGGCGAGCGCGATCACCGTCACACTCGACATTCCTGCGATGGCACTGTTCGAAGTCCCGCCATACATCTTCCAGCAGAAGATCACGAGCGCCGCGAGCAACACAATTTCGGAAGGCGAGGGGACGAATCGTTCGACGCCCTGGCGATAGTTGGCGGTTTGCTTCATCGCTATACCTTCTTCACGGTTGCGGCGCCGAAAATGCCCGTCGGCTTGATCATCAGGATGGCGATGATCAGGCCGAAGGCGATGAGGTCGCTCCATTGGGCGTCGAGGTATTGGACCACCATCGCCTGGCCAATCCCCACGGCAAGCCCGCCGACGATCGCCCCAAGCGCGCTATCGAGTCCACCCAGCACCGCCGCGGCGAAGCCATAGAGCAACACCCCGAGCATGAGGTTCGGCGAAATGCCCGCGATCTGGGGTGCCACCATCATGCCCGCCACCGCGCCGATCGCGGCCGCAAGCCCCCAGCCCACGGTGAGCATGCGGCTGGTGTTGATTCCCATGAGCTGGCTCGCCTGCCCGTTCAGCGCTGCCGCGCGCATCGCCAACCCGCGCCGGGTGTGTTCAAAGAACACATAAATGGCGAGCATAAGTACGGCGGCGATCGTGAGGGAGAAGAGTGCGTGCTGAGAGATCGCGAAGAGGCTGCCGAAACGCACTGCCGCACCCTGGAACGGCGCGGGGTAGTTCTGCGGCGTAGGCCCGTATTCGAAGTTGGTGACGGAGTTGAAGACAGCGAACAACCCAAGCGTGACAATCACGGCGTTGAGGAGGTTCTTGCCCTCGCTCGGCCGAATGACCAGGCGTTCGATGAGCGCGCCAATGATGAACGCCAGCACCACTGTGGCGATGAGCACTGCGAAATAGCCGATACGCGTGGTCCCATCGGCCTCGCTGCCGAAATAGATCGGGGCTCCGAAGATCTCCGGGCGCCACGTGAGCAGGCCGATGTGGCGATGGATCGCAAGGAGCGGCAGCCAACTCAGCGAAAGCGGACGTGAGATCGACCAGCCGAGGTATGCGCTGAAGGTCGCCATCTCTCCCTGGGCGAAGTTCACGATATCGGTCGCCCGGAAGATGAAGACCAGCGCCAGCGCCAGCAGCGCATAGAGCGCTCCTGTTGCAACCCCATTCGCTAGTTGGCCGAAGAAAACGTCCATGAATCTCCCTAGTAGCCGAGATACGATTTTCGGATGGTGTCGTTGGCGGCGAGACGGTCAGATGGCTCAGCCACGACGATGCGGCCGGTTTCGAGCACGTAACCGAAGCTCGCCACGGAGAGGGCGATGCGCGCATCCTGCTCGACGAGCAGGATCGTGACATGGTCCTGCTCGTTGATGGTGCGGATGATCTTGAAGATGTCCCGCACAACGAGCGGGGCGAGCCCGAGGCTCGGCTCATCGAGCAGGAGGAGGCGAGGGCGTGCCATCAGTGCGCGGCCGATGGCGAGCATCTGCTGCTCGCCCCCGGAAAGCGTGCCGGCGACCTGGCGGCGGCGCTCCGCGAGACGCGGGAAGTATTCATAGACCCGGCCCATGTCGGACTCGATCGCTTTGCGGTCCGAGCGCGTGTAGGCGCCGAGCTTGAGGTTCTCCGTGACCGTCAAAGTGGCGAAGATCTGGCGTCCTTCCGGCACGTGGGAGAGGCGCTGATTCACGATCCAATCGGGGGTCTTTCCGGCAAGTGAATGGCCGTCGTAGCGGACGCTCCCGGAGAGTGGCTTGAGCAGCCCGGAAATAACGCGAAGGGTCGTGGACTTGCCGGCGCCATTTGCCCCGAGGAGAGTGACGATCGTCCCTGCCGCTACATCGAGTGAGACATCGTGCAGAGCGGTCACCGGTCCGTAGGAGGCCCGAATATTCCTGAGTTCAAGCATCTGCCGCCTCCGCTTCCGATTCCGCGCCCAGGTAGGCCTCGATCACGGCAGGGTTGACGCGGACTTCGGCGGGCGAACCCATCGCTATGCGGCGGCCGAAGTCGAGTACCACAACGCTGTCGGAAATCCCCATCACCAGCGCCATGTGGTGTTCAACCAGGAGGATCGTCAGCTTGAAGCGCTCGCGGAGCGCTTTGATTTCCTCGCCGAGCTTCACCACCTCTTCGTGGTTGAGGCCCCCCGCTGGCTCATCCAGGAGAAGGAGCTGTGGCCGTCCGACCAACGCGCGCGCCGTCTCCACGCGCTTTTGCAAGCCGTAGGGAAGTCCGCGTACCGGTGTGTCGCGATAGGGGGAGAGGCCGAGGTACTCGATCATTTCATCGGCCGATTCGCGCGCTGCTCGTTCTTCTCTGCGCACGTTCGGAAGACGGAACGAGGAGGACACCGGGTCGGCGTTGAGCAGGTGATGACTGCCCACAAGTACGTTGTCGAGGACGGTCATCGAAGGAAAGAGGGCGAGATTTTGGAACGTGCGCGTGATGCCGGCGGCGGCCACCTGGTGCGCCGAGATTCCAAGCAGGTCTTTTCCAGCCAGGGTGATACTGCCACGGTCGGGGCGGTAAAGCCGCGTGATGCAGTTGAACATCGTCGTCTTGCCCGCTCCGTTCGGGCCGATGAGGCCGGTGATCCTACCGGCTTCGACATCGAACGAAACAGAATCGAGGGCGACAAGGCCGCCGAAGCTGATGGTCACATCGCGCACCTGCAGCAGCCCAATTGGACCCGGAACTACCATCTCGCCCCCCATGTGACTACGGGGCCGGATTCTAGATGCCACCCATCGTTAGGACAAGTGGCTGCTATAGAAGAATCCTTTAGCTTCCTCCTAGCTATTTTCGTGACAGCGATTGTATCGCGGCGACGATGTATTGCATGTCGAGACACCTCTGCGCCCGCAAGAAGGGGGCCTTTACGCATGGTCTATACTCGTGGGGTTAGGAACGGAGGTGCCTCATGCTGCGGCGATCGACGATCCTTGCGCTGCTCTTGCCCCTTCCCGTTGCGACGCTGCCGTTGCTCGCCGTTGCCGCCGGATTCGTGCATTCGTCTGAGGCGAACATCGTGACGGTGTCGGCTTCTGGTGCGAGCCAGCCACTCCGTGTCGAGCTGGCGGCGCTGCCGCGTTCCCCCTCTGTACGGGCAGCTCCCGCGATTCCCGCTTTCCGTCATTGCCTGCCCGTGGAGACGTCACCAGCACGGGGATAGGAGAGGCTGCTCGCTGTGGTACCATCCAAACGACAGGCGCTGCAGCCACAGGTGCGGCCAGGCGCGCGCGATTGCCGCAGCGATCCGGTTCCCGGCGGGCCCCGGGGGCCGCGTGTACGTGTCCCGGGAGCGAGGTAGTCATCATGACGGTAGCGAAGACCCGGCGGGTGCGGTCCCAACAGCCTATCGAAGACTATCTGCTTTCCGAGCAGCAGCTCGAAGAGATGTACTACGCCATGCTCCTGGCGCGGCGGCTGAACGAACGCATGCTTGCGCTGAACCGGCAGGGGCGCGCGCCGTTCCTCATCGCCGGTGCGGGCCAGGAGGCGGCCCAGGTCGGCGCCGCCATGGCGCTGACGCGTGGCACGGACTTCCTCGCGCCGTATTACCGGGATCTCGGCATGAACCTCGTCCTCGGCATGACAGCGCGCGAAGCGATGCTTAACTTGCTCGCCAAACGCGACGACCCCAATAGCCACGGACGCCAGATGCCATCCCACTGGGGCAACAGCGAGCGCCGCATTGTCACCGGCTCGAGCGTGGTGACAACCCAACTGCTCCACGCAGCAGGGATCGGGCTCGCGGCGAAACTGCGCGGCGACCCGATCGTGGTCATGGCCTGCTGTGGCGAAGGCAGCACCAGCAAAGGCGATTTCCACGAAGCCCTGAACTTCGCCGCCATCCACCGTCTTCCGGTGATCTTCTTCGTCGAAAACAACGGCTACGCAATCTCCGAATCGAACGAAAAAGAGATGGCCGTGGCCAATGTTGCGGACCGGGCGCGCGGCTATGGCATCCAGAGCGCAGTCGTTGACGGCATGGACTGCATCGCGGTCTACCAGAACGTCCGTCCCGCCGTGGACCAGGCGCGCCGCGGTGGCGGACCGTACCTGATTGAGGCCAAGTGCTACCGCCTCTGGGCACATTCGAGCGACGACGATGACAGCCGCTACCGGCCAAAGGCCGAACTCGAGGAGTGGACCAAGAAAGACCCGCTGAAGCTCTTCCGCGACCGTGTCGAGGCGGACGGCATCTTCCCGCGCGACGACCTTGACGAGATCGAGCGCCGGGTCGAGGAGGAGGTTCGGGATGCCGCGCAATGGGCGCTCATGCAGCCCGACCCCAATCCCGAGGACGCACTCGGCTTCGTCTATAAGGAGGCCGAGTGATGGTGGTGAGCACGGTTTTGGAAGCGGTCCGGTCGACGCTCGATGAGGCCCTCGGCGCCGACGATAGTATCTTCATCATTGGCGAGGATGTGGAGGCCGGCGGCGTTTTTCGCGCGACCGAGGGACTGAACGCGAAATACCCCGGACGCCTGATTGATTCTCCACTCGCGGAATCCTCCATCATCGGCATCAGCATCGGCGCAGCGCACTATGGCATGCGGCCCGTGGCCGAGATCCAGTTTGCCGACTTCATCCACAGCGGCTTCGACCAGCTCTGCAGCGAGGCCTCCCGCTGGTGTTACCGCACGAGCGGGAGTGCGAACCTCCCGATGGTGGTGCGGACGCCCTGGGGCGGCGGTGTCCACGGCGGGCAACACCATTCGCAGAGCATCGAAGCCTACTACGCGCATATGCCAGGCCTCAAGGTGGTTGCGCCGGCGTTCCCGGCGGACTACCGGAGCCTCCTCAAGGCCGCGATCGCCGACCCGAACCCCGTCCTCTTCCTCGAGCACAAGCGCACCTACCGGCTCATCCGGCAGGAGATGGACGGTGCTCCTGCTGAGACCCGAATCGGCCGTGCGCGCGTCACTCGCCAGGGCACGGATCTCACGATCATTGCCTATGGGTTGATGCTGCACGAGTCGCTGGCGGCCGCCGAAGAGCTCGCAAAGGAAGGTATCGACTGCCTGGTTGTGGACCTGCTTTCGTTGCTGCCGCTGGATGTGGGAACGATTCTCGAAAGCGCCAGGGCCACGGGCAAGGTGCTCGTCGTGCACGAGGACACGCTCACCGGCGGGTTCGGCGGCGAGATTGTCGCCATCATCGCCGAGCACGCCTTCGAACACCTCGATGCGCCGATCCGTCGCCTGGCCGGGCCCGATATCCCCTCCATGCCCTATCACCACGCGATGGAGAGCTTCTTCATGCCCGACCGCACGAAGATCGCCGCCGCTGCGCGGGAACTGGCGGCCTATTGATGGCGCGCGCCCGTATCGCCCTGATGGCAACTCGCCCGGAGGCGACGACGTGACGTCCGTGACGATGCCGCAGTTGGGTGAGAGCGTGACCGAGGGCACCATCCTCAAGTGGCTCAAGCAGCCGGGCGACCGCATCGCACTGGATGACTCGCTTTGTGAGATAGAAACCGAGAAGGTCACGGCCGAACTCCCTTCGCCGTTCGAAGGGACCATGGGTGCGATCCTCGTGCCCGAGGGCGAGACGGTGGACGTCGGCGCGCCGCTCTGCGAGGTGGACGTATCTGCTGCCGTACCGGCCGCGGTTCCGGCTCAGAATGGCGCTGTTGCAGCCGCCGGGAGCTGGAGTGGTGGCCCGATGGCCATCCCACCGGACGAGGCGCCCGCCCAGCCTGAGCCTGCCCTCCCTGCTGCCCGGGCGGCGAGTCCTGCCAGTGCGGCACGAGCTCCGGCATCGCAGAGCAGGCCAGAAGCGCGGGAGCGTTTCTATTCACCCGCGGTGATGCGGCTCGCGCACGAACACGCTATCGACCTCGTGAACGTCAGTGGCACAGGCATTGGCGGGCGTGTGACACGGAAGGATGTCGAGCGACTGATCAACGCGCGCACCGCGAAGGCCGCGGCAACGCCGGCGCAGCCGGAGAGCGCAATTGAAGCGGCCCCCGCGGCGCCGGCTGCCCGGCCGGGCGGGTCGGGTGCCTATGTGACGGTTACCCTCTCCCCGACGCGGAGGACCATCGCAGAGAACCTGAAGCGTTCGAACCTGGAAGCACCCCAGGCGTGGACGATGGTGGAGGCGGACGTCACAGGTCTGGTGGCCCTGCGTGAGCGCGAAAAGGCCCGTTTCCAGCTCCAGGAAGGCGTCGAGTTGACGCTCCTGCCGTATTTCACGGCTGCCGTCTGCGAGACGCTGCGCGACTTCCCCAATTTGAACGCGCGCTGGGAAGGGGAGGAATTGCGGCAATACGACAGCATCGACATCGGCATTGCCGTGGCCAGCGAGAACGGGCTCGTGGTCCCCGTGCTGCACGGGGCCGCCGACCTCAGCGTCGCGGGCCTGGCCAAGCGGATCGCCGACCTCGTCCAGCGTGCGCATGCGCGCAAGCTCCGCATCGAGGACATCGAAGGCGGGACGTTCACGGTCAACAACACGGGGTCGTTCGGTTCAATCGCCTCGAAACCGATCGTGAACTATCCACAGGTGGCGATCGTGACGATGGAGCGAGCGGTCAAGCGGCCGGTCGTCGTCGCAAACGATGCGATCGCCGTGCGCTCGATGATGAACGTTTGCCTGAGCTTCGATCACCGGGCGATGGATGGGCTCGACGCAGGCGGCTTCCTGGCTGCGCTGAAGCGGCGGCTGGAAGCGATCGGCTAGCGTGCCGCCCCGGGGCATCACCGGCGACCATGCAGTTCACTGATGGCGGCCTGACTCGAGCACGTGACGGTGGTTGGTGACGGTCACGCACGGCTGGGAAAAGGAACGCGAGCTTCAGCCGCGTCCCGGTGAGGTGGTGGAGCGAGGGGCTGCCAGCCACCGGCCCCGGCCAGCCGTGGAGCCGTCAGCCTTGCTCATGCGTTGAGCTGGTGGCCCGGCGGCTCGCGACGACCGAAGTGCCGGAGTACTATCCCTTCGTCCGATGGGAGCCATTGGCGACTCCCGGTCGCGGGCGAAAGGGGGTAACCGAAGTGACAGCAGCGCTGGATGGACTCCGCATCCTGGACATGACGCAGTACGAAGCCGGGACTTCGTGCACGCAGATGCTGGCCTGGCTGGGCGCAGACGTTGTCAAGGTTGAATCGCCACATGGCGACCCCGGCCGCCTCGCATTCGGCAAGGGAGACGTCGACTCCCAATACTTCCTCAACTACAACTCCAATAAGCGCAGCATCGTGCTGGACCTCAAGCAGCCTGCGGGACGCGACCTGCTCCTTGCCCTCGTCCCGAAGTTCGATGTCTTCGTAGAGAATTTCGGGCCGGGCGTCATGGAGGCGCTTGGGCTTGGCTACGATGTCCTTCGCGCGCGGAACGCTGCGATCATCTATGCGCGCATCAAAGGCTACGGGCTGACGGGCCCCCACGCCCATTGGAAGTGCTTCGACCCCCTCGCCCAGGCCGCAGCAGGAGCGTTTTCGGTGACGGGCGACCCGGATGGGCCACCCGTGAAGCCGGGCCCGACCATGGCCGACAGCGGCACTGGCATGCAGGCAGCCCTCGCGATCACCGCAGCCTGGGCGCATAAGCTCCGCACCGGCGAGGGCCAGTCCATCGAGGTATCGATGCAAGAGGTCATGACGATGTTCATGCGCACCACCGGCGTCCTCCAGTGGGCAACGGAGCCGGTTGCGCGACACGGGCATCGCGGCGGTGCGCCCACCGGCATGTACCCCTGCGCACCGGGCGACTCGAACGACTACGTCTATATGCTCATCTCCAACACACGCATGTGGGACCAGCTCTGCGTGGCAATCGGGCGGGATGATCTTCTGACTGACCCGCGCTTTGAAAGCGCCCGCCTCCGTAGTCAGCATGGGGATGTCCTCGATGCAGAGATCTCGGCATGGACAAAGCAGCACACGAAGTTCGAAGCGATGCAGATCCTCTGCGACCACGGCGTTGCCGCCAGCGCCGTGTTCGACACCATGGACGTATTCAACGACCCCCATCTCCGGGCCCGAAACTTCATCCAGCAGGTCTCGCACCCGGCTGCCGGGGCGGTCACGCTGATGGGGTCGCCCATCCGCATGTCTGCGTCGACCGTGCCGCTGCGGGCCGCGCCGCTGCTGGGCGCAGACACGGAGGCTGTCATCGAGACGGAGCTTGGTTTGGACCGGCAGGAAATCGAGGCGCTCAAGGCTTCCGGGGCCATTGGGGTGAGGATGTGAACCGCCAGTTGGAGCGCAACGAAACCGCAGACGCGCCCGCGCGTATTGACGCACCGCCTCCTGTGACTGCGATCCTGGCAGATGTGTGCAGGGCGATCACGTTCGAGGGACTCCCGCCAGACGCCACGACCGTCGCCAAGCAGTGCGTGTTGGACTGGCTGGGCGTGACCATCGCCGGCGCCGCCGAGCCGCTCTCCCGCATCCTGCGAGACCTGGCTGCCGCCGACGGCGGGGCGGCCCAGGCGACGCTTATCCCCGACGGGGCGCGGGTCACCTGCAGCCAGGCGGCGCTGGTCAATGGCTCGGCCGCGCACGCGCTCGACTACGACGACGTGGCCGTGGCCATGGGCCACCCGACGGTGCCCATCGTCTCCGCCTTGCTGGCACTCGCCGAAGAGCGCAATGCGAGCGGACGGGAATTTCTCGCGGCACTGGTCGCCGGCCACGAAATGGAAGGCCGTGTCGCGACGCTGGTGATGCCCGGCCACTATTCGCGTGGCTTCCATTCAACAGGGACCGTCGGTGCCTTCGGTTCGGCGGCGGCCTGCTGCCACCTCATGGGCCTGGGAGCGGGGGAATGGTGCAACGCGCTGGGCGTCGCTGGTGCACAGGCAGCAGGACTGAAAGCGATGTTCGGGACCATGTCGAAGCCGCTGCAGGCGGGCAAGGCGGCGGCAAACGGGCTCTTCGCGGCGACGCTCGCCGAAAAAGGGTTCACCAGCAATCCGGATGTCCTCGAAACGGCCCAGGGCTTCGCCGCCACCCAGGCACCGGTTGCGCACTTCGAGGAGGCGGTCGCGGGACGCGGACATCTCGCCATCCTCGATACGCTTTTCAAATACCACGCCGCCTGTTACGGCACCCACGCGACGATCGAGGGCGTCCTGCGCTTGCGGCAGGAGCATGGCATCGACCCGGCCGATGTGGACGTAATCACCCTCCTGGTGCCCACCGGTAACCTGGCGATGTGCAATATCCAGCAGCCGGCCACCGGCCTTGAAGGCAAGTTCAGTATGCGCTTTACCGCCGCCGTGGCACTTTGCGATGGCCAGGCTCACGAAGGCGTCTTCACCGACGCCCGCGTCACAGACCCGCGCCTTGCTGCCTTGCGGAACCGTGTTAACGTCGAAGGTTCCGACAACGACCCGCGGGCAACAACGGTGGTAATCAGGTTGAACGATGGCAGCGAGCTTCGTCAGCGCGTGGACCTCAACGTGCCGGAGCACGATCTCGACCGCCAATGGGAACGACTCACCGACAAGTTCCTCGGGCTGGCGAGCCCCGTGCTCGGGCCGGGCCCGGCGAAGCAACTCGCCGGGACGGTGCGCGCACTCGATTCCGTTGCCTCGATGCGGGAGGTTGTCCGTCTGGCTGTGGCGGTGCCTGCTGGGAGTCGCCCGTGACCAACGCCTTCGATCCGGCCAGCTTCCCGCTGGTGAAGCGTGGGAATCAGTACCAGGACTTCGCGGTCGGCCAGGTATGGCGACACCACTGGGGACGCACCATCACCGAGTCAGATAATGCGCTGTTTTCGACCGCCACCTGCAACTGGAACCCGATGCACCTCAACGTCGAATACGCCCGCGCACATGGGCATCCCAGCGTGGTAGTCAACCCCATGCTGGT
>Ga0307373_10005236_pt1 | contig 21340 bp, 23 predicted proteins | sample OX2MG_FD_202534 | JGI IMG/M metagenome (GOLD analysis project Ga0307373, IMG submission 202534) | Soil microbial communities from Risofladan, Vaasa, Finland - OX-2 | ecosystem: Environmental > Terrestrial > Soil > Coastal area > Acid sulfate soil | place: Finland: Risofladan, Vaasa | collected...
GGCGGGTCCGGGAGTGGCCGGATCTCGCCGTGCCGGTTGTGCTGACCGCACTTGAAGGCTCGATCACGCTCGCCGAAGCGATGGAGGCCCGCGGCTACGGTTCCGGGACGCGCACGCACTACATGGAGGACTTGTGGCATCGCGCCGATGTCGTCGTGGCCACAATCGCCGTGGCTGCGGCGACCGTCTTCGTCGCGCTGCGCATCGCCGGGGTCGTCAGCGACTGGTACCCGTTTCCGAACGTGACCGTGCCGCCGCTGAGCATCGCGGGCGTGGCGTGCTGCATCGTGCTCGCCGCACCGCTGCTGGTCTGGCGGCGATGACGGTCGCGTCGCTGCGTGGGTTCACGTATCGCTATCCGAATGCCGGCGTGCCCGCGCTCGACAACGTGGACCTGGACATCAGCGACGGCGTCACGCTCGTCGCGGGCGCCTCAGGCAGCGGCAAGTCATCGCTGCTCCGCGTCCTCAACGGGCTCGTCCCGCACTTTCACGGCGGTACCGTCTCCGGGTTCGCCGAGGTGTGCGGTCGCGACGTGGTCACCACACCGACGCGCGTGCTCGCGACCCACGTCGGGTTCGTGTTCCAGGACCCTGAACTGCAGGCTGTCTATCCGAGCGTTGAACGTGACATCGCGTTCGGGCTCGAGAACATCGGGACATCCCCGGCGCTGATGGTCCGCACGGTGGGCGATGCGCTCGAACGCGCCGGCATCGCGCATCTCCGCAAGCGCGCAGTGGCGACGCTGTCCGGGGGCGAGCGTCAGCGGCTCGCCATCGCAGGAGTCCTCGCGATGCGGCCTCGCCTGGTGGTGCTCGACGAGCCACTCTCGCAGCTCGATGCCGATGGAGCTGCGGCACTGGTGACAACGCTCGTCGATCTTGCGAAGCAGGGCACCGCGGTTGTCGTCGCGGAGCATCGCTTCGAGAGGCTCGCCATCGTGTGCGATCGCCACATCGAAGTCGATGGTGGCCGTGCCGTCGGCACGGTGGAGTCGACCGCCGTGCGTCCAGCGGTCGTGCGATCGGCGACCGCGATGGTGCCTGCCCGATCCAGGGGCCCGGTCGCATGGCGCGTCAACCAGCTTGCAGCCGGACCGGCGCGGAGCCCAGTCCTGGAGGGCGTGACACTCGAGGGCAGAAGAGGCGAGATCATGGCGCTGATGGGGCCGAACGGTGGGGGCAAGACGACGCTGCTGCGCACCCTCGCAGGTTTGCTCACACCGATCTCCGGCATCGTGGAGCGCGCGCCCGGGCGGGTCGCATTCCTGCCCCAGAACCCGATGGCGCTGCTCCATAGGGCGAGCGTCGCCGCCGAGATCGCATGGACGGTGCGCCGTGACGCGTCCGCCCACGACGCATCCGACCTCATGGCCGACCTCGGCCTCGCACATCTCGCGCAACGCGATCCGCGTGACCTCAGCAGCGGCGAGCGTCAGCGAGCCGCGATCGCCGCAGTGCTCGCCGGCTCGCCCTCCATCGCGTTGCTCGACGAACCAACCCGAGGGATGGACGACGGCGCCCGCGACGCACTCTGCCGTGTCGTCCTGCGCATGCGTGCCGACGGTTGCTCCATTGTTCTGGCCACACACGACATAAACCTTGCACGCACGGTCGCGGATCGTATCGTGCGTGTCGGCGCCGGTGTTGCGAGCGAATGCATCGCTGCGGGTGTCGCATGAGAGTCGCCGCCATCTCGATCGCTGGTCTCGCCCTGTTTTTGTGGCCCTTCGCAGCGTCCAACGCGCCGCCCGCCGCAGCGGCGGTCGCGCTGAGCATCGGCGTTGTCGCCGTGCTCGTGTTCGTGGAGGCGGCGACACGCAAGCTCGACGCACGCCGCTTTGCGCTCCTGGCGGCGATTGCCGCCATCGATGCGGCGCTCCGCCTCGTTCTCGTCACGGGGCTCGGCGGCTTCAGTCCGATCTTCTTTCTGATCCTGGCCGCCGGCTACGTCTATGGCCCTTCGTACGGCTTCCTCGCGGGGTCGGTAGCGCTCCTTGCATCGGCGGTTGCGACGGGCGGGATCGGTCCGTGGCTGCCCTACGAGATGGTCGGCTGTGGCTTTGTCGGGCTCATTGCGGGGCTCGCCGGCATGCGCCGGACCGGGCCCGTGACATGGAGGGATGTCGCGGTCCTCGCTTTCGTCGGCGGAATCACCGGCTTTGCCTACGGGGCACTGCTCGACGTCTGGGATTGGACGACGTTCTACCGGGGGACGCCGAACTTCGGCTGGCAACCGGGGCTCACGATCACCGCCGCACTCCTTCGTTTCGGTCGTTTTTACCTCGCGACGTCCTTCGTATACGACAGCGTCCGAGCCGTGGGCAACGTGATCGCCGTCACCGTGCTTGGAGCCCCGGTGCTGGCCGGGCTGATTCGCATGCGCTCGCGGTTCAGCGTCGTGGTGGTTGCGGCAACTCAGGATCGCGATCGCGCGCACGGCTTGGCCGGCTCGTCAGGCTGAAGCGGAGCCTCCGCCCGAGACGAGCGCGAGGACGGCGAACACGGTCGCGATGATCGCCCCGGCAACCAGCGGCAGTTTCGAGACCGGCCACGGTGTTCGCCTGCTCACCGCAAACGTGATGCCGAGCGTCACCGCGACCCCGACGCCGTAGAGGTAGTGGAGCTCCTGCGGTGCCCGGTGCCCCCCGATGTAGAGCCCGGCACCGAGGATGATCTGGACAGCGACGGCGAGGAGGAGCAGCCGGAGGTAGAGCTTGAGGACGACCCCGACCAACGGGGTCACGAGCGACACCAGCGCCACGACCGCGCCGACGAGCGCCGCCACCACGATGAAGAAGCCGACCTTGTCGTGGACGTTCACCCAGTCGATGGCAACCAGCATCAGTCGGGCCAGTACTGCTCTTCGCGGATGGCTTTGTCATCGAAGCCAGCGCGGCGCATGATCGCGCGGGCTCCGCTGATCATGCCTGGGTGTCCGCAGAGAAAGACGCCGCCATTGCCCGGAATCATGCCCGCAGCATCGGCATGTTTGCGCACGATGTCCTCAACCCTCCCCCGCTCACCCGTCCAGTCCGGATCCTCCCAGGGACGGCTCACCGTGGGCACATACGTGAACCACTCGAATTCGCGGTCGAGCACAGTCAACTCATCGGCATACCCGAGTTCCTCGGAGCGGGCAGCCCCCTGGAGGGTGATGATCGGTACGGGCGTCCAGTCGCCGGTGCGGACACGTGACACCAAGGTGCGCAGAATGCTGACAAACGGGGCTATCCCGGTCACCGTGGCAACGAATAGATGCGGCTGGTCAAGGATGGGCGCCTCGCGCAGAAAGAGGCCCTTGGTTCGCTTGCGGACGATGAGCTCACCGCCGACGCCCAGCGCGAAGAGCGGATCCGAGAGCTCGCCGTCGGGCACCCGCTCGATGAACAGCTCGATCTCGTCCTCGACCGGCGACGAGCAGATCGAGTACGGCCGTTCGATGATCCTCCCGTCCAGATGGAGGCCGACGGTGACGTACTGACCGGGGCGATACGGCAGCTCCGTGTCTGCCCGGATCCGGATGATCCAGAGATCAGGAGCCGGGTCGCGACGGGCGACAACGGTTGCTGCGGCGTATTTCTCCGGATCGATCATGAGCGCCGTCAGAGTGTAGGGGGAACCACTCGGGACACCTCTTTCACCGAAAGAGCAGAGACTGTGGTCAGTGATGCATGGGCCTCTCGCCCTCGTCGGCGGCGACGAGTTCCATCCCGGCAACGAACGCCAGGACGAAATCCTCCGTGATGCGTGCGCCGGACGGCCCGCCTATGTTGTTGCCACGGCGGCCCAGGAGTACGCCGTTGGAGCGGTGGAATCTGCCCGCAGCTGGTTCCGCGGCCTGGGACTCGAGGTACGGGAGCTCCGCATCCGCAGCAGGGAAGACGCGCGTGCGGCCGAGGTCGCTGCAGCGGCCGCAGCCGCCGGCCTCGTGTACATCGCCGGAGGCGACCCCGGCTTCGTTGTTCAGACCCTCCGCGCCAGCCCGGTCTGGAATGCGATCGCGGCAGCCTGGCGTGCCGGTGCGGCGCTCGCGGGCTCCTCCGCCGGCGCCATGGCGCTCTGCCAGTGGTGCCTCGTGCAGACCAACTGGCCCGGCGAGATCGACGAACGCACGGTGGATGCCCTCGGCCTGATCCCCGGGACAGCGATCCTGCCGCACTTCGATGTCCTCGGCGACGCGTGGGTCTCCTGGGCTCAGGAGGGGCTCGACGACGGCGCGAAGGTGGTCGGCATCGATGAGCGCACCGCCGCCGTGCTGCGGGACGGCCGGTGGGAGGTATTCGGACCTGGCGCTGTGACGGTTCTGCACGGCGGGTCGCGCAATCGGCATGTCGCAGGCGAATCGATCAAAGAAATGTCGAATCCGGAACCCTGAGGCTCTCCAGACCGTAATCCGAACGTAACCCTGCTCCGTTTACATCTATGTAAGCCTGGATAACCTCTACAGCGAAGGATTCGAGAGAGCACCGACATGAGCTTCAAAGGCGCAATCATCGACATGGACGCGGCGAAAGCGCGTGCCGAAGACGCGAAGGCAGCGCGCCGGCTGCGAATCCAGCAAGTACGGCGTCTCGAACGCGTGCTGGACAGCGTCGAGCATCACAACCTGCAACGCGATCGTCAGGTTCCGGCGGCAATGTGGCGCCAGCTCGCCGAGCTCGAAGGTGTGCTCCCTGTTCCCGCACCGCCGGCGCTCTGGCAGGCACGAAACACTGCCCGCCTTCACGATGCGCTGCTCGACTGGGAAGCGGACCTTCTCGACCAAGTCGCACCGCATCGCGTCGCGTACGACGATACGCACGACGACTGACCCTTCACCCGCCCGAGCGGGTCTGGCACACTCAGCGCTCGTGAATACCGCTGATCGCATGGCGCTCGTCGAGCGCAACACCGCCGAGGTACTTGGCGCGGACGAACTGCCGGCGCTCATGGACGCAGGCATCGAGATCCGCCATTACATCGGCTTCGAGATCTCCGGAAAAGCCCATCTCGGTACCGGGCTGATGAGCATGGCGAAAGTCCGTGACCTCATCGCAGCGGGCGTGCACTGCTCGGTACTCCTCGCCGACTGGCACACCTGGATCAACGACAAGCTCGGCGGTGATCGCGGTCTCATCCGGCGCATCGCCACCGGCTATTTCACCGAAGCGCTGCGCGCGTCCCTCCTCTGCGTCGACGCCGACCCTGCGGCCGTGGAGTTCGTGCTCGCATCCGATCTCTATCGCGATGACGACGCGTACTGGGCATCCGTGATCGAGGTCAGCAAGAACACCACGCTGGCGCGCATGCAGCGGAGCATCAGCATCCTCGGCAGGCAGGAGGGTGAGAGCATCGACTTCGCGAAGCTCATCTACCCCGCGATGCAGGCCGCGGACATCTTCACCCTTGGTGTGCACATTGCCCATGCGGGTGTCGACCAGCGGAAGGCGCACGTGATCGCTCGGGACGTCGCGCTCCAGATGCGCGTGCACGCCGTCCGCGGCATCGACGGCGCGCCGATGAAGCCGGTCGCGTTGCATCATCCGCTGCTGCTCGGGCTGCGCCGGCCGCCGGTCTGGCCGGTTCCTGAAGACTCGGCTCGCGATGTCTTCTCGGCGATGAAGATGAGCAAGAGCGATCCCGGCTCGGCGGTGTTCGTTCACGACACTCCTGACCAGATCATGGACAAGGTGCGCCGTGCGTTCTGCCCTCCCGGCGAGGCGACGTTCAACCCCATTCTGGACTGGATCGACAAGCTGATCTTCGGCATCGCAGGGGGCCCGTTCATCGTTGAGCGCTCCGAGGCAAACGGCGGGCGCATCACCTTTGACACACCTGGAGAGGTGACCGCCGCGTACATCGACGGTTCCCTGCACCCCATGGACGCAAAGGCCGGCCTGGCCGCTCGTCTCATCGACCTGCTCGAACCTGCCCGCGCGCACTTCGCCCGACCGGAGATCGCCGCGATGCTTGACGAGATCGAGGCGGCGACCGCCTGATCAGCGCAGGCCGACGGCCTGTTGCACGCGGTGCAGCGTCGCATCGGCGACGAGATGGACCCGCGCCGCGGACTCGGCTAGCACGCGGTACAGGTTGGCTTCGTCGTGGCGCAGTTCGGCGTAGCGGTGCTGGATGGGAGCGAGCGCGTCAACGATCGCGTCGGCGACGGCACTTTTGAGCCCGCCGTACGTCTTGCCCTCGAACTCGTGCAGGGCCGCATCGGTACCGATGCCGGTCAGCGCTGCGTAGATCTCGAGGAGATTGGCGACCCCGGGCCCAACCGGAGGCTGCACCGCGGGCTCGGTATCAGTCGTCGCCCGCGCGATCTTCTTGCGGACGGTGTCGGGAGGGTCAAGGAGCATCACGGCGTGACCGGGGCGGTCCCTGGCGATGCTCTTGCTCATCTTCTCCTCGGGTGTGTCGAGCCCCATCACGCGCGCGCCGACCGTGCTGATGAGCGGTGCAGGGACCTTGAGCACGTCGCCTCGTTGCGAATTGAGGCGTTGGGCCAGATCGCGACAGAGTTCGATGTGCTGGCGCTGGTCCTCGCCGACGGGGACAAAGTCGGCGTCGTAGAGCAGGATGTCGGCCGCCATCAACACCGGATACGTGAACACGCCGGTGTTGATGCGCTCGCGCCCTTGCGCCTGGCTGCGCGCCTTGAACTGGGTCATGCGATCGAGCCAGCCCATCGGCGTGAGCGTCTCGAGGATCCAGCACAGCTGCGCATGCGCCGGCACGTGAGACTGGACGAATATCTCGCAGCGGGCCGGGTCGAGGCCGCACGCGATGTACATCGCCGCCAGCTCGAGTGTCAGCGAGCGCAGTTGATCCGGGTCGGGGTGCTGGGTCAGCGCGTGCAGGTCGACGATGCAGAAGTAGTTCTCGTACTGGTCCTGGTCGCGTACCCAGTTGCGCAGCGCGCCCAGGTAGGTGCCGAGGTGCAGGCCGAAGTCAGGCTGGATGCCGCTCAGGACACGTGGGCGCGGAGCAGCGGTCTCGGACATGTCGGATACAGCGTACGGCCTGAATGTCAGGCGGTGCGACGGCGCTGGCGGCGTGGTTTCGCCACAGCTCGCGGGGACCAGCACGCGGCGACGAATGCAGCGATCTCAGTTGTGAGCCGCTCAGGCCAGAGGCGCAATTCGAGGATGTGCGCTGCCTCGACGAGACGCGCGTCGGGAAGCTCGTCCATGAGCATGCCCGCATCCGAGAACGGATGCACCGGGTCGGCGTGGTGGCCGACGACCAGCGCGGGCATCCGCAACTCCCGCCGCTGCGCGCTGTGCGGCGCGATGCGGCTGAAGAACAGACCACGGAGCAGCGCAGCGCTCGGTCCGGGATCCTGGCGGATGGCATCGAACGCGACGTTGCCCCAGAAGGGCAGCGCCCAACGCGGGACGCGTCGGAAGGCCGCAGCGACCGGCCGAAGCAGTCGCTCGCCGAAATGCAGTCCCACGAGCAGCGGTCCGAACGCGATCACCGCGGCGACGAGCCCATTCTCGAGCACCGGCATCTCGAGGATCATTCCGCGCACCCGGTGCGGAGCGAGACGCGCAACCTCGAGTGTCACGTTCGCACCGAGCGACGTCCCGCCGACGACCGCCTCGTCGATGTCAAGGTGATCGAGCAGGGCGATCGCATCGACTGCGAACGACTCGATGGAATACTCCTGCATGCTGCGGGGACGATCGGAGTCGCCGTGGCCGAGCGGGTCCAGCGTCACGACATGTGAGCCGGCGGCGGCGAGCGCCCTGGCAAGGGGCTCCTGCATCAGGGCCGGCACGAGCAGCCCAGGCATGAGCAGCACCCACCGCTTGCCGTCACCGAATTCGGTGTACGCGATGCGATGGCCGCGGGAAGTGAACCAGGAGGGCACCACGCGCACCGGGCGACTGTCCGCCATGGCGCGAACTATGCGGCATGACCGGTCATTCCGTCCGCCTGCCCTAGAGTCACCATACATGGGATTCATTACCCGGACCGCCGCCCGCTCCCTGCTCTCCGGCATCTTTCTGTACTCCGGATACCGCATGGTGAACAACGCCGAGCAATATGCAAAGCAGGCTTCGACAGCCCTGCCGATGCTGCCCGAGGAGCCCGTGCTCGCCCGGGCCCATGGCATCACGATGCTGGTCGCCGGTTCGACGTTCGCCCTCGGGATCTTTCCGAAGCTCTCCGCCCGCGTCCTCGCGCTGACGCTGATCACCAACTCCTACGTTGGTCACCAGTTCTGGAAGGCTGAGAAGCCCGAGGACCGGCGACCGCAGCTCATCCACTTCCTGAAGAACGCCGGCTTGTTCGGTGGACTGCTCTACGTGTCCTCGGATCGGCGGTCGCAGAGGCGGGACGCAGACTCCGACTGATTCAGCGGGCGGCGTCGAGCTCGCCCAGATACGTTGTGAGGGCCTCCTGCCACACGGGCAGCCGCGGCTCGCCGAGTTCCCGCCAGCGCCGGTTGTCCAGGACGGAGTACGCAGGGCGCGACGCAGGCGTCGGGTATTCGCCGGTCGTGATCGGAATCACCTCAGTCGCGAGGCCGCGCGCGCGGATCGCGGCGAGCGCGAGGCCGTGCCAGGTGGTGACACCGCTATTGGTCAGGTGGTAGGTCCCCGGCGGAGCGATCTCGGTGAGGCGGAGCACGGCGGGCGCGAGATGACCACTCCACGTCGGCGCGCCATGCTGATCATCGACCACCCGGACCTCCGGCCGTTCGGCGGCCAGGCGCAGCATCGTCAGGACGAAGTTGGGTCCGTGCCGCCCGTAGACCCAGCTGGTCCGCACGATCAGGTGATCGGCGCACGCGGCGCGGACCGCCTCCTCGCCGTGGAGCTTGGTGCGCCCGTACGCTGATTGCGGATTCGGTGCAGCGTCCTCGTCGATCGGCTCGGTCGCCGAGCCATCGAACACGTAGTCGGTGCTCATGTGGCACAGACGCACTCCGGCGGCTGCGCATTCGCCGGCCACGATCCCCGCGCCGGTGGCGTTCACCGCCTCCGCTTCTTCCTCATGGTCCTCCGCGGCGTCCACACGCGTCCAGGCCGCGCAATTGATCACCACGTCCGGGATGCTTGCTTTGATCGTCCTGCGCACTGATCCGGGGTCCGTGATGTCGCAGCCCGAGCGACCAACGGCAATGACGCGGTCCCCGCGCCGTGCTCGATGGACCAGGTCGCCGCCGAGTTGGCCCGACCCGCCGAGGACGAGGTACTTCAGCGTCGCACCGTCAGAGTTCGACGCGCGAGTGGTCGCCGAGCATGAGCCTGACCGCCGTCGGGCGGGCGGGCGACTTGCACACCTCGCATTCCTTGCCGATCAGCGAGCCGTCGATCTTCCCCGCGATGTCGTGGATTCGCGTGCCCTCGAGCACGATGCTGTTCTCGATCTCGGCATTGCGGACAACGCAGTCGTAGTAGATAGACGTGAACGGCCCGATGTAGGCGTTGTCCACGACGGTCCCGCTGCCGATGACCGCCGGACCGCGGACGACGCAATTCCGCAACGAGGCCCCGGCCTCGACGACAACCTTGCCATGGAGGCGAACGTCCTCGCCGACGGTCCCGTCGGTGCGGGCCACGATGGTGTCGAGGATCATCCGATTGGCTTCGAGGATGTCGTCGAGACGCCCGGTGTCCTTCCACCACCCCTCGATGATGTGGGGCATCACGCGCTTGCCCGTGTCGATGAGGTGCTGGATCGCATCGGTGATCTCCAGCTCGCCGCGGTGGCTCGGCTCGATGGCGTCTATGGCCTCGAAGATGACCGGGGAGAACAGGTAGACGCCGACCAGGGCCAGGTCGGAGCGCGGCACCGCCGGCTTCTCGACGAGTGAGATGACGCGTCCGTCCTCGAGCTCGGCGACGCCGAACCGCTCCGGTTCGGGAACCCGCGCGAGCAGGATCATCGTGTCCGCTTTCGAGCGCTCGAACTCCTCGACGAGCGAGCCGATGCCCTGCGCGATGAGGTTGTCGCCGAGGTACATGACGAAGCTGTCGTCGCCGAGGAAGCCGCGGGCGATGCCGACGGCATGTGCTAGCCCGAGCGGGGACTCCTGCGGGATGAAGGTGACCCTCGCGTCGAATTTCGACCCGTCGCCGACGGCGGCGCGAACCTCATCGGCGGTGTCGCCGACGACGATGCCGATGTCGTGAATCCCCGCATTCGTCAGCGCGTCGATCGCGTAGAAGAGGATGGGCCGGTTCGCAACCGGGATCAATTGCTTGGCACCGGTGTGGGTGATGGGCCGGAGCCTCGTCCCCTTACCGCCGCTGAGGATGAGTCCCTTCACCGGGACAACGACACAGGCATCGGGGCAGCGTACCAGCCGGTCACGCCCACCACCCACGAACGCAATCCCGCGAATCCGTCACAGCGGGCTGTCGCTGTTGATGGTGATGCAACGCGTCATCCGACGATTGTGCCAAATGCCCCGATCGCCAATACTCTGTTCGTCACGGCGACGCCCCGAGAGGGGGGGCGTCGTCGGTGCCCTTGTACGATGCGCCGATGGGCCGGCATCTGATCACGAGCGCCTTGCCGTACATCAATGGCGTCAAGCACCTCGGCAACCTGGTGGGATCGATGCTGCCGGCGGACGTCTATGCGCGGCATCAACGCTTGCGCGGCCACGAGGTCCTCTTCATCTGCGCAACCGATGAGCACGGCACGCCCGCCGAACTGGCCGCCGCCGCGGCGGGACTCAGCGTGGCCGGCTACTGCGCCGAGCAGCACGAGATCCAGGCTGACCTTGCGCGGCGCTATGGCCTGTCGTTCGACCACTTCGGACGGAGCTCCTCGACGCAGAACGCCGAGCTCACCCGGCACATGGCGGAGCAGCTCCGCGAGAACGGCATGGTCGAGGAGCGGGTGACGGACCAGGTGTACTCCCTCGATGACGAGCGCTTCCTGCCGGACCGCTACATCATCGGCACGTGCCCGCATTGCGGCTACGAACGCGCCAACGGTGACCAGTGCGAGAACTGCGCGCGATTGCTCGAGCCCTCGGATCTCATCAATCCCCGGTCGGCCATCTCCGGCAGCACGCGGCTCGAAGTCCGTGCCACGCGACATCTCTTCATCCGCCAGTCGCTCATGGCCGACCGGGTTCGCCAGTGGATCGACTCGCACGCCGACTGGCCGATCCTTGTCTCGTCGATCGCCCGCAACTGGCTCAACGTGGGCCTCGAGGACCGGAGCATCACGCGCGACCTGAAATGGGGCATCCCCGTTGGCTGGCCCGGCTTCGAGAACAAGGTCTTCTACGTGTGGTTCGACGCGCCCATCGAGTACATCGGCGCGACCAAGGAGTGGGCCGACATCGATCCCGGCGCGCGCGACTGGCGCTCGTGGTGGTTCGACGCACACGACGTGCGCTACACGGAGTTCCTCGGAAAGGACAACATCCCTTTTCACACGATCAACTTCCCGATCACGCTCATGGGCACGGGCGAACCCTGGAAGCTCGTCGACTACGTCAAGGGTTTCAACTACCTGACGTACTACGGCGGCAAGTTCTCGACGAGTCAGCAGCGCGGCATCTTCATGGACACGGCGCTCGACATCGTGCCCGCCGACTACTGGCGATACGCACTGCTCGCGGCTGCACCGGAATCCGACGACGCGGAGTTCACGTGGGAAGGCTTTGCCCTGACGGTGAACAAGGATCTTGCCGGGATTTTCGGCAACTTCGTGCAACGTACCCTGAAGCTCACCGAGAAGCTCTTCGGCATGGTCGTCCCCGCGGGTGGCGAGCCGGGTCCGGAGGAAGCCGAGCTCGCGGTCGCGCTCGACTCAGCGCTTGCGACGTACGCCGAGGAGATGGATGCAATGCGCTTCCGGCCGGCGGCCTTCGCCCTGCGGAGCCTGTGGACGCTCGGCAACCAGTACCTCGACCGCTGCGCGCCGTGGCACGAGACTGACAATGCTCGTGTTGCGTGCATCCTGCGCACCGCGATCAACGTCGCGCGCATCGAGGCGATCGTATCCTCGCCGTTCGTGCCGTTTGCCTGCGAGCGCCTCGTCGCGATCCTCGGGCTCGAGCCGTCGGACCTCCCCTGGCCAGGTCGGGCCACTGCCGAGTTGCGCCGTCTCGCCCCAGGCCGGACGCTCCATGCCGGCGAGCCGCTCTTCCCGCGAATCGGCGACCGCAGCACGCTCGCGGCGTGGGTCACCGAGATGGAGTCGCGCTTCGGCGGCCGTGCCTGACGTTTGGCCCATCTGGCGCGTTAGTAACACTTTTGACAGGTGGGCACGGTAAGGTTCTTCGTGTCTGATGAACCCCGAACCACCGAACTGGGAGCCGCCTCCGGCTCCCGCCGATCCGCCGCCCAGCCGCTCGCGCGGCCGTCTGCGTCTGCTCGGTGTCGCCGTCGCCATCGCGCTCGTCGGCGCGGCGGCGGGATTCGTCGTGACGCGCGCGAGTTCGATGACGCTTGCGAGCACCACGGCGGCGAAGCCATCGCCGAGTGGTGCGCCGTCGCTCCGCCCGCCGTCGTTCGGGCGTGGGGGCTTCGGCTTTCCCTGCGCAGGCGGGTTCTCGAGTGCCGGCGCTGGCTTCGCTGGCGGTCGCTGCGGTGGCGGGACAGGAACCGTCACGAAGATCAGCGGCTCCACGCTGACGCTGCGGACGCTCACCGGTACCCTCACAGTCACGACCAGCGCATCGACGAAGTACAGCCGTGAGAGCAAGCAGGTGAGCTTCGCAGCGATCACGGTCGGCGAAGTGCTGCAGGTTCGTGGCGCCCGCGGCGCCTCGAAGACAGCCACCTTGCCGCTGGCAGCCACCGCCATCACGATCGAGATGCCGACCGTCATGGGACGCGTCCTGTCGGTGAGCGGGAACACGATCACGCTGGTCACCAGCGACGGTCAGCTCGAGTACGTCACGACGTCAAGCGCCACCGTGTATGGAGTCGGCAACGCAGCAGCCACGAGCGCGTCGGTCAAGACCGGCGTGTTCATCACCGCGCAGGGGACCGAAACAGACCTGACCCACATGAGCGCCGACGGCATCCAGGTGCTCGGGACAACGATGTTTGGGCCGCACAGCTTCCCAGGCCATCCGGGCGACAGCGAGTCGCCCCGGCCGAGCCCAGCGAACAGCTCCGTCTAGGGAGCTCCCTCCGCGCGCGATTGCGTGGAAGAGGCTACGACGAGTTCTCCTGCCTGATCGCCCGCGCGCGCTTGCGAATTGCTCGGTGTCGATCGGCGAGCGCACGGAGATCGCGCGCCGCGTCTAGACGCTCCTGTTCGCGCTCGAGCTTGCGTTTTGAGTCGAGCCGTGCCAGCAGAGTCGGATCGCCGGCCGCCGCGGCGCGCACGGCGCAGCCGGGCTCGCTCTCGTGCCTGCAATTGCGGAAGCGACAGTCTCCGGCAGCCTCCGTGAGGTCGCCGAACACTTCCTCGATACCCGCGCCGGCATCCCAGAGCCCGAGCTCACGGGTGCCGGGCGTGTCGATGATCAGCCCACCGCCGGGGAGTTCGATGAGCTCGCGACGCGTCGTCGTGTGCCGGCCTTTGCCGTCTGCCCGAACCTCTGCGGTGGCAAGCACGGCGGCGCCGGCCAGCCGATTCACGAGCGTCGACTTGCCGGTGCCGCTCGGCCCGACGAGCACCGCAACCCTGCCGGGCGGCAGGAGTTCGCGGACGCGACCGACACCTCCTCCCGACGCGTTGACCGCAACCACCTCTGCGCCCGCGGCAACGGATCGCGCCGCACGGAGATCAGTCTTCAGGTCCGTGCTGAGGTCGGACTTCGTCAGCAACACGACGGGCGTCGCGCCACTCGACCAGGACATGGCGAGTGCGCGTTCGATTCGACGGAGCCTGACGGTGCCACCGAGCGCAACGGCGATGAACACGAGGTCGATGTTGGCGGCAACGGCCTGGCCCGCCGTGGCGATGCCGGCGGCGCGCCGCATCAGCACGCTGCGTCGCGGGAGCAGGTGCACGGCAATACCGTCATCGATGACCAGCCAGTCGCCGGTGGTGATCCCCCCATCGTCGGGGGCGCCGGACAGCGTCGGCGCAAGCGGCACGCGCACCGTTCCGGCCTCGGTCACCACGGTGACGACGCGACCGTCGACGCACGAAACGAGACCTCGGAGGCCGTCGCGGGTTGCGGCGTCAGCGAACGCCGACTCGAGCGTGCCGCTCCACCCAAGCGCGGTGAGACGGCGGAGATCGTGAGACAAGTGGGAACTCCATAGTGGACCGAGAGCCCGGAGCCCCGGTGACGGCCGCGCACCAGCATCTGGTGCGGACCGAACGATCAGGCGGTGGAGCCGCCGGGCACGACGTCGGACAGGAGCGCGCTCGGCGCAATCGCTGGTGCCATATCCGTGCCCTCCGTGTGTCGCGCCGATCGGTCGCGCGAATCGTAGCGCAGCCGCGCCATCTCTACCCCCGGGTGGCGCGGATCACGACCCATGAGACGCCGCCCGCCAGCACCAGACCGCCGGCGACATCGGCGAGGTAATGCTGCTTGACGAGGACCGTCGACATGACGATCAGCACGGTCCAGATCGTTGCCGCAATGCCGACACGCCGGTCGACGCGCCACCACTGGATGGCGATGATCGTCGACAACGAGGTGTGCAGGCTGGGAAAGTCGTTGTACGGGTGGTCGCTCGCGTAGATGCTCCGGATGATCCCGGAGAACGGATCGGTGCCCGTGATCGCGGGGCGCGCAATGTACGACTGCAGGAAGCAGTAGAAGGCGTAGCTGATGAACCAGACGATGATCATCGTGATCGCCGCCGAGCGATAGACGCGGACCCGCAGGAACAGGAATGCGAGGAGGCTGACGCCGATGTACGGGATCAGGGAGACATAGGGGATCGCGAAAATCGGCACGACCGGCAGTGCCCGATCCAGCGGGCTCTCGAGGAAGATCCGGTTGGGGCCGTGGTTGAGGCCGTCGTAGATGAGATTGGTCCCGAGAATCGCGGGAATGAGCAGCAGGCTCACGATGAGCCCCCACCCGCGCTCGGCGAGGATGCCGCGCCGGGACCAGGTAGTCGCCATCGCCCTCGTCCTCCGTGGTCGCCGGTGCGGCTGCAGGGTACAGGCCGGCGGTCCCTCCCGTCAGCCTACCGGTACCATGGAACCGACGCGGGAGTAGCTCAGTTGGTAGAGCGCTAGCCTTCCAAGCTGGATGTCGCCGGTTCGAGTCCGGTCTCCCGCTCCACTTCTGGGCTCGCGACTTCTCAATTCGCTCGCGGTCGAATTGGCGCCGAGTGGTACGTCACACCGCCGTTCCCTACGTTGGCTGCTGCGGTCCTTGGATCGACACTCATGCTCACACCGGATCGGTTGCTGCCGCCGCCTCAGGCACACGCTCCGCTGCCGTCACTCGAAGTGGCGATGTGCACGTGTTGGGCTGGGCACAAGCCTCCCGATGCAGGTGCCTCAGATCACGGTTCCGGCCAGTCGTCCGATCCCCAGAGCTATGAGTAGGGCGAGGGTGCCGCCGATGAGCACGCGGATGGCGGCCGGTCGCTGCGGCGCACCACCGATGCGTGCGCCGAGCGTCCCGAGCATCACGAGCCCCACGAGCGTGAGCGCCATCGTGATCAGGACTCGGAAGCTGGCCGGAGCGATCGCAACGACGCAGATCGGCATGATCGCACCCGAGATGAAGCTCCCGGCGGAGACGAGCGACGCCTGGATCGGGTTGGCTAGAGTCTCGATGTCGATGCCAAGTTCCTCGCGGGCGTGTACGGCCACGAGATCCTGTCGGGACAGTTCAGCTGCGACCCGGCCCGCCAGATCTGCACTCAGTCCCCGATCCCGATAGATTTGAGTCAACTCCGCGAGTTCCACGTCGGGCGACTCCGCTAATTCCGCCCGTTCCCGAGCAAGATCGGCGCGCTCGGTGTCTCGTTGCGAACTGACCGACACATATTCACCGGCAGCCATCGACAGCCCACCTGCAGTGAGCCCTGCGATCCCGGCGACGAGAATGCCGGATCGGGTCGCGGAGGCACCGGCTACGGCGACGATGAGACTGGCCGTCGAGATCAGACCGTCGTTCGCACCGAGTACGGCGGCTCGAAGCCAGGCCGCGCGATGTCCGAGGTGCCTTTCAGCTGCAAGATGGTCGACCAAGAGGCGAGTCATCACGTGTGACTCTCCCACCTCCGAGGATCAGCCCACTAGGGCAGAACGGCACTAATTCGTTGGCGACCCAGGTCACACGCACACCGCGAGCGAACGGCCCTCTCCACTAATGCACCAGACCGGCTATGACGACGACGAAGAATCCACCAACCGTCGCTCCCAGGAGGATCCAGCCCGCGATCACGAACCAATCGCCAAGATGTCGAGCGTGCACCTTGTGGAAATACGCCTCACGAACGGCGAGTGCCTCCTGGCCCGTTGGGTGGTGCATGCGCCTTCGTGTGAGCACCATCAGCGTCCCGCGAGCCCGTCCTTGAGGTGTTTGGCCTTGCCCTCAACCTTACCAACGACCTCCTGAATCTTCCCGGAAGCGTTCTGCGCCGCCCCTTCGGCCTCGAGATCCCCGTCGTGAGTGAGCTTGCCCACACGCTCCTTGGTCTTGCCGGCGATCTTGTCCTCTAATCCAGCCATATCTACCTCTCTTTCACCCATGTTCGATGCAGCGGATTTCTAGAGGCGCTCCGAGCTACCGCGACGCCGACGACGCAGCGCTACAAAGAGCGAGCCCGTCGTCTGCGCCGCGAGCAATACTCGAATGCGCTTCATGCCATCTCGCTCTCTGCTTCGCAGTAGATCGCCGCATTTGGCGCAGTCCTTACACCCGTCGTCGCATCGTCATAACGACGACGACGATGATCAAGATCAAGACGAGGGCTCCGATTCCGATGTACATCGGCGTCTCCCTTTTGGAACTGATCAGCCCGATGAGTTGCACCTACGCACGGCCACGTCCGGCGACCATGCCCACCAGGCGAGCAACCACGTAGGCGACGAACGCGTACACGACCACCGCAACAACGTCGGCCCAGATGAGAAGGTTTCCGGGCTGGGTGTATGACGTGTTGAAGATACCCGCGAATGGTGCCGCGAGGAATTTGCCAGCAGAGAAGACAAAGGCGGCAAACCCGACGTCGTTGGCACCGAACGCATGGAAGGCAAAGTCGATGGCGAGGACCACCAGCACAATGCCCGCGGCGAGCCAGACGAGCTCAACCCCAGGCGACGTCCGCGACCACATGTGCGCGGTGCTCTGGCGTGTTGTCGAACCCGTGACCGGGTCCGCGGTCGTTTGACTGGTTCGGGTCACGCCGCCATAGGTCTCGCCGTCGCTGGAAACCACTCGATCCCTGACTTGCAGATCAGTCATGTCGGTACCTCCTGGAGCGAGCCGTCCGGCAGGACCGTGCTCCTCCGTTTCCATCCTGGCTCGCCCCTGAGCCGCTTGCCAGGGCCATTGGTCCCGACGTCACCACACCGTAGGACCCGATGTGGGAGAGGGTTGGTCAAGCAGTAGCCGTCGATCGTCGTAGGGGGGCGCCGACCCCGAAAAGCGGCGCCAAAGTCCTGTGCCAAAGGGCGATGCAACCTTCGGATTTGCTGAGCTGCAGACATCCGATGTCTCCCAGGTCCGCGCCGCCGGAATGCCGATTACCGGAGCATCTGCCTACGCCGAGCGGCACCGCTGGTATGCGCGCGGTAAGGGAGGAGCGATATCCCCATTATTTGAGCCGTCCATCACTCGGGCTGGCTTCATTGGTCTCCGCGTTCAGCCGATCTGAGGCGCGGCGTATGTGCAGCCGGCGCAGCGAGCACCAGAGCTGCGAGTGCGAGGAGCGCGAGCACCGCGAACGGCAAGGTAAATCCGCCCGACATACTGCGAAGAAGGCTCACCGCAAAGGGGCCTGTCGCGCCGAGGAGATAGCCATAGAAGAGCATCGACGCCGTCAAGCTGCGCGCCTCATCAACGCTGGATGTGGTCGCCAGCGGCACCGTCAGCGTCAGCGGAAAGATCCCGCCCGCGCCAACGCCCAGGAGCGTGATCCACAGCCATGGTAATGACAGGGGACTGAGGGCGACGAGAACGAGGCTCAGCGCCGACACCGCTGCAGTCAGGCGCAGACCAAGGACGAGCCGTCCGCTACGCTGCACGAGCAACGAAGCGCTGAGCGCCCCCACCACCTGCATCGCCGTGAAAAAGGAGAGGAGGAGCCCCGCCTGCACCTTCGACCACCCGCGCTCCTCATAGAGCGGCGCCAGCCAGGCAAGGATCCCGTAGTACACCATCGACTGAACACCAAACAGGCACGCCGCTATCCAGGCCTGACGCGTTCTGCGCGGCATTGCCACGTTGACCGCCATTGCGTGTCGCGGCGCTCGGATCGCCACGAGCAGCCAGAGCGCCAGCGCGACCACGGCCATCGTCGCCCAGATGGCGAGCGCACCCTTCCAGCCGGACGAGAGGCTCTGGGCGAGACGCGGGGTCCCGAATGCCGCGAGTCCCGCCCCGATGTTGATGCCCACGGCGTAGATACCTGTCAGCAGGGCACCGTGCGCCGGGAAGTACCGGCGTACCACGGCGGGAAGCATCGTGTTGCCCGCGGCGATGCCGCAGCCGAGGAGCGCTGCGCTCACGAGGAGTGTGATCGGCGAAGTCGCCCAGTATCGCGCCGCGGTCGCGACGCCCACGATGGCGATCGCTCCGATCACCGTGCGCTCCAGGCCGAACTTTGCGCCGAGTCGAGCACTGAGCGGCGACGCAACCCCCATCATCACCACGGGTACGGTTGTGAGCAGCGACGCATACACGAGCGTGACATCGAGGTCGTGCACCACCTGCGGGAGCACCGGACCCACCGATGAGATCCCCATCCGCAGATTGAGTGCCAGCACGAAGATCGCGGGCCCGAGCACAGCGGCCGGTAAACGAGGCCGCGTCACCGGCCCCGCGCCGGCCTGAGCCAGCGGTATGGGGATCGAGTCCTCCGCCGTCGTCACCGCTGGCGCTGGGCATACCCGTTGCGCCGGCGGCGCAGCACCGCCCCCGCCACAGCGCCGGTGTCGACCCCGTCGCGGACCACAGCTGTCCCGTCAACGAATACGGCATACACACCGCCACAGAACTGGTGCGGCTGTTCGTAGGTGGCGCGATCAATGACCGTCGTCGGGTCGAACACCACCAGGTCTGCTCGCGCGCCTGGTCGCACCAAGCCGCGGTTGGTCATTCCCAGGCGCTGGGCTGGGAGCGATGTCATCTTGCGCACCGCCTCCTCGATCGGAATCACGGCTTCGTCGCGCGAATAGTGACCGAGTACCCGCGCGAAGGTGCCGTAGCTGCGAGGGTGCGGGGTCCCACCGGCGTCCGGGCTCAGGGTCCAGCCATCACTGGCGACCGCCACCGTCGGATTGCGCATCACCCTGCGAATGTCATCCTCACCGATGGCTGCGATCACCACCTCGATGCCGCCCCCTTCGTCCGCGAGAAGGTCGAGGAAGCAGTCCACTGGTTCGCGTCGCTCCGCCTGGGCGAGGTCGGCGATCGTACGACCCTCGAAGTCGTTGCGCCGGCCACCGTGGATGGAGGCGATGGTCACCGTGTCCGGCTCGAAGTCGCGTTTGGGGCGACCGTCCGTCGGTCCGTTGAGCATCTCTGCACGTGCCGCGGCCCGCGTCTCATCGTTGTGCAGCCGTGCCTGCATCGACGCGATGCCGCCTTCGAGCATCCATGTGGGCAAGAGCGCGGTGAGGGTTGTCGATGTTGCGTCGTATGGATACTGATCGAGCAACACGTCCATGCCTGCCGCCTGTGCCTCGCCAATGCGAGCGAGCGATCGCTCAGTGAGACCCCAGTTGCTTCGCCCCAGCACCTTGTGGTGGCTCAGCTGCAACCCCGCTCCCGACGAGGATGCGATGGCGAGCGCTTCCTCGACGGCCGTGAGCAACGCCGGCCCCTCGTTGCGCATGTGAGTCGCGTAGAACCCGCCATGTTCGGCTGCAACAGAGGCGAGGGCCACCAGTTCCGCGCGTTCCGCATAGCTCCCGGGTGAATAGATGAGACCAGACGATAGTCCGGCGCACCCTTGCTCCATGGCGTCGGTGACGAGCCCGCGCATGTTCATCAGCTCTCGCTCGGTCGGGGGGCGGCGCTCGAATCCCATCGCGGCGATGCGTATCGACGTGTGGCCGACGAGGAGGACAACGTTGAGAGCCAGTGGCTCGGCGTCGAGTATGTCCGCATAACCGGCAGCGTCACGCCAGTTCCATCGCAGCGAAGTACCGAGATGTGCCGTGGAGTCGCGAAGCAGGCCCGCCCGGTCAGGATCGATTGGGTACGGAGTGCTTCCGCAGTTGCCGGTCACGATGGTGGTCACGCCTTGCCGAACCATTGCATCAGCTCGCGGGTAACGCGGCAGCGTGAAGTCACAATGCGTGTGCAGGTCGATGAAACCGGGCGCGACGACGAGGTCCGACACTTCGACAACGACAGCCCCGGATGGCACGTCGAGGGCAGGGCCGACGGCAGTGACCATGCCGTCACGCACGGCTACATCAGCGATTCGCGCCGGCGCGCCACTCCCGTCGATGACCCGGCCGCCGCGAAGGAGGAGCGAGCCGCCACGATCCGACGCCACTGCCGGCCTTGTCAGCCCGTGGCGTCCGTGACCGAGGTTGCTGACGCGCGCGACGCGGTCATGCGCATTCCCCATTCGATGTGGCGCTGAAACTGGACGATCATGATCGGATGCAACCCTCTGCGTTGCAGTCCGGCGTAATCGTGTGTCGCGATCAGTTGCTTCGCCTCGTCGTCGACCTCTGGGTACCGGCTGAGCACCGCATCGGAGTCGCCGAGGAACTCCACGAAGAGATCCTCGTCCTCCTGCATATCGTGGAGTAGTCGGTGTACGTAGAAGTCACCGGGCTGCGGTCGCGGATACATCAGGTGTTCGTCTGGCATCGTCTGTTCCTCTCGTTAAAACTCGATGACGGCATAACCGCAGTGACCGGAGTCCCAATAGGAGTGTCGCTCCGCCTGTACCCGGTCACCCCTGGCGCCGAGGGAGACCGCCCATGTGCGCAGCTCCACCATGCCGATCGCATCAAGATCCGCTGCGGACATCGACACGAGCTTCTCCGTATCACCGCTCTCCAGCCAGCCAAGGACGCGGTGGTCGGCTTCCACATCGGGCTCGCTGAATCGATCGGTTCCGGGGAAATGCGACATGCCGCCGGTGGACACAATGCCCACGCGCTTCCCGGAGGCTTCCGCCCACGACGCGATCGCCCTGCCGAGGTCGTGGCAGCGCCGGATGGATGGCTGCGGCGGCACGTAAGCGTTGATGATCAAAGGGATCACCGGGGCTTCCAGACCCTCTTCCACCATGTAGTTGAGCGGAACCAGGAAG
>Ga0307373_10005237_pt1 | contig 21337 bp, 23 predicted proteins | sample OX2MG_FD_202534 | JGI IMG/M metagenome (GOLD analysis project Ga0307373, IMG submission 202534) | Soil microbial communities from Risofladan, Vaasa, Finland - OX-2 | ecosystem: Environmental > Terrestrial > Soil > Coastal area > Acid sulfate soil | place: Finland: Risofladan, Vaasa | collected...
TGCTGAGACGAAACGACGAGCACCAGCTCGTCCCGGTAGAGGATGGTGGTGCGCACGTCCGGGTGGTTGATGGGGCGCCCAAAGCCAACCTGGACGTCGTCATCGAGCACCATCTGCAGTACTTCATCCGAATGGCCGGTGCGCACGAGCACGTCGACGCCTTCGTGGTTGTCGCAGAACACTTTCAGGAGCCGCGGGAGGACGTAGGTGCCGACCGCCGGCGCGGTACCGATCATGAGCCGCCCTGCCGTACCGTCGCGCGTGCCTTCGAGCACCATGAGCCCATCGTTGAGGGTGCGGAGCACACGTTGCGCGTAGGGATAGAACGAACGGCCCGCGTCGGTCAGCTTTACGCCCCTGCCCATGCGTTCAAAAAGCACCTGGCCGACTTCCCGTTCGAGGGACTGGATGCGGTTGCTGAGCGATGGCTGGGCGACGCTGAGGAGTTCCGCGGCGCGGCTGAAGCTGCCGCATTCAGCGGCGGCGATGAACGCATCTAACTGGGCGAGTTCCACGTATGGCTCACGATGTTCGTATAGTGATTTGCTATCACTGGAACGATACGGCATCCGGGAGCCATAGACTAGGGCTTGGTATCTATGTGGCCAGACTCATCGAAGTACCGCCCAATCAGCCAGCTCATGACGTCGCGCCCGGTGACGATCGCAAGGAGCGCGCCATCGCGGGTGACGGGGATGTGACGAAAGCCCCCGACGCCCATTTTGTTCAGGGCGACGGCGATGGCGGCGGATTCATCGAGCACTACCGGGTCGGCTGTCATGACGGTGGAAATGGGCTGTTCCAGGGTCTCGGGGCGTCCGGCGACGCGCCTGAGTACGTCACGGTCAGTGAAGATGCCGGCGATGACGCCGTTGTTGACGACGACGACGGCGCCGGTAGGGTCGTCTCGCATCACCGTGATCGCGTCTCTCACCGATGTCTGGGGTGTCGCGGTGCGCGCTCGGGACAGTCGCAAGGACGAGAGCGGCAGACTGAGGTCACTTTCACTTGGTGCCTGGAACGCGTCTGCGATGCCGATCGCGTGGAGGTCGGCCATGCAGTTCTGGCAGAGGTCCGCGCCTTCGATGTTCTCTGTCCGGCATGCCGGGCAAACGATGATGTTCGACTTTACGTTCGGCATGGAGCTCTCACGACGGGCGATTCGGGCACCGGATTGCCCGGTGGCGCGCACTCTAACAGGTTTCTAAGGGGTCCCGAAAGCCCCACTGGGCATCGAACGAACTGCCGCTAATCGACATCCCAGGTCTCCCCGGCATGGAGGAGCGCTTCGAAGTCTGCGGGCTCTTTCGCCTTCGCCCGATCCACCTGGTCTTGCACGAGCTGGTCGAAGCTCGGGGCATTGACATCGCGGAAGACACCGATGGGGACGGGAAAGGCGGGATAGTCCATGCCGACGAGGATGTGAGCGAGCGTCGGGTCGGCTGATTGCGGGTTGTGCACGAGGAGGCCATCGTCGCTGGCGGCATTCTGGACAACTTCAGGAGTGAAGCCGTTGAGGCGGATGCCATGTTCGCGTTCGTTCCCGAAGCGCAGCGGCTTGCCATCTTCCAGGTAGACCATGCGCTCCTGGCGGACTTCCTTATCGACAAAGGCCGCGAATGCGCCGTCGTTGAAGATGTTGCAGTTCTGGTAGACCTCGACGAACGACATGCCCTTGTGCTGTGTCGCACGGTAGAGCGTCTCTTCCAGGTGCCGGGTGTCGCGGTCGACGGAGCGCGCGACGAACGTCGCACCGGCCGCGAGAGCGATGCGGATCGGGTTCAACGGCTGCTCCGTTGTGCCGTATGGAGAAGACTTGGTGACCTTGCCGAACTCGGAGGTCGGCGAGAACTGGCCCTTGGTGAGGCCGTAGATGCGGTTGTTGAAGAGGACGACGTTGAGGTCCACATTGCGGCGCATCGCGTGGAGGAGATGGTTGCCGCCGATGCTCAAGCCGTCGCCATCACCGGTGATGACGAACACCGTGAGCTCTGGCCGGGCTGTCTTCAGGCCGGTGGCGAGGGTGAGCGCGCGGCCGTGGATGCTGTGGAAGCCATAGGTCTCGACGTAGTAGGGGAAGCGGCTGGAACAACCGATGCCGCTGATGAAAACGATGTTCTCCTTCGCTACGTGCAACTCGGGGAGCATCTTCTGCATCTGGGCGAGGATCGAATAGTCGCCGCAGCCCGGGCACCAGCGCACTTCCTGGTCTGATACGAAGTCTTTGCGCGTGAGGACTGGCAGTTCAGCCGGGATGAGCCCATTGAGGCTGCTGGCGCCGTTGGTGGCAGTGGGTGTGGACATCTGGGTTAGCCTCCCGAGAGCGTGGCAACCTGGCCGAACTCAATGTTGTATGGGCCGCGGAGCCCGAGGACGGAATCGATCTTGGCAACCAGCTCGGAGATCTTGAACGGCTGCCCGGAGATCTTGTTGAAGGGAACGGCATCGACGAGGAACTTCCCGCGGATAAGCAACGACAATTGGCCGTTGTTCAGCTCGGGGATGAGCACCTGCCGATAGTTCGCCAACACCTCGCCGAGGTTGGCGGGGAACGGGTTGAGGTAGCGGAGGTGAGCCGAAGCCACGCTGCGGCCCTGGCGCCGCGCCTGTTCGGCCGCTGTCGTGATGGCGCCGTAGGTGCCGCCCCAGCCGAGGACGAGCAGGTCGCCGGAAGCAGGGCCACTCACTTCCAGCGGCGGCACATCCTGCACCACGCGGGCCACGCGGGCGGCGCGGGCCAATGTCATTTCGTGGTGATTGCGCGGGTCGTAGCTGATATCGCCGGTGGTAGCAGACTTTTCAATGCCGCCGATCCGGTGTTCGAGTCCCTTCTGGCCAGGGACGGCCCACGGCCGCGCGAGCGTTTTGGGGTCTCGCTTATAGGGCCAGAAGTCGTCGCTATATTCCGCGTAGTGCCATTCGAATTTTGGCAGCTCCGACATCGAAGGGATGCGCCACGGTTCCGAGCCGTTGCCCAGGTAGCCATCGCTGAGAAAGATGACGGGCACCATGTACTTCACAGCAAGACGGAACGCCTCGATGGCCATGAAGAAGCAGTCGGCGGGCGTCGAGGGAGCGATGATCACGACCGGCGAATCGCCGTTGCGGCCAAACATGGCCTGCAAGAGGTCCGATTGCTCGGTCTTGGTGGGCATACCGGTGCTGGGGCCAGCACGCTGCACATCCATGACGACGAGGGGCAGTTCCGTCATCACCGCGAGGTTCAGTGCTTCGCTCTTGAGGGCGAGGCCGGGCCCACTCGTGCCGGTGAGCGCGAGGTGGCCACCGTAGGAGGCTCCAATCGCAGCGCCGATGGCGGCAATCTCGTCTTCGGCCTGAAAGGTCTTCACGCCGAAGTTCTTGAGCTTCGAAAGTTCGTGGAGGACGTCTGACGCCGGGGTGATTGGGTAGCTGCCATAGAACAGGGGCAGTCCGCTCTGCACGGAGGCGGCGAGAAAACCGAGCGCCGTCGCTTCATTGCCACTGATGTGACGGTAGGTGCCGGCGGCGACGTGCGCGGCCGGGACATCGTAGCGGACCTGGAACATCTCCGTCGTCTCGCCAAAGGCGTAACCGGCCTTGAGCGCGCGCAGGTTCGCATCGAGCGTCTCGGGCGAGCGGCCGAACCGCTCCTGAGCCCACTTGATGGTCGTCTCCATGGGACGGTCATAGAGCCAGAGGATGAGCCCGAGCGCATAGAAGTTACGCGATTTGAACTTCGCCTGGGCGTTCATCGCCAGGCCTTCGAGGGCGAGCTCATTCTGGCGCGTGATATGGACGGGGAAGACCTGGTAGGCAGCGAGCGAACCATCGTTGAGGGGGTTCGTCGCGTAGGCGGCCTTTTTAAGGTTGGCCGGGTTGAACTCCTCTTCATCGACGATGAGCAGGCCGCCGGAGCGAAGGTCTCCGATATTAGTCTTCAGAGCCGCGGGGTTCATCGCCACCAGCACGTCCGGCTGGTCGCCGGGTGTGCGGATGTCGGAGCTGGAAAAGGAGATCTGGAAGCCGGATACGCCTGGCAGCGAACCGGTAGGGGCGCGGATCTCGGCGGGATAATCCGGCAGTGTGGCGATGTCGTTCCCGAAGACGGCTGTCGTCTTGGTGAACTGCGTCCCCGTCAACTGCATGCCATCGCCAGAGTCTCCAGCGAAGCGAATGGTGACGCGGTCGAGCTCTTCGACGGCGTGTTCTGGCCGGGCTTGTGTTTCAGTTGTCATGAGCCTCTGCTATCCACCCTCTGGTCTCTCCATCACCTGGTCGGGGCGTGGAGGCAAGTTTAGAACCTCTTCCGGGTAGGCCTCGGCGAGTTGGGTAAGAAGATCGCCGAGCCGCACGAGCCCTGTGACTTCTCCGCCGTTGACCACCGGCAATGTCCGATAGTTTCGCTGGATCATCATCGCCATCGCTTCGCCAACTGTGCAATCGGACGCGATGGCGCGTGCCGGCTGCGTCAAGACGCTGGCACCATTGGTCGCGCCGTCAAGCGGTGCATCCCACGCGAAGTCGGGGGCCATGCAGCGGGAGAGCACATCGCGTTCGGTGAAGATCCCAGAAAGGCGGCCCCCGTCGATAGCAAGCACGCACGACCGCGAACCCATTTGCATCAGTGCGAGGGCTTCTCGAACCGGGGTGGAAGGGGATACCAGAGCTGGCTCATCGAGCGGCAGCTCCTGCAGTTTCTGGCTGATGAACCGACTCAGTCGGGAACGATCCATCTCTCGCTAGTACTTCGTTCAGTTGCACTTGGGCGCTGATCCGTGGGGGACTTCGTGCCCTGCGATTCCCTAGTGTACGGCTTTCTTCACGGACGTGCAGCCGGAAGCGCAGCGATCCCGGCGGGGCGATGGCGGGGAGGTGCTGGCTTCCCCTGATTTCTCCGAGCCGTCACTCTTGCGCCTCTGCGCCGAGTGAGCGCCGGCGCCGATATTCGAGACGACGGTTGTAACATCCGGGAGCAAGTCTGCCAATGGCCTCCAAAGCACAGATCCAGTCGGTGAAGGCCGAGTTCCTCGATCCATCGCTCTATGACGACTCCGGGCTTTCGGGTGTCCCCAGGCTGAGCCGCGGGGCGACGCTGACCGCATTGAGCCGCGCCTTCGACCTCGCCGAAGGCCGCCGCCCCGGGCACGCCCAACGCGTCGCCTACGTCGGCGTCTATCTCGCCAGCGAACTCGGGCTCGAAGCCGACCGCGTCGAAGACGTGTTCCTCGCCTGCCTGCTCCACGACGTCGGCATGGCCGCAGCACCAGGCCCGCGCCAACTCGATTTCCGGCCGCACAGCGGCCGGGGGCCCGAAGCTGCCGCCGGATCCTGGACGGGATTGATCGAAACGTTGGCCCTGCACTGTGAACTCGGCGCACGCACGGTGCGGCGGATGGGCCTGGGCGAGGCCGCTGCCGAAGCCGTCGCCAGCCATCACGACACCTGGTCATTGCCCGGGCCGGAGGCTGGTGCGACAGCCGGCCGTTTGACGTTACCCGCCCGCATCGTTGCCGCCGCCGACCGCGTGGAGTGCCTCATCGATGCCGAATCTTCGCCGCTGATGATGCGCCGTCGCGGCCCAACGCTGGTGCGCGAAATGGCAGGCGCGGAGATGGACCCGCTGCTTGCGGAGAAGATGGCCGAGGTGGCCGCCCGCGATGAGTTCTGGCTCGGGTTCTATGACAATGACCTCGCCTCCACGCTGATGTCGCTGAACTACGGCGGCGTCATGAACCGGGACGAGCTCTTCGAGTTTCTCGGCGTCATCAGCGATGTCGTGGACGTGCGCAATGGCCGCCAAAGTGGCCGCGGCAGGCGGGTTTCGGAACTGGCTCGCAAAGTCGCAATAGCCTGCGACATGACGGAGCGCCGGGCCGAGCTGGTCAAGGCCGCCGCCCTGCTGCAGGACATCGGGACACTGGGCGTCCCCGCGCACTTCCTGAGCAAGCCGGACATCCTGAGCATCGACGAGATGTCCGCTGTGCAGCTTCATCCGACCTATGCCCGCGACATTCTGAGCGAAATCCCGGGACTGGGGGCGGCAGCGTGGTGGGTCGGCTGCCACCACGAACGCATCGACGGCAAGGGTTATCCGGGCATGCTCGAAGGGGATGAAGTGCCGACCGAGGCCCAGATTATCGGCATGTCCGAAGCGTTCGACGCCCTTATCAACGACCGCCCCCACCGGGCGGCGATGAGCCGCGATGACGCTTTCGACGTGATGCGCGGCCTCGGGGGCACGCGCTTCGACCTCTACCTCCTCTCACTCTTCGAAAGCGTCGTCATGGGCGGTGCGTAGCCTCCGTCCAACGCAAAAGCGGCGTTGCACTTCCGCAACGACTGGCAGCGGACGGCACGCGTAAGCTGAATAAACGTCCGCACGCCGGGGGACCCGCCTTTCGGCGGCGTCCCAGAGGAGCTTTTTCGCGATGTCGCATCCACAAGTCCGCGCGTCCTGGATCTCGAAAGGTGGCGCGGCATTGGCGTTGCTCATCGCTGTCGTGGCACTCCCTGCAGTCGTTTTCGCGCAACGAGACTCCACGGCGGTGCCACCGCTGCCGTTCCGAGCCACGGTGCCCGAAGTTGCGCGGAGTTCCGGCTCTTCTCCCAGCTCCCAGCCGGGCGCACTCGTAACGATCGCCCACACCTCCGTTTCGAACCTCAACGGTGATGGGTCGGTGACGGAGCTGACGTTGTGGGGCGACGTGCATAACGGCCTCGACCACCCCATCAGCGCGGTTACGGTGACGGCAACGGCGGCGGCGGCCGACGGCTCGGTGTTGGCCACAGGCACGACTCAGCCGCGACTTAACATCATCCCCGCGGGCGGGGATTCGCCGTTTTCGATCCTGCTTCCCGGGGCGACCGACCTGTCCACACCGGTGACGGCCGCGGTCGCTTCCTACACCGATCTCGCGGCGGCCCCCGCCGCGGCAGTGCTGGAGACTACGATCCAGCCTCCCGTGCCCTTCAAGATCGGGCAGAAGGATCCGAAGACCGGGCTGTGGCCGGATTCGCCGAACCTCCTTGCGGCGTATGGGGCGATTACGAACAGCGGCGCCACGACGGAGCGCATCGATAGCGTGGCGGTGTCGTTCGAGGACGCACTGGGGACGGTCTACCTCGTCGGGGCGACTAGCGCGTTCACGGCCAATTTCCCGGGTACCGACGCGGCGGTGCTCGCGCCCGGCCAGGCGGGGAGCTTTACCATCTATGTGCCGCGGGCGGCCTGGCTCGCACTCCCCGCAGGGGTCACGATGCACCTGTATGTGAATACAACGCCCATATGAAAAGGCCATCCCGAGCCTGAGCAGCGGGCAGCGGTGATTGCTGTTGCGTGCCGTCCGCCGAGATCCACTACAATGCCGCGGCATCCGGAATCCGAGGAGCGCGGCCATGAACACTCGCATCGTATCGATTGCCCGGCAGGCGGGCACGGCCGGCGAAGACGTCGCCCGCGCCGTCTCCACCCGGCTTCAGTTTCGCTACATCGACTACCAGGTCATCCAGGATGCTGCCCGTGATGCGGGCGTCTCCACGGAGACGGTGAGCGAGGCTGAGCACACGCCGTCGCTCATGACGCGCATCCTGGAGGCGCTGGCAAGCAGCCCTTCGATGCCCATCGCCGCCTGGGCAGACCCCGTGCCGCTCACCGCAAGCCCACTTTTCACCTCGGCCGACTACCGGAAGTTCGTTGAACAAGTGGTGCTGGACCTGGCCAACCAGGGCAATTGCGTGATCATCGGCCACGCATCACAGGTGATCCTTCGCGAGCGATTGGATACGGTACGAATACTGGTCACGGGCTCGCGTGGGTTCCGCGTCCGCCGCATCATGGCGGGTATGGGCGTCGACGAGAAAGCGGCGCTCAAGACGGTGGAACGCACGGACAACGAGCGCCTCGAATACTACCGCCGTTTCTACGACGCAGGATGGCTCACCCCTTGTTCCTACGATCTCTGCATCAACACCGACCACCTCAACCCGGAACAGGCGGCGGATCTCATCACGGACGCCTGCGCGCTGCGGTAGCCGCGGTACTTACCGGCGGCGTACTGTTCCTTGCTGTTGCGTGTGGTGGCGGCGGGTCGAAGACGGTTGCGGAGGCCGGCAAGATCGCATCGCAGACGCCTGCCGCGTCCGCGAGCGCAGGCCAGGGCCTCACCGCTGCGGCCCTCCTGCCAAAGCTCACAGACCTCGGCTTTACGCTTACACAAACCGGTAAGCCGACGCTCAACCAGGCCGGACTAGATGCCGCAATCGGCCAATACACGAGCACATCGCCGGCGATGGGTGTGCGCATCGAGATCAGCCTCTATCCCGACGTCGCAACCGCTACGTCCCGGTTCACCATCCTCTCGGATGCGCTGCGCAACCCGCCGCCGGGCCTATTTGGCCCGAATTCGACACAGAGAGATGCTACCCGTCCAGGCCCCGGAGACGAGGGTCAGTCATATGTCACATCTCAGGCGGACGGGCAGGGCAACTACATCTGGAGCGACAGTTACCGCTTCGGGCGCGCCTTCGTGGTCGTCTACACCCTCGGCAAGGACCCGGTGGAGGCGGCAACGGTGCGCAAGGAGATCGCGCTCCGCCTGCAGGCCGAGATCAAGTAGCCCCGCCCCTCCAGATTGGGCCGATCAATGCGGCAGCGCTGCGGTCAACTCTTCAGCGGCGGAATGCGGGTCCAGTTCGCGAGCCGCCACGCGCAGGACGAGCGCCTGGAGGTCCGCTTCGGACGTCGACTGGCGAATGCGTTCGAGGAGTATCTGTCGCGCGATCGTCAGCACCTGGTGGCGCGCATCGACTGCGCGCGAGCGGGCGAGTTCGCCAGACTTTTCGAGATGTTCACGGTGCTCCTCGATGGCGTCGGCCAGCCGGTCCAGCCCTTCCCCGCGGGTGGCGGTCGTCTTCAGGATGGGCGGACGGCGCTGGCCCGCAGGCGCGAGCGAGAGCAGGGCTTGAAGCTGACTGACGAGAATATCTGCGCCCGGATGGTCGGCCTTGTTCACGACGAGGATGTCGGCAATTTCGATGATCCCGGCCTTGAGCGCCTGGATGTCGTCGCCGGTACCGGGGTTGTTGACGAGTACGGTGGTGAGGGCCGTGCCCGCGATCTCGACCTCATCCTGGCCGGCGCCGACGGTCTCGATGAGGACATAGTCGAAGCCGAACGCATCAAGCACAGCGACAACGTCGTCGATCGTTGGTGCGAGACCCCCGAGTGCCCCGCGGCTGGCCATACTGCGGACATAGACTCCGGGGTCGAGGGCATGTTCCTGCATGCGGATGCGGTCGCCAAGGATGGCGCCGTGCGTGAAGGGACTGGATGGGTCGACGGCGACGATGCCGATGGTCTTGCCGCGGCGGCGATATTCGGCGGCGAGCGCGCTCGTCAGCGTGCTTTTCCCACTGCCAGCGCCACCGGTGATACCGATGGTGTGGGTCTTGCCGGAATGCGGGAAGAGGTGGCGGAGGTAGTCGCGGCCGGCAGGGGCTTCGTTTTCTACGCGGGTGATGATGCGGGCCAGCGCGCGGCGGTCGCCAGAGAGGAAGCGTTCGACGAGGTCATCCACTCCGCTACTTCTTGGCGTGTTCGTAGACGAATTTGACGATGTCCTGGGTGTTCGTGCCGGGCCGGAAGATCGCCTGGAACCCAAGTGCTTCGAGCGGCCCGGTGTCCTCTTCGGGGATGATCCCACCGCAGAAGAGGAGGACGTCGTCGAGCCCACGCTTCTTGAGTTCGTCCACGACTCGGGGGAAGAGTTCGAGGTGAGCACCGGAGAGGATGCTGAGGCCCACAACATCCACGTCTTCCTGGAGGGCTGCTTCGGCGATCATCTCGGGGGTCTGGCGGATGCCGGTGTAGATGACTTCGCAGCCACCATCGCGTAACGCCCGCGCGACGACCTTTGCGCCGCGATCGTGGCCATCGAGGCCGGGCTTGGCGATGAGGACGCGAATCTTCGTGGTGCTCGGGGCGGCAGTCATAGGTATCTCTCAGTGGGCGCCTGGCAATCGCGGCGCGGCGGGCTTGTGGCGTGGATTCTACCGCACCGGGCGGAACGGGCGAGACAGATGTTCAGCCGCGCTGCACGAGTTGAAGGTTCACGCCGTGGGTGGCCTTCATGGAGACGAACGCGAGACCATTCACCGGGTCGCCAACGCGTGCGCCGAGGCTTCGCAGTTCGGAAATGGCGTTGGCGAGGTCATCCACCTCAATCGAGAGCATGTAGAGGCCCTCGCCACGCTCCTGGACGAAGCGGGCGACCGGCCCTTCCGCAGTCGCCGGCTGGAAGAGTTCGAGGTCGGTGCCGCCAATCTGGAGGAAGGCATTGTGGATGGCGAAGGCCGGAACATCACCTCCGCGCGAAGAGTCGGCCTTGAGGTCGAAATTGCGCTCATAGGTGTGCACCGCGGCTTCCAGGTCCTTGACAGCGATGCCGACGTGGTCGATGCGCTTCACGTTCACGGGGAGGGCTCCGGAATAGGGATGGCGTTGTATTGGATGAAACCGAACGGGACGCCGTTGGTGCCACCTTTCATGCCGGTGAACAGCGCCCCGGGTTGCACCGCCGGATGCGGATCGCCGATCGGGAATCCGGCGGCGCGGATGGCAGCGATGGTAGCGTGGATATCCTCCACGGCGAGGACGACGCCACCAAGCTTCGCGGTGACCCCGTCATGAGGCTTCACTTCGCCGGGCCCCGCAAATTCGAGGACCACTTCCTGCAGCTTCGCGAACTCGAGGTGTGCGCCTGTCCCGGGGCGGCTCATGGTGCGCTTGATTTCCAAACCGAAGTGTTCAGCGAAGATCTGCGCCGTGGCTGCGCTGTCGTTGGACGAGATGACGATGTGGTCGATGTGCGTCGCGGCGATGCTCATGGTCGCCTAATGCCCTTCGTGGAGTGGGGTCGCGAACTCCACCAGCACACCGTGATTGGACTTCGGGTGGAGGAAGCAGATCATCCCGGCGAGCCCGGGCCGGGGATGCTGGTCGATGAGTTCGATGCCCTTTACGCGGGCAGCTTCGAGTTCTGCGCCGACGTCATCGGATTCGAAGCAGATGTGGTGCATGCCCTCGCCGCGGGTGGCAAGGAAGCGCGCGACGCCGGTGTCGTCGCGCGTTGGTTCGAGCAGTTCGATTTCGCTGCCACCGATCTGGAGGAGAACGCCCCGCACTCCCTGATCCTCGATGACGCGGTCTGCGGTCACGGGCAGGCCGAGGGCATCGCGATAGAACTTCAGCGCCTGGTCGGCGCTCTGCACGACGACGCCGACGTGGTGAATCTTACTTAGCACAGGTTGGGCCCTTTCAGTTGGGTGTGGCCACTTCGGTGGATTCCACTTCTTCGGGCACCGACTGGGGCCCCGTGTGCCGCGCGCCGGACATCCCGGCCAGGCGGGCGGCGATCTCGTGCCAGTGTTCCCGGTCATGATCGATGACGGAGAGGACAAGCCGATTGTGGATGGAGTCCTCGGTGGCGATGTCCTCGGCGGAGACCTGTTCGATTTCTTCGAGCAGCCTTGCCCGTCCGCCGCGAAGCTGCTCCAGCACACTCCAGAAGTTCAGATCGCGCTTTCGCTCCACGTGGTCATGGTTCCACTGGTCGATGGTGGCGTTATCGAAATCGAGGAGCGCCGGGCGCTTACCCTGGCGCTCTTCGCGAAAGGCAGCGACGACTTCCGCCTCCCACGAGGCGATGTGGCCGACAATGTCCTTCAGAGACCATTCACCGATGAACGGCCGGTCGATGTCCCTGATGCGACAGGTCTCGATGTTGCGCAGCAACTGGTTGCGTTCGAGGTCAAGACGGGCGAGAAGGCGGCGCCGTTCGTCGGCCATCGTGCGAATATCAGCTTCAGCCACCTAGATCACCACCGATTCACGCTGTTCACCCCAGACACGGCGGAGGCAATGGCTGATTTCCCCGAGGGTAACGCGGGCCTCGACGGCTTCGACCATTAGCGGGAGCAGGTTCGCCGTGCCTTCGGCGGAGTGTTGGAGGCGCGTGAGCAGGTGCTCCACCAGGCGCGGATCGCGTGCGGCGCGGAGCTTCGCGAGCTTTTCGCGCTGCTGTTGGCCGATTGCGGGGTTGACGCGCAACAGCCCTCCCGGCGTCGGCTCCTGGGTGACGAATTCGTTGACGCCGACGATCACACGCTCTCTCTCTTCAATCTGGCGCTGGAAGCGATAAGCGGCCTCCTGGATCTCGCGCTGCTGGAAGCCCTGCTCGATGCCGGCCAGCGCCCCGCCCAGGGCGTCGATGGTCTTGATGTAGTCTGAGGCCTCGGCCTCGAGCCGGTTCGTCAGGTCCTCGACGAAGTACGAACCACCGAGCGGGTCCGCCACATCTCCCACGCCATTTTCGTAGGCCAGTACCTGTTGTGTCCGAAGGGCTACCTGGACTGCGCGTTCGGTGGGGAGCGAAAGTGCCTCGTCCCAGGAATTCGTGTGCAAGGACTGAGTGCCACCGAGCACAGCGGCGAGCGCCTGCACGGCCGTGCGGACGATGTTGTTTTCAGGCTGCTGGGCGGTGAGCGTGGCGCCGCCGGTTTGGGTGTGGAAGCGGAGCATCCACGAACGGGGGCTCTTCGCTTCGAAGCGCTCCTTCATGATCTTCGCCCACAATCGCCGCGCCGCCCGGAACTTCGCGACCTCTTCGAGGAAGTTGTTGTGACAGGCAAAAAAGAAGCTCAGCCGGCCAGCGAAATCATCGATATCGAGCCCCGCGGCAAGCGCAGCTTCGACATAGGCGATGCCATCGGCGAGGGTGAAGGCAATCTCCTGAGCGGCGGTACAGCCGGCTTCGCGCATGTGATAGCCAGAGATAGAGATGGTGTTCCACTGGGGCACAGTGTCCTTGCAGTAGGCGAAGATGTCGGTGATCAGGCGCATGCTCGGCTTAGGCGGGTAGATATAGGTCCCGCGGGCGATGTATTCCTTGAGGATGTCATTTTGGACGGTTCCGCCGAGCTGACTGGCGGCGACACCCTGTTGCTTCCCGACGGCGACATAGAGCGCGAGCAGGATGGAAGCAGTTGCATTGATAGTCATCGAAGTTGTGACGCGGTCCAGCGGGATCTCGCGAAAGAGCGTCTGCATGTCCTCGATGGAATCGATGGCGACACCGACCTTGCCAACTTCTCCGGAAGCCATGGGGTCGTCCGAGTCGTAGCCGATCTGGGTGGGGAGATCGAAAGCGACGGAGAGGCCGGTCTGGCCCTGGGCGAGGAGATAGCGATAGCGCTGATTCGACTCTTCGGCGGTGCCGAACCCGGCATACTGGCGCATGGTCCAGAAGCGACCACGGTACATGGTGGGTTGGATGCCGCGCGTGAATGGGTATTCACCGGGGAAGCCGAGGGCTTCCGCCGGGTCCCAGCCTCTGAGGTCGTCCTGGGTATAGACGGGCTCGATCGGCATCTTGCCGGTAGTTTCGAACGTCCTGCTGCGTTCGGGCGCTCTCGCAACGGCGCGCGCGTAGGGGCCCTGGAGCCACTCGCGCTTGGAGGTGATGGGCATCGTTAGGGTTTCTCCCGAGACACAGCGGCACCCGGCGTGGCCGGGCCATTAGCCTTGTGCGAAGTATACGTTCGTGGCGGAACCCGCCGCAAACCCCATTGGCTGTTCCGGCGCATCCGCCGCATGAGCGTGAAGTTTCAGTCAGGGAGTTCGTGTCGGGTTGACACGAAGCCCCGCGGCATGGCACCGTATTACAAAGAGTTAGTGTAGCTTTGACACTAACTCAGGCGCCGGTGTCCGGGCGCCGCTGAGTCATGGGGGCATCGCAAATGACCACACTCACCACACGACCGGGTATCGGCGAACAGGCGAGCCTCCTCGCCCACTACTCGGACCCCGACACCTGTCCTACAGATGCGCTGACGCCGATCCCGCTGGTCGAGGAGCCGGCATTTATCAGCTGGCAGCAAGACATCCCGCGTGAATACCTCGAGCTCGCTCCAAGTGTATTGGAGCGGCGGATACGCTCGGCGCGGGCGGCGCTCGGCAGCCGTCTCGTGGTGCTCGGCCACCACTACCAGCGCGACGAAGTCATCCAATACGCCGACTTCACGGGTGACAGCTTCAAGCTTTGCCAGCACGCCGCTGCCCAGAAGGAAGCCGAGTTCGTCGTCTTCTGTGGCGTCCACTTCATGGCCGAGAGCGCCGACATTCTGACCCCGCCAGGCGTCCGCGTGATGCTCCCCAACATGGCTGCCGGATGTTCGATGGCGGATATGGCCGACCCCGACGACGTCTATGCAGCCTGGGACGAGATCACGGCCACGCTCGGCGATTCGGCCCGCGTCGTGCCGATCACCTACATGAACAGCACCGCGAGCCTCAAAGCGTTTGTGGGCGAGCACGGCGGACTTGTGTGCACATCGAGCAACGCCGGGAAAGCGTTCGCGTACGCGTTCGAACGAGGCGAAAAGGTGCTCTTCTTTCCCGACCAGCACCTCGGCCGCAACACGGGCTGGCAGATGGGCTTCGGGCTCGACGAGATGGCGCTCTGGAACTGGCGGCGGCCGGGCGGCGGCCTGACAGAGGCTCAGGTCCGAGACGCGAAAGTCATCCTGTGGCAGGGGCATTGCCGCACCCACCAGCGCTTCTCGGTCGAACAGATCGAGCGCGCACGCAAGGAACATCCCGGCGTACGGGTGATTGTCCACCCCGAGACGCGCTGGGAAGTGATGCAGGCGGCCGATGACTGGGGCTCGACGGAGAAGATCGTGAAGGCAGTCAGCGAAGCGCCCGAGGGCTCCAGCTGGGCGGTGGGCACGGAGATTAACCTTGTGAACCGGCTGGCGAAGGCTAACCCCGGCAAGACCGTCTTCTGCCTGGACCCGGTGGTTTGCCCCTGCAGCACCATGTACCGGATCCACCCGGCATACATTGCATGGGTGCTGGAGGGCCTGCTCCAGGGGCACGTGACCAACGAAATCCGGGTCGATGCTGACACGCGGAAGTGGTCGTTGGTGGCGCTGGAGCGGATGCTTGCGCTGCCGTAAGGATTAGCCCGCTCGGGGCTCCGCCAAAGTCGGCGCGCCTTAGTTGCCGGCGCCCATGCCGTTGAACTTTCGGCGGCGATAGGCAAGAACTTCTTCCCGCGTGCGACCAAGCAGCTCATCGAGGATCTCAGCGAGTGCGGCGACGCGTTGGTCCCCCGCTTCGATGTCGATTAGACGCTGTTTCACGTCTTCTTCGGTCTGCAGCCACGGGGCCACGAAGTCTACCAGCCGGTTCGGATTCGACGGGAGCTTCAGGCCCTGGGCCCACTGATCGGTCAGCGAAAGGGCGAGCCGGAAATAGACGGGGAAGGTAGCGCGGACGGTCTCCAGTGCGCGCTGAAGTTGCGGTGTGGGCTCGGCAGGTTCCTCTGCCATCAGCTCGATTTCGCCGAACGGGTAGGGCCGGGGTGGCAGGAGGCGCAGCAGCCTGAAGCGTTGCGTGCCGCGCGCCGTAAGGGAAAATCGACCGCCGGAGACGGGCGTGCATTCTTCGATGTGGGCGATGGTGCCGGCGGTATACGGACGGGCGCCGCCACCGACCTCTTCGCCTTCGCGGATGAGGAGCACCCCGAACCCGCCTCCGCGTTCGAGGAGCTCGTTCACCATCGTCTTGTAGCGATCTTCGAAAATGCGTAACGGCAGGGGCATGCCGGGGAAGAGGACGGTGCGCAGCGGAAACAGCGGGATCTGCACTACTGACGTCCTCGTTTATCGGTCAACCGGGTCCTAGGCGTGGCGACCGCGGAGCCACGCTTCGACTTCGGGCCCGTGCTCCTCGAAGTGGTGGACCCCGGCGCCCTGGAGGAGGCGGTTGCCAATCCTGGGGCGGCCACTCTCGGCGTCGCTGCCATAGAAGCTGGCGTCGAGGGCGCGGGCTGCGGCGAGGTAGTCCGCGTAGGCGGCATCGAAGCTAGCGAGAGCGCCCTTCCCCGGGACGGGTTGTGCGGAAAACCGCGCGTTCCAGGCATCTGCATCGCTATAGTCGACACCCTGGGGTGTGGGCCGTTCGCCACGAGCGACGCGGCTAAACCCGGGCGTGATCTCCCCATACCAGCCAGCCAGATGGGCCAGTACCTGGCTCAGGTTCCAGGTGCCCAGGAACGACTCGCTATATGCGGAGTCGGGGAGATCCGCGATCTGGTCCCGGAACCGGTCGTGCGCCTGTTGAAGCTCGGCGATGGCTGCGTCCTTCTCGGTCACGGGTGCCTCCTGGGTGGTGCGCCGCGGCTGGCGCGCCGGATCCGCGCCCTCCATTCTAGCGTGATTCGCGGCGGCATGAGTGCTCCGCCGGCGCCATGAGTGCCTACCGGGTGCGGATGCATCGGGCGCACGTCCTACATAGCACGAAGCAGCTTGATCCGCTCGTCGATGGGCGGGTGCGTGTCGAAGAGGTCGTTGAGGAAGCTCTTGTGATCGTGCAGAGGGTTGGAAAAGTACAGCTGAGCGGTCGCCTTGTTGGCTTCCTTCAGCGGGTTCGTATCGTCGCGAATCTTCTCCAGAGCGCGGGCCAGCGCTTCAGGGTTGCGGCAGAGCAGCGCACCTGAGGCATCGGCAAGGTATTCGCGCTTGCGGCTGATGGCCATGTTGATGGCCATGGCGGCGATAGGAGCAAGGATCGCGAGGACGATCGCCACCACGACGAGGATGAGCTGGGCGGCGCCGTTGTTGCCCTCACGGTCGTTGCGGCGGCTGCCCACCCCAAAGATCGTGAAGCGTAGGAAGAGGTCGCTCAACAGTGCAACGACACCAACCAGCAGCGTGACGATGGTCGTCAGGCGGATGTCGTAGTTGCCGATGTGCGAGAGTTCGTGGGAAAGCACGGCTTCAAGTTCGGCTGGCTCCATCATGTTGAGGAGACCGCGCGTCACCACTACATGTGAGTGTTTCGGGTCGATGCCAGTGGCGAAGGCGTTGGGTGCGCGGTCTTCCATCACCCAGGTCCGTGGCATCGGCAGCCCCGCGCCTATGGAGAGGTTCTCAACCCGCCGCACGTATTCCCACTCATCTTCCTTTGTCACCTCGTGAGCTCCTGAGATGCTGAGGACGACGCTTGTCGAGGAGAAATAGCTGAATACGGCATAGAGGATGAGGACGATGCCCACGACCCAGGGCGAGCACGAAGATCGCCGCCAGCACCGTGATGAAGAACACGAAGCCGAGCATGAGCACCCACGTGCTCCGCTTGTTCGCGGCGATGCGGTCGTAGACGAGGACGCTGCCCGCGCCGGCAGTGGAGGGTTCAGGATTCACGATGCACCCGTTGGCGATTCAGAATGGTTGAGTTGAATAGAGAGCGCGCGGAGACGCGATTCGGGGAGGCACCGGCCACACCGGGCGCGGCTGGAAACGCGCCCGGCACGACAGCCGTGCCCTGATCGGGGGCGCGACTGGCGTCTTGTCCGCGAGTCGAAAGTGCCAATCTGCTACGTTGCGCTGAAGCTGACTTTGACGTCCTCCCGCGCTGCCTCTTCGGCTTCGTAGAATTCCGCTGCTTCGAAGTGGAACATGCCGGCAAGGAGGACGTTGGGGAAGACCTGGATCTTCTGGTTGAAGCTGCTCACATTCGTGTTGTAGAACTGGCGCGCGTAGGCGATCTTGTCTTCGGTGTCGGTGAGCTCACGCTGCAATTCCAGGAAGTTCTGGTTGGCCTTGAGGTCGGGGTAGGCTTCGGCGACGGCGAAGAGGCGGCCGAGTGCCTGCGTGAGGATGTTGTCGGCCTGGGCGGAAGCGGCCGGGCCCTGGGCGCTCATGAGGCCGGCGCGGGCCTGCGTGACGGTTTCGAAGACTTCCCGTTCGTGGGCGGCGTAGCCCTTCACGGTCTCGACGAGGTTCGGGATCAGGCTGGAGCGGCGCTTGAGTTGCACGTCGATCCCCGACCATGCTTCCTTGACCCGCACGCGGCCCCGGACGAGGGTGTTGTAGGTGCCCCAGACGATCCAGACGATGATCAGGACGACCACCGCCACCACGATGATGGCGATCAGTGCTCCCATTCCCGTTTCACTCCCAAGTGTAATCCTCGCAATCCTAGCACATCCTATGTCTCAATTGAGTGATGCACATGGAGCGCTGAGCTGCTGCGCCGTTCCTCTCCGTGTGGCGGATCATCTCTCGTAGAGTTTCAGACCAACGACGCCGACGAGGACGAGGGTGATCGAAGTGAGGCGGCCCACCGAGGACGGCTCACCGAGAAAGACGATGCCCGCGGCAACCGTCCCTGCTGCACCCAGTCCCGTCCAGACAGCGTAGGCTGTGCCGACTGGGAGCGACCTCAGGGCGATCGTGAGCAGGCCGAAGCTGAGCGCACCCGCGGCAAGCGCGCCGACGGAGGGCCACAGCCTGCTGAAGCTGTGCGACTCCTTCAGCAGGAGCGCGAACAGCACCTCGATGCAGCCGGCAATCACCACCAACACCCATGCCATGGCCCAACCCTCCGGGTCTAGATCAGGACTCCTTCGGCGAGCAGGTCGGCGATCTCGTCGCCACTGAGGCCGAGGATGCGGTCGCAGACATCGAGCGTATGCTGTCCCAGGAGGGGCGCCGGAGCGCGCAGCTGGCCCGGGGTCTCGCTCAAGCGCATGGGAGGACCGTCATAGGCCGAGCGCCCGGTCTCGGGGTGGTCGAGATACCAGTAGTACTCCCGGGCCTTCATGTGCTCGTCCTTGTCGAGGATGTCCTGGGCGTTCTGGACCACGCCGGAGGCGATGCCGCCCGCTTGAAGGAGGGCCATCACGTCTTCGGCCCGGCGGTCCCGAAGCCATCCGGAGAGGAGTGCTTCCAGGGCGTCCTCGTTCGTCTTGCGCGCTTCCAAGGTTGCAAAGCGCACATCGGCACCAGCTTCGGCCGCCCCTAGGGCCGCGCACAGAGACCGCCATTCGGCGTCTGAGCGGCACGCAATTGCAACCCAGCGGTCGGGAGAGTTGACGGAGGTTGGGTCATCGGCGCAGCGAAACGCGCCGTGTGGAGATGCGGTCGCGCTGCGATTTCCGCCGCGCATTTGCACGTTGCCATTGGCGAGGTAGTCGGCGACGGCGGTGCCCAGGGCGTTGACGACGGACTCGACCTGCGGGAGCTCGATCATCTGGCCCTTGCCGGTGCGGTTGCGGTATCGCAGGGCGGCCAGCACCGCCGTGATGGTGTGCCCCGGGTTGATGACGTAGTCCGGGTAGTTGGTGCCAACGCCAAATGGGGGGCGGTTGGGAAAGCCCGACATGTAGCTGATGCCGGTCACCGGCGTGAGTACGGCGCCGAAGCCGAGGAAGTCGCGATGGGGCCCCTCCAAGCCCTGCATGGGGGCATAGGCGGCTATCAGGCGCGGATTCACCTTAGCCAGTTGTTCGTAGCGCAGATTCCACTTGTCGATGACCCGCGGGGTGAAGTTCGTGATGAAGATGTCGGACTTCTCGATGAGCCGGTAGCCAACTTCCTGGCCCCGTTCGGTGTTCAGGTTGAGCTGCATGGAGAGCTTGCCGGCGTTGAAGTTGTTGAAGTAGCCGGAGACGTTGTATCCGGTCTTGAAGGTGCCGTCCTTGTTCATGGCGAATGGGTGGGCGACGCGCAACGAGTCGATCTTGCTTTCGGATTCGACGCGCACGACCTCAGCGCCGAAGGTGGCGAGCAGTTGGGCCCCGATAGGCCCGGCGCCAAACCAGGAGAAGTCGGCGACGCGGAGGCCTTCGAGTGGGAGTGCAGTCATGTTCGAGTCCCTTTCCCGCCGCTTCAGGCGAGTTCTGCGAGGACGGAATCGGTATGTTCGCCAAGCTTCGGCGGGCGGGAGATAGCAACGGGAGTTTCCGAAAGGCGATAGGGTGCGCCGGGAAACTCCAGCGTTTTCCCGAGGTAGTCGAAGTCCAGTTCGCGGAACCAGTGCCGCGCGCGCAGTTGCTTGTTTTCTCCGAGATCCCGGGGAGAGGACACGATGCCATTGAGGAGCGTGCGGCGCTGGCCCTCTTCATACGCCTCGGTGGCTGTCATCGAAGCGAAGAACGCAGCGAGGACATCGTTGATATGTGCGAGCGCCGGGATAACGGTCTGAAGTTTTTCCGGCTCACCCATAAGCCGGGTGAGGAAGCCGAAGTTCAGTGCGTTGCAGATGCCGGCGTAGGGCTCGTCGTCGAGGTCCGCGGCCAGACCCTTTTCACGCATCCAATCCACCAGCGCAGGGAAGTCCTTCCCGGCCGGCGCGATCACGAAACACATGACGTGGCCATCCTTACAGGCATAGACACCGACACCCGGGAGGCGAAGCGGGATCGCCCCACTCTCGCCGGTGCGCACACGGTTCTTCTTCTGGAGGTCCCACGTCTGCATGGCGGTTTCCTGGGAGAGCTGCACGGCTTCCTGGGCGGAGACATCGACCAGTTGCCCGCGGCCAGTCGCTTCGGCGGAGAGCACGGCGAGCAGGATCCCCTGGGCGGCCTGGATGCTGGCGGAGACGTCGGACTGTTTGCCGTAGATCTTGTTTGGCGGGTCGGCGGCCTCGCCCGCGAGTGTCATCAGGCCGCCCATGGCCTGGCCAACGATGTCGCTGTAGGCGAAGCCGGAGTGCGGGCCTGTCTGGCCAAAGCCGGTGATTGAGGCATAGACGAGCGCCGGCTTATTCACGCGTAGCGTTTCGAAGCCCAGCCCGTGCGCGGCCATATAGCCAACAGGGTGATCTTCGAGGAGGACGTCCGCTGTAAGCACGAGCTTCCGGGCGAGGTCCTGGCCGCGGGGCGTTTCGAGGTCGAGCACGACGGACTTCTTCGACGTGTTGTGGACCCAGAACGCGAGGCTGGTGTCGGGCCCGGCCCCGGCCGCTTGAAAGAACGGCGGTGAGTGGCGCTGGCGTCCCCCGTCCGGTGGTTCAACCTTTATCACGTCGGCCCCGAGGTCGGCGAGGAGGCGTCCGCAATACGAACCGATCTCGTCGGTGAACTCGACGACGCGGAGCCCCTGGAGTGCATTGCCCTGCGGGGTGCTCATTCCGCAGGGACCGCTGTCACAGCCGTTGCCAGGGTGCGCCCGAGAATGTTCGCCGCGCCGCCAACGATGTCGAGCAAGATTTCGGCAGCGGGGCGGACAGTGTGGAGCAAGCCCGACGCCTGGCCGGCTGCATTCATGAGCAGGTCCTCTCTACCCGCTTTGCGGCAGGAGAAGACAAGGTCGCTAATGAGGATCCCCTGGAGCCCCATGGGCAGGGCCTGGATTCCGGACGCTTCGTAGGCCTCGATGAGGGGATTGGTTATGTTACGCATGGTCTTGCCGCTATAGAGCCGCGTGACTTTCGTATCTTCATCGCCGGCAGCGAGCACACGTTGCTTCTGCATTTCCGGCTGGTTGGCTTCTTCGGCGACGAGGA
>Ga0307373_10005238_pt1 | contig 21333 bp, 27 predicted proteins | sample OX2MG_FD_202534 | JGI IMG/M metagenome (GOLD analysis project Ga0307373, IMG submission 202534) | Soil microbial communities from Risofladan, Vaasa, Finland - OX-2 | ecosystem: Environmental > Terrestrial > Soil > Coastal area > Acid sulfate soil | place: Finland: Risofladan, Vaasa | collected...
CCCGGCCCCGGCCCCGGCCCCGGCCGCGCCTGGCCCGTGCAGGCGAGCGCGTGACCGGCGAATCCGGCAGCCAGCGCAGCGGGACGGCGGGCGGGGGCAGCGGCACCGGGCTGCGGCTGGCCCGGCAGGCCAGGGGCTTCTCCCAGCAGCAGGTCGCCAGGATGGCGGGGATCTCTCGGCAGGCCGTCTCCGCGGTGGAGTCCGGGGTCTCCGATCCCTCGCTGCGGGTGGCGCTGGCGCTGGCGCATGCGCTCGGGATGACCGTGGAGGACCTGTTCGGGCCGGGGAGCCCGGCGCCGCTCGTGGCGGCCAGCCCGCTGGCCCCCCTCGGGAACGCCGGCGGCCGGGTAGCGCTGGCCCCCGTGGGTGACTCGCTGGTGGCGCTGCCGCTGTCCGGGGCGACGGCCACCCGGGCCGGGTTCCTGCCCGCGGGCGGCCGCGTGGATCCCGCCGCTCACGGGCGCGCGGATCCCGCCGCCGACGATCTCGCGGCGCAGGCCGCCAGATCTGCCGGGGCCGCCGCGATCCGGCCGATCGGGCCGTCGCGCCCGACGCTGGTGGTCGCCGGCTGTGATCCGGCGCTGCCCCTGATCGAGGCGCCGCTTGCGCTGCTCGACCCGCCGGTGGCGTTCGCCTGGTGGCCGTGCGCGAGCAGCGAGGCGCTCCGGCTCGCCGCCGACGGGCTCGTGCACGTGGCCGGCGCGCACCTGCGCGACCAGGCCGGCGACTACAACACCGGCCCGGCCAGCGAGTTGCTGCGCGGCGGCGCGGAGGTCATCCGGTTCTGCTCCTGGCGGGAGGGGCTGGTGCTGCGGCCCGAGGCGGGCGCCCGTATCTCCGGCGTTGGGGACCTGCCCGCCTCGGGTCTGCGGCTGGTGAACAGGGATCCGGGCTCCGAGGCTCGCCGGGTGCTGGACCGGGAGCTAGCCGAGCACGGCATCGATCCGGCCGATGTGCCCGGCTACGACACGCGGGCGACCGGGCACCTGGAGGTAGCGGCGGCGATCGCCGCGGGCGTCGCCGATGTCGGCATCGCCAGCGAGCCCGCCGCGCTCGCCTACGGGCTGGCCTTCGTCCCGCTCACGCAGGAGCGTTTCGACCTGGTGGTGCCGGCCGCGCAGGCCGGGTCACGAGAGGTGCAGGCCATGCTCCGGGTGTTGTCCTCGCCCTGGCTGCTGGAACAGCTCGCCAGCCTGCCCGGATACGACCCGTCCCGGTGCGGGGAGCACCTGGCGACGCTGCAGGGACCGGGCGGCCTGCGGCAGGTCACCGGCGCTCGGAGCGCCCCGGCCGGCGCTTGAGCCGGCCGCTCCTGAGGCGAGGACCTCGTGGGTGCGAAGTTCGTTAAGTCAGTGGTCCGGATCGCACGTGTGGGGACCCGCCTAATCCGAACCAATCACGAGTTTCCACAGGCTATCCACAGCGAGGCGTACTTCTGCGCCGTCAATGAACACGGTTGCCAGGCCCGGACCGGCCCGGGCACGATGACTGGCATGAAACTGCTGGTGCTGGGCGGGACTCATCATGTCGGCCGGGCCGTCGTCGAGACGGCTCTGGCCCGCGGCGACCAGGTCACCACGCTGACCAGGGGCGTCAGCGGGCCATCCGCGGCTGGCACGATCGCGCTGCATGCCGATCGCACCGACCCGGAGGCGCTGGCCGCGACCCTGGCGGGGCAGAGCTGGGACGCGGTGATCGACACCTGGAGTGAGGCCCCGCGCGTGGTCCTGGACTCGGCGCGGCTGCTCGCGGGCCGGGCCGGCCATTACGGCTACGTGTCGAGCCGGTCGGTGTACCAGTGGCCGGTCCCGGTCGGCGTCGCCGAGGATGCCCCGGTCGTGGACGGCGACGCGGCGGACGACACCAGCGCTGACTACGCCGCGGCCAAGCGCGGCGGGGAACTGGCCGCCGTGTCGGCGTTCGGCGACCGGGCGCTGCTGGCCAGGGCCGGGCTGATCCTCGGCCCGTACGAGATGGTCGGCCGGATGCCCTGGTGGCTGCGCCGGCTAGAGCGCGGCGGCGACGTGCTGGCGCCGGGCCCGGCCGACCTGCCGCTGCAGTACATCGACTGCCGGGACCTGGCCGCGTGGCTGCTGACCGCGGCCGACCGCGGCATCGGCGGCGTCTTCAACACCGTGAGCAGGCCAGGGCACGCCACCATGCGCAGCCTGCTGGAAGCGGCGCGAACCGCGACCGGATCGTCGGCCCGGCTGGTCTGGACGCCACCGGACGTCGTCGTGGCGGCGGGCATCGCGCCGTGGACCGAGTTGCCGGTCTGGGTGCCGCCGGACGGCGAGGCCGCGGGCCTGCACACCGGCGATGTCAGCAAGGTCTACGCGGCGGGGCTGACCTGCCGCCCGGTCGAGCAGACCGTGGCGGACACCTGGGCGTGGCTGCAGGCCGAGGGTGACCCGCCTGAGCGGCCGGGCCGGCCGGCGCACGGACTGGATCCCGATCGCGAGCGCGAGGTGCTTGCTGGCCTGGCCGACAGCCCGGCGAGCTAGCCGGCCGCGCCCGGGGCGAGCATCATCGGCTCGAGCCGCCGGCGGGCTCGTAGGACCACAGCTCACTGCTCACGCCCACCGGGGCCGGCGCCTCCCCGCCGCTCCGCTCGGCCGCCGAGCGGTGTCCGTGCCCGAACGCGGGGGAGTGCAGCCAGGCCTGAAAGGCGGCCTCGTCCCGCCAGCGGGTGACCACCAGCCAGGTCGTGCGCTCATCGGTGGGCTTGAGCAGCTCGAAGCCCTCGAAGCCGTCCTGGTCGTCGACCGCTCCAGCCCGCGCGGCGAACCGGCGGGCTAGTTCATCGCCGCTGTTGGCCTGCACGGTTATCGCGTTGATCTTCACCACAGTCATACACCGATGATGCCAGCAGGGCCCGGCCCCGGGCACCTGCGCACCGCATGCGGGCCAGGTCAAGCAGCGACCGGATGGTACGGCGGCGCTCGGGCCGATCAGGCCGAGCAGTATCCGGATGGTCGTGGTCGTACCGCCGCCGTAGGCATTTTCGCTGTTGCCCCACGGACGTCGGTCAGGTGCGGTAGGCGTCTCGCCGGTGCCGGATGGAGTGGATCTCTACGGTGTGCTTGTCCTCGTTGATGCGGTAGATGATCCGGTAGGTCCCGCGCCGCGCGGAGTGGTAACCGTCGAAAGGCTCATCAAGTGGCTTGCCGACGCGGTGCGGGCTTGTAGTGAGAGGCCCGTCGATCGTCTCCATGGCAGCAGCGGCGACGTTATGCGGCAGATTCTCGTGCAGGTTGCGCAGGGCTTGCCTGGAGAAGATGACGGTGTACGGCCGTTCGGCCTCTGGCCCAGGGGCTTGCGGACCGCCGGTCATGATGTTCTGCGCCGCCGCCGCTCTAGCTCGGCGCGGACCTGCCCGGCGTCGAAGGTATCGCCGACAGCGAAGTCTTCGCGGGACTGCCGCAGGTCGGCGAGCGTCTCGTCGTCGCTGAGGATGTCGAGGGTCTCTTGCATGGACTCGTACTCGGCGACCGAGATGAGCATGACGTCGGCGCGGCCGTTGCGGGTGATAGTGAAGTGGTCATGCTCGCGGGCCACCCGGTCGGCGAGTTCGGCGATCCGGGCCTTCGCTTCCGTGATCGGTATGGTCTCCATAGAGGCCAGTATAGAGACCGGTTATATTTCTGGTCAGTTTTAAGGCCCTAGGGCCGCTGCCCTAGGGCGGGGACTGCTGCCCGCCGACCAGAGCCGCGACGCCAGGAACGTCGCCGGCCAGCCACATCGCGGCGCCCGCGCCGTGCTGGCCGGCCAGGTACCGGTTCAGGAAGTCGACGGTCACCTGGGCTACGACGGGCTCGGGCGTCCCGTGGCCTTCGTAGGGCGGGAGATGACCCGACCCGAACAGGTCGAGGTAGAAGCGCGGACCGGACCGGTCCGCCTGGTACATCGCGACGCTGTCCGCCGGGGGGTTGATGTTGTCGGCGTCGCCCTGCACGAAGAGCATGGGCGGGGCCGTCGTCGCGAAGTAGGACCCGTGCATCAGTGGCCATTCCGCACCGGCCAGGACGATGGCGGCGTTCACCTGATGGTCGATACAGCAACTGTTGGCGGCCAGGGCGGCCACGGTGTCACCGCCGTCGGAGTGCCCGGCCACGGCGACCTCCGCGGGGTTCACCAGTCCGGCCAGCACACCTAGCGGCTCGCGGCTGACGGCGAGCAGCTGACCGATCACGTAGGCCATGTCGGCGGGCTGATTGGCCAGGTCGTCCTCGTCCGGGCGGGTGACATGGCAGTTGGTCCGGGGGAACTCGACGGCGGCGACTACGTAGCCGGCGCTGGCCCAGCTATTGAGGAGCGACGCGTAGCTGCCATCGCACTGGAGGAACCCCGGGGCGAACACCACGAGCGGAAACAGGCCGCGAGCCAGCCGGCCGGAGGCCGCCGCGGCCGCCGGGATGACCGGGTAACGGACGACCGTCGGCAGGGGCCGCGGCCCGAGACTGACGCGGGACCTGTCTACCAGATGGAGCACGTGGGCCGCGACGGCGTAGCTGCCGATCGTTCCGATCGGCAGCCGCTCGGGCGGCTTGGGCGATGGCGTGGGAGTCGCAGTGGGAGTCGCCGTGGGCGTGTGGGTGGCCGATCCCGCGACGCTGGCGGAGTGACGTGGCGCCAGGGCGCCGGTCACCAGCAGGACAGCGACCAGCCCGGCGACGGCCAGCACCGCCGCCCCCGCCGCGCCCAGCGTGATCGCGCGCCGGCGCCGACGGCCAGCGGCCCTGCCGTGGCGGCTCGGCCGGGCTGGCGAGCGGGCGGGAGCACTCCGATTCACGCCTGCAGGGTATCTGCCTGACCATATTGCCCAGGATGGAAGCCGGACGAAACTGAGATGAAGCTGAGGTTGCCCGCTTCGCGGGGCGCTGGCGGGGGAGGGCGGAGGCCTGATTCTTAACGAGGTCTTGGGGAGCCCGAGTCCTTACTAGATCTGAAGTATTCTTAACCACATCTGAATCCGTAGAGTCAGGCGCCCGGCGAAGTCCTAGCTAGCCTGGGTGAATGACTTCAACTAAGGCGTCATCGCAGGGAAGTGAGACGCCGGCCGCTGGCCCGCAGTCCGATAACGAGCCCGGCAGGCACCGGCTGGCCCGGTTCGCCACGCAGAACGCGGTCCGCCGTCAGCGCCGCGTCTGGTCAGGCCGGGTAGCGTCCTGGGACCAGCACGGCTCGGCTGGACTGACCGCGGTGACGGCGGCCGTGCTCGAGACAGCGCAGGTCCAGCCGACTGCCCAGGTCGTGGACCTAGGCTGCGGAAACGGGCAGATCAGCCTGCCGCTGGCCGTGGCGGGCGCCCAGGTCCTGGCCGTGGACGTGAGCTCTAACATGATCGAGCAACTGCGGTCGGAGGCGCAGCGCCGCGGGATACCTAACCTGGACGGCGTGGCGGTGCCGATCGAGGACCTCGTGCTGCCGGCCGAGAGCGTCGACCTCGTCGTTACCAGTTACGCGCTGCACCATCTGCGTGACGCAGACAAGGGCCGGCTGGTTTCGGCCGCCTACGGCTGGCTTCGTCCGGGCGGCCGGCTGATCGTGGCCGACATGATGTTCGGCCGCGGCGCTACCAGCCGGGACCGGGAAATCATCAGGTCTAAGGTGTCGACTCTGGCCAGAAAGGGCCCGGGCGGCTGGTGGCGGATCGCCAAGAACGCTGGGCGCTATCTTGTGCGGGTGCAGGAGCGACCGGTATCAATGGATACATGGACGGCGATGTTCACCCGCAGCGGCTTTGCCGATGTAACCGCGAGCACGATCGTGGCTGAGGCCGGACTGGTGGTCGGGCACCGCCCCGAATGAAGCTGCCCGACACGCCAGTGGGTCCCCGAGGGCTCGCGCTGCTGGCCGTCACGGCCGTCGCCGGGCTGGTCCTGGCGGTCCACGGCTGGTCGGGGCACCGCTCAGGGCTGGCGCCGGGCCTGGCGGCCGCGGGCAGTTCCTCGCCCGCGGCCGGCGGCCGAGTTTCGCCGTCGGCCAGTCCGGCTCGCAAGGCCGGGCCCGCGGCCACGTCCGCGGGCCCGTCGGCCTCGTCGGCCGCACCGGTCGCCAGCACGGGCCCGCTGCTCAGCGGCCAGTCGTTCGCGCAGTACTCCTACCAGGTCTGGCCGGGCGCCCCCGACGCGGCCGCGCGCGCGGCGCTGACCGGGCTGTCGGTCTCGGTCCACCGCCAGGGCTCGGGTATCTCGGTCGCCGCGGGCGTGAGCGGGCAGCCGGGGACCTCGCGCTTCTATCCGCAGGGGACCAGGGTGTACGTCATCGAGGCATCGCTGGGCGATGACTCGGGTAACAGCGATTACAACATGGGCGACGACGGACTGGTTGTGACCAACGCCCAGGGCAGGATCCTGCAGTGAGCTCGGACACCAGCCGGTCATCAGCGGGCCGGGCGTCTTCCGGCCGGGCGTCTTCCGGCCGAGCATCTTCCGGCCGGGGACCTGCGAGCCGGGCAGCTGCGGGCCGGGAGCCTGCCCGCGGCGATGCCCGTCCCGCTGCCGCTGCCGCTGCCGCCGTCGCCGCCCGTGGCCGTGGCGACCAGGCGGCACGGCTCGCGGAAGACTGGGCGCCGACGGTGGCCAGAGTCCTGCTCGGCCTGGTGCTGGCCTGGTTCGGCTACCACGAGCTGGTTCAGCCCGCGCTGTGGACCGGGTATGTCCCGTTCGCGTCGGCGACATCCGCTGTGGCCGTACTCCTGGTTCTGGCTCACGGCTGGCTGCTGCTCGTGCTGGCCGTCGCGATCATCGCCGGTATCGCGGCCAGGGCGGCCGCGGCGGTCGCGGTCGCCCTGCTGCTGGAGATCGTCATATCGCTCGCGATCACCGGCGGCCTCTCCGACCTCACCCTGCGCGACGTCGGCGTCCTCGGCCTCGCGGTCTGCCTGACCGGGCGCAGCACCCAGCGGCTGGTCCTGAGCCGTTAGCCTGGCGCGGTCATCTGGCCCGGCTGGCCGCTCGCCCGGCCAGGCCCGGGCTGGCCGGGCTGGCCAGCGGAAGCTCCACTATCACCGTCAGGCCCCCGCCGTCTGTCCGGGTCAGCCGGGCCGAGCCGCCGCTGGAACCGGCGAGCCGGTAGACAATCGCCAGGCCCAGGCCCGAGCCGCCCGTGCTGCTGGTGGTGGCGAACCGGCGGAATGCCCGGTCCATCTCCGCCTGGCTCATCCCCGGGCCATCGTCGGCTACTACCACCCGGGCCCTGCGCTGGTCGATCGTGGCGCTCACCGTGATGTGGTTGCCCGCCCCGGCCGCATCGACCGCGTTGGCGATCAGGTTGTCCAGGATCTGCTCCAGATAGCCGTCGCCGACCAGGGCGGGCACGGACTGCAACTGGTGCGAGCTGAGCTGGATGCCCCGCTCGGCGGCGACCGGCGCCCAGGCCGCGACGCGCTCGCATACGACCTGGTCCGCTCGCACGGTAACGGCCTGCGGCGAGGCGTTCTCGGCCCTGGCCACGGCCAGCAGCCCGTCAACGAGGCGGGAGAGCCTGGCCACCTCGTCCAGGGCGCCGGCGAAATCCGCGGCGTCATCGCCGGATTCCGGCGCGAGCAGGTCGAGCCGGAGTCGCAGTGCGGCGAGCGGGGTACGAAGCTGGTGCGACACGTCCGCGATGACGGCGCGGTGACCGTGCACGAGCGTTTCCAGTCGCCCGGCCATCGTGTTGAAGGTGTCGGCGAGCCGACGGAATTCCGCGGGCCAGGACGCGACGGGCGCCCGCGCGGACAGGTCTCCGTCGCCCAGCCTGCGCGCCGAGGCATCCAGCGCGGCCAGGGGCCGGGCCACCCATCTGGACAGCCCGGACGCGAGGAGGACCGCCGCGGCCAGGGCGCCGATGGCGATCAGGACCAGGGTCAGCCAGAACGTCCTGAGGCTGTACTCAAGCTGCTCGGTGGGCCGCAGCAGGGCCACGACCCCCACGGTCGAGCCCCTGCTGCGCACGGGCACGACCACCAGGACCCGGTCGTTCGCGACAGCGGTCGTGAGGTCGCCCGAGCGCTCAGCCTGGCCCATGACGCTGCGCGGGACCGCGAGATGGCCGCCCGCCTCCCTGATGACGCCGCCGCCGGGGGACAAGATGGCCAGGCTGCCTCCCGCGCGGCTGGCCGCGGCCAGGTCGTGGCCCAGCCCAGAGCCGGCCAGGTGGTCGACGAGCAACTCTTCGGCCGCGGCCGCGGCCGTCCGGGCCTGGGACTGGGCGTCTTCGACGTAGGCGCGGTAGTCGTGTGCCGAAGCCTGGAAGCCGAGCGGGACGACCGCGCCGGTCAGGATCGCGGCGGTCAGCCCGACCAGCGCCAGCAGCAGGCGACGTCTCACCGCGGATCAGCGAGCCGGAAGCCCCGCCCGTACACGGACTCGATCAGCCTGGGCTCGCCGAGCTTCTTGCGGAGCGAGGCGACGTGCACGTCGAGAACCTTCATCGGGCCGTACCAGTGCGCGTCCCAGGCCTGCTCCATGATCTCCTGCCGGCTCACCACCCGGCCCGGGTCGGTGGCCAGGCACTCCAGGATGCCGAATTCCTTAGGCGTGAGCGAGACTTCCTGGCCCGCCACCGTCACCTTGCAGGTTCGCAAGTTCACTGTGAGGTCGCCGAACCGGAGCAACTCGGTGTCCTGCGGCCGGCTGCGCCGCAGCACGGCGCGGACCCTGGCCAGCAATTCGGCCAGGCCGAACGGCTTGACCATGTAGTCATCGGCGCCTTCATCCAGCGCCAGCACCCGGTCCCTCTCCTCGCCCCGCGCGGTGACCACGATGATGGCCGCATCCGAGCGGGCCCGGATCTGGCGGCATACGTCGAGACCGTCGATGTCCGGCAGCCCCAGGTCGAGCAGCACCACGTCCGTGGCGGGCCAGTTGAGCATATCGCGCCCCGTGGCCACGCTCGAGGTCTCATATCCGGCCATGCGCAGGCCGCGGACAAGCTGGGTCGCGATACTAGTGTCGTCTTCAACGATGAGTATGCGCGCCGGGCAATCGTCCCCGGACCGGGGGTTATCAGAAAAAACGCCCGACACCGCCACCGGGCTCCTTAACTTATGTATTCGACAGGGGCTGACCTCCAGGGTAGGTAAATACCCAGCGGCAACCAACGCCGAGGGGGCTCTTGAAGAAGATCTGAAGAAGAACCACGCTATTTCTTAAGAGCTAGCCCGACACACCCGAAACGCCGGAGCGGCAAGTGTAACTTCAGCCGCCACGCCAGCCTGTCAGCGAATCAGGCCGTGTACCGCGTGCGGGCTGACCTTGACCGCGGGCGGGGTCAGCCCGGCCCAGTCCGCCTCGCGGATTTCCCGCATGGCCCGCTTGCGGGTCGGGCCGTCCATGCGGTCGATGAACAGCACGCCATCGAGGTGGTCGGTCTCGTGCTGAAGACAGCGCGCCAGCTGCTGGTCGCCGACGATGCGCACGGGCCGGCTATCGGCGTCCAGGCCCGTGGCGACCGTGTTGAGCCGTCGCCGGACGTCGTAGTAGATGCCGGGGAAGGACAGGCAGCCCTCGGGGCCGTCCTGCTCCTCCTCATCGGGGAAGTCCAGAACCGGATTGATCAGGTGACCGCGCACGCCGTCCACGTCGAAGACGAAGACGCGCTGGCTCACGCCGATCTGCGGGGCCGACAGGCCGGCGCCGCGCTGATCGCGCAGCGTCTGCGTGAGGTCCTTCACCAGCCGGCGAAGCTGCCGGTCAAAGTCGGTGACCTCCTCGGCGGGCGTCCAGAGCACCGGGTCGCCGAACAGGCGAACTGGGCGGACAGTCATGCGGGTTCCCTTTCATCTGGCCAGTAGCGGCCTCGCTCGGCGGATGGCGGCCGCGCCTCTGGCTCGTTATGATACTTTGCAAAGGATTACTTTGCAAAGATGCCTGAGGTTCGGGACTACCTGAGATTCGAAGCTGACTGGGGAGGCGCCGCATGAGTGGCCACGCTCGTCCGGGTCGCGAGGCCGGCCCGGACGCTGCCGTGCGGCCCGGCCGCCAGGGCGCGGCCCTGGGGCACCCGCTCCGGGTGGCGCTGCTGGAGCTGCTATCCCGGCGTGCGACGCTGACATCGACGCAGGCCGCGCGCGAGCTTGGCGAGAGCTCGGGCGCCTGCTCCTTCCACCTGCGGCAGCTGGAGCGCTACGGGCACGTGGAGGAGGCACCCGGCCCGCGGGGCCGGGTGCGGCCCTGGCGCCTGGTGGTGGCGCAGCCGCAGTCCGCGGGGCCCGGCGACGAGTTCCGCGAGCTGGCCAGGGAGCTGGAGAACGAGGGCTACCGGCGCTGGCTGGCCGGCCGGCGGACGGCGCCGTCAGGCTGGCGCGACGAGGCGTTCAGCGCCGTTGTCTATCTCACGCCCGACGAGCTGACCGAGGTGGCCGCGGCGATCCGCTCGGTCATCGTTACCTTCGCCGAGCGCGCCGATCCGGGCCGGTCCGCGCCCGCGGGGCCGGAAGGTTCCGCGGGGCCGGAAGGTTCCGCCGGGCACGAGGGTTCCGCGGGGACGGTCATGCCGGTGGGCGTGGTGGCGCGGATGTTCCCGCTGTTGCCGGCCAGCTCCGACGGCTGACCGGCAAGTCCGCTTGGCGGCGAGATGCCGGCCCGGCTCAGTGGCCGAAGACCGGGACCATGACGGCGCGGGCGATCGTGTGGAAGCGCAGGTTGAAGCCGGCAACGGCCGGGGAGACGTCGGAGTCCACGCCCAGGTGGTCGGTGTCCAGCGCGTACACCGTGAAGACGTAGCGGTGCGCCGGGTCACCCTGGGGCGGCGCGGCGCCGCCGAAGTCCTTCGTCCCGTAGTCATTGCGTACCGAGAACGCGTTCCCGGGGAGCGTCGCTCCCGCGCTGCCCGCGCCGGCCGGCAGTCCCGTCACCGACGCCGGGATGTCGAGCACCAGCCAGTGCCAGAATCCCGAGCCGGTCGGCGCGTCCGGGTCGAAGCAGGTCACGGCGAAGCCCTTGGTCTCCGGCGGGAACCCGTGCCAGCTCAGCTGCGGGGAGATGTTCTGCCCCGACATGCCGAAGCTGTTGTAGACCTGGGCATCGCCCAGCGGCTGGTCGTGGGCGACGTCGTCGCTCTCAACCGTGAACGACGGCACTTGCGGCAGGAACTCGTGGGGCAGCGGTGCCCGGTTAGTCATCGATCTCCTCCTTCGGGCCGGCCCTGGCGGGCCGGGCGGCAGGCCATCCTGGCCAGGACCCACCGTACTCAGCCGGGGGCGCCGCGTGTCGAGGGCGTCCCGGCCGGCGGCGTGGAGATGGTCTCACTCGGGCCGGCTTGCGCACCAGGGCGGCGAAACGGGTCTACCGTAGAGCGCAACTATTCCAGTGGGCCGGCGAGCGGCGGCCGGAAGGGCCAGTCGGTAGTCGTAGTGGTCACGCGCGGGTCGGCAGTGTGGGCACGGCGGGGCATCCTGGCGGCGGTGCTGATCGGGGCGGCGATCGTCCCCGGCCGGGCGAGCAGCGTGCCGACCGGCCGCTGCGCTGCGGGGCGCTGCCAGCACAGCGCCGACGTGATTCGCTGGACGAGGCAGCTGCCGGGGTCGTGGACGGCTCAGGGCGGCGCCCTCGGCACGGTGCTCAGCACGGGCGAGGCCTTCGCGGGGGTGGGCGGCGGAGTCGCGGCCGTCGGCTTCGGGATCACGGTCGCCGCCTACCGGCTGTCGAGCGGAGCGCCCCTGTGGACCGCAAGCCTCACCGGGTTCCCGGCGGGCTCGGCGATCGACTCGGTCCGGGCCTGGGCAGGCGTGGTAACGGCCGGCGTGTCCATCCCGGCTGGCACCAGCGGGGCCGCTCGCCGGGCGGAGGTCGTGCTGTCCGGGGCGACCGGCCTGCGCGTCCGAACCTATCCCGCCGCCATGTACGGCGGCGCCGTCGCGGCAGATCCGGCCGCCACGGTCATCGTCGGCACGCAGGCGGTCACCAGCTACTCCAACTTTTCGGGCAAGGTGATCTGGCGCAGGCAGACGGGGCCTGTGCCGCAGGCCTGGCGGGTCGTCGGTGACGACCTGTTCGTCACGGTCGCGAAGGGCGGATACCTCGGGGCCTCGCCGGTGACCGCACTGCGGCGGATCGACCTGCGCACCGGCGCCCAGCAGATCCTGAAGTCAGTCGGAGGCTCGTTCGCCGGGACGCTCAGCAGCGCGATCGACGGCGCCGTGCTCTTCTCCAGCGCCGCGGGCCTGGCCGCCTACAGCCAGGCCAGCGGGCGGCTGCTCTGGCACCGCGCGGGCGTCGTGCCGCAGGTCGCCGACGCCGTTCGCCAGGTTCTGTACGTGTCCAGCGGCCGGGCGCTGATCGGGCTCGACCCGGCCACCGGGAAGGTCCTCACCAGTTCGGCCGCGCTCGGCACCGGGCTCTACGCCGTCAGCAGCGGGGTGGCCTTCGGGCTGGACGAGGGGGCGCTGGGCGACGCGTGGGGGTATGACCTCGCCAGCAAGCGGGTGATCTGGACGGCGAAGACGGTGCCCTGGCCGCATTTCTTCGCGGACCTGTCGGGCATCGGGGGCAGCGCCAGCCCGGCCGGCGGCCCCGTCGTGCTGGCCTCGTGCGCGCAGCTGGGCGTCGCCGACGTCAGCGGTGCGGCCCCGTGCCTTCGCCCGGAACTGGTCGCGATCCGCCCGTAACCACCGGGTCGCCCGTGAAGCCGGGCTAGCGGCCCATGGGCACGGGGTTGGGGCTCAGCACCGGGCGGCATCGCCGGACGCCCTTCGCGACGAGCTTGCCGCCGGGGTGCGGCTTGGCCGTCGCGACCGGCGTGACCGGCGTGCAGCGGCCCGTGCCGCCGAACTTCGCGACCAGGACAACCGTCAGGGTCATCAGCACGAGCGCGAGCGGGAAGAACACCGCCAGCTGGTGCCGTGGCCCGATCCGGCGGCCCAGCCGACCGACGGCCGCCAGCCTCAGCCGGAACCGTGCGAGCAGCATCGCGGCACGATGCCGGAGCTCCTCGATCCGAGGCATCTCCTCTTCTCGGGTGAGCCGGCTGAAAATGGCGAACATTGCCGCAAGCCGGGGATCAGATCCCCGCAGCCTGTACTCGATGCTGTCCAGAACTCTGCGCTGGTGTGCAGGCAGGCCCACCGAGACCTCCGATCTGGCCCTTCCGTCATTCCCTCCCTTCAAACTAACAGGCCATTCGCAGTGGGTCGGACGCGGCCATCCGGAGGTGGCAGATGTCACGGCCAGAACAGGACAGTGCGCACGGAAGCGGTCGGCTGACCGCTCCCGCGTGGAGACGTCATGGCCGGAGCGGCGCGTGGTGGGGCACGTGCGGGCGGGTGACGGGGACGACGGTGAGCAGGTGCTCCAGTCCCGAGAAGTCGCCGGGATTGGTGGTAAACAGTGCGAGTTCTTCGGCGACGGCAGTGGATGCGATCATCAGATCAGCGATTCTGCGCCTCGGCTTCCGCCCGGCGGCGATCACGGCGGCTGTCATCCGGCCGTAGACCCGGGCTGCTTCCGCTCGTCGTTGCGCCGCACGTCATGCGGTCCGGCTGACAGTTCGGCGAGGGTGATGGCGCTGATGGCCATCTCGGTCGGCAGTTCGGCGGGGCTCACCCATCTGCGGAGGATCAGGATGTTGGTGTCCAGCAGCCCTCGCGCGTGCGGCTCACCGGTCATACGGGCTGTCCAGGTCATGGTCGAGCGCAGCGTCCTGGTCGGCCCGGAACGCCTCGATGTCGATGCCGGAAGCGCCGCGGGACATAGCCGCGAACTCGTGCCGCGGAACGAACCGTCGGCGGCGCCGCAGCGGGATCAGCTCACCGATACGATGGCCGTCACGGGTGACAGTGAACGCCTGGCCGTTCTCGACGGCGTCCATGATCTCCCTGGACCTGTTGCGCAGATCACGCTGGGTGATCTCAGGCTGCGCTGTCATGCCTTCTAACATAGATCACGCGTGGCACCTTGTGCTACATCGTGCCGCGCGGTCCCGACTCCCTAGCCGGCCGCGGTCGTGCTAGTGACCACGGTTGACCGTCAATGCCCGCCGTACGGGCCCGCGGCGGCCACGCCACCCGGTCAGCGCATGCTCGCCTATGACCGCGCGTCCTGCGATAGGAGTTAGAAAATCTTACGCACTCCTGGGAACCGTCATGAGTCTCACCGCGAAGATCGAGCCTGAACCGCACTTCACTGCCCGAGCCAAGGTACGCCCGAAGTCGCAACTCACCCTGCCCGAAGAGGTTCGCAAGGCGCTGCACATCGCCGAGGGCGACGAGGTGGAGTTTGCCGTGCACGACGATGGCACCGTTACTGTGCGCGGATTCATCTCCGTCCCGACCGACCAGGCGTGGTTCTTCACTCCCGACTGGCTCGCGGGCGAGCGAGAGGCTGACGAGCAGATTGCTTCCGGGCGCGGGCGGGTTCTCCAGTCTGCCGATGAGATGTTCGCGCACCTGGACGCCCCGTCCGACGAAAGCGCCTGATGCCTACATTCGAGCTGACTCCAAGGTTCGAGAGGGACTGGCGCAAGCTCTCTAACCATCAGAAGGACGCGTTTCGCAAAACGATCCGCGAAGCTTTCGTCCCGGATCTGAACGCGCCTGACCAGCCGTTCCGTCCGGTCCTGCGGGTGAAGGGCGTCACCGCGCACCCAGGCGTATTCGAGATGACCTGGGCGCCAGACGGCCGCGCCACCTTCAGCTACGGCCAAGAACGTGTCCCCGGAACAGCGCACGTCATCTGGCGGCGGATAGGCACCCACGCGATCTCCACCCCCCCGCCTGGCCCTTAAGAAGCAGTCCTGGTCAGACGCGGTTTGTCACCAGCTACTGGGAGGATCATCCTCGTGAGTACCCAGGGCATTGCGATCTCGCTCTTCTCCGGCGCGGGCGGCCTGGACCTTGGAGCCGAGCAGGCAGGCTATGAGGTCCGGGCCGCGGTTGAGTGGGACCGTGACGCCGCCGCGACGATGGAGAAGAACTTCAGCCATCTGGTCTCCCCGGTCATCCAGACCGACATCATGGCCACGCCAACTGGTGAGATCTTGCACGCCGCTGGCCTGCGCGAAGGAACTCAGCCGGACCTGCTGATCGGCGGGCCGCCGTGCACGCCGTTCTCCAAGTCGGGCTTCTGGCTGGAGTGGAAACGCGAGGGCCTCGACCCTGGCGCATCGCTCCTGCAGGAGTACACGCGCGTCCTGGCGCAGGCCCGGCCACGGCGGTTCGTGCTGGAGAACGTCTACGCGCTCACCTACAACAACAAGGCCAGCAAACCAGCCCTCGACCGTCTGCTGCGCGAGATCGACGCGGCCGGGTATCACTGCGATGCGAAAGTGCTCAACGCGGCGGACTACGGCGTGCCGCAGGCCCGGCCGCGCCTGTTCATCATCGGCGTGCCCAAGGATGAACCGCTGCCCTGCCTCCCCGACCCGACATACGGCGGCCGGTGGGAACGGCGGATGACCGGCGATCCGCAGCAACCACATGTGACAGCCGGGCAGGCCCTGCTCGGGCTCGTCACCGAGCCCGAGCCCGGCGAGTCGGTGAACGGCAAATACGGGCACCTCCTGCCCGCGATCCCGCCCGGTGACAACTACCTCTTCTACACTGACCAGCGCGGCCACCCCGACCCGCTGTTCAGGTGGCGCAGCAAGTACTGGTCGTTTCTGCTCAAGCTCTCACCCGACAAGCCATCCCCGACCATCCAGGCCCAGCCCGGCCCGTATGTCGGCCCATTTCACTGGGATAATCGTCGCCTGCGGGTTGGTGAGATCAAGCGGCTGTTCACCTACCCTGACGACTTCGAGTTCGTAGGCAGCCGGGCCTCGGTCCAGGCACAGATCGGCAACTCGGTGCCGCCCTTGCTAGCTGAGAGGGTTATCGGGGCGTTCCGTAAGTCCGGCTGAGCACCAGCTCCTGAACGCGGCGGCGTTTCAAGGCCGTGATCCGGCCAACCATCACCGGCCCCGTGACCTGGGCCGCAGGTAGGCGATCCGCGGTCGCCCGGTCGGACTTCTCCCATGTGCCCCGAATGGTGTGCCCCCCCGGGATCACCCCGACGTCGGGTCCCGGCAGAAGGTGGTCGAGGTGGAGCATCTGCCCAGGTCAGACTGGAATGGCTGCTCCGCTGGTCAGCCCGGCGTTTGGCCCGGCGAGAAACAAGTACGTGCGGGCGATGTCAGCGACCTTTGGCCAGCCATCATGATTGGCGTCTGGCATAGCGGCCCGGTTGGCTGCGGTGTCAATAATAGAAGGCACGACACAGTTGACCGTGATCCCCGTGCCCCGGACCTCCTGCGCCGCCATCGTCACCAGGTGCAGGACGCCGGCCTTGCTGACCGAGTAGGCGAACCCCGACCCCTTCGTCTCCACGGCCGCCCGGCTGGCGGTATGCACGATCCGGCCCTGGCCAGCCGGCTGCATGACCCGCAGCGCGTGCCTGGTGATCAGGGCGGCGCTCACGAGGTTCAGCTGGATCTGGCCGGACAGCTCGGCCGGGTCCAGGTCGGCCAGCGGCCGGTACGGGGCGAACCCGCCGACGGTGTTCACCACCGCCCAGGGCGCCGGAGCCGCGTCGAGCAGGGCGCCGAGCGCCGTGTCATCGAGAACGTCCGCGGCCGCGTAACGGACGCCGTCCAGCCGGCGGCTGGCGTCCGGCACGGCCCGGTCCACCCCGGTCACCGACGCGCCGGCCGCGCTGAACGCCGCCGCCACGCCCGAGCCGAGCGCGCCAGCCGCGCCGAATACCAGCACGGTGCGGCCCGTCAGGCTGCTGTCCTGCATGCGCATCTCCATTTCGTCAGTAACGGGAGCCGGGCGGCGCCAGCTCGTCAGGGCGCGGTCGTACGGAGCGCGGCCACGAGATAGGCGACGCCGAACGGGTCACCGGCGTACAGGACATCGGCGGCCGGGCGCAATCCCCGCATGGCCCCGGAGAGCACCTGCCAGGCGGGCCGTCCGGTCGCCATGAGCTCACGGGCCAGTCCTGGATCGACCGCCGCGAGAGCGTCGAGGTCGCCGGCCCGGATCGCGCGCTCGACCGCCGCATCGAAGTCCGCGCTCCGCTCGTCAAAGTAGCCGGGCGCCCGGCGGCTGCGCCGGGCGCTCCCGTCGGCCATCACCAGCAGGGCGATCCGCTCCGCCGGCTGCGCGAGCCGTTCCCCCAGCTCGACGCAGGCCGCGGTCGGCTCCTCCTGCCCGACCGCCTGCAGGATCCGGCGCCCGGTATACCCGGCCTGATCCAGCAGCAGGACCCCGAGGCCGAGCGATGGCGGCAGCCCCGGCGTTCCGGGCGGCACCCGCGCCGCCGGGGCGAAGACCGACAGGTCCAGCCTGCTCGCCGGGTCCCACAGCCTGGTCTGCGGCGCGGCGCCGACCACGGCGATCGCCTCGGGCTCGGCCTCCAGCAGCCGCCGGGTGACCTCCCCGCAGGCGTCCCGCAGTTCCGGCAGGGCCGGGTCGCCGCCGGTCAGCTCGCGGGCGAGCAGCGGCGGCGCCGGGCACAGGGCGGCTGCGACGATCATCGGCTAGCCCAGCGCCCGGACCGCACGGGCCGGGGGGAGGTCCCCCTGGATAGCGGAGACCATGTCGAGCACCTGGCGCGTCTCGCGTACCTGGTGAGCCCGGAAGATGCGAGCCCCCTGCCAGGCGCAGACGGACGTCGCGGCCAGCGTTCCGACCAGTCTGTCCTCGGGTGAGGCATTCAGCGTCTCCCCGACGAAGTCCTTGTTGGACAGCGAGACCAGGACCGGCCAGCCGGTTGCCGTCATCTCGGCGAGCCGGCGCGTGACCTCCAGCGAGTGCCAGGTGTTCTTGCCGAAGTCGTGGGCCGGGTCGATGACGACCCGCGAGGGATCCACGCCCGCGGCGACGGCGCGGTCGGCCAGCGCGAGTGTCCGGTCCAGCACGTCGGCCATGACGTCAGGGTAGGAGACCCGGAACGGCCGGGTCCGCGGCTGCTGGCTGCCGACGTGCGCGCAGACGATCCCGGCGCCGAACTCGGCCGCCACCTCGGCGAGCTTGGCGTCCCAGCCGCCCCAGCTGTCGTTGATCAGGTCGGTGCCCGCGGCGCAGACCTCGCGGCCGACCTCGTGCCGCCAGGTGTCGCTGCTGATCACCACGTCAGGGTAGGCGCTGCGGACGGCGGCGACGAAGCCGACGGTGCGGCGGATCTCCTCGCTGGTGTCGACCACCGAGCCGGGCGCCGCCGGCACGCCGCCGATGTCGATGATGTCGGCGCCCTCCGCGACCACCTGGTGCACGCGGTCCATCGCCGCGCTCTCATCCCAGGTGAGGCCCGGTCGGTAGAAGGAGTCGGGCGTCCGGTTGACGATCGCCATCACCAGCCGCTCGTGCGGCTCGAAGGACCGGGTGCCGAGCCGGAGCACGGCCTGCTGCCGCGGTTCGCTCATGCCTGAGACGTACCTCCTCCGTTAGTCAGTTCCTTGCGCATCTGCAAGGTCGTGATCTCGTAGCCCGCGGACTCGTAGCGGCCTCGCGCTCGGCCGCCGCCAGCAGGGCGCGCCCGTGCAGGGCGATCCACACGTGCCCGACCTGCGCGCCGTCGCACTTGCAGATCGCCCACCGCGGCAGCCTACGCGGTGACCGCGCGCTGCGGGCTCACGGGCTGGCCAGCCAGTCCCGTAGACGGCGGCGAGAGCGGCGATCAAAGAAGCCCTGCATCGCGGCGGCCGGCGTGGGCAGTCCCGCCCGGCGCTGCAATGCGGCGAGCACCGCGATCGAGCGGAGCAACAGTGGCCATCGGGGGCCGGGCTTAACGGACGGCACGTCAGCCGGTGGCGAACTGCACCTGCCGGTCGTGCTCAGCGCGGAGCCAGTCCACGGTGAGCCGCGGGTCGTCGAATGGCTGGCCCCGCCCCAGCGCGTCCAGGTAGCTGGAGTCCGCCGCGAGCCGGCGGCGGAACTCGGCGGCGTCCCCGACGTGCCCGTGGCCGGGTATCAGCCGGTGCACGCCCGGCATCGCGGCCAGCCGCTCCAGCCCGGTGCGGTAGTCGCCGATCGGGTCGGCCTCGAGTGTGTCCAGCAGCGGGATCTCGATATCGGAGCACATGTCGCCGGCCACCAGCGTGCCGGTGCCGGGGAGGAAGACGGCGCCATGGCCCGGCGCGTGGGCATCATGGATGATCACCAGCGCGGTCGGCCCGTCCCAGGGTATGGCGTCGGCTCCGGGGGCCAGGGGGATCAGGCGGCCGACCAGTTCGAGGTCATGGCCTGGAGCGGCTTCCTCCGCGCCGCTGAGGATAGCGGCCCGGTCGTCCTGCGCGGCCGCCACGGCTCGCGGCGCGGCGTACCTCGGCACGTCTCCGAGTTCCCGGCACCACAGGACATGATCCCAGTGCGGATGGGTGGCCCAGGCGGCCCGCGGCCGCAGCCCGCGATCGGCCAGCTCGGAAGCGAGTGCGGCCAGTTCCGCGACGGTCACCGCGGGATCGATGACCAGGCAGCCGCCGTCCGGCCCGGCGACTACGGTCGTCGTGGTCGTGTAGAGCTCGGCGGTGGCGACCAGCACTCCGGCCGCGACTTCCGTCAGGCGTTTCACGCCAGGTCCTGACCGGGCACCTCGATGCCCTTCTCGGGGGAAACCCGGCCCGCCGGCCACCGCCGTGAGGCCGCGATAACTGCCGCCCCTCGGCGGCGTCCCCAGCCTAAGCCAGCGCGGCATCCTGACTGGCGGATTCCGCTCGCGTCCTGATGCCCTGGCGCCCGGGACCTTCGGCCCCTCACACCAGGAGTGGCCCGCGCCTACGCTCGGGCATGGTCCGCCGCCGCGATGACGCGGTTCTTACGGGGAGGTCCGGATGTGAGCTGGATGAGGAGTCGGTATGCGGGCGTGGCCGCCCTGGCTGGTGCGATGGCTGCCTATGTGCTCGCGGGCAGGCCCCGGCAGCTCCGGTGGGGCGCCACCAGCGACGAATCCGGCGAGCCGCTTCCCGGCGATGACCTCATCGCGAACGCTGACTTCGCTGCTACCCGCGCCATCACCATCCGGGCCCCGGCCGGCCAGGTGTGGCCGTGGATCGTGCAGATCGGGCAGGGGCGGGGCGGTTTCTACAGTTACGACTTCCTGGAGAATCTGGCCGGCTGCGATGTCCGCAGCGCGGGTCGCATCGTGCCGCAGTGGCAGGACCTCAAGGTCGGCGACGAGGTCAGCCTCGCGCCGCAGGTCGCCCTCCTGGTGGCCGCTGTCGAGCCAGGCCGGTCACTGGTGCTGCGCGGCGGGGTGCCGATGGGGAACACCCCGCCCCCCTACGACTTCACCTGGGCCTTCGTGCTCACCGGCGAGCCGGGCGGGACGTCGCGGCTGCTCGTGCGGGAAAGATACGGGTACACGCGGCCATGGGCCCGGCTGCTCGTCGAGCCCGTCGAAGTGGTCAGCTTCGTGATGACTCGCAAGATGCTCCGCGGGATCAGGGACCGGGCCGAGGACGAGGCACGCTAGGCCAGGCTCGGGCAGGCTCGGAAAACCTGTGGCGGATGACCGCGCGGATCGTCAATGCTCATGGCATGTCTGATGCGGATCAGCCCGCCCGGCAGTTCGGATGGCGGGACATGTTCATCGGTCCCGACGACGACCCGCGGGCCGTCGTCGGGACGTTCGAGGGCGAGCGCGCCACGCTCGCGGGGTACTTGCGCGACCAGCGCCTGACGCTGGAGCTGAAGTGCTCCGGGCTCGACGCCGCCGGCCTGGCCCGTCGCTCGGTGCCGCCGTCCGACATGTCGCTGCTCGGGCTGGTGCGCCATCTGGCCGGGGTGGAGCAGTACTGGTTCCGGCAGGTGATGGCCGGGCAGGACGCGCCGCGGCACTACCGCGCGGGCGATGACCCCCACGGGGACTTCAACGGCGCGGTGCCCGACCCCGACGTGGTCGCGCACGCGTGGCAGACCTGGCGCGGCGAGGTGGAGTTCGCGGAGCGGTTCGCGGCGCAGGCGCCCGATCTCGGCGTCACCGGCACTGGCCACGACGGGCCGATCTCGCTCCGCGAGGTGCTGGTGCACATGATCGAGGAATACGCCCGGCACAACGGCCACGCCGACTTCCTGCGCGAGCGGATCGACGGGCGAGTGGGCCAGTAGAGAGTGGGTCAGTAGACGGCGCGCGGCAGCGGCAGGACACAGCGGCGAAGGTCCCGGGGCTTCGGGCCGAACTCCTCTGGCCTGGCCGGGCAGGCACGGAAAGTCTGGTTGCCGGGTCAGCTGACACTGGCCTGAGCGGCCGGCCATACGGCATCCATGCCGAGCGAGACCTGGGCTCGCATCGGAAGGGTCCGTATGGCCGGCCGCCCGCCGGCCGCCGCGCCGGATGTACCCGTCACCGCGGCAGGCGAAGGGAGGCGGCGATCGTGAGAGGCCAGGGCTCAGCCGAGCCGGATCGGGCGCACGGATTGCGGGTGCCGAGG
>Ga0307373_10005239_pt1 | contig 21331 bp, 17 predicted proteins | sample OX2MG_FD_202534 | JGI IMG/M metagenome (GOLD analysis project Ga0307373, IMG submission 202534) | Soil microbial communities from Risofladan, Vaasa, Finland - OX-2 | ecosystem: Environmental > Terrestrial > Soil > Coastal area > Acid sulfate soil | place: Finland: Risofladan, Vaasa | collected...
GGGGGAAGCGTCTTGCGCTTCACTTCCTGCAGCACCACGCGCACCGGCTTGGTCTTGCCGCGCTGGGCCTCGTCCGGGAAGTCCTCCGGCCAGCGGACCGCCCGTTCCAGCGTTTCGGACGGGGCCAGCTCCATGATCAGCTCTTCGATGCCCGGAATCGCCTGCCCACCGCCCAGCACGATCGTGTACTCGCGCCCTTCGGGGATCGCACCGTTCTCGTCGGCGGTGGCCAGGAGCACCGTCACCATGTCACCGGGGAGCGGACGCTCGAGTACCGGCGACCATGCCGCGCGCTGGTCGCGCAGCTGCTCGATCTGCTCGTCCACCGCCGCGTCGGTCACCTCGGGGGCGCGGCGCGTGACCGTGAACCCTTCCACGCGGGCGAGCTCGACATCGGGCCGCACCTCGACATGCAGGTCGAACGTCATGGCCTCGCCTTCATTGAACTTGAGGTCATGGACGTGGGGCTGGGCCGCGACTTTGATCTGTTCCTTGTCGAGCACCTGCTGGAACGCTTCCTGGACCACGCGCTCGATGACTTCCTGGCGGATGGCGTCCTTGTACTTCTTCTTAACGATTTCCGGCGGCGCCTTGCCGGGGCGGAAGCCGGGGAGGCGGACGCTGGAGGCGTAGCGCTTGGCGGTGGTGTTCTCCATCGCCTTGACGTCGGCGGCGGGCACCGTCACGGCCAGCAGTCGCTCGACGCCTGCGCTCTTCTTGGTCGTTATTTGGATGTCCATGGGGTCAGGTCTGGGCTCCGGCGCCGGGCTCCGCCGGTGCCCCGAAAATCAGGGGGCGGCAGGGTTGGTGGCCGTACTTCGAAAGCTAACCGGCGTGGGGAGGGGGGCCTAGGGTGGAACCGCCGCGCCGGGCGAAGAGCCGCGCGAACCCGGGACCGTTGATCTTGAAAGGCCATCCAGTGCGAGAGGGGGGACTCGAACCCCCAAGCCTTGCGGCACAGGATCCTAAGTCCTGCGCGTCTGCCAGTTCCGCCACTCTCGCGTCCCACAAAACTACGCACGATCGGGAACTCTGCCACACCCGAGAGGCGTCGGCAAGCACCGCGCACGGCCGAAACCAGTGGAAATGGATAAGGAAAGGGGGCCGGCGGAACGCCGGCCCCCTTCCAATTTCCTACCGTCCCACTCTCCGACCATCCCCTCACTTACTGATCAGAATATTCACCACCTGCGTCCGCGCCTGCGGTGCGTTGTACACCAGCAGCTGCAGGTAGGCGCCCTTCTTCACGCCCTGCACGGCCTTGTTCAAGTCGTCCACGCTCTTGATGTCCACCTTCTTGGGGTAGAGGCTCCCCACGATGATGTCTTGGCCGGGAAACAGGCCGCTGCCGGCCGACGTCGGATCGGGGAACGCCGGGCTGCTGGGCGACACGTCGGTCACCATCAGCCCATGGCTGTACTGCGACGGCACGCTGTCCTGCTGCACCACCGCATTGGTGAGCGGCGCCACCGAAATACCCAGCTTGGTCTCGGCCATTGCCGTGCCACTACCCGAGTTGTCTCCGTGGTCGTTGCTCGCCAAGGCCGTCGTCGAAGCTGCCGGCGGCTCGCCCAACTTCACAGGGATCGTAAGGCTCTTGCCGTGCCGCATGACCCCGAGCTTGATCGTCTGGCCCGGCTCGTAGTTGCGCACCACGCGCTGCAACGCCGCCACGTCCTTCACCTGCTGGCCGTCCACCGAGATGATCACGTCGCTGATGTCGATGCCCGCCTGCTCGGCCGGGCTCGGGCCGTTGTCGGTGGTGAACCCCTGCACCGACGCGCCGTGGATGTCCGCCATACCGTTTATCGTTGCATCCGCGTTGCTTGCGTCTACGATGCTCACACCGAGCACCGCGCGCCGCACGTGGCCGTACTTGATGAAGTCATCCATCACCTTGCGGGCGAGCGAGATCGGGATCGCGAAGCCATACCCCGCGAAGTACCCGGTACCGCTGGCCAGCGCGCTGTTGATGCCGATCACCTGCCCCTGCAGGTTGACCAGCGGACCGCCACTGTTGCCCGGATTGATGGCCGCGTCGGTCTGGATGTAATCCATGATCGCGTACGGATTGTCGGGCGTGTTGAGCAGCCCGTTGAGCTGCCGTCCCTTGGCGCTCACGATGCCCGATGTGACGGTAAAGTTGAGGCCGAGTGGGTTGCCGATGGCCAGCACCCACTGCCCGACGTGGGCCGCGGAATCCTCGCCGAGTGCCACCGTGGGCAGGTTGTTGGCGTCGATCTTGATGAGCGCCACGTCGGTGGTCGGGTCGCGACCGATCACCTTGGCCGTGAACTTCCGGTTGTCGAGAAGCGTGACCGTCAGCTTGTCGGCCAGGTCGCCGCCGTCAGCCACGACGTGATTGTTGGTCAGGATGTAGCCGTCCCGCGATACAATGAAGCCACTGCCGCTCGAAACCTGCGGCGTGTTGTCGGGCTGCTGATGGAACTGGCGGAAGAACTGATCCATTCCCGGCGGGAGGCCCTGCGGCATCTGCTGGCGCGACCGCTTGGGCTGCGTTTCAGCCTGGATGGAAACCACGGCCGGAGTGACCGTGTTGGCCACCCACTCGAACGCGTCAGAAACCGCTTCTGCGGTGTTGACCGACGGGGGAGGCGTGAGCTTGGCCGACGCGAACTCGGGCCGCACAGCCTGGGCCCAGCTGAAGCGCGTGAGGTCGACCCCCGACGCGAACACCAGCCCGCAGATGAATGCCACCGCCACAGCGGCGCCGAGCGTGATACGTGAGCGCATAGACATGTTGATCATTCCACCTGTGTGTCAGACTCTGTGTATTACCCGTGCGCCGGCAGTTGGTTCGCCGGCACGGCCGCGGATCGGAGCCACGCCAAAGACGTGGGCACCCCAAATGGACACATAACGGGGCGGCTTGGTTTCCGCGAGGGTGCGGCTGCAACGGCCGCGGGCGCCGGGATTCGTTCCCGGCGCCCGTGACCGCTCAACCCACGAATGTTTATTGTTTCTTGCTGTCGTCAACGATCTCGTAGTCGGCCTCGACCACGTCTTCGGGCTTCGCGCCCTCGGCGGCCGGCGCCCCTTCGGGTGCGGTGCCGCCCTCCGGAGCGGCCTGCGACTGCGCGTAGAACGACTGGCCCGCTTCGGCAAACGTCTTGGACAGTTCTTCCTGCGCGGCGCGGATCTCGGCCATGTCGTCACCGCGGAGCGCCTTGCGTGACCGCTCCACCGACCCGTCGAGCTTGGCCTTGAGGTCCGCCGGCAACTTGTCCGACCACTCCTTGGCGTTCTTCTCCACCTCGTAGGTCATGCTGTCCAGGCGGTTCCGCGTGTCGATCTCCTCACGCCGCGCCTTGTCGGCCTGCGCATTCTTCTCGGCGTCCTTGACCATGCGATCGACCTCGGAGTCCGACAGCCCGCTGGACGCCTCGATGCGGATCTTCTGCTCCTTGCCCGTGGCCTTGTCCTTGGCGCCCACGTGCAGGATGCCGTTGGCGTCGATGTCGAACGTGACCTCGACCTGCGGTACGCCGCGCGGAGCGGGCGGAATGCCCGTGAGCTGGAACTTGCCGATGGTGCGATTGTCGCGCGCCAACTCGCGTTCGCCCTGCAGCACGTGGATCTCGACCGTCGTCTGATTGTCGTCGGCGGTGGAGAACACCTCCGACTTCTTGGTCGGGATCGTGGTGTTGCGCGGGATCAGCACCGTGGTCACGCCACCCAGCGTCTCGATGCCCAGCGACAGCGGCGTCACGTCGAGCAACAGCACGTCCTTCTGCTCGCCGGTGAGCACCGCGCCCTGGACGGCGGCCCCGATGGCTACGACCTCGTCCGGGTTCACGCCCTTGTTGGGGTCCTTGCCGAAGAACTTCTTGACGATCTCCTGGATCTTCGGAATGCGCGTCGAGCCGCCGACGAGGAGGACCTCGTCGATCTCGTCGGGCTTGAGCCCGGCGTCCTTGAGCGCCTGCTCCATGGGCGGGATCGTGCGTTGGATGAGATCGTCCACCAGCTGCTCGAACTTGGCCCGCGAGAGCGTGTAGTTGAGGTGCTTGGGCCCGCTCGCATCGGCCGTGATGAAGGGGAGGTTGATGTCCGTGGACATCGTGCTCGACAACTCCATCTTGGCCTTCTCGGCGGCTTCCTTGAGGCGCTGGAGCGCCATGGGATCCTTGGAGAGGTCGATGCCCTGATCCTTCTTGAACTCGGCCACGATCCAGTCGATCACGCGCTGATCGAAGTCGTCGCCGCCAAGGTGCGTGTCGCCGTTGGTAGACTTGACTTCGAACTGTCGCGAGCCCTCAACGTCATACAGTTCGAGCACCGAGATGTCGTACGTGCCGCCACCCAGGTCGAAGACCGCGACCTTCTCATCCTTCTTCTTGTCGAGGCCGTACGCGAGTGCGGCGGCCGTCGGCTCGTTGATGATGCGCAGCACTTCCAGCCCGGCGATCTTGCCGGCGTCCTTCGTGGCCTGGCGCTGCGCGTCGTTGAAATAGGCGGGCACGGTGACGACCGCCTTGGACACCGAATGGCCGAGGTAGTCTTCCGCCGTCTGCTTCATTTTCTGCAGAATCATCGCCGAGATTTCGGGCGCGGTGAACCGCTTGCCCTGCACCTCGACCGTGGCCACGTCGTTCGTGCCAGCCACGACCTTGTACGGCACGCGCGAGATCTCGTTCTTCACCTCGCCCATCTTGCGTCCCATGAACCGCTTGATCGAGAACACGGTGTTCTGAGGATTGGTGACCGCCTGCCGCTTGGCGACCTGGCCGACGAGGCGCTCGCCATCCTTGGTGAACCCGACTACCGAAGGCGTCGTCCGACCACCCTCCGCGTTCGGAATCACGACGGGGTCGCCCCCCTCCATGACCGCCACGACCGAATTGGTGGTACCCAGATCGATGCCAATGACTTTGTCCGCCATTTCTTCCCCTGTGGGTGATGGACGGGGTGTTTATCCCCCGCCTGCACGGTTCCTTATGGCAAGAGGAGGGCCGCGCATCTGCGCCAGTCTGGCAGAGTCTGCCCCCATTTCGCATTGTGGTGTCTGACACTCTGGCGCCGCCGGCCGGCGGCTGACGCACCGGCAGGGGTGTCCGCGCGGCTTGGCAGCTTTCTCGACCCGGCAGACGCATGATTCCGCTCAGCGACGAAAACGTCTTGTTCCGTCAGCCGTTGATGACGTGGGCATTGCTCGCGGCGATGTTCGCGGTCTGGATCTTCGTGGAGGGGGCGGGCTTCAACGACGTCGCCCTGATGTCGGCCGTGTGCAACCTGGGGATGGTGCCCGGGGAGATCACGCACATGGCGCCGCTCGGGTATCAGCTGCCGCTGGCGCCGGGGCTCGCCTGTGTGATCGACAACTCGCGGATCAACATCTTCACACCGCTCATCTCGATCTTCCTCCACGGCGGATGGCTCCACATCCTCGGCAACGCCGTGTTCTTCTGGGTGTTCGCGCGGGCCGTGGAAGACACGATGGGACCGTGGCGGTTCCTGGCGTTCTTCCTGACGTGCGGCCTGATCGCGGCCGCGTCGCAGATCGCCTCCGATCCGGCGTCGCCCGTACCCACGGTGGGCGCGTCGGGAGCGATCTCGGGCGTGATGGGGGCGTATCTCGTGCTCTACCCGCGGGTGCGCATCCACATGCTGTTCATCTTCATCATCTTCTTCAAGGTCTTCCGCATTCCGGCGTGGATCGTGCTCATCTGGTGGTTCGGGGTGCAGGTACTCACGGCTCTGCCGTCGCTGTCGGCCCAGGGGCCCGACATCACCGGTGGGGTGGCGGTGTGGGCCCACGTAGGCGGGTTCCTCACGGGCTTGCTGCTCATCCGGGCGTTCGTGAAGCCGGAATTGATGGCCCAACGGGCGCAGATGATGCACGCCTACGAGGTGCCGTAGCCCGGACGATCCCCGACGGCCTGTCGGTCGAGTTCCCCTTCCCGCGTCCGGACCCTGGCCGGTAGCTTGCGGCACCCTACGATCCTTGGAAGCCCATGTTCGGTCGGCTCATCCCCCACGACGAGCAGTTCTTCACGGCCTTCAACCAGCTGGCCTCGCAGCTCGCGGCGGCAGCGCGGAAGTTGGTCCAGCTGTTCGACGATCCGGCTCACGCCTCGCACCACGTGCGTGCGCTCAAAGAGATCGAGCACGACGCCGACGAGCTCACGGCGGCGGTGAACGTGCGGCTCAACAAGAGCTTCATCACCCCGTTCGATCGCGAAGACATCCACATGCTGGTGTCGCGGCTGGATGACGTGGTGGACCTGATCGATGGGGCGGCACGGCGTTACGAGATGCTGCACATCAAAGACGTGCGGTCACAGGGGAAGGAGTTGGCGCGGGTGCTGGCCGAGGCCACCGACCACCTCCAGCAGGCCGTGGCGGCGATCAAGAAGCCGGCCGAAGTGGAGCGCCAGGTGGCGGCCGTGAAACGGCTGGAGGAGGAAGCGGACACGATCTACCATGACGCGGTGGGGTCGCTGTTCGCCAATGGCGATGATGCGATAGACGTCCTCCGGTGGAAGGAGATGTATGACACCCTCGAACGCACCACCGACTATTGCATGCGCGTGGCCCAGGTGTTGCGGAGCATCTCTCTCAAGAACGCCTGACGTGGCCGCGTTCGTCGTCGCGATCATCGCGGTCGCGCTGGTCTTCGATTTCAGCAACGGGTTCCACGATTCGGCGAATTCCATCGCCACGATCGTTGGCACCCGCGTATTGAGCCCGCTCGCCGCCGTCGTGTGGGCGGCGGCGTTCAACTTCGCGGCCCTGTTCGTGGTCAAGACGGCGGTCGCCACGGCCATCGGCTCGGGAATGGTCGAGCAGAGCATCGTGACGCCGAACTTGATTCTCGCCGCCCTGCTCGGCGCCATCGCCTGGAATCTCGTCACCTGGTATTTCGGCATTCCCTCCAGCTCGTCGCACGCGCTCATCGGCGGGTATGCCGGCGCGGCGATCTCGAAAGCCGGCGTGGGAGCGATTCTCTGGGGCATCAAGTGGAAGCAGACGCTGGCCTTCATCGTGATCTCGCCGATTGTCGGGCTCGGCGCGGGCTTCCTGTTGATGGTGCTGGTGTACCGGATCTTCCGCCGCAGCGCTCCAGCAAGAGTGGACCGATTCTTTCGTCATGCGCAGCTCGCCAGCTCGGCGCTGCTCTCGCTGTCGCATGGCGGCAACGACGCCCAGAAGACCATGGGGATCGTCGTGGCTCTGCTCGTGGCTACACAGCCGGTATTCGTGCACCAGACCGGCGTGCTGCACCACCTGTACGTGACCAACGGCAAGATCATTCCGTTGTGGGTGGAGATCTTCGCCTATACCTCGATCTCGCTGGGCACGCTGTTCGGCGGATGGCGCATCGTGCACACCATGGGCTCGCGGATCACCAAGCTCCGGCCGGTGGGCGGGTTCTGCGCCGAAACGGGAGGGGCGGTCGCGATCCTGCTCGCCACCCGGTTCGGTATTCCGGTAAGCACCACGCATACGATCACCGGATCCATAGTCGGTGTGGGTGCCACGCACCGGCTGTCGGCGGTCCGGTGGGGGATCGCCGGCCGGATCGTTTGGGCCTGGGTGCTCACCATCCCGGCCGCAGGTGCCCTTGCCGCTGTGGGTTACATCGTGCTTCGGGCGTTTCTCGGGGCGTGACGAGGGAGTGACGTCCCCGAAACGGGACAGTTACATCGGCGCGTGCGGGGTATAATAGGGTAAGAGGACCGTCCCTTGCCGCCACTCATGACCGCCGCTCCCACCCCGTCGCTGTTCTTCAACCGCGAGCTCAGTTGGCTTGCGTTCAATCAGCGCGTGCTTCACGAGGCCGAGGACGACCGCAATCCGTTACTGGAACGGTTGAAGTTCCTGGCCATCTTCGCCAACAACCTCGACGAGTTCATCATGGTGCGGGTGGCGGGGCTGCGCCGGCAGGTGGCGGCCGGCGTACAGCAGACCCCCCCCGACGGACTGACGCCGCAGGAGCAGTTGGACGCGTTGGGCCGCAAGATCGGCGAATTGGTGGCGGCGCAGAACGCGTGCCTGGCGGAATTGCTCGCCCGTCTTGCCGACCAGGGGGTGCGGCTGGCGCCGGTGGACGAGTTGTCGGATGCCGAGCGGCGGGACATGGATGCGTACTTCCGGCGCGAAGTGTTCCCGGTGCTCACGCCGCTCGTGGTGGACCCCGGGCATCCGTTTCCGCACATCTCCAATCTCTCCATTTCGCTGGCCGTGGAGATCCGCGATCCCGATACGGGCGCGGTGCGGTTCGCGCGGGTGAAGGTGCCGAAGAGTCTGCCGCGGTGGGTGCCCATCGAGGGGCGCACGCACCAGTTCGTGCCTCTCGAGAATCTGGTGGGCTCGCACCTCGAAGCGCTGTTCCCCGGGGTGGACGTGCTCGATTGGTACGCGTTTCGGATCACGCGGTACTCCGACCTCGAGCTGCCGGAGTTCCTGGACGAGCCCGAGGACCTGCTGGCGACGATCGAGGAGCAGGTGTTCAAGCGCCGATTCGGCGAGGTGATCCGGCTCGAGGTCGTGGACCAGATGCCGGCCCACCTGCGCCAGCTGCTGCTCGAGGAGTTGCGCGCCGAGCGCGATCTTCCGGTGGGGGCGCTCACCGAGCGCGACGTGTTCGAGGCCGGGTCGCTGCTGGGGCTGGGCGACCTGATCTCGCTCACTTCGCTGGACCTGCCGGCGCTCCGCGATCAGCCGTTCGTGCCCAACACGCCGGCCGCGTTGCGCGACGCGTCGCGCTCGATCTTCGACGTGATCCGCGAGCGCGACATGCTGGTGCACCATCCATTCGACTCGTTCACCGCCACGGTAGAACGATTCATCGAAGAGGCGGCACGCGACGACCAGGTGCTGGCCATCAAGATGACGCTGTACCGGACGTCGGGCGACTCGCAGATCGTGGACGCACTCACCGAAGCCGCGCAGCGCGGCAAGCAGGTGGCGGTGCTGGTGGAACTGAAGGCGCGGTTCGACGAGGCGAACAACATCAACTGGGCGCGGCAGCTCGAAGAGGTGGGCGTCCACGTGGCCTATGGCGCGGCCACGCTCAAGACGCACGCCAAGACGCTGCTCGTGGTGCGGCGCGAGGCCGATGGCATCCGTCGCTACGTCCACATCGGCAGCGGCAACTACAATTCGCGCACGGCGCGCGTGTACACCGACGTCGGCCTGTTCACCTGCAGTCCGGTGATCGCGGACGACGTGACGGAACTGTTCAACGCGCTCACCGGATTCTCGCGCAAGCACAACTATCAGGCGCTGCTCGTAGCGCCGATGTCGTTGCGGACGCGGTTCATCGAGTTGTTGGAACGCGAATCCGCCCATGCGCGGGCGGGCCGGCCGGCGCGCGTGTTCGCGAAAATGAACGCGCTCGTGGACGAGGAGATCATCCGGGCGCTCTATACCGCGTCACAGGCCGGCGTGGAGATCGATCTCATCATCCGCGGCATCTGCTGCCTGCGGCCCGGCATTCCCGGAGTGAGCGACCGCATCCGGGTTCGGAGCATCATCGGCCGGTTCCTGGAGCACTCACGCCTCTGGTACGTCGCCAACGGCGGCGCCGGCCAGTACTTCCTGGGGTCCGCCGACTGGATGCCGCGCAACTTCGATCGCCGCGTCGAAGCCGTGGCGCCGGTCGAGGATCGCACGCTGCACCCGCGGCTGCAGGCGCTGTTCGACACGCTGCTCGCGGACAACCGGCAGGCGTGGGAACTCGACGCGGACGGCGTCTGGCACCAGCGGATGCCCGCCGGGGCGGTGCGCGCGACGCACGTGACCCTGCTGCGCGATTCGTGGGGACGGTCGCCGGCCGAGGTGAGCGAGGATCAGGCGGCGGCGTCCCAGCCCGCTGAGACTCGGACCTAATCCAGCTCCGTGGCCACGGTCGCCGAGGAGTGCACGGCGCCGTCGGGCGTCACGATCTCCACGGGACGCTTGGCCACCTTGGCCAGCAGGTCGCTCTTGCGGTGCGCGCCCCACACTTCCAGCCGCAGCCCGCGCCGCTGCCGCGCCGGCACGGGCGTGATGCGCACGGCGCGGGCCATCCATCGCACGCGCAGGCTGCGCACGACGCCCATATGACCGCGGTCCAGGCCGTCGGCCACCCGCAGCAGGGCGGCCAATCGCCGGATGCGCTTGCGCACGCCGGGTGACAGGTGGGCCAGGTTCTCGTCGCGTTTGCGCGGCGGCTTGCCTCGATGATAGCGGGCGATGTTGGCCACCATCACCTGTTCGCCCGGCGACACGCCGAGCAGGTCGGCGTGCAGGATGAGGTGATACGAATGCTTCTGGTGGCCGCGGAAGCCGATGTGGTACCCCACGTCGTGGAGTAGCGCGGCGTCGGCCAGGATCTGGCGGTCTTCGGGCGGGCAGTCGAGGCGCGCCCCGATGGCGTCGAACAGTTGCAGGGCAAGCGTGCGCACGTGCTCGGCGTGCACGGCGTCGTAGTGACAGCGCACGCCGAAATCGCGCACCGACCGCTCGCGTGCCTGGCCGGGATCGACCACGGCGGGCTTCACGCGCGCGGCTTCGAGCAGGAGTCCCTCGCGGATCCCGTACGCCGACACTTGGAGGGTCCGGGCTTCGAGCCGCGACATCACCTCCATCCCGGTCGCGATGCCGGCCAGGATGATGTCGGCGCGCCCGGCGTTGAGCCCGGGAACGCCGCGGCGCTCGGCCGGGGTGAGCCCGGCCAGCAGCTCCAGGACGCGCTCCATGTCGACGTGCGGAATGGCCGTGCCGTGCACGCTCCGCGCCGATGTCATGCCCTGCCGCGCGAGGTGGATGCCGGCGAGGTTGGTGAACGTTCCGCCCGAGCCGATGATGCGCGCGCCGCGCCACTCGCGGATGGGCAGGTGCGGGCGGATCTCTTCGCGCACGAAGCGCCGCAGCTTGGCCAGCCCCTTCCGCTGATCGCGCCCCACGAGAAAGCGCTCGGTGAGCCGGAGGGCGCCGAGCGGAAGCGACGCCAGATGCTCCACCACGCCGTCGGAGCTGAGCGCGAGTTCCAGCGAGCCACCGCCGATGTCCATGACGACCACGCGGCCGGCGCCGAGTTCGAAGTGCGCCAGCGCGCTGCGAAAGGCGAGGCGCGCTTCCTGCTCGCCACTCAGCACGCGTACGCGAAGCCCGGTGGCTCGCCGCACTTCGGCCACGAAGGCGTCTCCGTTGGAGGCTTCGCGTACCGCGCTCGTGGCCACGACCTCGATCCGGTTCGCGCGTTGCTGGCGGGCGAGCATCGTCATGCGGCGCAGGGCATCGAGCGCGCGCGCGATGGCGCCGTCGTCCAGCCGCGCGTGCGCGGCCAGTCCCGAGCCCAGACGCGGGGCGGCCTTCAGCTCGTCGACGATCTGGATGCGGCCGTCGGGCCACACGTCGGCGAGGATCTGCCGGATGGAGTTGGACCCGATGTCGATGGCCGCGATGCGCTGCGGGCGGCCCGCCCTCGGGCCGGCGGCGGTCGTCACACCGGCGCGACGGGGCGCGCCGGTGCCGGTGCTGGCGGCGCGACCCGCGCCTCGGCGATCGCCAATCGGTAATCCGCGATCAGGTCGTCGAAGATTCGATCCCATCCACGCTGCGCGGCAAAGGTGAGCCCGGCCCTCCGCATCTTGGCCAATCGGTCGGGCTGCGCGACCGCGGCGCGGATGCCGCCAGCGAGATTCGCGCCGGCCCCCGGATAATACAACATCCCGCGGTCATCCGAGACCAGCGCGCGCGTGGGCCCCGCGTCGGCGGCGAGCACGGGAACGCCGGATGCCATCGCCTCGAGCAGCACGTTGCCGAAGGTATCGGTGACGGACGGGAACACGAACAGGTCGAGCGACGCGAAGAACCGACTCAGCGGCTCTCCTTCTAGGCGGCCCATGAACCGGGCCGAGGGCGGGGCCCCCCGGCGAAGCGGCTCCAGATAGGGCCCGTCGCCGGCGAACGCGAACACGAACCGCCCCGGCGCTTCCCGCTCCAGCCGGTGCATGGCGTCGAGCATCGTGTCGAGCCCCTTCTCGCGCGCCAGGCGCCCCACGTTGCCGATCACCCACCGTTCCTCGCCGGCACCCCACTGTTCGCGTAACCCGGCCGATCGGAAAGATGGATGGAAGCGCGCGGTGTCCACGGCGCGGCTCCACACGCGCACGCGCCGGAAGCCTCGGTCGATCAGCTCCCGCGCCGTGGCCTCGCTGGGCGCGTAGGTGCGGCGCCCGGAGTTGTGGAACCAGCGAAGGAACGACCACCCGGGCCCGGCGAGCAGCCCGAGGCGGTAGAACCGGGCATACGCGCTGAAGCTGGTGTGGTACGACGACACCATCGGAACTCCCAGCCGGCGCGCCGCGCGGCGGCCGGCCAGCCCGGCGCCGAAGGGCGTGGCGGCGTGGATCAGCGTGGGCGCCCAGTCGCGGAGTTCGTGTTCGACCCGTCCGTACTTGGGAAGCGCGATTCGCAATTCCGGATAGGCCCAGAAGGGCACACTGCGCAGGTCGCGCACGTGGGGTTCCGCCGAGCCTCCCGGCGCGCGCGCCGTCCACACCCGCACCTCGCCGCCTCGTGCGCAAACGGCCCGTTCCAGCCGGTCGAGCGTGCGCGTCACGCCGTTGAGTTGCGGCAGATGGGTATCGGTGAACAGCGCCAGGCGCAGTGGCAATTCTTCGGCGGGTGTCACAGGAGCGCATACAGAAACTGGTGATGGGCGCGTCGCCACCGGTCGAGATGGGCGGCCACGCTGGATGCCATCGCCGGACGGCGCAGGTCGGCCGGGTGCAGGGCGAGCCGGGCCAGCCAGGTGCGGCGCTGCATGAGCCACCGCGCTTCGGCTGCGGCCCTGGACAGGTGGGCACGCACCGCCGAACGCGCGCTCCACCGGACAACCGGGGAGGGGAGGCGCGTAGCGCGGGCGTGCAGGTGGATGGAGTTGACGTCCTCGCTGAACCGCAACCCGGCTCGACGCACGGCGCGGTAGGTATCCTCGCGGGCCAGCCAGGCGGGTGCCACGAATCCGATCGGGTCGAGCCCCACGCGCTCCAGCGACCGGAGGCCGCGGCGGATCCGCACGCCGGCCTGCGCTTCGTTGAGGGCGAGGAACTCGCCCTCGCGGGCGGTCGCGCCGAACGCACGCACCGTGTCGCGCAGACCGCGGCGCAGGCCGTGCTCGTCGTGGCGTTCGCCGTGCAGGAAGATCTCCGCGCCCTCCCGCGCCTTGGCGCGCAGCCAGGCGGTGAACCGGGGATACTCCTCGATGGGCCAGTTGCCGTGCCAGTTGGGGACGACGAACAAGGCGGGTACCAGGCCGCGCTCGGCGCAGAGGTCCCACAGCGCCCGCACATCGCGCTCCAGGGCCGGCGTCACGTCGTGGATCGATACCAGAAGTTTCATGATCGGGCCAGTGAGTCGTATACGGTGAACAGCCGGTCGAGCACCTGCGTCCAGCCGTGTTCGCGTTCCGCGTAGATCCGGCCCCGGGCGCCGAGCCCATGCAGGTCCGACCGGAGGAGCGCCGCGAGCTGCTCGGCAAGCGAACCGACGGCCGCCGATTCGAATCGCGCCCCGGCCCCCGATCGCTCCACGAGTTCGGCGACGCCGCCGCGGTCGGAGGCCAGCACCGGCACCCCGCTGGCCATCGCTTCGATGGCTGAGAGGCCGAACGTCTCCAGCGAACTGGGCGCCGCATACACGTCGGCGGCGGCCATCAGATGGGCCAATCGCGTGCGATCGGCCATGTACGGCAGCCAGCGAACGCGCAGCCCTCGGGCCCGCGCGCGGAGCGCGTCGGCGCGCGGACCCCCGCCCACGATCACGAGATGGGCGTCCATCGACGGCTCGGCCAGCCGCCAGCCGTCGATCAGAGTCTCAAGTTCCTTGTCGCGCGCCAGCCGGCCTACGAACAGCACCAGGGGGCGGTCGGAAATCCCAGCAAGCCTCCGCGTCAGGCGGGCACTGGCGCGCCGGCGTGGATGGAACAGATCGAGGTCCACGCCGAGCGGCACCTGCGTGGTGCGGTCGATGCCGGCCGCGGCGAGTTCACGCTTGACGAAGTCCGAGGCGACGATGGTCGTGGCGAAGGCATGGTCGAGGGCGCGTAGGTAACGCCAGGCGAAGCCCTCGAGCATCCGCCGATGGGCTGGCGAGCCGGGCCCGCGCGGGGCGATCATGCGGGGCAGGTGGCTGTGGTAGAAGGCGACCAGGGGTACCTCGGCCCCGCGCGCGGCGTGGCGCACCACCCACGGGACCAGCCCAATGCTGCCGACCTCGATCACGTCGGGGCGCTCGTGCTCCACTATGCGGCGGCTGGAGCGCGTGGCGAGCATGAACCTGTACGGGGCCTGTGTGGGGACCCGGGGGCCGCGCAACCGGTAGCAGCGCACCCCGGCCGTCTCGGTGATCGCGTCGCGCCGGCCGGGAACCACGACCACGTGACGCAGGCCGGGGCGTTCCTCCACGTACCTGGCCTTTTCGAACAGGTACGTGCGCACGCCGCCGCTGGTCTCGCCGAAGAACTCCGTGATGTCAAGCACGGCCCGCCGCGCACCGGAACGGAGGCGCGGCGGCAGCGCCTGGGTTCCGATGTCGAGCCCCGTCTGCGCCTGAGGGGCGTCGAGCAGGGCCCGCTCCACCGCCTCTCGCCCGGCGCCTGTGGGATCCCCAATTGCCGCGATGCGCGCGGCGATTGCCGTCATCACCGCGCGAGCACGGCGAGAGCGGTCGCCACGGCGATCAGTTGGCCGGCGATCACGTCGCCCGGGTAGTGCACCCCGAGGAACACGCGGGTCAGGCCCACGGCGGCAGCGCTCAGGATTACCGGTACGGAGAGCGCCGGGAAAAGCACGGCGTACACGACCGCGATAGACATGGCCGCTGCGGCGTGCCCCGATGGAAAGGAGAAGCGGTCGGGCTCGGCGATCATTGCCCGCGCTGTAAGCGACCGCGATGGACGCGGGCGCCCCACGGTGCGTTTGAACTGCTGCACGATGAGGTGCGAAATGACGAGCGCCGCCAGAGGCTTGGCCCCGGCGGCGGCGATCGGCTTCACTCCCACGAGCGGGAGCGCGGCCAGGGCGAGACTGCTGAACGCCCCGCCGGCGTGCGTAATGGCGGTGAGGACGGCACGGAAGGCCAGGGCCGATCCATCATCGAGGGCCCAGCGGATGTAGAGGTTGCGGTCGCGGGCAGCGAGCCGGTTGAGCAGCGAGGTCTCCATGCGCCGCGGAGACTAGGCCCGGCCCGTCACTGGCCCTACCGGACCAGGCAACGAACCTGTCACCTGCGCGACACAGCGCCGCAACGGCTGGGCCGTTCAGGCCGGACGGCCGTTCACGTCGTCGGGAAAGAAGACGCTGATCGTCGAGCCCTGGCCGGGCACGCTCTCGGCGCGCACCGCGCCGCCGTGGGCCTCCGCCAGGTGCTTGACGATGGCCAGCCCGAGTCCGGTGCCCCCCTCCTCGCGCGACCGCGCCGCGTCCACGCGGTAGAACCGCTCGAAGATCCGCCCCAGGTGCTCGGGGGCTATACCAATTCCAGTATCGCGTACGCCTACCCGCACGCCGTCGGGCTCGCGGGCGGCGAACAGGGTCACGGCCCCGGACGGCGTGTAGCGCACGCCGTTCTCCGTGAGGTTGACCAGGATCTGCCGCAGCGCCACGGGGTCGGCGCGCACGAACGCCGCGTCGTCGGGAATATCGCGCGATACGGCCAGGTGCTTGGCCGTAGCGGCGCGGTCCACGCTGCCGAGGACGTCGGCCGCCGTCTGGCGGATGTCGAGCCGCCGCGGCTCCGGCCGCCAGCTCCCCGACTCGTAGCGGGACAGGTCGAGCAGGTCGTCCACGATGCGCTGCATGCGGTGCGCGTTGGCGCGGATCATGGCCGCGAACCGCTGGCGGTCCTCGGTGGTCAGGCCCGGATCGGCCAGCGTCTCGGCGAATCCGCCCACCACCGTGAGCGGCGTCTTGAGTTCGTGCGAGGCGTTGGCCACGAACTCACGGCGCACCGTCTCCAGCCGCCGCCGCGCGGTGAGGTCCTGCAGCGCGAGCACGGCCCCGCCGCCAGGCAGCGGCCGCCCCACGACCGCCAGGATGCGCTCGTCGAGTTCGAGCTCGGCGGTGTCGGGGGCTCCACCGGCCACGGCCGCGCGCAGCGTCTCGCGCAGCGTACGTCCCGGTGGAAGGCGGTCGGCGGGAAAGGGTACCGCGTCCGACACGCCGAGCAGCCGGCGGGCGCTGCTGTTGAGCCGCACCACCTGATTCCGAGCGCTCACGACCACGATCCCTTCGTCGAGGGCCTCGATCGTGGCGCGCATCAGCCCCTCCTCGGTCTGGAGGGCGGCCAGCCGGCCGGCGAGTTGCTCGGTCATCCGGTGCACGGCCGCAGCCAGGTCGCCGACCTCGCCGGGCGCGTTGAGGCTCGGCCGCCGTGTCAGGTCGCCGTCGGCCACGGCGCGCGACACGTCGCGCAGCGCCACCACGGGCCGGGACACCGAGCGCGCGAACAGGGCGGCCAGCAGCATGGCGCCGAGCAGGGCCAGCGCTCCTGCCACGAACACGTCGCGCTGCGCCGCTCCCACGATATCATGCAGCGTATCGAGGCTGATCGACACGCGCACGAATCCCATGGGGTGCCGCACCGCCACGTACAGTTCGTTGTCGCCGGCGCTGGCGCTTTGCCGGTACGCGCTGCCCGCGCCGTCGCGGCGGGCGGCCACGACCTCGGGGCGCGCGGAGTGGTTCTCCAATCCGCGCAGCTCGGCCGCCGTGAACTTGGAATCCCCGCGCACCACGCCGTCGGCGCCGATCAGCGTCACGCGCCGGTCGAGCGCGGCGCCAGCCGCGTCGGCCAGCGAATCCGCGTCCAGGCCCGGACGCCAGAGGACGGCTACGAGGCGCGCCGAGCGCGTGAGGTCCGACACCGCTTCGGCCTGCAGTTGCTGGCGGAGCCGCGAACCGGCGATCGTGACGATCGCCGTCACGAGGGCGACGATCACGACCGTGGAGCCGAGGAGGAGTCGCCGGGTGAGGCTCACACGCCGCGCCAGGCCGGCCCGCGCAGGCGGTAGCCGAACCCGCGCACCGTCTCGATCATCTCGCCCGCGTCGCCGAGCTTGGCGCGCAGCCGCTGCACGTGCATATCGACCGTGCGAGTCTGGATGTCGGGCGCCGCTTCCCACACCGTTTCGAGCAGATGGGCGCGCGCCTGCACCCGGCCGCGGCGCTCGTACAGCAGCAGGAGCAGCCGGTACTCGGTGGGCGTGAGTTCGACCTCGTGCCCCGCGACGCGCACGCGGTGGGCGGCGCGATCGATCTCGATCGGGCCGTGGGTCACGACGTCGGTGGGGCCGACGCCGCTCGACGCGACGCGGCGCAGGATCGCCCCCACGCGAAGCACCAGCTCCTGCGGGCTGAACGGCTTGGTGAGATAGTCGTCGGCGCCCACCGACAGCCCTTCCACGCGATCCTGTTCCTCGCGGCGCGCCGTGAGCAGCAGCACGGCGATGTCGCGGGTGCTCTCGTTGGCCCGCAGTTCGCGCAGCACGTCGAGTCCGGACATGCCCGGGAGCATCAGGTCGAGCACGATCAACATCGGGCGCTCGTGCCGCGCCGCCGCCAGCGCATCGGGCCCGTTGGCCGCCGTCGACACGCGATAGCCCGCCTTGGCCAGGTGAAAGGCCACGAGCGCGACGATGTCGGGCTCGTCGTCCACCACCAGCAGGCGGGCCCCTGCGGCGGGCGCCGTCACGAACGATCCTCTTCGAGCTGCTGGCGAATGCGCGCCACGATCATCCCGATCGCCACGGTATTGTGGCCGCCGCGCGGCACGATCACGTCGGCGTACCGCTTGCTCGGCTCCACGAACTGGAGGTGCATGGGCTGCACGGTCTTCACGTACTGGTCCAGAATCTCCTCCAGCGGCCGCCCGCGCCGCGCGATGTCGCGCCGAATGCGCCGTATGAGCCGGATGTCCGCGTCGGCATCGACGAACACCTTCACGTCGCAGAGGTCCCGCACCCGCGCCTCGGCGAAGAGCAGGATACCGTCGATCACCACCACGTCGGCCGGCGGGACCGCCACGTGCTGCGGGCTGCGAACGTGCTGCACGAAATCATAGACCGGCTTCTCGATCGCCCGCCCCTCCGCGAGCTCGGCCAACTGGCCCTCGAGCAGCTCCCAGTCGATCGACTCCGGATGGTCCCAGTTGATCTTCCGACGCTGTTCTATCGGCAGTTCCGAATAGTTCTTGTAGTACGCGTCCATGTCGATGAACGCCACCGACATCGAGGGGAGCGACTCCGCCACGCGGCGAGCCACCGTCGATTTGCCCGACCCGGTCCCGCCGGCGATCCCGATGATGAGGGGTTTCACGAGGCGACTCCGTTCGGGTTTTCACGTGACCCGAATCTCGCCGAACCGACGCCAGACCTTCGCGAAGTGACTGTCACGATCCTGTATCGTTGAGGGAGGAAACAACGACGCCCCGAAAGCTGAGCGGACCGCGGAGGGCGCGTCAACCGCGGACTCCCGGCTCTACGGCGAGCCCGCTAGCTTTTCCGCATGAAACGTACAACCTGGGCGCGCCTGGGGGCCGGCCGGTGAGCGATCCCCTACGCGCCTTCGTCAACGCGGTGCCCGTCTCCGTGCCGCCGGGCGCCACCGCCCTCGACGCCGTGCGTGCCTGGAAGCCCGCAGAGGCCGACGCGGTCTCCGCCGGTGCCCGCCTGATCACCGACAGCCGCGGCCTCCCGATCGACGCCGCCACCCCGCTGCAGGCCGGGGCGATTCTGCGCACCGTTCCGCGCCGCGGCCCCGGTGCCGACGATCCCGACCCGTTCGGCGATTCCGCATGAGTCCGACCATTGACCGCGGCCTGCTCCGCAAGCTTCCCAAGGCGGAGCTGCACTGCCATCTGGACGGCTCGGTGCGGGCGGAGACGCTGCTCGAACTGGGCCGCGAATACGGCCAGACCATGCCCCGCGGCGACGCCGATGCGTTGCGCGCCCATATGCGTGTTTCCGACGCCCACAACCTCGAGGAATACCTCGAACGGTTCACGGTCACGCTCTCCGTGATGCAGACGGCGGCGGCGCTCGAGCGCATCGCGTACGAGCTGGCCGTGGACGCCGCCGCCGACGGGGTGCGGTACATCGAAGTGCGGTACTCGCCCATCCTCAACGTGCGCCACGGGCTTTCGCTCAGCGATGCGGTGGAGGCCCCGCTCCGTGGGCTGGCCCGCGCCCAACAGGAACTGGGCGTGGTGGGGCGCGTGATCGTCTGCGCGATTCGCAGCATGTCGGCCGATGTGTCGCTGGAACTGGCCGAGTTGGCGGTGGCCTTCCGCAAGGACGGCGTGGTGGGGTTCGATCTCGCGGGGGGCGAGGCTGGCCACCCCGCGGTGCTCCACGCACACGCCTTCGCGCACGCCCGCACGCACGACCTGGCCTGCACGTGCCACGCCGGCGAGGGCGACGGCCCGGAGTCCGTGCGGCAGGCCCTCCACAACTGCTGCGCCAACCGGATCGGGCACGGCACGCGCATCTTCGAGGACCCGGCGTTGCTCGACTACGTGAACGACCACCGCGTGCCCATCGAGATCTGTCTCACGAGCAACGTGCAGACGCGGGCCGCGGCTTCGTATGCCGAGCATCCGCTACGGATGTACTACGATCGCGGGATGAACGTCGTGCTCAACACCGACAATCGCCTGATGAGCGGGACGACGCTCACCGAGGAGTACGAACACGCCGCTCGGGCGCTCGACTTCTCATTCGACGAGTTGGCCCGTCTCGCGCTGAATGGATTCGAGAGCGCCTTCCTGCCGCACGACGAACGCCGCGCGCTGGTGGCGGCCGCGGAGCGCGACCTGGCGGCCCTCAAGCGGGGCGACGCGTGAGCGGGGCCTACGGCGCCGGAGCGGCCCACGCCGCCGCGGCGGCGATCCGCGCCCGGACGGGTGAGTTCACCCCCGTGGCCGCGATCGTGCTCGGCTCCGGCCTCGGCGCACTCGCCCAACGCGTGAAGGACCCCACCGTCATCCCGTACCGCGAGATTCCCGGTTTCCCGCCGTCCACGGTGGAGGGCCATGCCGGCGAACTGCTCGCCGGCACGCTCGCCGGGCGCCCGGTGCTGGCGCTGGCGGGCCGGTTCCACATGTATGAGGGGCACGCCGCCGCGGTGGCGGCGTTTCCGGCGCGTGTCGTGCACGCGCTCGGCGCTCCCGTGCTCATCGTGTCCAACGCCGCCGGCGGCATCGGCGCGTCGTTGGCCGCCGGGACGCTGATGCTCATCGACGACCACGTGAACTTCATGTTCCGCAGTCCGCTCATCGGCCCCGTGGAACCCGGCGACGAGCGGTTCCCGGATATGTCCGATCCCTACGACCCGGTTCTGCGCGCGCTGGCGCGCAGCGTGGCCGACGCCAACGGGATCGTGCTCCAATCGGGGGTCTATGCGGGGCTGCTCGGCCCGAGTTACGAGACGCGCGCCGAGGTGCGCATGCTGGCTGCCCTCGGGGTGGATGCGGTCGGGATGTCCACCGTGCCCGAGGTGCTCGTGGCCCGCGCCATCGGGCTGCGGGTGCTCGGCATCAGCTGCATCACGAATCCTGCCGCCGGCCTTTCTGAAACTCCAATAACTCACCCCGGCGTGATCGAGACCACGGCGCGCGCGGCGGCGGCATTCGAAACATTGATCGAGGGCGTCGTGGCGGCGCTCTGACCGGCGGGGGCGCCGCCCCCACGCAATCGTTTTCCCGGCTGGATCGTCCTACTGTCGTCCGGCGCCGGCCCACCTCTCCGCTCCATCCCACACACCCTTGCGACTCCTCACCCTCGCACGAGACCTGCGGCGCCGGAAAGCCCGCGAAACGCGGAACCTGTTCGTGTGCGAGGGCGTGCGCGCGGTGGAGGAACTGCTTCGCTCGCCGATCGCTCCCACCGGCATATTGGTGGCGCCGCAGCTGCTCGAGGCGCCACGCGGCGCCGCCCTCCGCGAGGCGATCCGCCGGTCGGGGTGCCCCGTGGAGGAGGTGGCGCCGCGCGACTTCCACACCGCCGCCGAGACCGACTCCCCGCAGGGCGTGATCGCCATCGCGCCCATTCCGGAGCGCTCGCTCGACCGCGTGGAACCGGCCGACGGTCTCCGCCTGCTCGTGCTCGACGCCGTGCAGGATCCCGGCAACGTGGGGACGATCCTCCGGACCGCGGCCGCGCTCGGCGCTACGGCCACCGTCGCCCTGCCGGGTACGGTCGATCTCTGGAACGCCAAAGTCGTTCGCAGTGCGATGGGCGCCCTCTTCCACCACCCGTGCATGGCCGCTACCTGGGAGGACGTCGACGCGTTCCGGCGGCGCTCGGCGCTCGCGCTCTGGG